>Ga0247841_10005838_pt1 | contig 19551 bp, 12 predicted proteins | sample LaCruzMarch2015__2_FD_192410 | JGI IMG/M metagenome (GOLD analysis project Ga0247841, IMG submission 192410) | Freshwater microbial communities from meromictic Lake La Cruz, Castile-La Mancha, Spain - LaCruzMarch2015_18m | ecosystem: Environmental > Aquatic > Freshwater > Lake | place: Spain... | reverse complement strand
GTTGGAAAAAGACCGGACTCCGACTGAGAATGAAAAAGCGGAGCTCTTCAAAAAGACCTGGAAAGATATCGCAATCCACGTTATTCTCAAAGATTACTTCCGAAAATACGGCATTCAGGTCAGCCAACAGGAAATCATCGACACTTTACTCAATAATATCCCGGAAAGTATGAAAAAAGCTCCGGTCTTTCAAATCGATGGCACTTTTAACAAAACTCTGTATGTGCAGGAACTGATGTCTGAGACATCGCAAAAACTGGACTGGCTCAAACGCTATTATTTTGATTATTACATACCAATTGCCAAGCTCAAGCTTGAATTGCAAAATGATTCTGTGATCGGAAAAGGCGAATTGAGCAGATTGGACAGGATTTTGAACAGCACTGCCGATGTTGAATGGGTGGTCTTTGACCCTTTGCTGACCGATGTGAAAGTATCGCAATCTGAGATTGAGAACTATTATAGCGGGCACAAGGAAGCCTTTAGCGCTAAGCCCTTTGCCAGTTTTGGCTGGGCGGCTGTTCCGCTCAGTCTGAGCGAAACTGATATCAGCATGGCGCAAGCCAGGATTGATTCGTTATACTATGAAATCACCAATGGCAGCTCATTTGCAGCCATGGCGGAGCAGTTTTCCCAATCCGGCACTGCCAAGTCCGGTGGAGCCATGGGCTTTATCAAAATCGAAGAATTACCCCCGGCAGTCAGCAGTGCCCTTGCCGGTCTGGACAAAAACAGTTTCACCAGACCGGTTAAACTGACCAACTCCTGGGCTATATATCAACTGCTGGAACGCACCAAAAACTTGGTCAAACTCAACGAACTCGTAGTCAAAATCGCACCCGGTGAAGATACAAAAAATGCTTCCAAGGAAAACGCCATTCAGCTCCGTGACCTGGCTTTGCAGATTGGACTGGAGACAGCAGCACAGGAAATGGACTATAAATGCAAACTCAGCGGGGTTGTCGCCAAAGATTCATTGTGGCTTAGAGACGGAGACGCTGCAGCTTATCTGATTGACAGGGCTTATGCCCAAAAAGCCGGCGCTATATTGGAACCGGTCTATTCGGAAGTGATGCACGCCTGGATTGTGGCAACCATTATTGATGTGCAGCCCTATCAATACAAACCTCTGATTAGTGTCAGCGATGAAATCAGCGCTCTGCTGCTGGTCAACAAACAAAGAACCAAGACTCTGGAAGATGTGGAAAACTGGGGGCAACTGAACAAAGATAAACCACTGGAAGCTGCTGCAAAGCAAGCTCTGCCTGTGCTCCAGACCCCTGCTTTGAATGTGACCGGCTCAGTGATGTCAGTGCCGGTCAGAAGCAACTTTGTGAAGCTGATTTCGGATTACCGGCAAAACAAAATCCAGAGCCCTTATCAGATGGGAGACAAGATATTGCTGCCTGTTGTCTCAAATGTCCAAAACGCAAATCCACCCCTGTTTTCGCAAAATGAGGTGCGTAAATACTATTTTGAATACCTCAATCCCGATTGGTTTGACCAGTGGCTGGATGCAGAAATCAAAAAGTCCGATATCAATATCTGGGGTACCTACCCCTAATATAGCATTAGTATATCTAATTATCCCATAATAACTTGCTGGAACCTAAAGAAGCTAAGAAAAACTATATTTCTGGAGGTAACTGTGCAGATTATTGATTTGACTCCTGAGCATGAACCCGATTTCTTTATCTGCTTGGAAGATTGGTCAGATGAAATGAAAGACTCTGGCGGCCATAGAAAGCTTTGGTTTGCAGAAATGAAACAAAAAGGTCTTCGGGTCAAGCTTGCCCTGATTGATGAGGATGTGCTGGCAGGATTTATCCAGTATTTACCTATCGAGCACTCAATTCTGGAAGGCAAAGACGGCTATTTTATCTATTGTATCTGGGTACACGGACATAAGAAAGGTAGGGGTAACCTAACCGGAAAGGGTTTGGGCAAAGCGCTTTTGCAAGCTGCTGAAAATGATGTAAAAGCCTTGGGAGCCAAAGGTATCGCAGCCTGGGGTTTAGCGTTGCCTTTTTGGATGAAAGCAGCCTGGTTTAAGAAGCATGGTTACAAGAAAGTCGATGCAGACGGCATTGCACGTTTGATGTGGAAACCTTTTTCGGCAGATGCAATTTCTCCTAAATGGATGAAAACCATAAAGAAACCTACTGCCGGTCTTGATAAAGTTAAAATCAGTGCTTTTGTGCATGGTTGGTGCTCTGCTCAGAATATTGCTTTGGAACGCCTGAAACGTATTGCATCCGAATTTCCCGACAAGGTAATTTATGAAGAATACAATACCCGTGACATAACAGTTTTGTCAGAATGGGGTCTGAGCGATGCCCTCTTTATTGATACTGACCATGTAAACACCGGACCACCTCCTTCCTACGCCAAACTAAAGAAACTGGTGGAAAAGAAGATTAAGCAAAGGAAAAAAAATAAAATAATCATAAATTCTCAGATAGGTATTAAGCCTTTTTCATAACCGGAAAACACACGGGAGATTTAATCCCATGGGGATTTAACATTCTTTATTTATGAGAAATATGAATTTGGAATATAGACTAATCCGTTCCGCACGTAAGTCACTGGCTTTGGTCATAACCAAGGAAGGTAAACTGGAGGCACGCGCTCCGCGCTCCATGCCGACGGAGACGATTGAAGCTTTCATCCTGAAAAAGCAGAAATGGATTGAAGAGAAGATTGAGCAGATAAAAAGCCGGAAAGCAGCACCAAAAACATATACAGAAGGAGATAGCTTTTTGTATCTGGGACAAAGCTATGAACTTGCTTTTTCAGATGAAACCTTACTTCCTCTCGTGCTTAAGGATAAATTCTATATAGCCAGCCGCTATCAGCACAGAGTAAAATATGTGATGGCGTATTGGTACCGGTTGGAAGCATACAAACTTCTATTGACCAGAGTGCAGCACTATTCCGCTTTGACTGGAATATTCCCCAAAGAAGTCAAATTATCCAATGCTTCACATCGATGGGGCTCTTGTTCTTTCAAGGGCAATATCAATCTCTGTTGGCGTTTGATAATGGCTCCGCTTAAAATCATTGACTATGTGGTCGTGCATGAATTGGTTCATCTGAAGCAGCATGACCATTCCAAACTGTTCTGGGCAAAGCTGGAGCAGATTATGCCTGATTACAAAGAACGCCGGAAGTGGTTGAAAATAAACGGTGTTTCGTTAGTCTTGTAACTCACGCGAGACAACGTCCTGTTTGCTTTTTATAAAAAAACAGGCTGAGAGCATAAACCCGCAGCCTGTTTATAGCTGTTGATGTTGATATTCTTTAATTTACATAATTCAGAATTTGATTGGCACGCAGCAGAAAAGCTTTGAGCTCTTTGCCGCTGAAGGCTTTCTGTTCCAGCATAGACAGGTCGTGAATATATTCGCAGAGAGTTTTGACCTCATCTGTTTTTCCGGCTGCTGATAATTCCAATATCTTTTTGACAGTCTGGTTTGACTGATTGACTATCAGGGTATGGTTTTTGAGCATATCACCACTCTCACGGTTATTCATCATATCCATGTCATGATAACGCCGCATAAACTCATTAAACACAATCATACCGGAGATATCTTCGGTTTTCAGACTCTTGACGTCCACCTTGATATCGGTGTAAACATGTTCAAAGATATCATTCCAGACGGCTGTGCCAAGTTTTTCTCTGACATCAGAAGGAATCTCATAGGGCTTGATGATGGATTGCTCGTCCTTCTGAATGATATAAGGAGCCAGCAAAGTAACTGCTTCCGGGTGTTTTTTTACGAATTCGGCATAGGATTCTTTATAGAAATTCGCTTCAATCTTGGCATTCAGGTTTCTATCAAAGATTTCTTTGAGTTTGACTGAGTCGGTTTTGTTATCCAAATCCACCAGTTCAGCGTTGTCTTTATTGATGAGCAGGTCATTCAGCTCGGAGTCGATGCGCATAAATTCGACCTTTTCCAGTTTGCCTTCCAGTTTCTGAAACAGATGCGTGTCCAAAGGCGTGGTCTGGTAAATCACTTCGATGCCCTGTTCCTTCATCATATTCAGATAGCTGACCTGTGTATCTTCACTGCCGGCATAATAAATCTTGGTTTTCTCTCCCGTTGTGGGGTTTTTGGCTTTGTATTCTTCTACGGTTACGAAATCACCGGATGAGGATTTGAAAAGGATAATGTCTTTGAGACTGTCAAAGAAATCATCGTCTTTGAGCAAACCGTATTTGATGAAGGTCTGGATGTCTTCCCAATACTGCTCATATTTCTTGCGGTCTTCCTTAAAGGTATCGGTGAAATGGTCGGCAACTTTCTTGACGATATATTTGGTAATCTTTTGCACTTGTTTGTCGTTTTGGAGAAAGCTTCTGGAGACATTCAACGGAATATCGGGAATGTCAATTCCGCCTTTTAGCAAGAGCAGAAATTCGGGAATCAGGTCTTCCAGATTGTCAGCGACGAAGACGTTATTGCAAAAGAGTTTGACTTCTCCCTTGAAGAAATCCGGCTCATTGCGAAGCTTGGGGAAATAGAGAATGCCTTTAAGATTGAAGGGATAATCCACATTCAGGTGTATCCAGAATATCGGGTCTTGCCAGTCGTGAAACAGCTTTTTGTAAAAGTCTTTGTATTCCTCATCTGTGACATCTTTGGGTTTTTTGTTCCAGAGGGCTTCTTTTTGGTTGATTGGCTTGCCTTCAAATTCAATCGGATAGGGCATGAAGTTGCAATATTTTTCAAGGATTTCTTTGATTTTGGGAGTTTCCAGATAGTCACTTGACTCATCGTTAAAATGCACTGTGACAGTCGTTCCGACCTCTTTGCGCTTGCCTTTGGTCAGGGTATATTCCGTTGAGCCATCGCATTCCCAGAAAGCTGGTTCTGCGCCTTCCTGATATGATAGAGAGTCGATAGTGACTTTTTCTGCAACCATAAAGGATGAATAAAAGCCCAAACCGAAATGTCCGATGATGTTGCTCTGCACGTCTTTGAACTTTTCGATAAATTCCTCAGCACCGGAAAAGGCAATCTGGTTGATATACTTTCTGATTTCCTCATCTGTCATGCCAATCCCGTTGTCAATAACCTGCAAAGTCTTTTTCTTTTTATCGAGTTTGATTTCTATCTTGAGGCTGTCCTCTGCAATGTCTGGTTTGGCATATTTGAGCTTATTCAGGGCATCGGTCGAGTTTGAAATCAGCTCTCTCAAAAAGATGTCATGCTGTGAATATAACCACTTCTTGATGATGGGAAAGATGTTTTCGGTGTGTATCGAAAGGGCGCCTGTTTCTTTTTCTTTGGTAGCCATTTTGGTCTCCTTAAGTGTTTTGTTAATCTATTGGAGCTATGTTTTTCACGGCACGGTAATTTGTCAACAATAAATTAGCAGTCGTGCAATGTGATTGCTAAAATACAAGCGGAACTGTTTACTTATAAAAAAGGGTACAGACCGAAATCTGTACCCTAAGTATGTATTGGAGAGTCTGATTTATTTCATCAGAACAATTTTGTTTACGATGCTTCCTTTGGAAGAATTGACTTTTACGAAGTAAACGCCGGGTATCATATTGTCTGAAACAGACAGAGCCAAACCGGAAACACCATCGGTTCCGGTCATGCCTTTCAAGGTTTCGACCATTTGACCTTTGGTATTGTAAATCTGGGCAGCAACAGGGGAATTGGCTTTTGCCTTGATCAGGATGGTTGAAGTGGAACGTACGGGATTGGGATAAATCTGCACGGATTCAACCAGTGCATTCACATTCTCGGAGTTGCCTTCGGGTCCGATGTGAACAGAAACAACGTTGGAAGGCTCGGACTGAGCAATGGGGTTATCAAATATCGAAGTTACCCAATACTCATAATCACCATCCATCAGCCAGGTATCTGTCCAGGTAAGTGTGCTTGGGTTCATGATGGTATTAACTATCAATCCGCTTCTGAAGATACGATAGCCGAGGAAGTTACGGCTAAAATGAATCGGAGCTTCCCAGGTCAGAACTGCATCTTGATCATTAACCACCTGAGCTGTAAGATTTTGAGGAGGAGGTAAAACTTCGATTGTAGCACTGGGCGGGCTCATCACAGAAGTACCTGCCATGCCATGCTGGTCAACCGGAGTAACCTGAAATGCGACAGCATTGCCAATATCTGCGGGCAGCAGATGATAGGTAATAGCGTTGGCACCGTCAATCGGAGCGGGTGTGCCATTGGTTACTCTGTACCATTGCAGTAAAGTGGCACCTTCAGTATCGGCATCTCCATCCGTGAAATTGTATTCACCGGTAACAGTCATAGAAACAACCGGAACTCCGCTGACTAAGACGTTATTGACTACGGGGGCAACGTTGGCAAAACCTGTTCCGGTCATCGGAATAACCATACTGGCATAGTCCGGCATGTTGCTGGTAATTGTCAGGTTACCGGTCTGAGCACCAACCGTGGTGGGCGCAAATGCAACATTGAAAGTCCGAGACTGATAGGGCGGAATTGAATAATCAAGCCGGGTGGCAGGAGTTACACCAAAAACCGGATTGCTGGAAGTAATGGAACCTGCGGCAGTGATATTCCAGTAATTATGAATGGTCATCGGCACAATAGCGCTACCGGTAAGATAGGTTTCTGGAAAATCAATGTGGTCAAGCGATACAGGATAAGCTCCGCCGATTTCAGCCAGAGAATATTTTGTTCCCTGCAGAATCTCTTTGGTAACACTGTTTTGCAGAAAAAGCACCAGTTCGCAATTTGCCATGACCCAGGCAGGATTCATGGTAAAAGTAAGGGGAATGGTAACCTGAGTTTCAGCCCCAAAGTTTACAGGGGTTCCGGATTGGCTGGGAGCCATCAGACGGGAAACAAAATTGCACTCGGTCTGTCCCTGCCAGGCAACCTGAATATCAGATTCTGTTACGACGCAGTGAAAAACTAAATTGGCATTAGTATCCGCTTCGGTCTTGTCAATTGTAACAGTTATACTAAAGTCGTTCCCTACGGATTCGCCGCCGGCTGTGATATTAAAATGAGAAGGTATTGCCAGACGTGCATTTACCCTTGGTAAATAGTTGTTATACATGGATGCAGTATTACTTCCGCCCACAGAGGGATTTAACCCGTCAAAATTGGCAGTCGGGTAACCCGTGATGCCATAATAAGAATTGCGAGCATTGGACCCAGCATAAGCATAAGGGTCGCCATTGTGATTTTCAATGATTGCTACCTGATGACCGTTTTCGACCAATTCATCAGCGCCCATAGCGGCTCCGGGGCAATATTGACACCAGGTTCCGGTGCCGATTTCTACAATAACTTTACTGCGTGGAACAGCAGTTAGGGACGTTGCCAAAGCAACGATCAAGAGTAAAATAAACAGTGTTTTTTTCATTTATCCTCCCTCTAAAGACTTATTTTAGCTTTAGATAATAAATTTCTTCCATTGGGATATTTTCATTGATGCAAATAGCATGCCTAATCCCAAAATAATTCGATAGTTCATTCACATTTTAGATGGGATAGACTGTCAATAAAAATATTTTTGGTTATCTCGCACCTTACACTCTATTTCATCTTGTTACCCGCAGTTTACTCGTGTAAATGCCAAGAGAAGGCTGTGGCATATGAGGCGGATATTTGATTATTCAACAAACTATATAGTGACTGTGATCTTCAGATAAGCACTGGCAGAATTCCTGTTAAAATGTCCGAACACATCAGTTTGTGTGGTTGGTTCGTCTTGTGCTTGTCCGGTTTTATAGCCAAGATAGAGAAACCAGTCTTTCCGAAATTCATACCGGAAATTGGAGTAAAAAGTCAGGTCTGAATATGCACTGCCTCTCTTGTAAGTGGAAATCCCCAGACCTGTGGTTGATGTCATTTTGTTGGAAAAGTTGTAACTCAGTGAAGCATTGGCAATCTGATAGCTGTCGTCAAGTTTTACAACTAAAGTATCGGTAGGAGTGTAGATATAGTTTATTTTTTCATAACAGTACTTATAATGGGTCAGACTGGAATACCAAGACAAATTTTGTTCAACATTCCCGCTAAAACTACCCCTGATATAATAATAATCCTTGGTTTGATTCAGGCTGTAGATGATGGTTTTCCCTTTAACAATAACGATACCGGGACTGAATTCTGTCCATTTGCTATGTTTAAAATTGGCACCTCCACTAAATGTATCATGCTCCTTATTCTTGTAAACAGAGTTGTAACGGCTGGCAGTTACATAACCTGAAAACTTTGGCAGGAAGCCAACCATGAAAGTGGAACTCCCTCCGAGGGAATCAAACTTGCGGTTATGTCCTAATCTGTTTCCATACCCAAAGTTAGTGAGCAAGGTCATCTTTTTGATAAACTTCTCTCTGGTATCGGATTTCCAGGTTGAATAGAGATAATAGCTCTCAAACCCCGTATCATAGAAATAACCCGTATCGATAGCGACATCTTTCTGGACATTGGAATAGGACGTATAGATATTCCAGTTTCCGGGATTTAAGTCAAGATATACCCACTGGTATAGACCTTGTTTATCCACTTCAACTGTTTCCGAATCACTATCCTGATGTTTGGAACTGTAAACATGCGAAGTCCCAAAATGCATTTTAGGTATAAATTCATAATCCCAGTCACCCACAAAGATATGATTGTAATACCCTGAATTCATCCTGGTGGCAAAAGCAGCATGGGCAAGGTATTTGGCTTCTTTTTTTTGCACTGCCATCAGTTGGTAAAAATCGTCAGAATTGACGATATAGCCTGCATCGGACATTTCTTTGTCTTTGGCACACAAATAACCATAATTCCAAGTGTCCTGACTGCCTGTGAACTTGACGGCAAGCTGAGGCTGAACAATATTTCTGGTATAAAATAAATCATCACTGACTCCGAAAGCGTCAATATCCTCAATAAAGAAGAAGCGGTTTTCAGAATAGTAAGTCGGATATTTGTTGTTGTATATATCATCTGCATCATCAGGCGGTACATCTGTGAAATCAGGATTAAGCGTAGCTTTCAGCTTTGTCCTTGTGCTGGGGTTAAAACTGATGTCCAGCCCCACATTTTCAGGGTCAAAAGTATTAGTCTTGTTTATCAGGTCATAGCTTTTTACTATGTAGGGCCTGAGTTTCCAATTGGAATTGCGTTTTATCCTGCCGGTCAAAGTGATATCAGCAGCTTTAAGGTAGTAATCCTTGGGATTGATTTCTTTGTAATAGGGATAGCCATAATAATTCAAATTGCTCTCATGATATCTGGTGAGTCTTACTTTCCATTTGTAAGGGGGGTCTGCTCCAAAACGCATATCTTTGAAAGGAATCTTGAATTCGACCGACCAAATACTGTCATTTTGGCTGGTGGTATAGGAATATGAGCTATTCCACAAATAACCTGCCCCGCTGGACAGATCCCTGGTTCCGTCAGACAAAGTGCCGGTCGGAGTCGCAGTGTAATAATATGCGTTAAATGATTCGGGGTTGGGAATCACATTAAAATACAGATAATCACCTTTGGTTCCCATATCCCTGTCCGCATACTTGCCCATGCTAAAAGTGCTGTCTATCACTGCTTCAAAGGCAGCATAAAGGTTTTCTTCATCGTACCAAAGCCAGACCCTGGTTGGTAAGGTTTCCAGTTTCTGGTCATCGGGGTCAATTCTGAGTAAGTTTGATATCATATTTGCCTCTGTTTTAACCGGAACAGATGATAATGGAAGCTCAAAAGCAAGCAGCAAATTAGTAAAAATTAACACCCACAGAATTAGTAGAATTGACTTCATTATTTCTCTCCAACCTAAATACACTTTAAGCATGTGCAATTTATTGCTTATGGATAATTGACTATTATTTATTGTCAATAATTATTTACGAAAGACAGCTTTTCAATACTTTTTCAATAATAATCAAATACTATACTCCAATTTATGTCTCAAAAGCAATACTGAATAATTGCGCTATCAATACGCTACCAATACGCAGTTACTCCGTAATGATAGCGTAATGATAGCGTATTGGTAGCGTAATGCTTTTTAGGGTAAAATAAGGGAAAAAACTGCGCTTGACTTGTTATTATCATCAAACTTAATAGCGTCAGATATAAAAAGAGCGGAAGATAACTGATTATGATTAAAGAAAAAGTTAAACAGGTTACGGGTTTTCTCGGGCTCAGGAAAAGCATGGTGGCGATGCTGCTGATGGCGATTTTTGTGGGTTTGGGAGAAAAGATGGCAGAGCGGTTTCTGCCTATTTACCTGTTAGCTTTGGGCGGAACACCCGTCATAATCGGTTTGCTGAATGGGATGGACAACCTATTGTCCGCTTTGTATTCCTATCCGGGTGGCTGGCTGGCAGATAAGCTGGGTTATAAAAAAGCGCTATTTATCTTCAATGGCATGGCGATTTTCGGCTATCTGATAGTGGTCATCTTCCCGGTCTGGTACGCTGTAATCATCGGCGCTTGTTTTTTCCTGTCCTGGACTGCCATCTCCCTGCCTGCCTCAATGAACCTTTTGTCATCCGTTCTTCCCAAAAACAAACACACAATGGGGGTTTCGGTACATTCGCTGATTCGCAGAATCCCCATGGCATTGGGTCCGGTTATCGGCGGATTCTTTATAGTCACTTTCGGAAGAGTTCAGGGAGTGCGCTACGCCTTTCTGGCAGCCATTTTCTTTGCTCTGATAGCAATCATTGTCCAGCACAAACTCATAAAGGAAAAAACCACAGAAGAAACAGAAAACACAGAAAAGACTAAGTCAAAAAAGTTTAGTCCAAACTTGAGCAATTTGCTGGTCTCGGATATTCTGGTTCGTTTCTGTGAACAGATTCCCTATGCCTTTGTTGTGGTCTGGGTGATGAATAACAATAAGCTATCTGCTGTGCAATTTGGAGTTTTAACCGCTATTGAAATGGTCACTGCCATGCTGATTTATATCCCGGTTGCCTGGTTGGCGGATAAAGGCACCCGCAAACCTTATATCGCCATCACTTTTTTCAACTTCACTATCTTCCCGCTGGTACTGGCCTTCTGCCACAGCTTTACCATGTTTGTAATTGCATTTATTATCAGAGGATTAAAGGAATTTGGAGAACCCACCCGCAAATCACTTATCCTTGCTCTTGCCCCGGAAGGCGCTAAAGCAAGCACTTTTGGCACATATTACCTGATTCGGGATGTGATTGTCTCAGTCGCAGCTTTTGGTGGAGCGTGGTTGTGGAAAGCCAGTCCGCAGATAAATTTCTTTATCGCTTCCGGTTTTGGCTTGATCGGATTGGTATATTTCGTTTTGAAAGTAAAGACGAAGTAAAAGTATGTAGTACCGCATTTATGCGGTTTTTTTAAATACATACGTTGTTTTAATTGCAAAACCGCATAAATGCGGTACTACATACTTATGCAATCAATTACAATCTCACCTTTCCGATAATGTCATGCAGAAATAGGTTATTCAGTTCAAAATACTGTTCCAATCCCATAATCGTATCCAATGCTGCTGTGGGTTGCACAAAACTATAGGTGCCAATAGCTATAGCGCTTGCTCCTGCATAGAAAAACTCCATCGCATCCTGCCAGTTGCAGATGCCACCCATTGCCAGAATCGGTATTTTTACCCGCTGAGTTACTTTATAGACATTAGCCAGAGCTATCGGCTTGATGGCAGTTCCGCTGTAGCCGCAAATTCCCATTTTCACTCGTGACTTTCCCGTCAGTGGGTCGATAGCCATACCCGTTACGGTATTTATTAGAGCCAGACTGTCTGCTCCGCCTTCTTCCGCTGCCATGGCAATGCTTGTGATGTCTGTCACATTGGGTGTTAACTTGATTATCAGTTCTTTGTCTGTCAGGTTTCTGAGTCTGCGGATGAGCTCGTAAACCACAAGCGCATCGACTCCGAAGGCAATGCCTTCCTTTTCCACATTGGGACAGGAAATATTAACCTCGTAGCCGGCAATACCTTCCGCTTGTTCCATCAAATCAAGCATTGAAGTAAATTCATCTATGGTGCCACCGGAAAAGCTAACAATAATCGGTATCTTCAAAACGGTTTTCAGCTCAGGAAGGTGCTCTTTCAGAAAGACTTCCACGCCCGGATTTTGCAAGCCGATGGAATTGAGCAGACCGCATTCTGTTTCATATAATCGGGGTGGAGGATTGCCAATCTTGGGATGCTTAGTGATTGTTTTTGTGACATAGGCACCCAGCTTGTTTATATCAAAGAAATCGGCGTATTCTGTGCCGAAGGTACCCGATGCCACTGTCACAGGGTTTTGCATCTCCAGTTTACCGAGCTTGGTTTGTAGTCTATTCATAAGTTCTCTCTTTTTTAACGCAAAGGTGCAAAGAGGCAAAGACGCAAAGTTCTTTCTTCATCAAGATTTACGCGGATTAGCACACATTACACAATTCATATCTCATAATTCGTAATTAGTAATTAGTAATTGGGATTATTCCCACACAATATCTTGTGCCTTAAAGACCGGACCGTCTTTGCAGACAGTTTTGTAGGTTGTTCCGATTAAATCTTCTGTTCTGACTTTCACCGCGCACCCGTGGCAGACGCCAATCCCGCAAGCCATATATTCTTCCAATGAAACATATAGTGGGACTTCAAATTCCGCAGCTAATATACTCAGAGCGTTCAGCATGGGCTTTGGTCCGCAGGCATAAACAACATCAGCTTTATGCGTTTGCAGATAATCGATAAAGCCATCTGTCACCAAACCCTTATTTCCCACCGAACCATGAATAGACCACTGCTCATCGGCGGGAAAGATATCGTTTTTACCTTGCCCGCCATGGAGCCAATAGACTTCATTCTCATACTCAATCAGCTTCTTTTTCAGATAAAACAAGGGAGGATAACCAATTCCACCTGAGACTAATACCACTTTTTGTTTTTCTATTAGAGGAAAACCGTTGCCCAAAGGTCCAATTACATCAAGCACATCACCGGCTTGAAAAGTAGAAAGCTGCTCTGTAGCTTTGCCCACCCCTTTTATCATAAGCTTAACTTCAGTACCATTTACGTCATAAACACTGACGGGCTTTTTCAGCAAAGATGCAGATTCATTCGCAGGTTTGATTTGAAAGAATTGACCGGCTTTGATATCCTTAGCATGTTCAACCAGGTCAACAGCGATAACGAAATATGACTTATTCAGATGCTCAATACTCTTTATTGGAAATACTCTGTTAAACATAAATACCTCTCGTTCTTACACTCAGGCTTGCCAGGTGACTTTTCCGTCACAGATAGTGGTGATGATTTTACCCTGAAGAGTCTTGCCTAACCATGGTGTATTCTTCGCTTTGGATAGCATATTATCTGTCTCCAGGCAAATATCGCCTTTCAAGTCAGCTATGGTCAGGTCTGCCTGCATGCCTTTTTCTAAAACTCCTGCTTTGAGTTCCAGCAGCTTTGCCGGAGCAGAAGTCATCGTTTCAATCAATCTTTCCAGAGTTATATGCTTTGACTGCACCAGATTTGTATAAAGCGAGGCAAAAGCAGCTTCAAAGCCATTGATGCCAAAAGGAGCTTTATCAAACTCCAGTTCCTTTTCATAATCAGCATGCGGTGCATGGTCTGTGGCAATACAATCAATCAGTCCTGAATTCAAAGCTTCAATCAGAGCCAGTCTGTCGAATTCTGAACGCAGAGGCGGTTTGCATTTAGTATTAGTATCGAAGTTTACGCAGGCTTCTTCATTCAGCAGCAGATGATGTGGTGTCACTTCACACGTTACTGATAGTCCTTTCTGCTTTGCCTGCTTGATTAGCTCCAGGCTTTTTGCTGAGGAAACATGCGCAATATGCAATCTGGCTTTGGTGCTTTCTGCCAGCATAATATCACGTGCGATAATCAGTTCTTCTGAGATGGGAGGAATACTGCTCAAGCCGAGTTGGGTGGCTATCTTGCCTGAATGTATCTGCCCTTTGCCGGCAAAGTTATAATCCTCAGCATGGATGATGATGGGTATCTTGTAATTAGTGGCATATTTCATACAGTTCTGCATCAGCTTACCATTCTGCACGCAATGTCCGTCGTCACTCACGGCGACTATCCCGCCTTCTTTCATGCTTGCCATTTCACTGATTTCTTTGCCTTCGATTTGCTTGGTGATAGCCCCTATGACTTTGACCTTGCAATTACCCAAATCATGAGCACGTCTTTGGATGAATTCCACCGTGGCAATATTATCAACTACCGGCTCTGTATTCGGCATGGCACACACGGTAGTATATCCACCTTTGGCAGCAGCCTTGGTACCGGTGATAATGTCCTCTTTATAAGTCTGCCCCGGATCTCTCAAATGACAATGGATATCCACAAAACCCGGGAATATGTATTTGTCCTTAGCATCGATTGTCTCATCTGCCTGCTCTGTTATCTTGTCACTTATCTCAGATATCTTATCCTTGATTATCAATATATCTTTCTTAACGAATGCACCATTGTAATAGACTGTACCATTTATTATAAGCTTTTTCATTTTATCTCCCTACGCCTTGCCACCCAGAATCAGGAAAAGCAGCGCCATGCGGACTGCTACGCCATTAGCAACCTGCTCAATAATAATACTTTGCGTACTGTCGGCAATTTCAGGTAAAATCTCCACTCCGCGGTTCATTGGTCCCGGATGCATAATGAGAGCGTCTTTCTTTGCCCATTTGATGGTATCTTTGGAAAGCACGTAGTGTTTGGTATATTCCTCAAGAGAGGGGAAAAGACCTTCCGTCTGACGCTCCAGTTGCATTCTGAGCCCCATGACACAATCCGCATCTTTTAACGCTGTCTTGAGGTCATATTCGACTTTGCAGCCATAGACTTCTTCCATCTGTCCCGGCATCAGGGTACGCGGACCGCAGACAGTGACACTCGCTCCCAGTTTCTTCATTCCTATCAGGTTGGAACGCACCACGCGGCTATTAAGGATATCGCCTACGATAGTGATTTTGAGCCCTTTGATACTGCCAATCCGTTCCCAGATGGAAAAGATATCCAGCAAAGCTTGAGTGGGATGGGCATGACGTCCGTCTCCCCCGTTGATAACGGGTTTGCCTGAGTATTTGTTTACCAGTTGCGGGCTGCCGGGACTGCTATGCCGGATTACATAGAGGTCAATACCCATCGCATTTAGCGTATAGACCGTATCCTGCAGGCTTTCACCTTTGGATAACGCGCTGGTTGCTTCCTGGAAACTGACCACATCTGCCGATAACCGGCTGGCTGCCAGTTCAAATGACATGCGGGTGCGGGTACTGTTTTCGATAAAGAGGGTGCAAACGGTTTTGCCTCGCAGAGTAGGGATTTTTTTGTATTCACGCAGATTAATCTCCTTCATGCCTTTGGAGGCATCTAAAATATACATGATTTCTTCTGCGGAATAGTCGTCGAGGTCAAATACATTGCGGTTGATAAAGTTGAAGGTGTTATTCATAAGCTTCTCCTTTCTGCCTCACCGGGCAAGATTAAAGGTGTATGGCATCAATCTTATAGATTGCAAGTTTTGGTCAAGGAAATTGTTTAATACATTTGTTTTTCTCTACAAGTCTGAGTACCTGATATTGGGCAAATCGGATAAATGCTCTTGGTCTATTTCAAACAGACGCAGCACATCTTTTGACAGCTTTCGTATAGCAAGTATGGCTATAAAGTCATGAAATTCCGAGGCTAAAAAATTAGGCAGTGTCTGTTAAACACTGCCTAATTGATTTTCTGTTTGACTATATCAAACAAGGATTGTTTAGATTAAGCCTTGGGCGACCATGGCATCAGCGACTTTTTTGAAGCCGGCGATATTAGCGCCTTTGACGTAATTGATAAATTTGCCTTCTTTACCGTTGGCAACGCATTGAGCATGAATTTTAATCATGATTTGGTGCAGCTCTGCATCAACTTTTTCACGTGTCCAGGCAGTGTGGCAGGCATTCTGCTGCATTTCCAGACCGGAAGTGGCAACACCACCGGCATTGGCAGCTTTGCCAGGTCCATAAAGAATCTTATGGGCAAGGAAAACTTCAACAGCATCAGCAGTTGAGGGCATATTAGCACCTTCAGCCACACAGATACAACCGTTTTTGACCAGAGTTTCCGCATCTTTCTTGTTCAATTCGTTCTGAGTTGCGCAAGGAAGGGCTACATCGCACTTTTCGCCCCAAGGTGTTTTGCCTTCATGGAATTTCACGCCGTCTTTCTTGAATTTGTCGGCATATTCTTTGATGCGACCGCGTTTGACATTCTTCAGCTCCAACAGGAAATCCCATTTTTCGCCTGAGATACCTTTGGGGTCAACGATGTATCCGCTTGAATCGGAAGCTGTGATGGCGATACCACCCAGGTCGTTAACCTTTTGAATGGCATACTGTGAAACGTTTCCTGAGCCGGAAATGACGACTTTCTTACCTTTGAAGGTTTCTTTGCGGGTTTTCAGCATTTCTTCTGCAAAGTAAACTGTGCCAAAACCTGTGGCTTCCGGACGGATTAAAGAGCCACCGAAGGACAGTCCTTTTCCGGTCAAAACACCACTGTGCTCATTCTTGATTTTCTTGTACATACCAAACATGAAACCGATTTCACGTCCGCCCACACCGATATCACCGGCAGGAACGTCTGTGATTGGTCCAATCATACGGAAAAGCTCAAGCATGAAAGATTGGGTGAAACGCATAACTTCATTGTCACTCTTGCCTTTGGGGTCAAAGTCACAACCACCTTTTCCACCACCCATCGGGATAGTGGTCAGGCTGTTTTTGAATATCTGCTCAAAGCCCAAGAACTTCAAAATGCCCAGATTTACACTGGGATGGAAACGCAATCCACCTTTATAGGGTCCGATGGCATTGTTAAATTCAACCCGGAAACCGCGGTTGACCTGAATAACTCCATTGTCATCCATCCATGGCACACGGAAAATCAGCGCACGGTCTGGTTCTACGATACGCTCTAAAATGTTGGCTTTCACATAGGCGGGATTGCTTTCATAAGTATCCCAAATAGTTTCGACAACTTCTTTAACAGCTTGAATAAATTCAGGCTGTCCCGGATTCTTGGCTTCAACCTTTTGCAGGAATTCAGCCATTGCGTTTGTCTTCTTCATAACATTCCTCCTGTTATTTTTATTGTTAACGCACTTGTTTTATAGTAGTTTTGTAGCTAAAATTGATTCCGTCTGACAGTAAATATGTTTGATTCATTAATATTCACAAATCCTTATTCGATTTGAAACACGTTTATAAGCAGAGGAGTTTTGGTCAATTGAAATTTTGGTTAATATGTCATTCCTGCGCAGGCAGGAATCCAGCCAGTATATTTCTTGTTTGAATTCCAGCCTTCGCTGGTATGAAATCAAGTTTTGGAACCTGCTTTCCCGATAAAAAACTCAAACAACCGCTTGCGGTGCTCCAAATCCGTTATCCGTTCCGGGTGCCATTGAATTGCCAGCACCATCTGCTCTCCTTCCAGTTCCATCGCTTCGATCACGCCGTCATAGGCTGTGGCAACCACCTTTAACCCTTTTCCCACATACGATGGGTCTATGCCTTGATGGTGATTGGAATTGACTATATATTTATCTTCCTTGATTATCTGAGAGAGCCAACGGCTTTCTGAAAGCGTGATTTCGTGATATTTTTCACCAAAGTGATTATCGGTTGTGTCCATGTGCTGGATGAGCTTTCCACCTGTGCAAATATTGAGCAGCTGCATGCCGGCGCAGATACCCAGCACCGGTTTCATAGTTTTAAGGATAAGTTTTACTAATAGGGGGTCAGATTTTGCCCGGCGTTCGTGCATGATATCGGCTTTGGGATGCAAATCCTGACCATACATTTCAGGCGGATAGTCCATCCCGCCAATGATTATCAAGCCATCAATTTTGTCGATATATTGTTGCAGCGCGGCTTCATCCGTCAGGCATGGAATCGGCAGGGGCAATCCGCCATAATCATACACCGCATCAATATACTTGTCCCGTATGTGAAACTGGTGATAACTCCCCAGCTGCATATAGTTCATGCTCAGTCCGATAATCGGTCTATCCATCTTGTTTATTTCCTTCTGTTTTCATTTTGGTTGATAAGCAGGCATAGCTTTGTTTAATCATTTGAGGTAACAACATAAATTGTTTCGCCTCTGTCAATTACTTTTGTTGGTTTAAGTATGTATCAACACAGGATTGTATTCCTGTTAGGTGGATGGGGTTTGCTACCCCGTTCTCAAAATTATCTGCAACACCTAACCGTTCGAAGAACGGTGCTACAACTTCATGGTGCTACAGTGCCTTGCCAAATATTAACTCCCTGAGTTGTCTATGTCTTTTTTCATTTTTTCCTCAGTCCCAACCCGCCATCCACGTGGACGCCGGGTTGCAAGTGTGGGATAGCTGTCCCCGGCAGTAGGAATATTACATGGTATAAAGACCAATCTGCTATATGGAAGGACTGGATTCCAAATCAAGTTTGGAATGACGGATTACTGACTTCACAGGAATGAAGTCGCTTTACTCATTATAAAGACTGGGTTACATCTCGCTTTTACCCATCAGCCATTGCGCAGAAAGGGGACAATGCTTTATTACTATGTTTCTGAGGTCTTCGGATAGTTCCTGAATTTCCCATTGGGCATGTTCGTCTGAGCGCAGGCGGACAAAATGATAGAGCTCGCGTAGATTCATTTTGACCAGCACTCTGACCCGGTGTGCATTTGCTAAAGCATAAGGATATAAAATGGGATGGATGGTCTTGATTTTCTCAGCAAGTAGCTCAGTCTTAGCCAGATGAGCAGTTATCAGCTTGATTTGTTTATCAGATTTGATGGCAGGGGGAAGGACATATCCGTCTGTTGCAGTATAGGGTGATTTGATAATTGTGCACAAACGGTGGCGCTTAAATTGGGCATAGCAACTAGCAGACATGGTAAGCTCAAAAGTAAAATCCACCAGTTCAAAGGCGCGGGGCATTTTGTGCCAAGGTTGAATGCCTGTAAAGAACTGCTTCCAGATTGCTTTTTTCTCTGCTTTGTTCAAGGCTGAAACCCTGGTCAAAAGTTCGTTAAAGTTGCCTCCGTTTTGCTCAAACAGCATGGCGGTAAGGATGGTATCGTCTCCCTTTTGGGGGTTTTGGATAAGAGTGGTTTCATTGAAATCGGTGTGTTCTGCGTTCGCTTTAATCTTACATTCGGAAATACTGCCGGGTAAGTCATCTGCTTCCACAAAACGGATGATGGACGGCGCTATCTCTTTAACTTCATTAAATAGCGATTGATACAACTCTTTGGCTTCAACTAATGGAATTGCTGCCAGACGCCTGAGCAAAAGTTCCAAACTGCGTGCGTTGATGGTCATACCCATTTGAGTTTTGGTGCACAAGGGCAAAATATATCTGGCATCCTCTTTGGCAGCGCCTTCCAAATCACGCTTGGAATTCCAGGTCTGCTCCGCTGCTTTTTGCAGTTTCAATTCCTCATAGAGAGTAGAGTAAAGCTGAAAAGACTTTGCCATCATCTGCACGAAATCGTCTTTGAATCTGGACTGCTCAATCTCAGCCGGAAGCACGTAATCACCGT
>Ga0247841_10005837_pt1 | contig 19551 bp, 23 predicted proteins | sample LaCruzMarch2015__2_FD_192410 | JGI IMG/M metagenome (GOLD analysis project Ga0247841, IMG submission 192410) | Freshwater microbial communities from meromictic Lake La Cruz, Castile-La Mancha, Spain - LaCruzMarch2015_18m | ecosystem: Environmental > Aquatic > Freshwater > Lake | place: Spain... | reverse complement strand
GCGAGAAAAATGCAAGGAAATTTTTGGTTTTTGCACACGCGAGTCCGCGAGCGTGTCCGAGGTGCGCATCATTCTGCATCAGGATTCAATTCAAAATACATTCGAACTTCGTTCAATACACACCGCATTTAAAAATCCGCTTGAAGAGCGTGATTTTTTTTATGCGGAGACGAGCAAGCAAAAGATTTTGCTTGCGAGCGAGATTCGAAGCCTTTCTCCCATATTTACGAATAATTCTTATTATGAGTAAATGGGAAAAGGGTACTGGTCCTGTAAGGACCGAAAAATGTACCCATGGTCTCGCCATCTCTGTCCTTAATGTGCCACTGCCACACAAATCACTTTCTTTGCTCCCACAGACCTTAATGTTTTTCTAGCTTCAGACATTGTGGCTCCTGTTGTGATAACATCATCTATTAAAACTACACAAGTCCTTTTCAGATCGACACCATCAGTCACAGCAAAACTTCCCTCTAAATTTTTCAACCTTTTTTCTCTGTTTTTAACATTTACCTGATGAAGAGTATCTTTTATCTTTTTTAAAATTCCTGTTCCAGATTTAAAGTTCTGGTCCATATCAATCTTAATTAACTCATCTACCAGTATTTCTGTTTGGTTGAAACCTTTTTCTCTTAGTCTTTTTGTAGAGCAGGGAATAGGCACCAAAAGTATCTGTTCGTATTTTGAAAAAACCATTTCGTCTGATATTTCCTCCAATATTAAATCATAAAGGAGAATAGCGAGGTTATGTGAGACTGTCTTGTTTGCTTTGTATTTTATCTGCCCAATAACTTTTCTTGTCAAAGGGTCTTTGTAATCAAAAATAGCTAGAAATCTGTCTTTTTCCATAGTTTTTGCCAAAGACACTCTTTCTAATAAATCGGAAGGCGAAAGAGATTCCAAACACAAAGTCTCTTCATTTTTTGGTAAAATTATAGAGACAAGAAAGTTAAGTACCTTTTTTATTAAATTCATTTTGAATGTTTTACATATATTATGATATAATATAAAGCAAGTTTAAAGAAATTATGTCATTTAGTTTAAAAGATTTTTTTAGTTCCATAACAGGAAGTAAAAGTACCAGTGTACTTGGTATTGATTTGGGATCTTCTTCCATAAAGGTAGTTCAGCTAAAAAAGAAAAATGGTAAAGCCATACTTGAAACATACGGAGAGTTATCGCTCGGTCCTTATGCTAACACTGATGTTGGCAGGTCTACCATTTTAGGTACGGAAAAATTTTCTGAAGCACTGGGGGATCTCTTACGGGAATCCAATACTACAACCAAAAATTGTGGACTTTCAATTCCTATAAGTTCGAGCCTTATCAAGTTCATTAAACTTCCGATAAAAAACGAAAGACAGATTGCAGATATGTTACCAATAGAGGCAAGAAGGTACATTCCAGTTCCAATCTCTGAAGTCAGTCTGGATTATTTCGTTATTCCTAAAAATGAGATACTGGTTTCAGAATTCAAAGGAGACAAAAAAGTTGAAGTTGATCCCAGCACAGAAGTTTTACTCGTTGCGATACATAATGATGCGATAAACAAAAACAAAGAACTCGCTAGACTTTCAGAAGCCGAGCCGTCTTTCTCTGAAATAGAAGTTTTTAGTTCTATCAGGGCGATAATGGATCCGTCACTCAATCCCCAGATGGTTATTGACTTTGGCGCCAGATCAACAAAAGTTTATGTGGTTGAAAGAGGGTTGCTTCGGGCTTCTCATATTATAAACAGAGGCGCACAGGATATTACTCTTGCCATATCAAAATCTACGAATGTTTCTTTTATAGAAGCAGAGAAAACCAAGAGGGAAAACGGTCTTTTACCGGGTAAGGATATCTCTCTGTCTGATGTTTCTTCTCTCACTGTTGACTACATATTTTCTGAAGCTGGCAGATTTGTCTTTAATTATGAAAAAACGAGTGGCAGAAAAATCAGCAAGATGTTTCTTACGGGTGGGGGAGCCTTACTTAAGGGTTTGAAAGAAAAAGCAGAAAACTCATTTAATACGCCAGTTTTTTTGGCAGACCCATTTTCTAAGGTTGAATACCCAGCGTTTTTGGAGAATGTCCTGAAAGATGCAGGTCCTGTTTTTGCAGTTGCGGTGGGAATTGCTATCAGAAAGTTGCAGGAGTTTTAATCCACAGTATTTTGTTGTGTTATTTAATAACGTTTTGATGTATAATATTAAGTAGAATGGATAATAATAATATTCAAACATCTTTTATACCCAAAAAGCCCATAGTAGAAGATTCAAGGATCTCTAGCTCAAGCGTTAGTCTTTTTCTGATTATTTCAATAATAGTATTTCTCGTCAGCCTTTCTCTTATGGCATGGGTGGCTTTGACTAAGGCCAGTATGATAAGTGGCATAAAAACAGACAAAGAAACGATTAACACAAATAAAAGTGCATTTGAGACAGGAACGATAGAAAGCATACTCAGATTGGATTCTAGAATTAAAATTGCCCAGTCACTTCTCGACAAGCATATTGTCGTATCACCAATATTCAATTTCCTTGAGCAGAGAACTTTAAAGAGTGTTAGATTCAAAAATTTTGAGTTTAACAATGCGGGGAAAGCAACTGATGGGAGTGATTTGGTAAAAGTAAGGATGTCGGGTTTAGCGAAAGATTTTAAGACAATTGCTCTACAAGCTGATGAATTTGGAAGGGTGGAATACAGGGATATCATTAGGGAGACAGATTTCTCTGACTTAAACTTGACCCAAGACGGTTTTGTTTCTTTTACCTTCTCTGCGTATGTTGTTCCAAGTTCAATACTGTATAAAAATAATATTCAATAAAAATATCATGAATCTAATAGCACCAATTATATTTCTCATAGCTTCAGCCGGAATATTTTTTGGGTATGTTGATCCAAATTATAAAGGTAAGTCTGATTTTGTTGAATCAGACTACACTACTTATGGAGTTAAACAACTTCAAATAGAAAAAATACAATACGACAATACTGCACAGAACTCAAATGAAGTTACCAAACGAAGAGATATGCTTGTCGCTAAGAGAAACAACATAATAACAACAGACCAAGAAAAGTTGCAAAAGTTTTTACCCGACAATATAGATAACGTAAAGTTAATTCTTGAGATTAGTGACATCGCCAGCAAAAGATCTCTCACTATAAGGAATATAGCTATAGGAGGTAATACTAAAAAAACAGATACAATAGGCCCAGATAATTCGGCTTTTGGCACGGTGTCTTTGAAATTTAATGTTATTTCAAGCTATGACAATTTTTTGAATTTTTTGAATGATTTAGAAAACAACCTTAGATTGGTGGACGTTACAGACATAAGTTTTAGTTCTACAGACAGTGGTTTTTATGAATTTTCATTCAGTATAAATACTTATTGGTTAAAATAAAGAAAATATGAGCAAATTATCAAAAATTTTAATAGGAGTAGTCGTAGTGATACTTTTGATATTTCTCATTAATTACTTTGGGAAAAATGGAAGTTCTGGCTCACAATCTCTTGTTGCAGAAAAAGGTACCATAGAAATAGATGATGCAAAATATGTCTTAAATTTATTAAACAAGATGTCAGAGGTTGATCTTTCGGATACTATTTTTTCAGATCAAGGTTTTATGCGACTCAAAGACAACAGCGTAACACTCGTCCCTCAACCGGTGTCGAGAGACAATCCTTTTGCTCCAGTAAGTGCTTCCGAACTTTCTTCTACAGCGACAACAACACCTAGATAAAAATATGGGAATACTTGATGTATTAGTAGACAAAGGAATAATCAAGGCCGGTGATATTAAAAAAGTTGAAAAGTTATCCTCAGTCTCAGGTAGAAGTACCGAATCAGTTCTTGAGGAAGACTTAAATATCCCAGCCGAAGCGATCCTTGATGCAAAAGGGGGTTATTATAATGTTCCAACCTTTAATCTGGGTGAAGCAAATATCCCTTTTTCAATTTTAAAATATATATCTGAGGATGCAGCCACTCATTATGGTTTCGTTCCGTTAGCTGTTAAGGACGGGATACTTGAAGTGGGTTTGGTGGAACCAGAAAATATAGAGTCAAGGGACGCACTCACTTTCATTGCAGGCAAGCTTAATATGCCTTATAAGCTTTTCCTTATATCCGACAAAGATTATCAGAGAATAATAGAAAGTTATAAGGGTTTATCAGGAGAAGTTACTAAAGCTCTTACAGAGCTTGAATCCGAATTGTCTGATGACGTTGATGGAGTAGAATTAATAGGAAACAAAGGCGAAGGTAATAAAATAGAAACGAGAATAATAGAAGATGCTCCTGTAACAAAAATTGTTGCCACCGTTTTGAGGTATGCCATTGAAGGTAATGCTTCAGATATACACATAGAAAGACTTAGAGACAAAGTCAGAGTTAGGTTTAGAGTGGATGGAGAGTTACACACAAGTCTTATTTTACCCCCTGAAGTTCATCAAGCAGTGGTGGCTCGTATCAAAATACTTTGTAATATGAGGCTCGATGAGAAGAGAAAACCACAAGATGAGAGGTTTTCTGCAAAGATAGATGGTAGAAAAATAGACTTCCGTGTTTCCACTTTCCCTGCATATTATGGAGAGAAAGTAGAGATGAGAATACTTGACCAAGAGAAAGGTGTCAGGCCATTGGAGCAGATGGACATGACAACAAGGCATATAGAAATGGTTAGGGATGCAATGAAAAGACCGTACGGACTCATTCTTATTTCTGGTCCTACCGGTTCTGGTAAGACAACGACATTATATGCAATGTTGAATGAGCTGAATACAGAGGACAAAAATGTATTAAGTCTTGAAGATCCTATAGAATATAGCATAGAAGGTATAAATCAGTCCCAAGTTTTTCCGGAGATAGGATACACATTTGCCGCTGGGCTTCGAACAACACTTAGACAAGATCCTAACATTATCATGGTTGGGGAAATTAGAGATAAAGAGACAGCTCAACTTGCTGTTCAAGCTGCTCTTACTGGCCATTTGGTTCTTTCTACAATTCACACAAATACAGCTACAGGTGTGATACCTAGACTCATAGACATGGGAGTCGATCCATACCTTATTCCACCAACCTTAATACTTACAATGGGTCAGAGACTTGTCAGAAAGCTGTGTCCGGGGACGGGTAAAAAAATTCCTATAGAAGGAAGCATAAAAGAAATGATAGACAAGAAATTTGCAGATTTGCCAGAAGAATTTAAAAAAGAACTTCCAAAAGTCAGCGAGATGTACTCAATAGAAGCCACAAAACAATGCCCTAGTGGTACGAGAGGCAGAGTCGCTGTGTACGAAATGTTTTCTATGGATAAAGACATAGAGCAAGTCATTTTGAAAAATCCAGTTGAATCTGCCGTTTATGATGTGGCAAGAAAAAAAGGCATGATAACAATGAAGGAGGATGCCATTATTAAAGCCATGGAGGGCAAAATTCCTTTTGAAGAAATAAACAATCTTGGCAATTAATTGTTTTTGGTCTGTGTCATTATTAAAAAATGTTATATAATAAGTCAATGCAAGATAATAAAAAGAAAATACTTATAGTAGATGATGACAAGTTTTTACTAAACATGTATTCCATCAAGTTTGAGAAGAGTGGATTTGATGTATCAGTTGCAACGAGTGGGGTGGATGCATTAGATATTTTACATAACGGTCTAGTCCCAGATGTTATAGTTATGGACTTAATTATGCCGGTGATGGATGGGTTTGCTATGTTTGAAAATATTAAAAAAGAAAAATTGTCTCCAAACGCTGTATATATAATGCTTACAAACCAAGGACTCCTTTCTGATATTAATAAAGCCAAAGAAATGGGAGCGCACGGATATATAGTAAAGGCAACAACCATCCCTTCAGAGGTGGTGGAGGAAGTGTTAGATATTTACAACAAAAATAATAAAAAATAAATGTCATACAAAGAAAACCTAAAAGAGCTTTTAGATATTGTAATGCAAGAAGGTGGGTCAGACCTACACCTTTCTGAAGGGAGAAACCCCACAATCAGAGTTTCTGGTTTTCTCATTCCCTTAGTAAAGAAAGATATACTAAAAAAGGAAGACACCGATGGTTTTTTGAATGAATTATTAAATGAAGAAAACAAGAAGCTTTTTAAAGACAATGGGGAAGTAGATTTTTCTTATGAATATAAAGAAGGTTCAAGATTTCGAGGTAATGCTTATATGCAGAAAGGCATAGCAAGTATCGCACTTCGTCTCATTCCTGGTAAAATAAGAAGTTTTGAAGAACTTAATCTTCCAGATGTGCTGAAAATATTTGCAGAAAAACCCCAAGGTTTCTTTTTGGTGGTAGGCCCTGTTGGACATGGTAAATCCACAACATTGGCTGCTATTATTGAATATATTAATGCTACAAGGCCTGAACATATTATTACGATAGAAGATCCGATAGAATATATATACGAACAGAAAAAATCTATTATAGATCAGAGGGAGGTCAGAATGGATACGAAAAACTTTGTTTCTGGACTTCAGTCTATGTTTAGACAAGACGTTGACGTTGCTCTTATTGGAGAGATGAGGGGGACGGAAACAATAGCTACTGCTGTGACTGCAGCTGAAACAGGGCATTTAGTATTTTCTACATTACATACAAATAGTGCCGCACAAACTATAAGTAGAATTATTGATTCTTTTCCAGCTGAGCAACAAGACCAAATCAGAGTTCAACTTGCAGGAAGTTTAACCGGTATTTTTTCTCAGAGACTTATTCCTAGAATTTCAGGCGGACTTATACCAGCATACGAGCTTCTAATAAACAATAACGCTGTCGCAAACCTTATTAGGGAAAATAGAATTCATGAAATAAATTCTGTTATAGAAACAAGCTCTAAAGATGGAATGATGGATATGAATAGATACCTAGCGGAGCTTGTCTCCCGTGGAGAAATCACAGTTGAAAATGCTTATATGTATTCTTTTGATCCAAACACATTGCAGAGACTTTTATAAAAACAAATGACTTTCAAATACAAAACAATAGATGCTTCTGGTAGCCAAAACACTGGGACTATAGATGCTATAAATATAGAAGTTGCAATAAGCGCCTTACAAAAAAGGGGACTATCGATTGTGTCTATTAAACCATCAGACCAGGTATCTTTTCTTGAAAAAAATATTTCTTTTTTTGACAGCGTTTCAAACAAAGACGTCGTTATTCTTTCACGACAAATGGCGACTCTCTTTGAAGCTCAAGTTTCTGCACTTCGTGTTTTTCAACTTTTGTCAATGCAGTCAGATAACCCTGCACTTCGTAACCAATTAAAAGAAGTAGTAGATGACTTGCAAGCAGGAAGTACAATATCAAATGCTTTAGCTAAACATCCAAAAGTTTTTACTCCATTTTATATCAATATGGTTAAATCTGGAGAAGAATCAGGAAAATTAGACCAAACATTTATTTATTTGGCGGATTATTTAGACAGAACATACGAGGTTACTTCAAAAGTAAAAACGGCACTTATTTATCCGGCCTTTGTTATTTTTACTTTCGTCGCGGTTATGGTTCTCATGCTTACTGTTGTCATACCAAAAATTAGTGTAATACTTACTGACTCTGGACAGGCAGTACCTATTTACACAAAAGTTGTCATAGGTATCAGTACCTTTTTTGTAAATTATGGGATTTTTCTTCTTGTCGCCCTGGTTATTGGTGGCTTTTTCCTTTTCAGGTATGTCAGGACAGAGAAGGGTAAATATGCTTTAGATGAAATGAAAATCACAACTCCCTTTATTAAAATTCTTTTTAATAAACTTTATCTTTCGAGAATTGCAGACAACATGAACACAATGCTTATATCTGGTATTCCTGTCGTGCGCGGACTTGAACTTACATCTGATGTTGTGGATAACGAAGTATATAGGAAAGTTATAGAAAAATCAGTAGAGGATGTTAAAGCGGGTAGTTCTGTCTCAGACGCTTTGGCCAAACACGAACAAATTCCGGGAATTTTCGTGCAGATGGTAAAAATAGGAGAAGAAACAGGACAACTTGGAAATATTCTTAAAACGCTGGCTAATTTTTATAGAAGAGAAGTAACCAATGCTATTGATGGTGTGGTGGGTCTTATAGAGCCTGCGATGATTGTACTTTTGGGTCTTGGTGTGGCATTTCTATTAGCTGCAGTACTTATCCCTATTTATAATATATCTTCAGGAATCTAATTCAGATCGGACAAATGTTTCTAGTCGAGGCTCCACCTTGATTTACACTATCAGTCACGTAATCCTAATTTTATTACAGGAAAGCCTTGTTTTATTCACATTTTCAAAAACAAAGCCAAAATCTACTACGGGGTTATCCACAGTTTAAACACATAATTCCTTGATTTTTGTTTAAATATGGTATAATCACTGGGTAGCTTCAAACTATGTGAAGTTTTGATGCCATGAGCAAGCATATAAAACAGGCCCATAGTCTCAAAGCGATTATTAGAAGTTTTTTAACGTTAAAAATTTAATTATGAATAAAAAAGGTTTTACATTGATTGAACTTTTGGTGGTTATTGCCATCATCGGTATTCTTTCATCAGTCGTTTTGGCTTCCTTGAACTCAGCAAGAAGCAAAGGTGCAGATGCTGCCATTAAGTCAAACTTGGCCAATACAAGAGCACAAGCAGAATTATATTATGATGCCAAGGGCGACTATGAGGGTGTATGTGCGAGCACAACTGCGGGTATTTATAATGGAGGTTTAGCAGCTGCTAAAGCTTATTCTGCTTCAATTTCCATGACGAACGTTGACGCAACAGCAGGTACTTACGCTACAGCAGTATGTCACGATACAACAACTGCTTGGGCAGCGGAAGTTCCTTTGAAATCTAGTGCTTCTGGAGCTCCAGTTAAGTACTGTGTAGATAGTGCTGGTAATTCAGTGCAAAAGACTGCTGATTTAGCCGCTAGTACATATGTTTGTCAGTAAACAGTAATTCGTAAGTTAATTACAAACCCCCGCGCTCGCGGGGTTTTGTTTTTGTTTGTTAAAATAGTATAATAGAATAAGCAGGGGACTTACCTAGAAATAAGAACTGGGTTTATCCCGTTAGAAATTTAAAAATCAAGCCAAGTTATTAATAAGAAGTCTGATGATTAATTCTTTGTTAAAAATTAAAAGAGAAAAAAGTAGATTTCTAACGGGATTTACAATAATTGAAATTATTGTCGTCATCGCTATAATCGCAATACTTACGACTATTGTATATGCCTCACTTAGTCAAATTAGAGCAAAATCTAGGGATCAGAAAAGAGTTGCTGATATTCACGAGATTCAATTAGCTCTAGAATATTACTTTAACAAAAATGGGCAGTACCCAGAAGTAATATGGCCAACAGATGTGGCACATCCAGAAAAATCACTTTATGGTTTTCTCGGTTCAAGGCCCGAGGCTCCTAGTGTGGGGGAAATATATAATTATGTCCCCATTAAATTGAACGAAGACTCAGAGAGATGTTCTTCTTATCACCTGTGGACAACACTTGAATTAAAAAGTTCAGCACTTGATTCTAAAAAAAGTTTTAACTCTGTAGGAAAAGAAATCTGCGGGGCTTTTGTCACAGAAGAATCAGAGATAGATGCATCCTTGGTTGCCAATGCTCTCGTCTACGATTTACATCCATAAGATGATATAATTACTCAGTGAATTATTTGTTTTATATTATTTTTTTTATTTTCGGTTCTATCATAGGAAGTTTTCTTAATGTTTTAGTTCTTAGGTTTAATACTGGACTTTCTTTTATAAAAGGTAAGTCAAAATGTTTTTCTTGTGGAACAAATATTGAGTGGTATGATCTCATACCAATAATAAGCTTCATTTTTTTGGGTGGAAAATGTAGAAACTGCCAATCAAAGATATCTATTCAGTACCCACTAGTAGAACTTGTAACAGGGTTTCTTTTTGTATTAGCTTTTTGGAAAATAACAGAAATAAACCTCACACTGTTTTTGACTTTGACTATTTTGTCTTTACTTGTGGCGATATCTGTTTATGATTTGAAACACAAAATAATTCCAGACGAGTTTGTTTTTTCTTTTTGTGCTTTGTCTTTTGTTTCTCTTTTTTATCAAACTTTTCTGTCTGGTATCTGGGGAACAGATTTTCTTTTATCTCTAATTGCCGGTCCTGTTCTTTTTTTGTTTTTCTTTTTATTTTGGTTTTTTTCTTCAGGGCGTCTAATGGGGTTGGGGGATGCAAAGCTTGCACTTGGGGTAGGGTGGTTTCTCGGTATGGTTTATGGTATTTCAGCGATTGTCCTCGCTTTTTGGATAGGGGCTATAGTTAGCATCGTCCTTATTCTATTTCAGAGGTTGAAAATATCGTCTAGAAAGTTTACAATGAAGAGTGAAATACCGTTTGCCCCATTTATTATTTTTGGATTACTTATAGAATTTTTCTTACAGTTTGATGTGGTGCAGTCCGGAGCTTTGTTGGATTTGTTAAAGGGTTTACCCCGTTAGAAGTTTCAAAGATAAACTTAATTTGTTAAAGATTGCTTAAATGATTAAACATTTCGTAAAAATAAACAGGAACAAAGGTAAACTTCTAACGGGGTTTACACTAGTTGAACTTCTTGTTACTTTGACGATTTTTTCAATAATGACAGGTGTTGTTCTCGTTAATCAAGGTAAATTTAATAATACTATTTTTCTAAGTAATCTTGCTCACGATATTGCTTTGACTATTAGGCAGGCGCAGACTTACGGAATTAATGTCAGAGAAACAGCCCAATCAAGTGATTTGTTTAGTAATTACGGGGTATCGTTTCAAATGGGAGCTAATAATAAAAATTTCGTTATTTTTGCGGATGTTTTGGGAACCGCAAATGGTTTATTTGATGGTAGTTTTTCTTGCCCCGGTAATGATTCTGAATGTGTAGAAAGATATGTAATAAAAAACAGTAATTATATTAAATCTATTTGTGCTGGAAACGACGAAAGTGATTGTACTGCAAATTCTGCGACAACACTGAACATTTCATTTACGAGGCCAGATTCAGATGCACATATTAAGTCTAATGTTAAAACAACAGACCAACCTTATGCAAAAATAGTTGTAGCCTCTCAAGACGGTGCAAACACAAAAGGTATAATAGTAAGAAGTACTGGACAAATATATGTTGAATAACATAATAAAAAAACAGAAAGGGTTTACCCGCACACCAACTTTGGCGTTATTGCAAAGTGTTTTTAATAAAATTAAATCTTCATTTTCAGGTACAGAAAAAAAAGAAAGTCTTGCCGTTGCAGTGTGTTGCAATAAAAACACGACGCCAAAGTTGGTGTCCGGGTTTACATTGGTAGAAATGCTTGTTGCTATAGCGGTATTTATGATAGTTGTAACTTCTGCAGTTGGTGCGTTGTATTCTATTATGGATGCGAATAGAAAAGCTCAAGCAATAAAAAATGTTGTAAATAATGTTTCTTTTGCTTTAGAGAGTATTTCTAAGGATATGAGAATGGGGAAAGGATATAAATGTTATTTATTAAATGGAACTGAAGAACCCTGTCAAGCGTCTGGTTATAATATGATTAGTTATATATCTAATCAAGACTTGAATGGCGATGATATTTTTGATGACGTAGTTTGGTATCAATTTGATCCAATCCCAACGGTAGAATCAGGGGGTGGAAATATACAAAAAAGATATCAAAAAATTGTAGGTGGTCCTATAATATGGGAAAGCTTAACTGCTCCAGAAAGTACAGTAAAGATTAAAAACATGACTTTTTATGTATCCTCAAATAATAAAAAGGTCTTTATTACAGTTGAAGGGGAGTCTGGTACAAAAGCAAGCCTAAAAACTGACTTTAGTTTGCAGACAACAATTACACAAAGAAGTCAAGAATAGATATGAATACAATTAAATTATCTAAAAAAATATCCACGTACGCCTTCACCCCTGCACCAACTTTGGCGTTATTGCAAAGTGTTTTCAATAAAATAAAGTCATTATTTTTAAAAGCAGAGAGAAAGGGGAATCCGTCTGTTTCTTTCTGTTGCAATAAAAACACAACACAAAAGTTAGTGTCTGGGTTCACCCTAGTAGAAGCCCTGGTTGCTATTTCTGTGCTTATGGTTGCTGTGGTAAGTCCTCTTACAATAGCCCAAAAGGGTCTTTCTTCTGCCATGTATTCAAAAGATCAAATGATTGCTTCATATTTGGCACAAGATGCCATTGAATATATAAAATATGTTAGAGACGAAAATGTAGATAAAACTTTAAGTGGAACGCCGACAGATTGGCTTTATGGCTTTGCTAATTGTATTCAAGACAATAGGATAAAAGAATCAATCGATACTTTTTGTACCATAGATACGACTTCTTATGATTTTGAAATTCCAGCTAGAGATCCTGATAATGCAGATCTTTATATTAAAACGGATGATGCTTCTGGAAACTTTATTTATTATACTCACGATTCTATGGGAAATGAAAAATCAAAATTCAAAAGGAAAATAAACATAAGACATTATGTTAATGATAGTGACATTGCTATGGATGAGGCTCTTATCACTGTTAGAGTTTATTGGGACGGAGCTAATTCGGACGATAACAGTGTAACGGTAAAAACCTACATATATAACTTAGGGGAAAGTTTACCTATACAGGTGCCTGTGTCGGAGCCATAAAAATTAACAAAATGAAAATCATAAAAATAAAACATGAAGGAGAGAAAGGTTTTGCCCGCGCACCAACTTTGGCGTTATTGCTCTGTGTTTTCAATAAAATTAAGCAGACATATTTAAACATGAAGAGAAAAGATTGTTTACGTTTTACAGAGCGTCGCAATAAAAACACGACGCCAAAGTTGGTGTCCGGGTTTGCACTTCTTTTCGCTGTCATCACCGCAAGCGTTTTACTTACGATTGGTCTTTCCATTTTTAATATTTCTCTTAAAGAACTTCTGCTTTCAACTGCATCCCGAGACTCTCAAGTAGCTTTTTATGCGGCGGACAGTGCTAGAGAATGCGCCTTATATTGGGACATAAGACAATCAGCATTTCCTACTTGTATAGGGGATGACTGTGATTCAGACAATTATTTTTCTGGTAATAGCCCAATCATTTGTGGAACAAAGGAAATTATTCTTAATAGAGGAGGTTTTATTGAAGGAGAGACAGTATACACTACTACTGGCACATTTTTGTATAGCGAACCACAGGATATATCTTCAACCACTCCGGACGCCCTTTTTTCTGTAGAGAAAACCTATATTTCTGGCGAAATCAATACAGAAATAAAAACTTTTGGGCATAATGCCGAAATTGGAGAGAGAAGAGTAGAAAGAGGAATCAAACAGACTTACTAAAATGACCGGATTAAAGGGGGTTAAAGAAAGATATGAAAAATTAGTCAAAACGATTGATCGACATCGTTATCTTTATCATGTTCTCGACAAACCAGACGTTACGGACGAGGTTTATGATTCATTGATGCAAGAGCTTATAGAGCTTGAGGAAAAGTATCCAGAGATTAAGTCTTCAACAAGTCCGTCACAAAGGATTGGTGGAAAACCATTAGATGAATTTAAGAAAGTAAAACACCAAGTATTACAGTGGTCTTTTGATGACTGTTTTAGCTTTGAAGAATTGAAGAAATGGGATGAAAAGATTCGAAGGATGATAAATAAAGATGGGAAGTTATCGGGCGAAAGAATAGAATATTGTTACGAATTGAAAATAGATGGCCTCAAAATAATTTTGACCTATAAAGATGGCGTTCTGGTACAGGGTGCGACAAGGGGGGACGGAGAGATTGGTGAGGATGTAACTCAAAACATAAAGACGATAAAGAGTGTTCCTTTGGTCTTGGATGATAAGCTTGATTTAATAGTCGTGGGAGAATGTTGGCTTTCCAGGAAAGAATTGAAGAGAATAAACGAAGAAAGAAAAACAACTGGCGAGACGCTATTTGCAAACACAAGAAATGCTGCAGCAGGGTCCATAAGACAACTTGATCCGAAAATTGCCGAAAAAAGAAAACTGAACTCTTTTATATATGATATCGATAGTTTAAATAAAAACTTTCCTCAAACACAGGGAAGCGAGTTGGAATATCTTCATAAACTTGGTTTTAAGGTAAATGAAAACTGGTCTGTTTTTGATAGTTTAGAAGGTGTTGAAGCTTTTTATAAAAAATGGGCAAAGGAAAAAGAAAAACTTGATTATGGTCTTGATGGAATTGTCATAAAAATAAATTCCAAAAAAATTCAGGAATCGCTTGGGTATACCGGCAAGTCTCCAAGATGGGGAATAGCCTATAAATTTCCTGCAGAACAAGTAACAACGGTAGTGGAAGATATTTTGTTTCAAGTAGGAAGAACAGGAGTAATAACTCCGGTTGCAAAGTTGCGTCCAGTTTCTGTCGCAGGTTCTACCGTTTCTCGTGCGACGCTTCACAATGAAGATGAAATTAAAAGACTGGACGTTAGAATTGGCGACACTGTTGTTCTACAAAAAGCTGGAGATGTTATTCCTGAAATTGTATCTGTAATAAAAGAAATGCGAACGGGTAAAGAAAAAGTGTTTGTTTTTCCTAAAAAAATAGAAGCCTGTGGTGGAGATGGAAGCATTGAGAGAATAGAAGGGCAGTCTGCATGGAGATGCGTAAATAAAGATTCTTTTGCACAACAGAAAAGGAAGTTTTATCACTTTGTGTCAAAGAAAGCTTTTAATATAGATGGTTGTGGTCCAAGAATTCTAGACGCGCTTCTTGAAAATAATCTAGTCTCTTCTTTTGATGATATTTTTACCTTAAAACGAGGCGACTTGCTTAATCTTCCGAGATTTGCTGAAAAATCGGCAGATAATTTGCTCGCTTCTATTGAAAAATCAAAGACTATATCGCTTGCGAAATTTATCGTTTCACTTTCTATACCACAAGTCGGTGAAGAGACCGCAATAGATCTTGAAAAACATTTTGGAGACCTAGAGAAAATAAGAAAAGTAAAAGTAGAAGAACTGCAACAAATAAACGGAGTAGGGGATGTTGTGGGGGAGTCTGTCTATAATTGGTTTTTGGATAAAGAAAATTCTAAATTAGTTGATCGTCTATTGACTCACGTAATAATACAAAAGCCAGAAGTGGGGAAAAACATCCTTGGTAAATTATCCGGAAAATCTTTCGTTATTACAGGGACCCTCAGCTCAATGTCTCGCGATGAAGCTAAAGCAAAAATTCGTGCTTTGGGCGGTGACATTTCAGAGTCCGTTTCTTCAAAGACAACATATCTTGTAGCGGGTGAAAATCCGGGGTCTAAATTAGAGAAAGCGAAGCGATTGAATGTAAAAATACTCAAAGAGAGTGAATTTCTTAATTTGACAATGTCATAATTAGGTAGTATTTTACTATAAGACATAGTTTGTACACAAAAAGAATATAAGGAGTAAAAAAGATGAAGCAGCTAGTTAATACTCAGACCCCCACTCTTCAAATAATGGTTTTTGGACAACTCGAGAGAGGATTCTTTAGGTGGAATGACGGGACAGGAGACGAAAGAGGGAAAATCTTTTTTGCTACGCAATGGGGAAAGTACACCGTTTACGCGAAGGTTTGGGAAGATGGTTTGATTTCTTTAACCTTCGAACCTGAATTTCCTACCCGAGCAATTCAAGTTATCGACCCACAAACTCTTGGAGTAGAACTCAGATTCGAAGAACCGAAACCTTCAGTTTTAAAGGGAGAGAGAGTTCTCTTATCGAATCCAGCTTAATGGACCCACCAACAGGAAAAACCTGCTTCGGTGGGTTTTTCTTTTGTCCAAAAAATGATATATTATCTCTATGCTTGAGATCAAAGATATAGAAAAACTAGCCAAACTCGCAAGGATTAAACTCGACGAGGACGAAAAAGCTCGGTTACTAAAAGAAATCGATCCTATTTTAAATTATGTTGCTCAGATACAGGAAGTTTCTAGCAAGGGTGATAACGCTAAAAAAGCCGGAAATGTGAAAAATGTTATGAGAGACGATGAAGCTTTGAATAAAACAGGTCAATTTACCGATGTTCTTATCGCAGATATGCCAGAATCAAAAGATGGTTTTTTGAAGGTTAAAAAAATACTCTAATGATAGATGTAAAGAATTTAACAATTGAAAAGGCTCACAAAGATTTAGTTGATGGCAAATATACTGCAGTTGAATTAGCTTCTGTCTATCTTGAAAACATTAAAAAAACAGATGGGGAAATTCACGCATATCTGGAAGTTTTTTCTGATGCTTTGGAACAAGCAAAAAAAGCAGATGAAATTATAAAATCTGGTAAGGCAACGATTCTCACAGGTATCCCATTCTCAATAAAAGATAATACGATGATAGAGGGCAGAAAAGCATCGTCGGGGTCAAAGATACTTGAAGATTATGTTTCAACTTATGATGCTACCGTTATAGCGAAACTCAAAAAAGAAGGAGTAGTTTTTCTTGGTAGAACAAATATGGACGAATTTGCCATGGGAAGCTCAACTGAAAATTCGGCCTATGGAGCAACGAAAAATCCGATAGACGCAGAAAGAGTGCCAGGCGGTTCGTCTGGTGGTGCAGCGGCTTCTGTGGCTTCAGGGGAGGCAATGGTTGCCCTTGGTTCGGATACTGGGGGATCAATAAGACAGCCGGCAAGCTTCTGCGGACTTGTGGGTTTAAAGCCAACTTATGGCGCAGTTTCTAGGTATGGACTTATGGCTATGGGTTCGTCTTTAGATCAAATCGGTCCAATAGGAAAAACAGTTTCTGATGCTGAAACTATTTTTAATGTTATTAAAGGAAATGACCCTAAGGACAGTACAACCGCACCAGATAGTATCCTAAAAAAAGAAAACGAGAACGGAAAACTACGACTTGGTATTCCCAAAGGCCTTCTTGAAACAAAAGGTTTTGATGAAGATATTCTTGTAAATTTTAAAGAATCACTGGAGAAGTTAAAACAACTTGGTTTTGAAATCAAAGAAGTAGATTTGCCAAATTTGAAATATTCTTTGCCTGCATATTACGTTATCGTAACAGCGGAAGTTTCTGCGAATATGGCCAGATTTGACGGAATGCGTTTTGGTAAAAGAATTTCAGGCAAAGATGGTATAGAAGACTATTTTCTCTCTAGGCAAGCAGGTTTGGGCAAGGAGGTTCGAAGGAGAATAATTCTCGGCACTTATGTTTTGTCCTCCGGATATTATGACGCATACTACAACAAAGCAAATATTGTCAGGGATTTAATAAAAGACGATTATAAAAAAGCTTTTGAGGCGGTAGACATCATTATTACTCCGACAGCTCCATCGGTTGCCTTTAAAATAGGGAAGAATACAGATGATCCACTTCAGATGTATCTTGAGGACATATTTACAGTACCAATAAATATGGCTGGAGTTCCCGCGATTTCTGTACCATCAGGATTTAAAGAGATTGATGGTAAAAAGATGCCTATCGGTATTCAGTTTATCGCGCCCCATTTTGCTGAAGACAAACTTTTCGATGTAAGTAAAATGTTTTTGGGAGAAAAGTAAAAAATTTGCTATAATTTAAGAAATATTATGTTTAACCAACTAGATGCATTCACCTCTTATGATCCAATAGCCCTACTCCAGGCACTTTACAATTTTCTTGTAAATGAAATAAAACCAGGCAGTGGTACTGCTTTTTTTGATACTCTTTCATATTATCTAATTAAATTTTTTGCCAACTGGATAGTTTTTGCTGTGCTAATCTCTATAGTCTTAATAGTTCTTATTATTTTGGTTTCTTTTAGTTATGTTAAAAATAAAAGGGATCTTCTTATTATGTATTCCGTTAGAGAGGCCAAAGACACTGGAGAAAAGAACATCGAAATAATGCAAAACCCCAAATGGTTACAAGTACAAAAGCATATGGATTCAGAAAATCCGTCCGATTGGAAGCTTGCCATACTTGAAGCAGATATAATGCTTGCCGAGATGCTAGATAAGTTTGGACTACCAGGCGAGAGTATTGCGGATAAATTAAAAGTAGTAGAGAAAAGCGACTTTAATACGATAGAGCAAGCATGGGAAGGGCATAAAATAAGAAACGCTATAGCACATGAAGGTTCAGAGTTTACTATTTCTCAAAGAGAGGCCAAGAGAGTAATCAGTTTATTTAAACAGGTTTTTGATGAATTTAAGCTTATTTAGCTTAGAAAACTTGCTTTTTAGGTAATTTTACTTTATTATATAATCTAATAAAGGTCTTAGACCTTTTTTGATAGCGGGGTGGAGAAGCGGTATCTCGCAAGGCTCATAACCTTGAGGCACACGTTCGATTCGTGTCCCCGCAACATTTGAAACCAGGGCTTTTTCGTTGCCACGAAAAAGCCCTGGTTTCTTGTAAATAAATATACATCTGATATAATATACTACATATATATGGCTAAGTTCGAATTTAAAACAAAAGTTTTCGAGATGAGACGTAGAGGTATAAGCCTGGGCGATATCGCAAAATCTATTGGTCTATCAAAAAGTACAATATCTATCTGGTGTTCGGAGATAGAATTAAATGAAGAACAAAAGAATAAAATTTCAGAAAAAGCGATCAAATCAGGAATGAAAGGAAGACTATTAGGGGCGGAGTCAAATAGAAACAAAAAAATTAAATCCATCGACGAAGCAAAGGAATGGGCATCTCAAAAAATAGTAGGAATTTCTTCAAAAGAATACATGATAGCTAACATAGCTTTATATTGGGCTGAGGGTAGTAAGAAAAATAAGTCAGGTTATATTTTTGTGAATTCAGACCCAGACATGGTGTTGTTTGTCTATAACTGGCTTAGTCAGTATATGGGTATTAAAAACGATTTTTTTAGTCCAAGAGTTTCTGTTAATATCATCCACAAAGAAAGAATATCTCAAATATTGAATTATTGGTCAAATTTGCTAGAATTGCCGATAGAGGCATTTGGTAACCCATATTATGTTAAAAGTGTTCATAAAAAAAGATATGAAAATCATGAAAAATATTATGGTGTACTGAGGTTGAATGTAAAAAGAAGTTCAATGTTAAAGTATAAGATTTTGGCTTTAATTGAGGAATTAAAAAATAAAGCTGTATATAATTGCCGACGTAGCTCAGATGGTTAGAGCGGGCGTTTCATAAGCGCCAGGTAATTGGTTCGATCCCAATCGTCGGCACAAACGTAAAGGGTTGAATAAGTATCAATTTTTTGGTATGATGTTTTGCGTTGGAGTAAAATGCGATCGTAGCTCAGCTGGTTAGAGCGCTCCCCTGTAGACGTGCAGCTTTTCGCTTAAAGGCGGATTGAAACTCTCTGGGATAACGGTGAAGGCTAAGTCTCTATTTAGGAGATATGCGAACACCGTGGGAACCCCTCAAATTGAGGGGGCGCCGTAGAGACTAGATACCGGAGTACCTAAAGGGAAACCTATGGTAAAGATATAGTCCATGCCGATATGAAAATATTGGAAGAAGTGCACGGGAGAGGTCGTGGGTTCAAATCCCATCGGTCGCGCAAAACAACTGCCTTGTGGCAGTTTTGTTTTGCGCGGCCGAGAAAGTGCTGGGAGCACTTTCGTATGGGATT
>Ga0247841_10005836_pt1 | contig 19551 bp, 18 predicted proteins | sample LaCruzMarch2015__2_FD_192410 | JGI IMG/M metagenome (GOLD analysis project Ga0247841, IMG submission 192410) | Freshwater microbial communities from meromictic Lake La Cruz, Castile-La Mancha, Spain - LaCruzMarch2015_18m | ecosystem: Environmental > Aquatic > Freshwater > Lake | place: Spain... | reverse complement strand
GTCAACTTGTTTGTTGTGGTCAGCCAATGGATCTTTTAATCGAGAAAACAGAGGGAGAGGGAAAAGAAAAGCACATTCCTGTAATTGAAAAAAACGGGGAAGGGGTAATAGTGAAAATTGGTTTAGTTCCTCATCCGATGGAAGAAACTCATCACATAGAGTGGATAGAAATAGTTTCTAAAAATAATTCTTACATTAATTTTTTAAAACCAGGTGATAGCCCTAAAGTAGAATTTAAGGTTGGAAAAGAAGAAACTATAATTTTTACAAGAGCGTATTGTAATATCCATGGTTTATGGGTATCAAATTAAAAAACTATTCAAAAGAATTAGTTAAAAACCACTTTTTTATTCAGGATTTTGAAATTTAAGCAGGTTTCTTTGTTTCTTAGAATTAATTGGTCATTGTTTAATCTCCTATAGATATTAGAAGTGCGGAGTATAAAACCAGTTTTCCTTGTGTTATTTATAGCAATAGAAGGTAGAAATTATTATTATATTTGATTAGGAGGATAGTTGTTTGGCAAAACAATATAAAGATGTTATTATTTTTACAGCACAGATTAAGTTATTTTTTGAGAGAGATAGTTAAAAAAACGTTAAAAAAGGAGGTATTAAAATGACAAGTAAGTCTTCATTTAAAGAAGGGTTTATAGCTGGTAGGGAAGAACAGCAAAAAGATCCCAGACCCTCATCTGAGGACATCCTTGAGTACCCGATGAATTTTGTCACTTCAGGCGTGGAGTATGCGGATGGGTATTCGGCCGGAAGAGAATCAGCAAGGAAAGACGAAGAAAATAAAAAGAAATAGACATCTAAAGATAAAAAGCTCTCTCTCGAAAATAACAAAGGGGCATTTAATTATTAAATGCCCCTTTTTATTTTCAATAGCTATGTTTATCAGAAAAGCACCTTCTATAAGAAAAGATTTAAACATCAATTCGCTTTTATTTTACGTCGCATAATCTGTATTGTAAGAATTAATTGTTATATAATAAAGAAAGATTATTATTGTTAAAATTTATGGAAGAAATAATTTCAAAAGAAGAATTAATTAAAGCAAAAACAAAAAAAGGAGAAGGTAGGGGAATGAATTTAAGAAATATTGGAGAGTACGTTTTAATGAAAGAGGGAAAGAGTGGATTAAAAAAACTTGAAGATTTAATTAAATCTTTAGGTTATCCGATAGAATATAAAAAAATAGATAAAATGAATTTTTATCCAATTTGGGTTTCTACTATTAGTTTTTTAGCGACAGAAAAATTGTTTAATTTTACAAACAAAAACTTTCAAGAAATGGGAGAAATGGATGCTAAATTTAATTTATTTATAAAGGTTTTTATAAATTATTTTATTTCTTTAAAGACTTTAACTGAGGCATCTCCAAAAATAATTAAGCATTTTGCTCCTCAGGTCGAGGTTGAATCGATGGAATTTAATGAAAAAGAAAAGTATGCTATTTTGAGGATTAAAAATTTTGATATTAGTAAATATCATTGCCAATATTTTATAGGATTTGCTAACGCTATAATAAAAATGGCAAGTAAAGAAAATCCTATTTGCGAAGAGACAAAATGTCCCCTTCAAGGAGACGATCATCATGAATTTATAGTGAGATGGTCTTAGTAAGCAATTACATCAAAAAGGAAGGGGATATTATTTAATATTTAACTTAAAACTCTTTTTTATGTCGCATAATCTATGATGTGCGACTTTGCTTTTGGAGTTTAGCGACACCATAAAAAAGAGAAAATTATAAGGGGAGTTGTTTTAATCAAAGAAATAAAGCTATTAAAGGTAATTTATCGAGAGATAATCCCTCTTTTAAGATCGATTTTAGGGGGTTTTTACCTAGTTAAACCCTTATAATCCAGAGATGACCACTTCTGGATAGATATTTGCTTCTCTATTAGAAATTCTTTTTAATGTTCCTTATTAAAAACGAAGATTGTTATTCTTTTTATATCTAGCTTAGTATTTTCAATCGAGTTGGCATTAATTAGCAACTTATCGTCAGAATATTTTTTATCTGTTATTAGAGGAAATGAATGATACTGGCGTATCTTTTTACCGTGTTGTAAAAATAGGGCGTTTTTTTGTTTATTTTAGAATATGCTGAAAGATTTGAAATTAGATCAAAATAGGGCTAGACTAAAGGAAAATGAATCTTAAAGTACTAAATTTAGATAAAAAATAATATGTCTACTAGAGTTCATATATCGCCAAAGATTTTGCTTTCGATCTCGACTTTATACAATGATACAAATAGGATATTTATGGAATATATTGATAATTCCATAGATAATGCTGACCAGAATTATTTTAAACAGGAATTAAATTGTTATTCACAACCAATAGAAATAATTTTAAAGGTAGAAGGTAAAAATTTTAAAAGTGGAAAGGTTACCATCATAGATAATTGTTACGGTATTACAAATTTTACTAAAATTGTTGGAAGCATTGGTGATTCTGATAAAAAAGCGCAGTCATGGACAAATGGTCAATTTGGCTATGGAATTTATTCTTTTATGGCTGCCTGTAATATATTAGAAGTTTTTTCAAAATTGAAAGATAGTGAAGCTTTGTATTTGCCAATAAACAGAGAGGAATTTAATAAGGCGAGACAAGAAGATATTAAAATACCAGATCCAAAAATTTTTAAAAATTTTCTACAGGATTCTGGTACAAAGATTGAATTGTCAAATTTTGAAAAAGAAATGTGGAGAGGAATTGATATCCAAACATTAAAAGATGAAATAGAAAAGCATTTCGAACTTATACTCAGTAGAAAAAATTTAATAATAAAACTTATTGATATAGATAAAAAGGAATATATTTGTACTCCATTTAATTACGAAATTCTTAATGGTGAAGTGTACGAGGATTATTTAACCGATTTACATGTTAATAAAAAATCAGGAGATATATTGGAGACGAAAAAAATTAAAGATCCTATACATATTTTTTTGAAGATGACCAAGGGTGTTACTACAAATAAATCGCCGGTATTCATTTCAAAGGGGCGTAGAATTTGCGAAATAAAAGACGTGAAGTCATTTAAATCTAAGCACAAAAGTGATATTTGGGGACATCCTAATATTACTGGCTATATTGATTTAAACTCTCTTCTTGGTCCAACCATTGCACGTACTGATTTCAAAAAAAGTAAGGATTCTAGAATGGTTTTTCAAACCCTTTTCGATCTAGAAGATCTTATTTTAGAACATGTGAAAAGAGTAAATATGGAAACTGAAGAAAGACATTATCATCAGTTAGAAGACGTTCTTAATAAAGCTCTTTCAAAGTTAGCAAGAATGGATGCAATGAGTTATCGAACAGAATATTTGCCAGGTGGGAATACTGGTCTTGCTGGTGGCGCATTTGGTATGTCAACAGGTGATGAATTTGGAGATAAAAACCGTGGAGATGGGGATGAGATAGAAAATCCAAATGACGATATTGATAATATAGAAAATGGCACAGGTTTATCAGAAGATGAGGGGAAATTACCAAGTGATAATGAAAGTGGTGAAAACCCTAAAAATCAACAAAAAGATGAAAGTGAATTTGCAGGTGAGCCGAGAAAAAAAAGTGGATTTAATATCAAGATTTCAGAAGAAGATCCGCAGGTGGATGGTATTACAGGAAAAGCATATAGATCAATTTGGGATGGAAGTTATATTATAATATATAAAAATCATCTTGATTTTCAATCAAGGGTTAGTCATTCGCATCAAGGAGAAACAAAGATAACAGAACGTCTTATATCATATTTGGCGAGCGAGATAACAGTGCATTATAAGGATCTTTTCTTTAATAAGATGCAAGATGGGCAACCCGATTATAATAAGGCTATGTTTGAAAGTTTTGTAGATTTTATTTATCAGTTCGAAAAAATGTTACAGGATTTTAGTGGTAAAAATTTATCTGAGCTAAAATAATATGTCTATCAAAGAACTCATAAACAATATTGTTCCGCACTATAATAAATATAGGCAGAATAAAAATAATCTAACTGGGACAGAAGCTCTAGAGATACTATGGAATATTGGAGACGTCCTTAAAAAATATATTGGAAAAATCAATATTGCTCCGCATGCATTATATAGACAGATATATGGCAAATCAGAAGGCGAGACAAACGTAGTCCAAAAAAGTTATATCACACGAGAATTTCTTGGGCGTTGTTTTCGTATAAGAAAAATATTCAATAATAAAAATGGAATAAAGAATTTGTTGAAAAATTTGAAAAATTTTAACAATTTTCGTGAAGCAATGCCATTTTTTGATAATCCAAAGTATTTATTAAAAGGTAAAGAAAAGATAGAATTGTTAAGAGTTCTCAATAGTAATTATGATGATAAAAAAATAAAAAAATATATTAAAAAATTACAAAAAGATAAAATCGGTATCAAAAATCCACGTGATCAAAAACTTAAGGGGATGACGGGTGATAAAGATATTTTTGTGAAATTTTATAATTATATTTATAAGCTTCTTAAAGACGCTAATTATAAAAAAGCACAAGAAGAAATAGATTTAATAGATATCAAGTTTATAAAAATACTCTCAAAAAATACTAGTGCTCTTGCGCTAGATGGTTTATTGATGACAGATTTTGAAATCCCCATGAAGCTTAATAAAAAATGGTTGAAATTTTCTAATTTGGTTAAAAAAATGATTTCTCCGAAATATCCAGCAGAGAGAAGAAGGTTTAGGAGATTGATTCCATCTCATCGGATGACTCAATTAGGAGAAATGCTTTATTTACTCACCGCGGAAGATCTTTATAAAACTTTTAGATAATAAATAGTATATATGAAAAAAATAAAAAAAATTAATCTAAAATCACTAAGTATTAAAGAGGAGCAAAAAGAAAAATTGAAACAATTTTTCCCAGAGGTTTTTAATGAAGAAGAAATTGATTTTGAAAAGTTGAAACTTTCTTTAGGTGGAGATATTGATAATGGAAGAGAGAGATATGGTATGAATTGGCCAGGAAAATTACAAGCGATAAAAGTAGCACAGCTTCCAAGTAACGCAACGTTAAAACCAGACGAAAAGGCATCTGTTGATTTTGATAAAACACAAAACTTATTTATAGAAGGTGATAATTTAGAAGTGTTGAAACTTCTTCAGAAGTCTTATTTTGGGAAGATAAAAATGTGTTATTTGGACCCTCCATATAACACAGGGAAAGAGTTTATATACCCTGATAAATATGAAGAAGGAATTCAAACCTATCTTCAATATACAGGGCAAATAGACGCCGAAGGCAAGAAATTTTCAACAAATGTTGAAACGGATGGTAGATTTCATTCTAAATGGATGAATATGATGTGGCCTAGACTTTATTTGGCTAGAAATTTATTAAAAGATGATGGAGCTATATTTATTTCTATTAACGATAATGAAATCACTAATTTAAGAAAAATTTGTGATGAGATTTTTGGGGAGGAGAATTTTATTGATCAATTTATAATAAGATCCAATCCTAGGGGAAATCAAGCTAAAAAATATACTGCCTCAGTGCATGAGTATGTCATCTGTTATTTTAAGGATAAAAAAAGTTGTTCTGCCCTTGGTGCTGCAATAGAGGAAGAGGTTTTTGATAAAACCGATGAGTACGGCAAAGTATACAGAGAGATCGGTCTAAGAAAAAGAGGTGCTGGATCAAAAAGAGAAGAAGCTCCTAACCAATATTTTCCGATATATTATAATCCTAAAAATAAAAAAATTACTACTAAAAACGAGGGAAAGGATTTTATTAAAATTTTACCAAAACTATCTAATGGTCAGGATGGTAGGTGGCGATGGGCCGATGATACAGTAGGAGAAAATATAGATAGTTTAATAGTAAGACTAGTTCGTAGAAATGGAGAGGAGGAATACGATATATTTGAGAAGGATTATTATTCAGATGATAAAATTTCTAAAATAAAATCTATATTTTATGAGAAAGAAGTTAATTATGAAAATGCCACAGAAGAACTTAAGCTCTTATTTGGTGGTATTAAAATTTTTGATTATCCAAAACCTACGCATCTTATTAAAAAATTTGTTGAGAATATAAACTCTAAAGATGCAATTATCCTTGATTTATTTGTTGGCTCTGGTACCACTGCTCATGCCGTAATGGACTTAAATGCACAAGATGGAGGAAGTCGTCGTTTTATAGTAACTCAATTACCGGAGAAAACAGGGGAAGAGACCGAAGCTTATAAGGCGGGGTATAAGAATATTACAGGAATAGGTGAAGAAAGAATTCGAAAGGCTGGTAAAAAAATAATGGAAGAGAATAAGGGCAAGGAGGGATTTGATGCAGAAAAGTTTGATAAAGGATTTAAGGTATTTAAATTAGATAAAAGTAATTTTACTGTATGGGATGGGGCTACTGGTGGCAACATACAGAAGAAATTGGAATTGCATGTTAATAATACAGATCCAAAAAGTAAGGAAGAGGATATTCTCTATGAGATTCTTATAAAGGCCGGATTTGAATTAACTGAAAAGGTTGATGAGATAAAAATAGAAGGTAAAAAAGTTTACTCTATATCAACTGGTCAATTATTTATTTGTTTGGATGAAAAAATAGATAAAAATTTTGTTAGAAGTTTAGTAGAAAAGAAACCGAAACAGATTATTTGTTTGAATTCATCTTTTAAAGAAGATGCCGATCTTACTAATACAGCAAAGATTTTGGAAAATAGTCAGATAGAATTTAGAACAATATAGTTTATGAAATTAAAATTTGATTCAAACCAAGAATTTCAAAAAGATGCAGTTAATGCGATTGTTGATATTTTTGATGGACTACCTCTTAATGAAGGCGGAATAAAGATTAATTTAAAAAGTAAAGGGGAGGGTTTGTTTGAAAATTTACAGCAAAACGAATTGGGTATAGGTAATAATCTTTCTCTTCCAAATGGAGAAATATTAAAAAACATTCATAGAATTCAGGATAGAAACGATATTCCACGGATTCCTAACTTACAAGGACTGGATTTTAGTGTGGAAATGGAAACAGGAACAGGAAAAACTTACGTTTATTTAAGAACTATTCTTGAGCTTAATAAAAAATATGGATTAAATAAATTTGTAATTGTTGTGCCGAGTGTAGCAATTAGAGAAGGCACTTTAAAAAATTTACAGATAACGCAGGAACATTTCAAAAACTTATATAATAACGTTCCATTGAATTATGCTGTTTATGACTCTCAAAAAATGAGTATTGTTAAGAATTTTGCTATAAGTAATGAACTTCAGATTTTGGTTATAAATATAGACGCTTTTAGAAAAGACTTTACTGATACAGGCGGGGAAGACAGGGGAGTTTTATTCCATAGGTCAAATGAAAAATTGAATGGTTATAGTCCTCGTGATTATGTGCAGGCCATGCATCCAATAGTTATTATTGATGAACCACAAAGCGTGGATAATACGCCTAGAGCAAAGATGGCTATTTCTTCACTTAACCCGTTATGTAAGCTTAGGTATTCTGCAACTCATATTAATCCTTATAATTTAGTTTATAAATTAGATCCGATAAAAGCTTCAAAATTAAAACTTGTGAAAAAAATATCGGTTGCTTCGGCACGAGGAATGGATGGCGTAGGAGATACTTATATAAAATTACTTAGTTGTAATAACAGAAATGGAATTAAAGCAAAATTAGAAATACAAGTACAGACAGTTACTGGGCCAAAAAATAAAACAGTCACAGCTAAAGGAGGAGATGATCTTTATGAATTATCTAAAAACAGGGAATGTTATAAAAATGGTTTTCAGATTGATGAAATAAATTGTGAACCAGATAGCCAGTTTATAAAATTTTCACCTAGTGGTATTAAGTTGTCTGTTGGCGAAGAGGTTGGAGGATATGGTGATGAAATAAAGAAAATACAGATAAAAAATACTATCAAAGAGCATTTGAATAAATTAAAACAGGTTAAAGATAAGGGGATTAAGGTGCTTTCTTTATTTTTTATTGATCGTGTTTCAAATTATAGAGTTTATGGGGAGGATAGAAACACCAGTAAAGGAAAATATGCTGTTTGGTTTGAAATTTTTTTTAATGAACTTATAGAACAAGAGGAATATAGGGGGCTCATTAATCATCCCTATACTGAAGTGTGTGACGGTTATTTCGCTGAAGACAATAATGGTAATTGGAAAGATTCTAATGGTACAACGAAAGCTGACGAGAGTACATATGATAAAATAATGAAGAATAAAGAAAAACTTTTGTCATTAGAGGAGCCATTACAGTTTATTTTTAGTCATTCCGCTTTAAGAGAGGGCTGGGATAATCCTAATGTATTTCAGATTTGTACTCTTAATGAAACAAATGCAGTGATAAAAAAAAGACAAGAGATCGGACGAGGTTTGAGGTTACCTGTGAATCAAGATGGTGAAAGAGTTTTTGATGATTCTATAAACAAATTAGTTGTTTTTGCTAATGAAACTTACAAAGAATTTGCGGAGAAATTACAAAATGAATATAAAGAAGATTGTGGAATCCGTTTTGGGCAGATACCAAAGACAGTTTTTTTTGAAATAAATTATTTTATAAAAGGTAAAGAAACGGAAACCACACTGGAACAGTCAGAGAAGATATGGATAAATTTAAAAGATCGAGAATATATAGATAGCGAGGGATTTCTTACTGATAAATTTAATCCCAATTTGCCGGAGTTTAAATTTGAGACGCTTAAGGAATTTAAAAATATAGAAGGTGAAATTTTTGATATCGTTTCTGGTTTTATGTTAGAAAAACACATAACAAAGTATCAGCAGCCAAGAAATATAAAAATAAACAAGCGGGTTTATTTGGATGAAGAATTTAAAAAATTATGGGAAAAGATAAGTAAAAAGACTACTTATTCCGTTAATTATTCTAGCGAAGATCTTATTAGGGCTGCATCAGAAAATATAAGACAGATGCCGAAAATTGATTCACTCAAGGTTCAGTTTATTAAAGCGGAATTCAATCTTGATAGTAAGGGAGTTGGAACAAGAGAAACAACGAATAGGATTGTCGAAATTAACAATAATTTTTTACTTCCAGATATTTTGTCTTATTTACAAAGAGAAACTAATTTAACTAGAAAAACAATATTTAGAATTTTGAAGGATTCAACTCGTTTGAAAGATTTTAATATAAATCCACAGAAATTTATTAATCAAGTATTAGAAATAATAAAAAGTGAATTAAACGATCTTATTATAGAAGATATTAAATATGAAAAGATTAGTGATGAAGAGTATAAAATGGAATTATTTAAACAGGGTGAACTTACGAGTTATTTAGACAACTTGTTATCTTCTGACAAGTCTGTTTATAATATGGTTGAATATGATTCAGAAACAGAAAAAAGGTTTGCTTTAGATTTAGAGAAAAAAGAACATGTAAAATTATTTGTTAAGTTACCATCATGGTTTACCATTGAAACTCCTATTGGAAAATATAATCCAGATTGGGCTATCGTGAAGCATGATGATGATGTCTTATATTTGGTGCGAGAAACTAAAGGAACGTTAAATTTTGAAAAATTAAGAAAAAACGAATCTTACAAGATTAGATGTGGTGAAAAGCATTTCAAAGAATTAGTCGGTGTTGATTTTAAAGTGGTTACAGATACTGAAGAAATATGATATTGATTATTAAATAATTAATTAAAAAAATAAAATTATGTTTTTGAAATATACTAATTATGAATTACCGGTTTTAGAGGCGTTGGAAAAATTAGGTGGCGAAGCAAAGGTGAGAGATGTTTATTCTGTTGTTGAAGAAATAATGAAAGAAACTCTTTCAAAATATCCGGAAGAATACGGAAAATATCCAAAGTATGGAGATTTAATCTGGAAAAATAGAACTCAGTGGGCGAGAGAATTTCTTAAAAGAAAGGGGCAACTAGATGGTTCCGAGTATGGTGTTTGGAAAATAACTGAATCTGGCAAAGAAAGATTACGTTTATGGAGAATTAACGGCAAAGATCCAGACGCTGGTTTGGAAACAGTGGTTGGCGTTCCAGAAGAGGAAGAGGGAGAGGAGCCAGAAAAAGTATTTGAAGCCTTGCAACATATGCACGGGCCAATTTTAGGAGTTAAAGAAATTCCTATAGTGTATGAACCAATTAATGAACAGGGGGTAATTTTACTTTTCACAACCTTAGCGGCTAGATTAAATTATCTTATTGTGGCTATAAGGCCGCAGTTTCCGGATGCGCAACTTGCAAGACGAGATGAAAACGAAAAGTATAAAGATATAAGGGCAGAATTTGAATTTAAAAGTTCTCAGTTTAAATTACATGGTCATAATTTGAATCAGTGCGATTTAATAATTTGTTGGGAACATGATTGGAAAGAATCACCAATTGAAGTATTAGAATTACAAAGCGAGGTAAATAAATTGCGAAAATTATAATTTGATCAAAATTTAACCCGAAATTTAAAAATAAATTTATGAAAAAAGTATTTTCTGAAAGAAGTAAAGACCAAATATATAAGAATGATTTAAAAATTCTTCTCGATATTAAAAAATCAGTAGGTTTATTAAACAATGCGATTCACGATAAAGTAGCGCTAATAGCAATTAATATTTTAGAGAAAAAATATCCACTTTTTAAATTTAATTATTATGGTGCGGGAATAGGCGGATTAGATCTTATTGGCAAGAAAGGAAACAAAATAGAATTGATTGCAGAAATTAAAACAACAACGATAGAAAATGGCTTGTCGCTGAGAGGGCCTCAATTGAATAATATTAAAGAAGATTTAGCTAGGCTTAAAAATAGTGATGTTAAATATAAATATTTAATTGTTATATCTGAAAAAGTAGAAAAAAATATTAAAAAACGTCTTGATTTTAAAAAAGATTTTAGAAATATAAATATTTTAAATATTTTTTAAAGTAAAATTTTAAATGGAGATTTTAAAAAAGACAATTATAGACGGAAATAGGCATGAAGATAATGCGGATAAGAAACCGTTGTTTGAAAAAGACCGGCATCCGAGATCGGCTAATTCTCATAAAGATGATTGGTCCTTTATAAAAGATACTCGTGCAAGAGAGAATATAGCCTACCAGATGCAATACTTGGAATTTTTGGTTTATCTCTATAATGATTATCAAATTTATCTGACAATAGAGTCTTTGTTGTGTAAAAATATAATGGTTATCGTTGCCGGTGTGGTTGAAAGTGCTTTATATAGTCTTGTTAACCAATCATGTGAAAAAGCAAATTTGGAGTTTGATATAAGAACAGATCCGATAAAACTTATTCAGGAAGCTTTTGATCTTGGTATTATAGATAAAGAAATGAAAGACAGTTTCCATAATTTAAGAAAGGTCAGAAATCTTATTCATCTCAAGGGTATAGAATATCAGGAGCATGATGCGTATGCTATCAAAGAAGTTAATAATTATTTAGAAATTTTAGAGAAATTTAGAAAGAGATCAGAAAATAATTAATATAATTAACTAATTATATGCGTCAAAAAAAAGAACCTATTGATATAAAAAAAATCTCCTTTGATGAGTTAACGGATTTATTTCAAAAAAGAATTTTTGCTATTCCCGAAATACAAAGAGAATTTGTATGGACAAAAACTAAAATAATTGATTTGTTGGATAGCATAAGAAAACATTATCCTATTGGTAGTTTCTTAATATGTAAAGTTCCATCCAAAATGGCCAAGCATATAAGACAAGTCACTGCGCTACCAGAATTTGATGAAAAAAACAATAAAGAGTGCTATGTCATTATTGATGGACAGCAAAGACTCTCTTCTTTATATTCAGTTCTGAATGGGCAAAAAATGAGCGAAACGAGATATAACAATGGAATAGATTTTAAGCAAATATGTCTTTCTCCTGGCCAGAAAAACGAGTCCGAATTTGATTTTTACAATACAGACGAAAATTCTCACATTAAATTATACGACCTTCTGAGTGGAAGATTAAAATATGAGACTGGCAAAAATAGGAAAAAGAGGATAAATGAATGTGAGAAATCTTTTAAGGCATATAGTTTTCCATTTATTTTTATATCAGGATACGACGATAGAAATATGAGAGAAGCTTTTATTAGACTTAATAGAGGGGGAACCTCTCTGAGTTCTGAAGATAAAATACTTACCATTTCTTATAGCTCAGACACTGATTTTAGAAGGCATTGTGCTCAAGCAGCTCATGGTCTTCAAGGGGGTTTCGATAATTTTGAGAGAAAACATTTTCTCACGGCAATATTTGCAAATTTAGGGGTTAATGATTTTATTAGTACAACTTCTCGCAATAATATTGCTAAAAAAATTAAAAATTCAAATAATCCTTATCATATAGAATATAAAAACCATCGTAAAAAAATATTTGAATCAATAAAATTAGCAGCAGGATTTTTATTTAGAAAATTTAGAGATTCGTCGTATATTCCTTATCCGGCGATGCTTTCTATACTATCTATCTTTTATTACAATAATAACAACCATCAGCCCAATGAAAAACAAATCGAAGAAATTGAGCGTTGGTTTTGGATTACTGGTTTTACAAAACGTTATTCTGGCTCGAGTCAACTAAAAAATCAGTTGAATGATGGTGAGGAGATGAAAAAATTAGCCAAAAGTAAAAAATATAAGATTAATCTAATTGGGCAAAAAAGGATTGAGCCTATATCAATGAAAGATTTAGCTAAAGTTAGATATAACCAATCAGGGGCAATTAGAAATACTTTTTTTTGTTATCTTATTTCTAAAAAACCACGTGAATTTACCAATGGCGAACCATTGGACATTGGAGAAGTTTCTTCGATATTTGATAAGAAAAATGATCATCACATATTCCCTAAAAATATATTAAATAAATATTTTTATATAGATGATATAAATACTATTTTAAATATATGTTTTTTATCTTTTGGAGAGAACAATGCAATAAAAGATAAATATCCATGGGTATATCTTAAAGAATTTAATAAAGATAATTTCCGAAAAATATTAGATAGCCATGTTTTACCTTTTAAAGATTGTTTATTGAAAAGGGGAGATATAGAAGAGAAATATAAATCTTTTAAAAAAGAAAGGATGCTCATTATAAGACGTGATTTAACTAGGTTGGTGGGTGAAAAATATATAGTAGATTAAATTGGAATTCTAATAAATTTGTATGCTTACAAAAACGAATTTCATGAATTATATTGAGTGTCCGACTTATTTATGGCTCTCAAAACATATGCCGGATTTACTTCCAGAAGATACTCCTGAGTTGGAACGTATTTTTGCTATGGGTAGGGAAGTAGATGAATTGTCTAAAAAATTGTTCGCAGATGGTGTTGAGGTTAAGGGTTATAATCAAGAGGGATGGGAAAATACCAAGAAAGCGTTTATAAGAAAAGATAAAGTATTGTTTCAACCTACAGTTGTCGCAGACCCTCTTACGTGTCGTGCTGATATTTTAACAAAAAGCAAAAAAGGTGATAGTTGGGATATTAACGAAGTAAAAATGGCGACAACGGTTAAAAAAGAATACATTTACGATGTTGGATTTCAACGTATTTGTTTCGAAAATGCCGGTATAAAAATCGATCGTACGAATCTTATTCATATTAATAGAGACTATGTTCGTCATGGTGAGATTAAAGTAGGAAAATTATTCATATCAGAGGATATTACAAGGGAGGTTAATAAAAAATTACCTGAAATAAAAGAGGAAATCGAAAAGGCGCTTAAAATTGTAGAAATAAAAAGCAGACTCAATTTACAGCTAATTGAAGGCTGTAGTAATCCCAAAAGATGTGAATACTTAGAATGCTATTGCCAAGGAGTTTCAGAAATATATTCGGTTGCCGATAAAATTCCATCGAAACATCTTTTGGCCTTACTTAATAGAGAGATATTAAATCCAAAAAAAATTAAGTCAGATATCTTAAGATCTATTGGATATGAAGTAAAGGAAGAATTTACGAGAATAGACGCCGGTGCTATTCGTAGTGAATTTAAAAAATTGAAATATCCTCTTTATTTTTTTGATTATGAAACATACGGAGCGGCAATCCCTCCGTTTGACGGTATGAGGCCCTATCAGCAAATACCGTTTCAATATTCTTTGATGATAAAAGACAGCCCGACTGCGTCTGTACGACATATTGAATTTTTAATGCGTAGGTTTGAAAATCCTGTATCAGAGCTTTTAGCTCAGCTTAAACGGGATATTGGTCCAAAAGGAAGTGTTATTGTATGGTTTGCTTCGTTTGAGATGGCTCGCAATAAAGAAATGGCAGAAATGGAGCCGGCATCCGCTGATTTTTTGGAATCTGTGAATAAAAGAATTTTTGATCTGATGCTTATTTTTAAATTTAAGAATCAGATGTATATTAAAAGTGAATTTAAAGAGTTGGCATCGTTAAAGATAATCCTTCCCATACTTTGTCCAGAACTTTCTTATGAGACTCTTAATATTCGTGGAGGAGGAGAAGCTTCTTCTAGTTGGCCCGTTTTGACAAGTGATAAAACATCGATAAAAGAAAAATTAGAGATAGAGAAGAATATGCTGGCTTATTGTAAACGTGATACTGAAGCCATGGTTGGTATTTTAGATCGAGTAGTGAAAGATATAAAATAAAAATAATAAGTATGAAAAAAGTAGCTATTTTTGATATTGACGGAACGATTTTTCGATCGAGTCTTTTGATAGAAATTACAGAAGCACTTATCCAAGAGGGGATATTTCCTAAAAAAGTTAAAGGTATTTATGCTGGAGCGCAAGAAAATTGGTTTAATCGCAGTGATTCTTATGAAAAATATATTTGTGCAGTAATTAATACATTTGAGCAAAATATAAAGGGTGTTCGCTATGGTGATTTTGTGAGGGTGGCAAAAAATGTGATTGTTTCTCAACAAAATCATGTTTATCGTTATACTCGAGAACTCGTTAAAGATTTAAAAAAGAAAAATTATTATTTTTTAGCAATTTCCAATTCTCCTAAAGCGGTTGTTGAGGAGTTTTGTAAAAAGTGGGGTTTTAATAAAGTTTATGGTCGTGTTTATGAATTAAACAAAGGTGGAAAGTTTACCGGGAAAATATTACATAAAGATCTTATTAGTGATAAAGCTAAAATTTTAAAACGCGCTGTTGAAAAAGAGAATTTAACCCTAATCGATTCGGTGGGGGTGGGTGACTCTGAAAGCGATATTGCGTTTTTGAAACTAGTTGAAAGGCCAATTTGTTTTAATCCTAATAGTAAACTTTATCGGCGTGCCAAATTAGCTAAGTGGAGAATAGTCGTTGAAAGAAAAGATGTTATTTATTTGAAATAAATTTATGGAAGAAAAAAAGAAAAGAAAATATGTAATCAGGGAAGATGTTAAAGAAGATGCCAAAGATTTTGACCCTGAATACAAAGATATTATGAAACAGGTTAATAAGGAGGTAGATGAGAATTTAAAAAAGAGGGGATTTCCTAAGCGCCACTCTTTAGGATATTGTCATTCGTTTTGGTCAGAGAAACAGAAGATTCTTAGAGAAAAATATAATATAGATTGGGAATCGCCTCAAGATTTGAATCCAGAAATTATGTTTGATTGAAATATTTTCTTAAATGTGTTATAATAAACATGTAAGGTAAATATGGAGCTCATGGATTAAAGAGCTGGTTATTCCTTCCGAAAGGGAAAGTAAACAGGGAAATCTGCTGTTTGCTGGGAATAATCTAACTAATCGCCAATATTAAAAGCGGTTGGGAGATTTCACTCCTTAAGAGGTATAAGTCTTAAGTGAAATGTCCTAACCGTTTTTTTTGCGGTTAAAAAGTCGAAATAATAAACCAATTAAAAAAAATATGAAGGAAATAATAAAACAAAATCTTATAAGGTTCACCAAGAAAACAGCCTGGAGAATTGCCGGTAAAATAGTCGAAATTGCAATTCTTTTTGGTATAGGATATTCTCTTGGTTTAAAACTTGTAAGATACTAATTAATTAAATAAAAAAATATGATACCAACACAATGCCATTTATGGCAAAAAGAAAATTTAACCGTAGGAGATCTTGAGTTTGAATCGATAAAAATATATTTTGATTATTCTCACGATTGGAGGTCTCTCTGTAAGTGTAAGAAATGCGGGCAGTTGTACGTATGTAACAATACTGAACATGTCGATTGGATTGAAGGAAACGATACTATAGACACGACTTTTATTCCTGTATCAGAAGAAGAATTAGGAAAATATAATTTTGAAGGAGCTTCACCGATTGAATTATTAGGTTTTTCTCCGATATTGTTTTTAGATCCTAATAATAATGTAAAATGGGTCAGAAATAATCCATTGAAAAATTAATGATTTGACAATGTTTCCTGCACTGTTAAAATACAATCGTACAATTGAATAGTATATTTATCACGAGTGGCGAGGAGAGCTCTGGCTCTAAGATCCGCCCGGCAACCCTTTGGGATGACTTCTCAAAGAAGGTGCTAAATCCAGCCCTAAAAGGGAAGATAAAAAGGTCGATTTTTTATTACTCTTTCCTTGGAAAGAGTTTTTTAATTATTTAATTAATAAAATAAATATATGGATATTAATCCAAACGAAGCAAAAAAGGCAGTTGAAAAAGGACATCTTTTTAGTTTTATACCTCATCGGTTAGAAATTGCTGAAATGCCACATTTTAACAACTTTCCATTCAATGTTCTCTTTATGAGTTTTACTACAAAGAGCGGACAGCATGTTTCTGGTACCGCATTGTATGAGCCTGAATTTAGTACTTATCAAAAGGATGGGCATTTAAGCTCTATGAAATATCGAAATATCTATGGCGGAGATTGTCATCTTATAATCAATTATAATGAGGAGAAAAAATTATATCACGGAGAAAAATTCATTAATGGTAAATTAGTAGGTTCTGCTAATGGTAGTGATAATTGGAAGATGTTCTTTATGCATTTAACGATGATTGGGGTTGTAGATGGAGAAAGATGCATGTTTGAAAATGTTTAAAAAAAGCCGGCATAAAGCCGGCTCTTTTAATTTCATAAACATTCTATAAATGTCTACGAAGAACCTCCTTTTCAACGACATCGTAGCATAGTCTCCAAGTAGCCGTGTCCTTTCCTAGTTTATTGGGATTTCTAAATTCAATGGCTTGCTCGCCCACTCGTTTAGAAAGTTCTGGTTTTAATTCCATAAATAGTTTTATTGGGTTTATTTTCCATTCACATTTTTCAGCATCGCATTTAACAAGATTACGAAATGAGGCAAGTATTGGATAAATAAAACCACTTGGGATTCGGTAATTCGACTCTTCACCAATAAATGGTAATTCTGTTTTAGACATCCGGCTATTCGAAACTTCAGTAACTCCCGTAAGTCTTCCAAACTTTCCACCTTGATCGTTATAAGCCTTAGGAAGTTCACGGTAAATTATATCGTGAAGTTCAAGAATTTCTGTAAGAAGGGGAACGTATTTGAGTATTCGTTCTTTATTTCCACTAAAATGTTCGACCACTGAAGTTTTTGCTGAATAGGCTTTAACGGGATGTTTATTGCTATCAAAGGCTTCAATATCGAAACAAGTCAAATAAGAGAGTAATTCTTTAATATCAATATCCTTTGGGTTGCCATCATCAGCTAATTCAAATTCTTTATATGCTATGCGGTTTTCGTATTTTTTACCTCGTACCACTTCTTTTATTTTTTCGTAATGCTTGTGTAATTCTTCAATACTTTGGTCTTTAACTTGAGTAGAGGTGTTACGTGACTCGACTATATCAATGACCGCTCCAATATCTTGAATGCCTTCAAGAATTTCCACTCTTACATAGGCATTAAAATCTTTAAGTTCGTCTTCCGACAATCCCTCCACAAAGTTACGAATAACTCGAAAAGTGTGGCCTCCATCAAGAAGACCATTTTTTCCTTTATCTATCATTTCTAATTCCATCAAGTTATTTTTGTTATTAAATGTGGCACTACCTGCAATAAAAGTAATTCCTCTATTTCTAAATAAGAAGGAATTGGGATTATCTTTAAGAGTAGCAAATATTTGTTTAGCAACGCCTGAGGTAGTTTTGGGATCTCGAGGATTAAGGTTTCTCCATTGCTCAAATTCTTCGGGGATATCTTTGACGTTAACGACCGCTATATACATTTTTTCTCCCTCGTTTTCGTATGGGTTTTCTATCTTGCGAAAAGAAACGACGGGGATTTTAATTAGTGTTGAATTCATATAAGTAAGTTTGTTTTATTTAATTATTATTTTGACCACGAAAAAAACGTGCTCTCGCACGTTTAACAAAGCTTAAAAAAGTCGACCATACATTAGCTCTTTGCTAAACAGGTTCCGAGGTTTTTACCTGCGGACACCACAGCTTGCGCTACTGGTGGTCAGTGGGCGAGAACCACGCTGACAATTAGATTATATTACTTTTCGAGTCGTTTTGTCAAGGGTTTCCTAGTTAAATAAAATCGTCAATAAAAGAATCGCCTAAAGGGCGATTCTTTGATATGATTTATTAATAATCAAATAAAGATTTAAAATTAAGTGTCATTATCACCGACTAAAAATAATATGAAGCCAATGTATGAGAAGAAAAAGAACGGAATTTTGTTTTTTGATACTGAGACTACGGGGCTTCCACAAAATTGGTATGCTCCGGTAGATGATCTTAATAATTGGCCCAGACTTGTGCAGATTGCATGGATACTTTGTGATTCTGACGGTACCGTGATTTCACAATATGATTCTATTATTAGTCCTGAAGGATTTTCAATTCCACAGGAAGTTTCTTTAATACACGGAATTACGACAGAAATAGCTTTAAGAGACGGATCTCCTTTATCTGCTGTTCTTTCATTGTTTCAACAAGCAATTGATCAGTCAGCCTATATCGTTGCTCATAATATAAGTTTTGATGAAATGATCGTGGGTGCTGAATTTTTACGGAACAATATGCCAAACAGTATTGCGACAAAAGAAAAGATTTGTACAAAAGAGAGATCTACGACTTTTTGTGCAATTCCAAGAGCTAATGGACTTAATGACTATAAATGGCCTAAACTCTCAGAACTTTGTGAAAAACTATTTGGTACAAAATTTGAAGATTTTCATAATGCGCTTGCTGACGTAAATGCAACGGCAAGGTGTTTTTGGGAAATGAAAAAACGTGGTATTTTATAAAATTTATTACTTTGACGTATTTTAATATTTTTGATTAAAAGTTATATTAAATGAACCTATGAGTTTTCTTCTTTTTAATTCAATTATTATGTTTGACTCTCCTGAGACTCGGGACATGTTATGGAACGTTTTTACTTCGGCTTTTGGTGGATTTTCAGTATTTTTAAAACCAATTCTTTTAGGGCTTTTAATGATACTTATTTTTATTTTAGTTAAAATGATTATTAATAGAGCTGAAAAAAATAAAAAGGTCGATAAAATAAAGATAAATTAAAAATTAGACATATTAAATAATTATTAATAATTTAAAAAATATATGGCAGTTGAAAATATTAACGAAAAATATAAATGTAATGTTTGTGGTAACGAAGTTGTTGTGACTAAA
>Ga0247841_10005835_pt1 | contig 19552 bp, 17 predicted proteins | sample LaCruzMarch2015__2_FD_192410 | JGI IMG/M metagenome (GOLD analysis project Ga0247841, IMG submission 192410) | Freshwater microbial communities from meromictic Lake La Cruz, Castile-La Mancha, Spain - LaCruzMarch2015_18m | ecosystem: Environmental > Aquatic > Freshwater > Lake | place: Spain... | reverse complement strand
TTTAGCGTTGGCGAATGCGGACGTTACGGATCACCGGGACGCCGCGAAATCGGCCATGGCGCTTTGGGCGAAAGAGCTTTGCTCCAAGTTATTCCGAGCGAAGAAGATTTCCCATACACCATCCGAGTCGTTAGCGAAATTTTGGAATCCAACGGTTCCTCATCGCAAGCTTCGATTTGCGCCGGAACCATGGCTCTAATGGATGCGGGCGTACCAATTAAAGCCCCGGTCGCCGGAATTGCCATGGGTTTAATTTCCGATGGCAAGAAATATACCGTTTTGACCGACATTCAAGGAATGGAAGATCATTTCGGAGATATGGACTTTAAGGTAGCGGGAACCAAAAACGGAATCACCGCTTTGCAAATGGACATTAAGATCTCCGGAATTACTTATAAGATCCTTGGAGAAGCCTTGGCTCAAGCCAAAACCGGAAGAACCAAAATTTTGGAACACATGCTGTCAACCATCCCATCAGTTCGTCCGGAATTGAGCAAATATGCGCCGAAAGTCGTCGTTTTCATGATTGATCCAGACAAGATCCGCGACGTCATCGGATCGGGCGGAAAAGTCATCAATGACATCATCACCCGTTGCAATAATGTCAAGATCGACATTGAGCAGGATGGACGCGTTTCCATCATGCACAGTGACAAAGATTGGATTGACAAAGCCGCAGAAATGATTCAAAACATCGTTAAAGTCGCTGAAGTCGGAAAATGGTACACCGGGAAAGTCGTTCGAATTGAAAAGTTCGGAGCTTTCGTGGAATTGTGGCCGGGAACCGATGGACTGCTTCATATCTCCAAAATTACCGCTGAGAAGCTGGGAAAAGTTGAAGATGTGTTGGCCCTTGGCGATGAAATCATGGTCAAAGTAACCGAGATCGATGATAAAGGCCGGGTCAATTTAGCTACAAAAGCTGCTTTGGAAGGACGCCGCCAACCTCAAGAAGGCGAAGAGCATCCGCACCGTCAATTTGATCACGATCGTCCAAGACGACCATTTACTCCGAATCACGAACAACATTCCGATTGGCCGGCTGAAGGAAGACCGAGCGAAAATGTTCCGGTTTCCCCAGTAACTGAAAAACCGATCAATGACAAAAACGAAGAATAAACCAATGAGAACCTTTCATTTTTGAGAGGTTCTCTTTTATTTTATTTTTATTGATAGATCGAAGCATTTGGTGTATAATGAATTGTATTCGGGTAATCGAGCGGGCTCTTGAAGTCCGTTAGGAAAGTCCTTGCTAGCACAATGCTGTGATGCTGTAATGTTTATGCCTATTTAATAAATAAGATAGGACGCTTGGAATGCGATGGCGAAAACAACACCTTTCAAATGGCTAGTTTTCATAAAGTGCCACAGTGACGATGCCTCTTGGAAACGGGAGGAGTGGAACGGGTAAACCCCATAAGCTAGAAACCCAAATTTTGGTAGGGGAATCTTGATGACGAAATCGAACGAAGTCAAGACTGCTTTAAAACAGAGATAAATGATTACCGCTTCGAAAGAAGAACAGAACAAGGCTTACAGAATACGTCCTTTAAATCACATATGAGTCTTCATATGGGATTTTTTATATGAGGTGAATATGTTTAACACATGTGAATACATCATTAGCGCGGTCGGAAAAGAACAATACCCGAACAAAACCGGTTTGAACGAGTATGTTTTTTTAGGACGATCAAACGTTGGCAAAAGCAGTTTCATCAACGCTTTGACCAATCAGAAAAAACTGGCTTACACCTCCTCGAAACCCGGAAAAACCCGTTGCATCAATTTTTATTTGATCGACCATAGTTTTTTCATTGTTGACGCCCCGGGTTATGGATACGCCGTCCAAAGCCACGAAACTAAGGAGTCCTTCAAAAATTACATAAGGGAATACCTGTTGAGCAATCAGAATTTGCGAGTGGCATTTTTATTGGTTGATACCAAAGTCGGGCCGACGGATGACGATATTGTGATGTGCGACTATCTTCGGTCGCTGCATCTGAAAGTCATCGTCATCGGAACCAAGTCCGATAAAGTCGGAAACAACCTGCTTTTTGCCCACCAGAAAGCCATAAAAGATAAGTTGGCGATCGGAGACAATGATTTGATCATGACCTCATCGGTTAAGAAAGCCGGATTCGAAAAAGTTCGGGAAATGCTTAAATGATTCGGAGGGCTTCCGCCTTTTTGTTGAATAAAATTTATTTTGGTATATAATGTTTATGGAGTTTTTATGAAAAAAGTTGAAGAAACTTTATCGCAGACCCGAGTTTACGAAGGCAAGATCCTAAACGTTCGTTTTGACCAAGTCCGCCTTCCGAACGGAAAAATTGCGGATCGGGAAATTGTTGAACATCGCGGCGGAGTTTGCGCGTTAGCGGTGAAAGACGGGTGTATTCTGTTTGTCAGTCAATTCCGAGTCCCTTTGCACGAGGTCATTTTAGAATTGCCGGCGGGGAAAATCGAACGGCATGAGGAACCGGATGTCACCATTATCCGGGAATTGAAGGAAGAAGTCGGGGCAACCGTTAATTCCTTTGAGAAAGCCGGATTTTGTTATCCGTCTCCCGGATATTCGGAAGAAAAACTTTATCTGTATTTTACCGATGATTTTGAGCTTTCTCAAAATTCGCTCGATGAAGATGAATTTTTGGATGTGGTCTCGGTCCCAATCGACCATGCTTACGAAATGGTTGACCGAGGCGAGATAACCGATGCGAAATCTTTGATCTTGTTACTGAAATATCGCGAAAAACTAATCAAAAATAATAAAAAGGTGAAAGAATGAAAATACTTGCAAACCATGCCACCGGGAAAGTCCTAAAAAGCGATGCCTTCCAAATCTCAACGGAAGCGAAGAATGCCAAGAAACTTGATCCGGCCGTTTTGGACTGTACATTGGGAACCTTCCATTACGAAGACCACCAATTCCGTACTTTTCAAGCCGTCAAAGACTTTCTGTTCAGTTTACCTGATGATGAAGTGTTTGCTTATGCCACCAGCGATGGCGGTTTGGATTTTGAAAACGCGGTTTTGAATTGGGTTTTCGAAGCCGAAAGAGGGTTTATTGAGAAGCAGATGTTTCTCAAAGCCATCCCGACTCCCGGCGGAACCGGAGCTCTTAGCAGCATCATTTTCAACAGTTTGGACGCGGGAGAGACCTTACTTTTTCCCAATTTGGCTTGGGGCCCTTATTCGGGAATCGCTGCCAATCGAAATTTGAACGTTACCAAATACCGATTCTTAAATGGCGATCATTTTGATTTTGAGTCTTTTGCTCAAAAAGCGGATCAAATCATTGCAAAACAAAATAAATTGGTGACCATCATCAATGATCCTTGCAACAATCCGACTGGTTATTCACTGTCACCATCGGAATTGGAAATGATCATTGAATATCTAAACCAACAAAAATGTCCTTGCGTTTTGATTTATGATGCGGCTTATTTGGATTTTGCTTATGAAGGACGAACTGCTTCTCGGGCTAAGTTCCGCCTTTTCGCCAAAGCCAACGAAAATGTGTTGATCAACGTAGCTTTTAGCGCTTCCAAAACCTTCGCGGTCTATGGCCAACGCTTGGGGGCTCAGATCATTGTTGGCAAAGACCAAGAAGCAGTCATGGACTTTTATAATGCGGCCAACTTTACCGCCCGAAACAATTGGTCCAACTGCAATAAAGGTTTGATCAGCATTCTGGTCGGGTTTGACCAAAATCCCCCTTTAAAACAAGCCTTTTTGAAGGAACTGAATGATGTGGTTGCTACCATCAAGAAACGTTCCGATTTGTTTTTGAAAGAAGCCAAAGAAGTAGGGTTGAAGACGTTTCCGTATCACAGCGGGTTCTTTGTCACCATTCCCGTCAAAGACAAAGACCAAGCTTTGATGGCTTTGAAGAAAAACGCCAAACTGTATTTGCTTCCGTTTGACGGTTCGGTTCGCGTCGCCCTTTGTGGCATTACCTTAAGCGAAGTCGCGGGATTGGCAGCCCGGATTAAAAACGCTTTGGTGGGATTGGAATAAAAACCATAAAAATTCATTTGACTTTTTTTAAGGAAAAGTGTATAATAAACAAGGTTATTAGGTGTTACTATGAAATGGTCGCTTCAACAATTACACAAATACTTAGGCCGGCCGTTTACATTCCAGACCACATTTGATTTTACCAAAGAAATCGAAAACATCGATGACATTTTGGCAATTTCATTGGTTCAGGTTGATGGCGTCGGCCAAAATCTATATGCGGATCGCTTCAAATTTGATCTGCACATTGTAGCAGTTCTCACCGTTGAGGATGCCCGGACTTTGGATCCCATTGAATATCCGATGGACATCCAAGTTACGGAAATATTTGACGTCGAACTCTACGACGATGACACCCGAGTCATCGAAAAAAACACCATTGATTTGCATGACATCGTTTGGGAAGACATTTATTTGGAAAAACCACTTCGGATCGTCAAAGAAGAAATACCGAATAACAAACAGTAAAGCAGAGGTGAAAAGAAGAAATGGCAATCTGTCCTCAGAGAAGAACATCCAAGACTAGAAAACGCCTTCGTCGTACTCATTTCAAATTGGAATTACCAGGAATGATGGTATGCCCGAATTGCGGAGAGATGAAGCTCGCACACACGATTTGCAAAGAGTGCGGTTTCTATGATGGAAAACTCGTTAAAGAAATCAAAGTAAAGGAAACTCCGGAAGCAACCGAAGAAACAGCTGAAGCAAAAGCTGAAAGCAAAGCCAAGACTGCTACCGCTCGTAAACAATCCATGCAATCCAACAAAGCTGGAGGAAGCAAAGTTAGCTTGGGAACCAAATCCGAAGTTAAATCAACCGTAAGCGCGGTCAAGAAACCGGCTGAAGGAAAGTAAAAATTCGTTTTTACTTCATGAAAAGCACTCGCAAAGAGTGCTTTTTCATTTTATATACCCTATTTTTCCCAAAAATAGAAAAATAATTGAAAAATATTTAAAAATACCTATTGCAATTAAAAAAGTATCGTGATATCATAAATGTGGGTCAAAGTGGGTAAAAGTGGAGGAATCTATGTTTATAGGCGAATTTCATTTTAACATCGACGAAAAAGGCCGGCTTTTTCTTCCCAGCGAACTTAGAAAAGGTTTGGGGGAAGAAGTGATCGTTGCCCGCGGAATCGAAAAATGCCTCTACGTTTATCCGACCGATGCTTGGAACGTCATGGTGGAAAAAATATCCAACCTCTCGTTTACCAAGAAAAACAACCGTGAATTTAGCCGTATGTTCCTGTCCGGCGCTTATCAACGCGAAATTGATACCAAAGGACGAATCAATCTGGATTCAATCCTCATCGAATATTCCGGATTAAAGAAAGATTGTGTGATTCTTGGCGTAGGCCAAAGATTGGAAATTTGGGATAAGGAAGCGTGGATCAAGTACTATTCGGATCGCCAGTCAGTAATTGACTCAATCAGCGAAGAAATCGAGCTGGATATTTAATGGAAATACAAAAACATATTCCAGTTATGTTACGCGAAACCATTGAAGGTTTAAATATAAGGGAGAGCGGAATTTATGTCGACTGCACCATGGGAGGGGCAGGCCACTCTTCAGAAATTTTAAGGAGATTATCAAAAAATGGACATCTTTATTGCTTTGATCAAGATGATCATGCTATTTATCGAGGCTCGGCTCGGCTTTTGGAGATAGGCAATAACTTCACGGTCATTCCGGACAATTTTGCCAACATTAAACAAGATTTAAAAAACATAGAAGTTGAAGCCGTTGACGGTATTCTGTATGATCTGGGAGTATCCGCCTTTCAATTTGATGTCGGCGAACGCGGGTTCAGTTACAACTTTGACTCGCGTCTCGACATGAGGATGAATCAAAACCAAGAATTAACGGCTTTTGACATTGTAAATTATTACAGTTTCGAAGAACTGAAGAAAATCTTTTATGAATACGGGGAAGAAAAATTTGCCCCCGGAATTGCGAAAAAAATAATTCAAGCCCGCGAAGATTCGCCAATCGAAACCACTTTCGAGTTGGTGGAAATCATAAAAAAAGGCATTCCGGCTTTTGCCCGCCGAACCGGCGGTCATCCGGCCAAACAGGTATTCCAAGCTTTGCGCATTGCGGTCAACGATGAACTCAATGTTTTCGAAAAGAGTCTGACCGACGCCATATCGCTTTTGCGAAGCGGCGGAAGAATCGCCGTCATCACCTTCCATTCTTTGGAAGACCGGATCTGCAAACACATTTTCAAAGAACATGTTGAAAGCCAAATGCCGTCCAAACTTCCGATTCGTGATCGGGACATCCCTCATTATTTCCGATTGGTAAATAATAAGGTGATCACTCCAACCGAAGAGGAACTACAAAACAATCACCGCGCTCATAGCGCTAAGCTCAGAATTTTGGAAAAAATTTAGGAGGTATAATATGAGCAACTTCAGACCTTTACCAAAGCCGATTTGCCCGCGTCCGGCCAAATAACTTTGTCAAACAATCAGCAGGAGCACACGATTTCCGAGGAATGACTTTTTTAATCATTTCCGGAACCGTGTGTTTTTTGTTTGCACGAAATCGCTTAACAAAAAACAATAACTATGATAAAATAATTGTGCAAACGAATTATGGTTGGTTTTCGGATCAAAGCGTTTTTCGTTTTTACAGGTGAAGTTATGCAAATTATTTACGGAGGATCCTTTAATCCCCCGACGTTGGCCCATTTTTTGATCGCCCAATTTATCATGGATAAATTCCCAAATGACGATTTCGTTTTTTTGCCAACCAACAACTTCTATGAAAAAAACAACTTGAAAGATTTCCGAATTCGGCTAAAGCTGCTTCGGATTTTGTGCAAGAAATTAGGGGCCAAAGCGAAAATAAGCGATTTCGAGCTGAAACTTGACCGTTATTACGGAACGGCTTATACTTTGAGTCATTTTCCGGATTCTTGGTTCGTCATCGGTGCGGACAATCTTCAAACCATTCATACTTGGATTAACTATCCGAACGTGATTCAAAAATATCATTTTTTGGTAGTCCCCCGCAACGACATTGACATTGAAGCCATTTTCCAGAGTAACCCAGAACTATCGGAAAACCGGAAAAATTTCACCATTTTAGCAGATTTCAAAGAAGTATACATTTCGTCAAGCGAATATCGGAAAACGCAAGATTCAAGGTACTTGCTTCCGGAAGTAGCGGAATATATTGTAAAAAACCAATTGTATAAGGAGTAAAAGATGTATTCACATGGATTTTTAAAGGTTGCTGCGGCTTGCCCGACTGCTAGAGTCGGCGACATAATGTTTAACGTCAATGAAATGCTACGGATGTTGGAAGATGCGGCCAAAAAAGACCCTGCCATCATTTGCTTTCCGGAACTTTGCATTTCCGGTTACTCGGTGGGAGATTTGGTTTTTCAAAAGTATCTTTACGACGATTCATTAGCGGGAATCAAATACCTGCTGGCTCACAATCCTTTCAAAGGGGTCATTATTTTCGGATCTTTCATCGTCATAAACGATACCATCTATAATTGCGGGTTCATCGCTCAAAGGGATCGGATCTTGGGAATCGTTCCCAAAAACTTCCTTCCTCATACCAACGAATTCTATGAGGCAAGGTGGTTTGCGGCCGGAACCAATGTCAGCAAAGATTTGCACAGCGTTCACCTCTTTGAACAAGACATTCCGTTTGGAAAGATCATCTTCGAAAATTCCACCCAGGAAGTCAAATTCGGAGCGGAAATCTGCGCGGACATGTGGGCGCCGATCTCCCCGAATGAAAGACTATATGGCAATGGTGCCCTGATCGTTTTTAATGCCAGCGCTTCACCAGCGCATGTTGGGAAACGCTTCAAACGGCAGATCCTGACGGAAAGCATCAGTTTGAAGTTCAACGGCGCCTATGTTTATGTTTCTAACAATGCCAGCGAATCCAGCAGCGAAGCTGTTTTCAGCAGTCATAAACTGATTTCCGAAAACGGGAACATCATCGCCGAAGATGATGATATTTCTTTGAACAGCAGCATCATTTATGGCGACATCGACATTCTGAAACTGCACTATCTACGTCGCAACAATTGCTATTACAAGAGCATTCAGGATTCGATCCGCGATGATTCGATCAACATCGTGCATTTCGATTTGGAAAATGATGAAAATTATACATTTGAAAAGGAAATCGAGAAACTTCCTTTTGTTCCAAAACACCCGGATGATTACACTGACATCATCAACATTCAAGCGGCGAGCGTCATCAAACGTCTCGATTACATCGGGATAACCAAGACCGTCTTGGGCGTAAGCGGTGGACTTGATTCCACTTTGGCTTTGCTTTCGCTTTGCTATGCGTATGACCGTTACCATTTGAATCGCAAAGACATCATCGCCGTCACCTTGCCTTCACAAGAAAACAGCGAAAAAACATTTAAAAACGCCAAAGAACTCATCTCCAAGCTTAAGGTTACTTATAAAGAAATTCCGATCCAAGAAGATGTCAATCGACAAATGAACCTCATCGGCCAAAGAAAAGAGCAGAAGGATGTCACCTACGAGAACATTCAAGCTCGTTTCCGGACTTATACTTTGATGAATTTGGCCAATATGGAAAAAGGGATCGTCATCGGCACCTCGGACATGAGCGAAGTGGCTTTGGGATGGTCGACTTTCAATGGCGACCAAATGGCCATGTATGGCTTAAACGCCGGGCTGACGAAGACCGCGGTCAAAGAAACCGTTCGTTTTTACAAAGGTGTATTCCCGGAAGTTTCCTCCGTGCTTGATTCAGTTTTGGAAACCCCGATTTCTCCGGAACTGTCCAATTGTGAGCAAAAGACCGAAGACATCATTGGCAAGTATGAGATCAACGATTTCATTCTCTATCATTTTCTGGTCAATGGCGACGACGGCGACCGCATCGCTTATCTGATGACCAAAGCTTTCGGAATGGAATTCTCGAAAGCCAAAGCGGCGGTTGATCATTTCAACCAACGTTTCTATTCGCAACAATACAAACGGCTGAGCGCTCCCGAAAGCGCTAAGATCCTCGGGATCTCGCTTTCACCGCGAACCGAACTGCGGCTGAACGGCGATATTTACCGAGTCAATACCGAATCCAAGAAAAAGTAAATTGGTAAATCCGGTTAACGATCACTTGGGGATTGACAATTTAAACATTTGGTTATATAATTAACAAAAACGATGAAGAGGAAGAGTAACAGCCCTACCCAAATCAGAGAAGGACAGTTGGTGTGAAGTCCGGTTGGGTTGCTGTGAAAGTCGCCTTGGAGTTGATGAAATGAACCAAGTAGTTTCGTCCGTGGCATTTGCGTTAAAGGAAATGAGAGCAACAGCAATGTTGAAATAAGGTGGTACCACGGCGCAAAATCGTCCTTAAGCAAAAACTTAAGGACTTTTTATTTGAAACGGAGTGGAAATCATGAAATTAAAAGACTTACCAAGCAAATACGACTTTAACAGCGTGGAAAAAGACAAATACCAAGGCTGGCTCGAAAAAGGATTTTTTACGGCCGGCGATCTGAGCAAAAAACCGTATTGCATCGTCATTCCTCCCCCGAACATTACCGGAAAATTGCATTTGGGGCATGTTTGGGATACGACCATGCAAGACATCATCATCCGGCGAAAACGGATGCAAGGCTATGATGCCTTGTATCTTCCCGGAATGGATCACGCCAGCATCGCCACCCAAGCGAAAATCGAAGCCAAGCTTCGCGCTCAGGGCATTTCTCGATATGACCTGGGGCGGGAGAAGTTTTTGAAAGTCGCCTGGGAATGGAAGGATGAATACGCCAAACTGATCCGAAACCAGTGGGAAACCATTGGCCTCAGTTTGGATTATTCCCGCGAGCGTTTTACTTTGGACGAAGGACTTAACCGGGCCGTAAACAAAGTATTCGTAAAAATGTACAACGAAGGCCTGATTTATCGGGGCGAAAAGATCATCAATTGGGACGTTCAAAGCAAAACCGCTTTGTCCAACATTGAAGTCGAATACCAGGACACTGAGGGTGCTTTCTATTATTTTGTTTATCCGTTCGTTGAAGGCCAAGGCGGAATGACCATTGCCACCACCCGGCCGGAAACCATGTTCGGAGATACCGCTCTCATGGTCCATCCGGAAGACGAACGCTACCAAAAGTTCGTTGGAAAGAAAGTCTTCATTCCCGGAACAACCCGCCAAATCCCTATCATTACCGATGAATACGTTGACCGCCAGTTTGGAACCGGAGTGGTAAAAGTAACCCCGGCCCATGACCCGAACGATTATGAAGTCGGCCTTCGCCACAACCTAGGCCATCCGCTTTGCATGAACGAAGATGGGACCATGAATGAACTCGCGGAAAAATACCAGGGGATGGAACGCTTTGCCTGCCGGGAAACTTTGGTTGAAGATTTGAAAAAGCTGGGCCTTTGCGTCAAGATTGAAAAGAAGATCATTCCGCTTGGGCATAGCGAACGAACCGGGGTCATCGTTGAACCGCGTCTTTCCAAACAATGGTTTGTAGCCATGGATAAACTGGCCAAGGATTTGTTGGCGATGCAAGAAACCGAGGATCGAATCGACTTTTACCCGGCTCGATTCGAAAAGATTTTTGCCAATTGGCTGAACAATTTGCAAGATTGGTGCATTTCGCGCCAGTTATGGTGGGGACATCAAATTCCCGCTTGGTATAAAAACGATCAGGTTTTTGTTGGCATGAGTGCTCCTGACGAAGAAGGTTGGGTCCGGGACGAGGATGCTTTGGACACCTGGTTTTCCAGCGCTTTGTGGCCGTTCTCCACTTTGGGATGGCCGGATCAGACCCAGGATTTGGAAAGATTCTTTCCGACCGATGTTTTGGTCACCGCTTATGACATCATCTTTTTCTGGGTTTCTCGAATGGCTTTCCAATCGAAATATTTAATGGGAAAGCGTCCGTTCAAAGATGTTTTGATCCATGGATTGATCCGGGATGAACTGGGCCGCAAGGTCAGCAAATCCCTGGGAAATGGCGCGGAGATGATGGACGTCCGAGACAAATACGGAATGGACAGTCTCCGATATTTCCTGACAACGGTTTCCTCTCCGGGACAAGATATCCGTTATTCCGAAGAAAAAATCGAAGCTTCCTGGAATTTCATCAATAAAATCTGGAACATTTCCCGTTTTGTTGGCTTGAGCTTCGAAAACTGCCGTTATCAAAATGAACAAATCGATCAAAAACATCTCAACGACATCGATCGCTGGATCCTGGCTTCGCTAAATGAAGTCATCTCGGCCGCTGATGCCAGTTTCGAAAAATACGAATTCGGCGAGGCCGCTCACCTCATTTATAAATTCAGTTGGAATGATTTCGCGTCGTGGTACGTGGAAATGGCCAAAGTCGTCATTAACGGAAACGATCAAGCGGAGAGAATCAATGCCTGCGCCATCCTGAGCCATGTTCTTACCGCCATTTTGAAATTGCTTCACCCGTTTATGCCGTTTGTCACGGAAGAAATTTATCAGTCCTTCCATGAAGGAAGCATCATGGTCAGCTCCTGGCCGACCATTTCGGAAGAATATGCTTTTTCGGGAATTGCCCGAGTTTCGACTCTTTTTGATCTCATTTCCGCGGTCCGGAACATTCGCGTCGAGAAAAGCGTTCCTAATTCCAAGCCGATTGATTTGGAAATTCAGGTCCGTGATTCGGAGATCGGGACTTTCCTTAACCAAAACGTGCATTATTTAAAACGGTTTGCCAATTATCAAAATCTCAGCATCACCGAAGCGGCGCTTGATACTTCCAAAAAGATCGTCAAGGTGATGAGTGACATCGTTCTGGCCATTCCGCTGAAGCAATTGGTCGATTTGGAAGAAGAAATCGGAAAACTCATGCAATCGAAGACCCGTTTGGAAGGGGAAATCTCCCGTTGCGCAGGAATGTTGAACAATCCAAATTTTGTAAGTAAAGCCCCAGCCGAAAAGATTGCCAGCGAAAAAGCCAAACTGGCCGATTATCAAAGCCAATTATCGGAAGTAAAAAAACTGCTTGGTGAATACCAAGCCAAAGACTAATCAATCGAAACATAGGATGCGCCGCATCAAAGGACAGGTTAAATAATGTTTACTAATGCACCAGAACTGATTGCTTGGATCGAGAGTCAGAAGCGTCACTCGCCCAAAGTCTCAATGGAAAAAATGCGAAAACTTAGTGCCATTTACGGTAATCCGCACGAAGGCATTAAGTACATTCATGTTGGAGGAACCAACGGAAAAGGATCCGTGGTCTCGTTTGTGAAAAGCATTCTGAGAAAAGCCGGTTATAACGTCGGATCTTACATTTCGCCGTTTGTTGTCAGTTTCAATGAAAGAATCTCTTATAATGATCAATTCATCTCGGATGATGACCTATTGGAAATAGGAAATTATCTGCTCTCAAAATATCCGGAAATCGAAGCTCAGGGAATCGAACTCCCTACATTTTTCGAATTCGTGACTTTGATTGCCTATGTGTTCTTTTCCCGGATCAAAGGACTTGATTTTGTGACTTTGGAGGTCGGTTTGGGCGGGCGGCTTGATGCCACCAACATTGTTACCCCGCTGGTTTCCGTCATCACCAATGTTACCTTTGATCACATGAATGTATTGGGCGACACCCTGGAAGAGATCGCTTTTAACAAACTGGGAATCGTCAAAGACGGCATTCCGCTGGTAACCATCAAAAATGACCAACTATTGAAGCAATTCCAAGAAAGCTGTCAAAGCCATGGGAGCGAACTGATCCTAGTTGACAAAAAGGACATCAAAAATATTGACGTCAACTTGGACTACACGGCTTTTGATTATTTGGAGTTTAAGGGTCTTAGGACCAAACTTCTGGGAATCGTTCAGACCGAAAACGCCAGTTTGGCCGCAATGGTGGCCAAAGTTCTTCGTAAGCGTTACGGGTTGCCGCTCTCCGACGACTTGATTCATCAGGGCATCTGGGAGACTTACTGGCCGGGCCGTTTGCAGATCGTATCCCGAGATCCGCTCATCATCATTGACGGCGCTCACAACATTGATGCCATCACCCGTTTGACGGAATTTTTGCGAGTCATCCGCGGAAAGAAATATCTGCGCATCGTGTTTGCGGTTTCAGCGGATAAAGCCAAAGATAAAATGATCCCCATGCTTGATACGGTCGCGGACGAGATCATTTTTACCCGTTACAATTACAAACGCAGCGACAGTCCGGAAACGATCTTCGGCCTTTCCAACCATCCAAACAAACGAATGGAAGAGGATGTGGACAAGATCCTCGCGGAGGTCAAAACCAAGAAGGATGAAATCACGGTATTTTGCGGGAGCCTGTATTTCGTCAGCGAACTATTGTCGAAATTCAAATAAAGCCTTAAAAAGAGATGAAATTCATTTTCATCTCTTTTTTGACGTAAAAACTCTTTTGCTTTCTAATATATAAACGGAAATGAGGTCCCTTATGAGTTTTTTGGTTCGAGAAATGCCCATGAACGAACGTCCGCGGGAAAGATTGCGTAAAGCCGGAGTCCAATCACTGGCCACCCATGAGCTGCTGGCCATTGTATTGCGAACGGGTTGCGCCAACACTTCCGCCCTTGATGTAGCCAAAACCTTACTTTACCATTTTGAATCCATAGACAAATTGAATGAAGCCACGATTTCCGAACTGATGCAAATAAAAGGCATCGGTGAAGCCAAAGCCATCGAAATCTTGGCGGCAATCGAACTTGGGAAACGCATCAACATTCCGATGTCTTCGCAAACGGTCATCACCAGTCCTTACCAATCCTATCAGTATCTGAAAGATTCCATGCAACATTTAACGCAAGAAACCTTGGTTTGCGTTTATCTAAACAACAAAAGCGAAGTGATTGCCAAGAAAACCGTTACCATCGGCACCATCAACCAAACGATCTTCAATCCCCGAGACATCTTGAAATGGGCGCTCAAGTTGTCCGCGACCGCCCTGATCGTCGCTCACAATCATCCGAGCGGTAATCCCGAAGCCAGCGCCGAAGATATCATGGTAACGAAAAAACTGATCCAAGCCGCAAAACTGGTGGATATTCTGGTCGTAGATCACATCATCATCGGAAAAAATCGCTATTTCAGTCTTTTGGAACAACAGAAAATGACGTAATCAGTGGTTCTGTCGGGATTTTTCTTTAAAAAGGGGGCCATTTATGTTATAATAAACCAGATTTAGGAGTACTCCGATGTTTAATTTATCTATTGAACTGGTTTATATTGTTCCCGCGGCACTGCTGGCGATCATGCTGCATGAATCGGCCCATGGCCTCGTTTCATACTGGCTGGGTGATCCGACTCCCAAGGCTCAAGGCCGAATTTCGCTAAATATTTTCAAACACATTGATATTCTGGGAACCCTAAGTTTGATTTTCTTCGGATTTGGGTGGGCTAAACCGGTGCAGATAAATCCCCGTTATTACAAAAATGTCCGTTTGGGAACCGCTTTGGTTGCCCTGGCAGGACCGTTCGTCAATTTCATCATTGCTTTTTTGGCGATGTTCGTCTGCGGCATCATTGCCAAGACGGCCGGTTATGATCTGACTGGGTTTCTCTATCACTTGAATCTATTCTTTTACTACCTTTCCGTCATCAACGTTGGCTTGGGAGTCTTTAATTTGATCCCTTTTCCACCTCTTGACGGATCAAAAGTGGTATTGTCCTTTCTTCCGGAAAAAAGTTACGTTTTCGTTTTGCGTTACGAATATTTCGGGATGATCGCTTTGATCGTCCTTTTGTACATGGGAGTATTGGACGCCCCGCTTGGCACACTGCACGGATGGGCTCTTGAAGCCATCTCTTCCGCGGTTGCCTTCATCTTAAATTTATAAGCAAAGTTTGGTTTATTTATGAAAAATGTTCCTAAGACGCAAATCATCATCATCAATGAAAACCCATATCGAGTCAATTTTGCCTCCAAACGGGGACGCAATGTGACAGTGCGGATCAATAACCGCTTGGACATTTTTGTTAACAAACCGCCTTCGGTCAGCGAGAAACAGGCGATGGCTTTTCTATCCGAACATAGTGCTTGGATCAGAAAAGTCATTAACAAGCAACAAGCCGTCTTGGAAGAAATGTCCGCCAAAGAAATTTGGGCTCACCAAAAGCTTTGGTTTTTGGGAAAACTTTATGACTTGGCTGAAAGCAGTGATTTAATAACCGAATACGCAATTGAGAAAAATAAAATTTTCTTTAAGAACGGTTATTCTTCACTGGTGCAAGAACTCGAGCGGGAGGGATTAGAGGTCATTGAGAAAGCTTTTTCGCAGTGGCTTTCCGAATTTCCGGTTTCGCTTCCAAAAACGCCAACCCTTTGCTTCCGAACCATGAAATCTCGTTGGGGAAGCTGCAATCGGCGAACCGGGAAAATAACTTTGAACCGAAAATTGATCCATGTGTCCTTAAAACTGATCGACTATGTGATCGTTCATGAATTTACTCATTTCCAAGAACCCAACCACGGGGTAAATTTCCACGCCAAAATCGAGAGAATTATGCCAAATCATCGCGCTTTTGAGCGAGAAATCAAGAAATTTGCTTTTTTATTGACCGTAAAGCCAGAGCTTACTTAACTCTGGCTTTTATTGCATACTATCGGTATCATCTAAAAACCCTGGTATTTTTCAAGGAATAATGCTTGAAAAAAAAGGCTAGGGATACTATAATGGAGAAGTATTTTTTAAGAAGGAGAGGGGAAAGAATGATTACCAAAATTGAAAAATTTGATTTGCTTCTGGGAAACAAGAAAAATCCCGGTAAGACTTATTTGTATTCGCAGATTATCCGGAACGAACGAACCCGCCGAAAGATGACGCTTTCGGAAATGGCCCATGGAATTTGTTCAATCAGTTATCTTTGCAAGTTTGAAAAAAACGCCATCAATGTTGATGAAGATTACATTAAGGCTATTTTTGAACGGGTTGACCTCGACTATACGAAAGTGGGAATGAACATCATTGAAGAAGGCGTTAAAAATGTGGTTAAATCTTATCTTTATGATAAATTCGAAGAGATCGAAAGATACTTTTTGATGATCGATGATTCCATTTTTAATGTTCAGAACTGCTTGATCAAAGGCTTTTACTACTTGGCCAACGAAAAATATATGGAATTCAAGGAAATCATTAAAACCATAGACAACATTAAAGATACTTTGCTTTTGGAAGACGTTGGCGTATTCATGTTTTTGGTTGTTCAATATTATGTGAATACCTATCAGTTCCATGAAGCCGAGAAATATCTAAAATATTTGGATAAACTTACTTTTGAGATGAGAGAAATAAACTGGCTTATTTATGAACAACATTTTGTGACCGGCTATAACCTCAAATGCTCGGCCATGGTCTTCAAATATTACCGAAAGCTGATGTCCAATTATAACATCGGGTATCCCAGCCAACGCCAGCTGATCATCCGGCTGATGCTGCTTGACATTGAATCCAAAGAGTATTTTGAAGAAGTGGAAAAGGAAATCCAAAATCTTCACCTGGCACAAATGGATGACCGGCTTTCCAGCGAAGCCCGCCTTTGGAAACTCCGAATCATGCTGAGGGGAAACAAATGGTTTGACGTTTTCGACGAGATCGTGGACAATCATCTGTATTTCGATGCTCGTTTCGCCGCATTATTGCTCTACACTGTCGATACGATTGACGACGATAATTACCGGATGCAAGCCGTAGAATTGATTAAGGACCAAATTTACGATGAAAAAGAGACCATCCACACGAAATTCATCAAGTTCATGCTGATCAAATTTACCAGTGAGAAGAAATACGCGCTCATTGAATATCTGAAGTATGAAGCCTTGCCTTATAACGCTTTATACAGTCATCATTTGTATGGCGAGGTTTACGATCGTCACTATCTCGAATATTTATGCCACACTTCCAAGTACAAAGAAGCTTTTTACTACCAAACCGGATTGAAAACTTCAATCAAGCAAAACAGCCGAGTCGCGTTATCTCAGTGACATTGAGACAAAATCAGTATTTTACGAAAGGCAAGGAGCGTTTTTACGCTCCTTTTTTTGATGGTTTCAAATTGGAAAGGAAACAAAATATTTGTGGTTGGGATTTTACCATTTGAACTTATTAGTTGCATAATCCGGGTTTTTCCCTTATAATAACTATTGGTGATTTTTATGAGTGAACATTTTGTTAATTTAAATGATTTTCCAAGCAGCAAAACCATAAAAGAGATGCGCAAATACGCGCAAGAAAATAAGATTCCGGTTTTGAATGATGACGGATTGGCGCTGATGCTTCAATTGGTTGATTTGGTAAAGCCGAAACATTTTCTGGAAATCGGGACAGCCATCGGCTTTTGTGCCATCAACGTGGCCAGCGCCTGCGACAGCGTCATCATTGATACCATCGAAAAAAACAATGAGATGTACCAGGAAGCGCTGAAAAACGTAGAAGGAGCCAAAATGAAGAACCGAATCCGCATCAGCCTTGGCGATGCCTTGGAATTCGATACTTCCAAAATCGATTATCGTTTTGACATCATTTTCATTGATGCGGCCAAAGCCCAATATGCCCGATTCTTTGAGAAATTTTCTCCATTTCTGGCTGAAGACGGAATTATCGTTTCCGACAATCTGCTTTTCCACGGTTTGGTGGAGAAAGATGCGCGGATCGAAAACCGCAATCTTCGCAGTCTGGTGGACAAGATCCGCGATTATAATGTTTGGTTATCCAAGCAAAAGAACTTTAAAACCCTCTTTTTGGCGGTTGGCGACGGCATGGCTGTCACCAGGCGATGCAAATGAAGACGAAACTGATGGCGGACCTAAAGTCCGTGGAAAGGCTGGAGGAATATCAAGCCGACGGGATCATCATTAACGACCCAAAATATTCTTGCTATAATGACCGGTTTCTTAGTGAAACGGAAATTCATAATGTAATTGAACATTGTAAAAAAAAGGGATTGATTTCCATCATCAACCTGGATCGAATCATCGAACAGGAAGAACTTTCGGATTTTTATCAAACCATCGAGCAATACTTGGCTTGGAGGTTTGATTTTTTCATGGTTGGGGATTTCGCAGCCATGGCCTATTTCTCCAAACACCAAATGATGGATCGATTGATTTACAATCCCCAAACCTTGATCACCAATCGGTTTGATGCCCAGATCCTGAAAAACCTAGGTAGCCTGGTCATGATCGCCAATGAACTGACTTTGGAGGAAATAAAACCCATTACCGAAGCCGGAAATGGGGTCATCGAAGTTTACGGATATCATCAGATGAGCTATTCGCGGCGAAGTTTATTATCCTCTTTTTCGAAATTTCAAGGCAAGAACTTGGAGCTGACCGGCCAAAGATTGGGTTTGAAAGAAGAACTTCGAGACGACCGCTATTCGATTTTTCAATCGGAACACGGGACTTTTGTCTACACTCCATACCGTTACTGCCTTTTTACGGAACTTAAAAGCTTACCCGAACTGCGTTTCGCCAAAATCAGCGGCCAGTTTGTTCCTGAGACCGAATTGATTTCGGTCATCGGACTGTACCGCGAACTTTTGGATGGAAATTACCGAAGTCTTTTCGAAATGCAAACCCGGCTGAAGGCCATTAATCCCAATCTGGGGACCGGTTATCTGCACCAAACGAAAGACTCAGCGGAGGATAAAGACCATGATTGAATTATTGGCTCCCGCTGGGGATCTCGAGCGGTTGAAAACCGCCATCTTATATGGCGCGGATGCCGTTTATATCGGCGGCAAGAAATTCAGCCTTCGGGCTCGTGCCAGCAACTTTGAACTTAAAGACATCCGGGAAGGCTGCGAATTTGCACATTCCCACGGTGCGAAAGTATATGTGACGATGAACATCGTTCCTCATGATTCGGATTTTGAAGGGTTGGAAGATTACCTTCTGGCGCTTGATTCATTCGGAGTCGACGGAATCATTGTCACCAGCTTCAAAATCGCCGAAGTAGCCAAGCGGCTCGTGCCGCGGATCGAACGGCATTTGAGCACGCAATTTTCGGTATCCAATTCCGAGACGATCGAATATCTTCGGAAATGGGGTTTTTCAAGGTTTGTTTTGGCCCGGGAAGTCGGGTTGGAGCAGATCCGCCAGATTCGGTCCAAGACCGAAACCGATTTGGAAGTCTTCATTCACGGAGGAATGTGCGTCTCGTTTTCGGGAAGATGCATGCTGAGCAATCACATGACCAACCGCGATGCCAACCGCGGGGGTTGTGCCCATTCCTGCCGTTGGAATTATTCCCTTTTTTCGGACGGAAAAAACCTGAACCTCGATGATGTGTCTTTTTCCATGGGATCCCGCGATCTATGCGCGGTTTCGGCCATCCCGGAACTGATCGATCTCGGCGTTAAATCTTTGAAAATCGAAGGGCGGATGAAATCCCTTTATTACATTGCGACCGTCGTTCGCGGCTATCGGATGCTGATTGATGACTATTTGAAAAACCCGAAAAACTTTGATGTTTCGAAATATAAAGATGAGATCGCCAAAGCGGAAAACCGCGCCACCGGCACCGGATTTTTA
>Ga0247841_10005834_pt1 | contig 19552 bp, 17 predicted proteins | sample LaCruzMarch2015__2_FD_192410 | JGI IMG/M metagenome (GOLD analysis project Ga0247841, IMG submission 192410) | Freshwater microbial communities from meromictic Lake La Cruz, Castile-La Mancha, Spain - LaCruzMarch2015_18m | ecosystem: Environmental > Aquatic > Freshwater > Lake | place: Spain... | reverse complement strand
CTTAACACTTAACACTTAACACTTAACACTTAACACTTAACACTTAAGAAATAGTTTATCATGGAAAATATTTACAAGCCCTATTTAGCCGAGATTAAAGAAGTAATAGACGAAACCCCGGATACAAGGACATTTAAACTTCAGTTGAAAGACCCTGAAACCGCGAAATCGTTCAACTTCAAAGCGGGACAATTCGCCGAGTATTCTGTTTTCGGAGAAGGTGAATCAACATTCTGCATTGCATCTTCGCCCACGCGACCGGAATTTATCGAATGTTCATTCAAAGTTTACGGCAAGGTTACACAGGCATTAAATAGAATGAATCAGGGCGACACAATCGGATTTCGCGGACCTTATGGCAACTGGTTCCCGCTTGATGAAATGAAAGGCAGGAACGTAATATTCATTGCCGGCGGCATAGGGCTTGCGCCCGTAAGATGCGTGATTGACAATGTATTGGATTTACGAAAGGATTTTAAAGACATTACAATAGTTTACGGAGCGCGCTCTGTATCGGATTTGGTTTATAAATCCGAGCTGAAAGAATGGGCGGCAAGACCCGATATTAAGACGGTTATCACGGTTGACCCGGGCGGGGAAATCGAAGGATGGAACGGCGAAATCGGATTTGTGCCCACGATAGTTGAAAAGATAGCTCCGAAGAGCGAAAACACTGTAGCGGTTATTTGCGGACCGCCCGTTATGATTAAATTTACAATGCCGGTGCTGACAAAGCTCGGATTTAAAGACGAAAATGTTTACACAACGCTTGAAAACCGTATGAAATGCGGATTCGGTAAATGCGGAAGATGCAACATCGGAAATGTTTATGTATGTAAAGACGGTCCCGTATTTACATACGCGCAATTAAGAGAACTTCCGCAGGAATTTTAATTATTGTCGTCCTGTCCTTGTCATGTCGAATCTTGCCCTGAACCATGTCCCTTGTCATACTGAACCTTGCCCCGAACTTGTTTCGGGGTTGTTTCAGCATCTGGGTTGTTTCAGCATCAGGATTGTTTCGATATCTAAAAAGAGTTTTTTAGGGGGAATATTTATCTTAAAAACGGGTGTGCCGTAAAAAGTACACCCGGTTTTTCAATTTTTAGTATGTTTTCAATAGAAGAGTTCGAAAAGGATAAAATGTCGTGTGCATAGGTAAAATACTGTCATAAGTTTTTAGTATTGTTATTTGTTGTTTTTTTCAAAAGGTTTGTACGACAAGTGTTTTTTAAAATTTTTAATAAAAAGGAAATGAAAACAATCTTATTTACTGCCGTCCTTTTATTCGGGTTTACAATTTTTTTCGCTTCGAACTCGTATGCGCAAACCCAGCAATCCTCGGAAGTGACCGTTGTCAATAATACGGGAATGAACGTTAACGACCTGTATTTCTCAATCGTTGGAGCTAATAACTGGGGATTTGATGTTGTTCCAAAGGACGACTTCAAAGACGGTGAAACTCTGAAATTTAAGTTCAACGTAGTTGACAAGGACCATTGTGACTGGGATATTCAATATGTAACCTCAGACGGTAAAAGTGCTACCTTGAAAGGTATAAATTTATGCGAGCAGACTGTAGTGCTGGAAAAAAAATAAAGTAAATAGAGGGAAGCACTAAGTTCGATGTTCAGTGCTCAGTGCTCAGTGCTCAGTTGTAAAACACTTAACACTTATAATTGAGCGCTAATCCAGAATACGCCGGAAGGCATCAGAGAAAGCCTCGACCGGCAAGTCGGTTTCCATATTTACGAAAACAATAAGAGTAATTTTATTGACCGTATTGTAAAAGACGTGGGAATTATACCCGAAAAAAGTACCGGGGTGCCCGACCCAGTTACCGGCTTTCATTACACAAAAACCATAATGATTCAAGACCCATTTAAATCTTTCCGTTTTCATTTGTGCGGAGAGCAAGGTGCCGTCGGCAACAGCTTTTGCCCAAATTTTCATATCAGAAAAATTTGATATCAATATACCCGCAGAATATGTACACGAAGGGTTCCAATTTGTGGCATCCATAAAAGAACCGAAACGGGAAGAATATCCATGAGAATAAGGGACCGGTAGAAAAATCGTATTAGGCCAGTAAGTATTGCTAAGATTTAACGGCTGAAGCACTTTTTGCTCAATAACCTGTTTTGCGGTCTTTCCGGTTACTTTTTCCAAAAGCATTCCAAGCAGTACAGTATTGGTATTACAATATTCATAACTTGTTCCCGGAGGAAAATTCGGCGGATGACGAAAGGCTATTGCGAGCAAAGAATCAGGCGTAAATGACATTAAATAATTACTTTCATAAAACGAAATCAGGAATCCTTCGTCAGCCGAATAATCGAACAAACCGCTTGTCATATTGCCAAGCATGCGAATCGTAATTAAATTACCGTTTGGAATATTGAATTCCGGCAAGTAATAAGAAACTGAGCTGTCCAGTTTAATAAGTCCTTCATCAACCAGAAGCAGAACAGCGAGCCCCGTAAATGTTTTAGTGATGCTGGCAATCCTGTAATAGTTGTTTTCATTCATCGGCACGTTTGTTGACAGGTTGCTTACTCCCCGTTTAATAATATAATCCCTTTCACCTTCGGCGGAGACCATGGCAATCATTCCGGGGGCGCTTACCTGCATAAAGATACTGTCGGCAGCAAACTGAAGCTTTGCTTTTAAATCTTGTGTTAAAACTGTATTCTGAGGTGTAACAGGATTGCCGACGTTGTTGTTATTTGAGCAAGAGAGAAGCATTAAGCTCGGTATAAATACAGAGACAATTCGTGTAAATAATTTTTTCATTTTTCTCCTCTGTTTAGATAATATATTAAATGTTCGTTTGTGTTCCGTTTTATTTTTAGTATCTGTTTTTACGAGGAGCACAATTTTATAATTATTCTAAGCTAAGAATTTATATTTATGAATTAAATGGAAAAGCAGAGAAAACAGCGATAAGAACTTTTCTGAAATAAATCATGTCCTGAATTTATTTCAGGATTAGGACAAGTTTCTTGGTATAAGAAATTGGGGGCTTATTCTTAGCCAATTTTTAATTATCTTTAAAGACGGATAGCAGGTTCAATGTTCAATATCCGCAATAAAGACACAGAGAAACAAACATATTTATAAAATATTTTGCAGCTGATTTACTTTTTCATAAATATTATTATTAAGTCATAAGGACTTTTTTAAATGCTTATTCCCGGCGAATTTTTATCGAACGAAGTATGGATTTCCTGCGGGATTGTCGGTGCCGCCCCTTTATCGCTGGCGGTAAGAAACTCCCCAATTATTAAAATAGTCATAAAAATTTAACTGATGAAAAAAACACTTTTTACTTTACTTCTCTTTTTTACGCTGTTGTTATACGCCGATGTATTCTCGTATGATTTCGGTGAGCATAGGGACATCGGCGACAGGGCGTTTACACAGTTTATTTCACAGCTTATTCGGGAAGGATTTTTCAAAGATACAACCGAAGCGGTTGATTTTTTTGAGTCATACCTGAATATGAAATACAGTAAAACAGAAAACAGTTTATATTTTCTTGATCTTACACACGAGCCAAACGAAGTAACTTACGGCGTACTGAATGGGCTGTCCGGCGATCACGAGGAAAACCCGGAATCTGTCAGAGATAACCTTAATTATAAATATTCTATACTCAATCAGATACTTTTTCTTCACAACAAATTTATGGCGGAGTTTCAGCACGAATCGCCAAACAGTGAAATTCTGAGTATAGACCCGTCTTTCGCCTATCTTGCGGTAACAGATTTTTCTCATTTCTATGATTACGGAAAATCTCTTCGTTACCACCTTGAACAGCTTGAGCGGAGCGACCTTATACTTCTGAAATCTCCGTCCGGCATACCAGAAGTTTTCGGACGACTCAAGAAAATTACTTCACTCGGCAAGTATGTTACGCTTCACACTTTCGCCGTCTATCTCGCCGAGCTGGCAGGAAAATATTATTCATCGGATACGGCAAGGTCGAAAGCATATTTTTTTTACGCCTTTCTTTATTCCGCATTTGCCGACCATTTTCTTGAAGACTGTTTCGCATCAGGCCACATAGTTGTAAACCGCTCGATTTTTAACGCAATAATAAACAATAAAGGCCTGCATGATTTTTACAACAAGACCGGACTACAGGTAATGAACCTAAATGGAAATATTTGGAAAACGTACGGCGATCATAATCTGAATAAACCGGACGAGAACTGGCGCAGACTTAAAGATTATGCCGATATTAAAATAATTACCGTAACCCCGAAGGAACAAATTGTAATTGATGCTGTAACTTTATCCTTAAACGAAATATGGACGGGTTTTTATAAATTCAGGAACGACACGGCAAATAATTCTTATCCCGTTCATATTTTAGACCTTGTACCCGGGCAAAAAGAAAGATTACAGTCCTTTTGTCTTGAGCATTTCGCGGCGCTTAAGCTGATTCCCGTACCCTTCGACTCGGATCTGGATGAATATAAATTAAACAAAAAAGATCTTCCGACGCTTAAACGAGTAAACAGCTTAATAGAAAACAGAAACTTTGTCCGCAGCCGTGTGGCAAATTCTTTTATGCTTGAACTTGGCAGCCTGAATACTTTTTCCCTATCAGGGACGGAAGATGATGTTAGTTTATTTGGTCTGCGGTTCAACCTAAGCGCGCAGTTTTATAAATATAACGATACACGGAATAAAGGCGGCACGTTTGATAATTGGTTCGGTCTGACCGGCTCCTTTAACATGGGATATAACAGAAACTGGAAACCTGTTATGCGCCAGTATAAAGCAGGGGGATATTACAACGGAGATTTCTGGGTTTCGAAAAGAAGATATATAGGAGTTTTTTCTTATATTGAAGTTGGGTTACAGAATAAAGACGACCTTAATAAGGCGATGTTCAGCCCGTCACTCGGATTACAGCTTGGACCCTTGCTTGGACTTGATGATTTTTCTTTGCCGCGGTGGCTGTGGATACCGATTCAGATGATCGTACTTCCGTTAAAATTAATGATAAATCTGAACGTGGTGCCGGGGCAAATGCCGGCATATAATCTTTTTGGAGAAATAGATCTGATTTTATAATTCTGAAATCACAGACAGCAAAAAGTTCTACACTGTTTTAATTAAAAGGGTTTCGCGGTAAAATATTTTTATCATTAATTGTTTACATTGCATAGATTTGTAATGAAAATATTTTTATTTTAAATTAAATATAAAAACTAAAGGAGATAATATAATGGAGAAAAAGAATCAAATCGGATGGTTTGAAATACACGTTAAAGATTTTGACTCGGCAAGAAAATTTTACGGCGAACTTTTCGCATGGGAGTTTAAACTTTCTCAGGGCTCGAAATCGCTGTACTGGAACATATATACGGGTGAAGGTTCAATCGGCGGCGGATTTATGAAGAAAAACAAACCGGAACATGAAGGACAGGCAATGGTATTTTATGTTGAAGTTGAAGATGTCGAAGAGGCGCTTAATAAAGCGGCTGAGCTTGGCGGTAAAGTTGATACTCCAAAAACACTTATCAGCGAAACAGCCGGTTATTTTGCACTGCTTAAAGACCCTGATGATAATTTAATAGGACTCTGGGGTAAAAAGTAAGTCCGTTACCGTGGAAAGCCGTGCTCGTCCATCACCCTTAGTGCCTGATTTAAATGACGGATATTATGTTTAAGAATCATTTCTAAAGCATCACGCAGTTTAAAAGTAATTAACGATGAAGCGGGAGAAGAAATTTTTATACCAGCCGTATTCACTGTCTTAAATTCTTTAAGAATCTTACGGAGGCGGATGATGTTTTCTTTGAATCGCCGTATAATATTTTTATCAACGGCAGTCTCGAAAAAATTCTTATCGGGCATAAAAGCCCGGGGAGATTTATGTTTCTTATCGGATTCCGGGTCAACTATGCCGATGAACTGTTTTCCGAACATACGGGAAAACGGACTGACTCTTTCCCAGAGCGACTCTCTGTGTGTGCTGCGAGCGGCATTTTCAAGTACGGGAAAATATAGCTCGTTAGTTATTATAATATGCGACAAACATTCGCCGACACTCCATGCACCTTCCCTGGGTTTCCAGAAAATCTGTGCATAAGTAAGCGGGCTGAATACTTCCCGTGTCTGCTTTTCGATTAAGTCTAATATTTTTCCGTAATTACTCAATTGTAATATTTAAACTCCTCCGTATGGAAGCGTGATAATAAAAGAAGTTCCCTGCCGATCTCCGCCGTCAGAAAGCGGAGAAGGGCTTTTAAAGGAAATTATGCCGTTGTGATGCTCGATGATTTGTTTAACAACCGAAAGGCCGAGTCCCGTGCCCTCAAAACCTTTTTGTTTGGCATTCGAAGCCCTGAAAAATTCCTTGAAAATTTTCTGCCTGTCCGTTTCAGGAATACCTATGCCGTCGTCATTCACTTCAATAACGAGCCGTCCGTCAACATCGCTGATATTTACTTCAACTCTTCCGCCGGGTGTATTGTACTTTATTGAATTCCCAATAAGGTTTGAAAATGCAAGCGAGAGAAGACTCTTATCTGCCATAGCCGGTTTATTTTCCATCCTTGTATCCGTATATTTTAAAGAAATCCTCGAGTATTCTGCCTGCTCGCTGCGCTTCAACAGGACATCTGCAATCAGCGCTTCAATATAAATTTTTTCTTCATTCAGATTTTCAAGAAGCTTAAGTTTTGAAATACTTAACACCTCATTTATAATATGTATAGCTTCATCGGTTCGCACGCGGGCGCGCGCAATTTTTTCTTCAATTTTTTCGCTTACCGGTCCGAGATACTTTCCAAGCACAAGATCTAAATATGACTGTACTGCCACAACAGGGGTCTTTATCTCGTGCACGATTCCCATCGTGTATTTCTGTTTTATTATTTCCGCTTCACTCAGTTTTTCAAGCGCAAGTTTCAACTCCTGTTCACGGCGGAAATGCGCGCTTGCAATATTATTTGCCAGAAAAACGCTTACCAGTATCATTATACCGAAAGAAATCACGGCAATTATTACATAGATGTGATTATTATAAAGCGGAGCCGCAAGCATACCGCCGAAACTGTAGTGCGGTATAACCGCTATATACTCAAGAGATGTGATAACGCCCATAAGTATTATAATAATTACCGCGATGGAATAAATAATAAATCCCGGGAGAATCATACTTCCGATGAGCATGTGAAAAATAAAAAAAACATAAAACGGACTTTCGATTCCGCCCGTATAATAAATTAGTATGGTAAGCGATATTAAATCGGCAACCATCTGCAGAAGTGCGAAATGAAGCTGATTAAATTTTTTCGGTTCATCCCGGATGAATTCCGACCGCGCGAACAACGTAAAAATTATGTTATAAATCAGTATGGATGCCGTAACGAGGAGAATCGCCGAGAGCTGAACAGTTGAAAACCTGAGCTCAAGGACGGAATTAACACCAAGAATAAAAACAAAAAGGGACAAAACAACGATATACCTTACCTTTATAAACCACCTGTTACGACCCGAGACAAGTGCCCAGAGGTGTTCATAATCGTATGTGTGAGAAGGAATAAGGTTGAACATAGTTAAGTGTTAAGTGTTAAGGCTCTTACGTTCTTAAACCCCGGAGGCCTGCCTTTAGGGGTTTCCTGTTAATAGAACATGATGTCCTCTTAAAAATGCTTACAAACACAGTGACATATTCATTTGAACTCGCTTACGGCTAACGCCGGCATTCTGTCATTTAGTAATAAATATTCGTGACGTCTATTATTTCAGCCTCTGTATCGTGAGTTTTGAGAAACACGAGAAAATCCCTGTTGTAATATTCCGAATGCGATGCCTCGAATTTTTTCATCAACTCTGCTATCTTATTATATTCAAGAGAGCTTTTGAAAAAATTCAGTTCTTCTTTGTCGTCAAAAATCCTGTAGTAAAACATAGTTTAGATAAATGTTAAATGTCAAAAGTTAAAATGTTAAAACCGTCTAACCAAGTATCTTATCCGCGTGTAGCAGGTCGGAAAATAATTCATTCTTAATAGTTTCCGCGTTTTTCCTCGCGTTTGCAAGTGAATTTATTATATACCTGTTTGCGGTGAAAATTTTCTTCGGTTCTTTTTCCGCCTCGTCAAGAAGCAGGTACCCTATAAACAAATACGAATAAAGTTCAACCAGGTCCTTGGCGGCAACGTCCTGAAACTGAGTATCTTTTTTATCAAGGACATACTTAAGGCTTTCCCTGAATATTTCGCGTATTTCTTTGAGCGTGTTTGCGAGCCTTGCGAGTCCGCCGGGATATTCGCGAACTTCTTTTTCGTCGAACAGTCCTTTCAGCACGTCGTGTACTACGCCGCTTATAGCCGCCACAATCTGAAGCTGTGACGTCCCTTCGTATATGTTAGTGATTCGTGCATCCCGCGCCAGGCGTTCGACTCTGAACTCTTTCATGTATCCCGTACCGCCGTGTATCTGGAGTGAATCATAAGTTATTTTATTCGCGCATTCAGTTGTAATATATTTTGTCATAGGCGTTAGAAGGTTCGCTACTTTGCCGAGATATTTAATTTCTTCGGTATATTCAGCCGCGGACTTACCCTCTTTTTTTAGCTTATCAACAAGAAATTCAAGAGTTTCTTTCCTGTCAACATAATGACCGGTCGCAAACAATAAAGAACGATTATATTCAAGCATAACACGCATATCAATCAGCATATTCGCGACAACGGGAATATTGTAAATCGCTTTTCCGAATTGCTCGCGCGCACGCGCGTAAATCAATGCTTCGCCGAATGCCGCCTGTGAAATCCCGAGTGCCTGTGATGAAACGCCCATCCGCGCACGGAACATTAAATCCAGAACGTATTTTATGAGCCCGAATTTCCTCAATCCGACAAGTTGTGCGGGGGTGTCATTAAACTGAAGTTCGCAGGTGGGCGAGCCGTGTATTCCGAGCTTGTTTTCAATCCGCCTGACGACAACGGTATCGTCTCCGTAACATACGAACATACTAAGCCCTCGTCCGTCCTTCGTGCCTGCTTCTGAGCGCGCAAGAACAAGATGAACGTGTGCATTGCCGTTAGTGATAAATCTTTTCACGCCCCGCAGGAACCATTTCCCGTTTTCGTCCTGATAAGCGTGAAGTTTAACAGCCTGAAGATCTGAACCCGCATCGGGTTCCGTCAGTGCCATTGCGCCCGTGTATTCTCCTGTACAGAACTTCGGCAGAAATTCTTCTTTTTGAGCTTCGCTTCCGAACTTGGCGATTATCTCCGCGATATCCTGCAAACCGAAAATATTCATCAGTGAAGCGTCCGCCCTTGCCACCATCTCATTTGCCATCAGATAGACCGTAAGCGGAAAATTCAGCCCGCCGTATTTTCTCGGCAGAACCATTCCCATAAGGTCTGCCTGAGCCAGTTCGTGCAGGTTTGACTGTGTGCCTTTGGCGTAAGTTACCGTTCCCTCATCAAACTGCGCACCCTCGTGGTCAACGTCGGCCGCGCGCGGAGCAATGTAATTACCTGTCAGGTCTCCGAGCATTTCAAGTACCTTGCGGTAATTTTCCATTGCGTCTTCGTAATTTATCGGAGCGAAATCAAAGTCTTTTGCCTGCTCGTAATTATCTTCGACTATGTCAACAACACTCTTATAATCAAGGTTGTTGAAATGGAAAAGCAGGTCGCTGTTATCTGTAAAAAAATTTGGCATTATATTATTATTTCAATTTGTTTTTATACTGTTCAATAAACATGGGGATAATCTGCATTGCGTCTCCCACTATTCCGTAATGGCTCACGCCGAATATAGGCGCTTCGGAGTCGCTGTTGATGGCGATTATCTTTTTTGCTTCCTGCATTCCCGCACGGTGCTGAATCGCGCCTGAAATGCCGATAGCAATGTATAGCTTTGGTCTTACCGTAACTCCTGTCTGCCCGACTTGTCTTTCGGAACCGATAAATCCCGCATCAACAGCCGCGCGGCTTCCAGCCACTTCACCCCCGATAACGTGAGCAAGCTCATACAGCAGTTTGAAGTTATCTTTCGAGCCAAGACCGTATCCGCCCGCGACTATAATAGGAGCGGCTTTCAGGTTAACCTTGCTTTCTTCCCTGTGCTGTTCAATAATCTCAAGCAAGCCGTCCGTATCGCCTGCCGTAAACGGAATATGAGTAATCTTAACAGGTTTCGGTTTATCAACCGGATGCATCTCCATCACGCCCTCGCGGACCGTTGCCATCTGCACATGTACATCGGGTGTAATGATGGTAGCCACGATATTACCGCCGAATGCCGGACGAATCTGGAGCAAAAGCTCTTTATAATCTTTTCCGATATATTTAATATCGGAAATTCTTAAATCCGTGCAGTCAGCCGTGAGCCCGCTTCTTGTGTTGGAAGCAACTCTTGGCGCGAGGTCGCGTCCCGTAACAGTTGCCCCGAAGAGAACAATTCTCGGTTTATGTTTGCCGATAAGCTCGTTCATTATGCGCGTATATGGCATAGTCCTGTACAGTCTCAACTCCGGACTATCAATCAGAAGCGCTTCATCGGCACCGTATTTAAAGGTCTCCTCCGCGATACCTTTCGCGTTTTGTCCGATTACGACGGATTTAAGTGTACCCTTCAGACTATCGGCAAGTTTTCTGCCTTTACTGAGGAGTTCAAAACTTACATCCGCGGGTTTTCCGTCTCTTTGCTCAATAAAAACCCAAACCTGGTGATTTTGCATCAGTAAATAGTATTATATTGTTAAGTGATTAAGTGTTAAGAGTTAAGTGTTTTACAACTGAACACTTAACAAAGCTCTTATCTTTTAATCTTGATAAAAATAATTTTTTTAATTCGTGTTTTTCGTGTTAATTAGTGTCAAAAAGCTCTTATCTTTTAATCTTGATAAAATTAATTTTTTAATTCGTGTTTATAAGTTCTTATCTTTTAATCTTGAAAAAAATAATTTTTTAATTCGTGTTTTTCGTGTTAATTAGTGTCAAAAAGCTCTTATCTTTTAATCTGTGGCAACGGCTTTTTTAAAAAATTCTGTCTTCCATCAGCTGGTCAATCAGTTTGCCTATTCCTTCTTTCGTTGCTGATATCTTATCGTGGCCGTCGCTTGATAGGACAACCGATTCTACCTTATGCACCTTTGTCGGAGAACCTTTAATACCGCACCGCTCACCGTCAACCTTCAGGTCGTCCGCTGAGAGCGTCGCAATAAAGAGTCCGCGTGATTCATATTCATGTACAAGACTATCTATATATAACAAAGAATTCCCCTCAGTCAGTTTCTCGAGCTCTGTAAGCGATTTCGCTCCTTTGCACGCCATTATGCGTTTTGCCTTAAACGGTCTCGGATCGGCTGCGCCTTTCAGAACCGTTATTAAGAGCGGAAGTTTGCACTGCACTATTTCAAACCCGCCGTCAATCTTGCGTCTGATTTTTATTTTGCCGTCTTTAATATCCAGAATTTTCTCTGCGTATGTAACCTGCGGAATTCCGAGTTTCTCGGCTGTCTGCGGTCCCACCTGTGCCGTATCCCCGTCAATTGCCTGTCTGCCCGCGAAAATGAAATCATAACTGCCGATTTTATTTATCGCTTCACTAAGCACATAAGATGTTGCAAGAGTATCCGCCCCTGCGAACTTTCGGTCGCTGATTGAGAAAACCTCATCCGCACCCATGTACAGGCATTCGCGGAGTATGTCGGAAGCTCGCGGCGGTCCCATAGTAATAGCAGTTACTTTTCCGCCGTAAGTGTCTTTTACCTGCAGAGCGAATTCAAGAGCTACTTTATCTTCGTAGTTAAAAATTGCCGGAAGCATTGAGCGATTAACCGTACCATCATCTTTCATCACCTTACCGGTAATGTTGGCGGTATCCGGAACCTGTTTTACGAGAACAATTGAATTATACATTTATAAATATAAAAGTTAATATCCATGAATATACCAAAATCAAAGGTTTTTCGAAATGTTATTGCAAAGCAGTTCTTTTAATGCGATTCAGCGATTTTTCCGGAGCCGAAATATTTTTCATTAACGAGCACAACAATTCGATAACAGCCGTAAGAAAAGAAAACCGCCGCGATTACATCAAGTGTGTAATGCGCTTTCTGTAAAACCATGAAAGTGCCTACAAGAACCGTATTTATAAAAAAAAGGTATTTCATATTCCTGTTTTTTGCGGCAAGGAAAAGCATAAATAAAGTAGAAGTATGTCCCGAGAAGAAAAGATCTTTAGTGATTTTTGTTCCCGTGCCGACAACGAAAACAAGCGGGTCGGCAAGGTCAATAGTTCCAACTGGTACATCAAGGGGAGTAACATACATCCCGAGCATACGGATAAGCGCAATAAGCGTATAAGTCTGGAGAGCAAAGAGTAACCGTTGCGGATAACGGAGCAGGTGTATAAAACAGGCAATCATAGAGCCGTAAATCAGTACGAAAACCGGAATGTTCAGGTCAATTGCTTTGAAATAATGGAATAACGGGTCATCAAGAACCACTCCCTGCCGGGACTCGACAAAGATTATGAAACGCGACAGAGAAAAAACAACCGCAGAAAGAAATATAACAGTGAGAATAAATTGCGGAAATGCGTGTTTTTCGTCAAAGAACTCTTTCCAGCTTTCGTTTATTTTCATAAGTTTGAGAAGTTTAACAATTAAATATTAACAGGTTAAAATTAATTATGTATATCTTTCATATAATTCACTGCCGAGATATACTCATGCGGGGAAACAAGGATTTTCCCGTCCGTAACGGCAAAACTTTTCCCGGGAATTATATTCTTTTCGTATTCGCGGATTATCCATTCGGCATATTCTGCGGCGGATGAAAATCTTTCACTGCCGGTCACGTCTATGTCTGAGCTGACGCCGCTTGTCTGAGAGCAGAGCGCAGACTGCCGCGAAGTAATAGTTATCTGCCCGAACTCCTCACGGCATAAATCTCCGAGCCTTTCGATTACAGCCGACATTAAATCGTCATTGTTTAATTCGAGTACCGGCGAATTAATGTAAGTAAACTCTTTTTCATACGCCGCTTCGATTATCCGCTCTGCTGTTTTCCAGTAAACCGGAGAATCGTGATGAGCGAAAGGAAAACGAACGATATCAAGATTATAGTCGCAATGCCCGAAGGCAATCTTATTAAACTGCTCCGTTCTTCCCCGCGAAAGAATTTCCGCGAGGTTTTTAAGTCCTTCTGCGGTTTCGATTACGGGAATTATTTCAGAAAACAGGATTTCTTTTTGTTTCAGTTCCCTCGCGCATTTCTCTATTTCCGATAACGATTCCGCTTTCGGTAAAAACACTGAATTCCACTTCACTTTAACCGGCAGTGCGGCGAGCATTTCGATATCGTGCATAAACTCTGTTCCGCCATAAGCGTTGACACGTATGCATAACTCCGCCTTGGCAGAAGATGCGTCAATTTCACGGAAAGACATAGTTGTAATATTCCTCGCCCGCTCCTTATGTTTTCTGGTTTCCTCTTTGTTGAACGGAATAAGATATGCATCCTCGAGGTCAATAACCGGAAATGCTCCCGCGGCGCTGATTTTCTGTATGTAAACACTCATGGCTTCGGCGCCGCCGGTCTTGATAAACTGAAATGGAATGATATTTTGCAATCTGCTCATACAGGAAACGGTTTAATTTTCAGTAATTCGAGTTTGTTTTAACTTACCTTTTATACGATATTAAAACAATTTTATATTTTTTAATAGTTAAAAAGAGGTAAAATATTTTTATTTTGTCTAATATGAGAATACCACAGGAAAAATTCGACGAAATTGCGCAGGCAAATGATATTATTGACGTAATATCGTCTTACACAAACGTAAAACGCAGATCAAAAAGTTTTATTGCGCTCTGCCCGTTCCACCCGGACAGAAATCCGTCTCTGCACATTTCACCTCAGAAACAAGTCTATCATTGTTTCTCCTGCGGTGCGAGCGGTAACGTTTTTACGTTTGTTCAGGAGTATGAAAAAATTCCGTTTATGGAAGCCGCGCAGAAGCTCGCTGTACGCGCGGGAATAGACATGGGCAGTTTCTCGGGAAAGCCGGACCTTTCAAGCGAGATGTCAGTTCAGTTTGAAATCAACCGTGCCGCCGCAAGAATTTTCTACGACAACCTTAATAAACTTACGGGCACGGAAAAAGATTTTGTGTGGGGCTATTTAAAGAAGCGCGGAATAGATAAAGATGCCGTTAAGAAATTCGGAATCGGATACTCGCTTAATACGTGGAGCTCGCTTTTCAGTCATTTTGCGGAAGAGGAATCCTTCAGTCCCGAAGACCTCGAAAAAGCGGGACTGATAATAAAAAAAGAGGAAGAGAACGCGCGCTGGTACGACCGTTTCCGCGGACGGCTTATGTTTCCCATCTTTAACGAGAACGATAAGGTAGTCGGTTTCGGCGGACGGAAAATGCATGAAGATGACCTTGGCGGGAAATATATCAACTCTCCCGAAACACGGATTTACAATAAAAGCAAAATCCTGTACGGACTTAACTTTTCGAAAGACAGCATACGGGCGAATGATTATGTTATACTCGTTGAAGGATATATGGATTTGATTTCGCTTTTTCTTGCAGGAGTTACGAACGTAGTCGCATCAAGCGGCACAGCTCTTACGGAAGAGCAGGTTCAGTTAATAAAAAGATACACAAAAAGTGTTGTGATTATTTACGATGCCGATATAGCGGGCATTAAAGCCGCTAAACGCGGAACAGAGCTTTTACTCGAAGGCGGGCTTGACCTGCACGTTGTTACACTGCCCGAAGGAGATGACCCGGATTCTTTCATACGGGCTAAAGGGAAAAAGGATTTCGATATGTATCTCAGCCGGAAACAATCCATCATACGCTTTATCAGCGGGCTTTACGAAAAAGAAAATAAACTCTCCACGGCAGAAGAAAAAGCGGACTTTGTGAAAGAAATCATCAGTTATATAGTGCGCATACCGGACAAACTTAAAGCGGTGTTCTATGTTAAGGAAATTGCGCAGATGTATAAGCTCTATGAATCGGATTTGCGGGATGCTTTTACCGCGGCGAACAGACAATATAAAAAAGAGAGTTTTCCTAAAACTTCCGTTGTAATTCCTGCGTCAAAAAGACCCCTGTCTGCGACACACAAAAAAACCACAGCCGTGAAATTTTCTGCCGCCGAAAGAGATATGCTTGATGTTTTTATTAACGGCGGATACGAAGCGACACAGTATCTGGCTGAAAATATTCACATTGACTATATTACCAGTCCGGCAGTGCTGATACTCGCCGAAGCCATGCTTGATGAAATCGCAAACGAAGGCAGAATAGACACGGCGCGCATTATGGAGAATATAAATGACACAGCAGCGAAAGAACTTCTCGGCAGTTTATCAGCGCCGAAATATGAAATAAGCAAATCCGACACACTGCAAACTCACAGCATACTTGCTTCAAGCGAAAAAGGAATGTTGAACTATAATCGAATCGCGAAAGACGTTATTAAGCAGTTTAAAATCAGTCGTCTTGAAAATCTGATTGAAGAAATTAAAGGCGACCATGAAATGGGTAACCGAATTATAGAACTACAGAAGAAGATCAGAAACCTCAAAAACGGAGTAAATGATACCTCGTATGACGAGCCGGGGGAAGAATCATAAGAACGTGAAATAGTTTGACTTTTTGCTAATAAATTTTGATTTTATAATAATTACCGCCCCAAAAAAGGTTATTTTAAAGTTTTATTTGCTAAGAGAAAAAACATATAAAGGTATTCCCGCTTCACAGGGAATTTCAATCGGACGCGCGTATTTATACGCGAGGCGGCAGGTTAATGTAAGCGCACAGCATATCCGCGAAGAAGAAGTTGAGAAAGAAATTGAAGAAATAAAAAAAGCGATAGAAATATCACTGAAAGAACTGAATAAGATTTTTACTATTTCCCTCGAGCGAATAGGCGAGAAAAATTCAAAGATATTCGAAGCTCAGATAGAAATCCTTAAAGATAATATTTTTTTAGACGGTGTTATAAAGCGCGTATCCGGGGGGCTCCGCTCAGCGGGTTACGTCTTCAGTGAGGAGATTGACAAGCTGGGGTCGGTTTTCCTGAAGGCAAAAAATGACTACCTTAAGGAGCGCTATACAGACATCATGGACGTTAAGAACCGCGTCCTCCGCAATATGCGGCGAGAAAAACTTGTATCGAAGGTAGAGGAAAATGCCGTTATTTTCGCGCACGAACTCTCACCCGCCGATACGATTCTTTTCAGCCGGAGGAAGGTTCAGGGCTATGCCACAGATACAGGCGGAGTCACATCTCACGCGGCAATCATATCCCGCGCTCTCCGCGTTCCGGCGGTAGTCGGCATGAAAATGATTTCAAAAAACATTACAACGGGCGACATGGTTATCATTGACGGCTTCGACGGAACGGTTATAGTGAATCCGAATGAAAAAACAATTGCGGAATATACACGGAAGCAGGAGGAGTTTAAGCACCACGAAAGCCTGCTTTACGAGATTATAGACCTTCCGTGCCGGACACTTGACGGGAAAAAACTTGATATCACATCGAATATAGAGTTTATAGAAGAAGTTGATTTTGTTTATAACTGCGGACACTGCGGCATCGGACTCTACCGCACCGAGCATCTTTATATGGATAAAGGCGGCTTTCCCTCGCAGGCGGAACAAATTGAAGAATATACACACATCGCGAATATTACTTTTCCGAAAACTCTGACTATACGCACATTTGACCTCGGCGGAGATAAAATATTTGATGACGGACATAAAGAAACCAATCCTTATCTTGGCTGGCGCGGTATTCGTGTATCGCTCGACCGTTTGCCGGAGTTTAAAGACCAGCTCCGCGCAATGCTTATATCCTCGGTTAAAAAGAATATCAGAGTCATGCTTCCTATGATTACTTCGCTGGAAGAAGTGCGCCGTTCGAAAGAAATATTTTCCGAAGTTAAAACCGGACTCGAAGAAGAGGGATTATTCTTTGACAGGGAAATGCAGCTCGGAATAATGCTTGAAGTTCCGTCTGCGTTCATACTCGCGCGTGAACTCGCGAAAGAAGTGGATTTCTTCAGTATCGGCACGAACGATTTAATACAGTATCTGCTTGCCGTTGACCGCGGTAATGAACTTATATCGGATATGTACCAGCAGTTTCATCCGGCGGTAATAAGAGCGCTAAAAGGTATTATAGACGCGGCGCACGAAGCAAAAATACCGGTGAGTATTTGCGGTGAAATGGCTTCCGTCTCACATGCCGTTCCCGTTCTCGTGGGGATGGGTATAGATGAGCTCAGTGTCCTTCCCTCGGTTTACCCGGAAATAAAACAGATTGTACGCTCTCTTAATTTTGAAGAGGCAAAAAAACTTGTAAACAGAATATTGAAACTTTCTATAGAATCGGAAATTAAAGAAGAAATAGAAGAATTTTTTAAAGAAAAAATAAAACCAAATATTATATGATTATGCTTGATAAAAAAATTGTAAATAAATTCGACAAAAAAAACATGTACGCCGTACTGTCGGATTTTCCGATACAGGTATGCAATGCAGTTGATATAGCCTCCGGCGTCAATGTTTCAAAGTTCAACAAAAAGGGAATAAAAAACATTATAATAAACGGACTCGGCGGCTCGGCAATCGGCGGCGACCTTCTGCGCAGTTACGCTTATTACGAAATGAAAATTCCGGTTTTCATTAACCGGAATTACACACTGCCTGCCTTCGCGGATAAAGACACACTTGCCGTGATTTCCAGTTATTCCGGCAATACGGAAGAAACAAATACTGCGTATAAAGAAGCACTTAAACGCGGATGCAGGATTATATGTGTTACAAGCGGCGGCTCGGTTGAAAAAATTGCCAGGAAAAATAAAAACCTGTTTATTAAAATACCGGGCGGACTCCAGCCGCGCTGTGCTATCGGATATTCGTTCTTTTCACTGTTGATATTATTTACTAAACTCGGTTTCATTAAAGATAAAACGAAAGAAATAAACGAAACAGTGATTAACCTCGAAGAAAGCCTTGCCGAATACACAGATCTGTCTTTTGATGATAATGAAGCGCTGATACTTGCAACTGTTATAAAAGGCAAATTACCCGTGATTTATTCTTCGGCTGACGTGTTTGACGTTGTTAACCTGCGCTGGCGCGGACAGATTTCCGAAAACGCGAAAATTCTCGCTTACGGGAACGTATATCCCGAAATGAACCATAACGAACTTGTCGGGTGGAAACTCAACGAAGATATACTGAAAAAAATAATTCTGATTATTTTGCATGACGTTGATGATAATCCGCGCGTGAAACTGAGAATGAAGATTACAGAAAAAATTTACAAAAAATATGCCGATAATGTGATTAAACTTTACAGCGAGTGCGACAGCCGCCTCGCGCGAATATTCGATTTGATATATCTCGGGGACTGGGTGAGCTTTTATCTCGCTATTCTGAACGAGGTTGACCCCACTCCGGTTGATGCGATAAACTACCTTAAAAACGAATTAGAAAAAATAAAATAATACAAGCAAAGGAGCCTTGGGATTAATGGTGTCACAAGAGTTTCATCTTTATATAGAAAAATTAAATCGATATTTTTATATTAAGCAATATGAGTAATATTACAGATTCAAACATCAAAGAAGCGACAGATATTATTAAAAGAAACTTTAATATTCTGGATATTATTTTATTCGGAAGTTATGCATCAGGAAAAACAGATGAGAACAGCGATATTGATTTAATTGTCGTATTAGACGAGAATACATACTCAACCGACTATGAATCAAGACTCGGGAAAAGATTAGCAGTTGCCAATAAACTATTCGAATTGAAAAAGAGAGTGCAAATTGACAGCTTAGTATTTACAAAGCCTGAATGGGAAAAATTTAAAGAACTAAACAGTTCACTCAGCAGAGAAATACTTCAAACCGGAATAAGCATTATATGAAAGAAATTACAAAATCCTGGATAGAATTTGCCCAAAGAGATTATAAAGCGGCTAAAGAATTAGGCTGTATTCTAATATTGAATAGATAACAAAGAAGTTACACAGAGGTCACAGAGAAGAACTTTTCTAGAATAAGAGCAAAGAGCGGAGGAGCTTTTATCAAAAATGTGTTAAGGGTTTGTGTTTTATGCTCTTAAACCCCGTAGGGGTTTCCTGTTAATAGCAATCTGTTATTAAAAAACCACCACCATCATTTTCCGCCGCCGACGTTTGGGAGCGAATTCATTACTATTAATAAGTGTTAAGTGTAGTTGCTCTTTCGCTCTTAACCCCGTAGGGCTTTATGTTAATACATTTCTTGCTTTAATAAAGAAGTTACATAGAGAAGAACTTTTATAGAATAAGAGCAAAACCTAATTTTTAGTTATAATTTTTCATCTACCCATTTTTATAATACAGCCAAAGCAAAAGAAGTAATATAATATTCTTTATTTCCGACGTATTTTAGCATAATAATATTACAGAAAATTCGTTAAATTCATAACATTTATTTGATATTATATTATGCCTGGATGGCTTATTGACATATTAA
>Ga0247841_10005832_pt1 | contig 19556 bp, 17 predicted proteins | sample LaCruzMarch2015__2_FD_192410 | JGI IMG/M metagenome (GOLD analysis project Ga0247841, IMG submission 192410) | Freshwater microbial communities from meromictic Lake La Cruz, Castile-La Mancha, Spain - LaCruzMarch2015_18m | ecosystem: Environmental > Aquatic > Freshwater > Lake | place: Spain... | reverse complement strand
AAGATTGATGGTTCGATGGGAAAGAAAAGATGAACTGTGGAGAGCGATGGTTCAGCTGGCGCTCATTCTGGAATGGACGAAAAATTTATTGAGATAGGTTCATACACTTTCTTGGTCAGAATACCGCTAACATATTCCTCTATCATAACATGTATCGTGGAATCTCTAGTACGATCGATTATGCTCTCGCCGTTAAACGTCCGATCATTATTAGTAATTCATATATGTTTAGGCATATTTGGGGCGCGCAACCTAGCATCTTGTTTGAAAAGAAATCCATCCCAGAAATTGTCGCAAATGGATTTACGCCGTTGGAGCCTTTCGTGCGGGCTTGGCATCCGCAGAATCTTGCTAACGAACTTACGGCGATTATTGACCGATTCCTTGTCAAGTAACAGTGATGGCAATGAATTTTGAACCAATAGATCTCTTTTTTATACGAAGATAACCCCATGGCTATTCAAAAAAGATTCAAAAAACTTAACACGCGCCAAATAAGTACAAAACCTAGGAACAGCCGCATGACCCGCACCCGCTCCCAGAACGGCACCGCTTACAGCTCCTGATCCAACCACGCAAGCGCTATCAATTAGAGAACCGAACGTAACTCAAAAATTGCTTGAGCTTTTTTTCTAAATAAAAGAAAATTTCTTCCCTTAGAGGAAATTGCAAAACTCGCTTTGAGAGTCAAATTCGATGATTTTTCCGCTGGTTCGATTTCTCGCAAAGCGACATATTTTGGCTATAGATGCTTTGCGATAAATTCGAAGCCAGCGAAAAAAGGGCGAATTTGACTCCGAATGGAGTTTTGCAATTACCTTCTTATGGAGGATTTTATGTCTCGATTTCTCATTTTGTTTTTTGGTCTTTCTATGACTCTAACAGGATCCCTTAGCAGTGAGGTGATTAATCAACCTGTAATAAATGTCTTTATTTCTCCTGAAGAAAATTCGGAAGTTGACTCCCAAGCGATTTATGGCAATCCAGTGGTTCTTCTTGAAGACGTTGGAACTGGCTGGAGTAAAATCAGAATGCCGGATGGAGTGGAAGGCTTTGTACGATCTACTCAGGTTACTCGAAATGAGGAGTTTGAAAAAAGCACTCAGCTGCGGCCCTTAAAAAATCTCTTCGCTCACATTTATCGCGTAACCGATACATCTACTTTCCCCCCGCTTTTAACAATTCCTTATGGAGCCAAAATCAAGCTCATCAATGCAATCGATGATGAAGAAAGATGGGTGCCGATTGAATTAGTCTCAGGCGAGCGCGCATGGATTCAGCGAGGAGATATCGATTTTACCCCACGCCTCAAAACCCTGGAAGAGACTCTGGTTTTTAGCGCAAAATTTCATGGACTTCCCTATACATGGGGCGGCACCTCAAGCTACGGATTTGATTGCTCAGGCTTTGTTCAAATGCTTTGCAAGGAAATGGGACTGCTTTTACCACGTAACTCGCGCGATCAGGCAAATAGCAAGCTGTTGACTCCCGTATCAAGAGAAGATCTGCAGAGAGGCGATCTAATATTTTTCGGAGAAAGCCGCATCACTCATGTAGGGTTTTATTTAGGAAACAACGAAATCCTATACAGCGGCGTAAGAGGCGGAAGCCCAACGATTATGGTCGACCACCTTCAAACAACAAAATATCATTATCTTACAGCTCGAAGGATCCTTCAGCCATAAAAAAAGGGGGGGCGCACGATCCCCTCCTTTTGTACCTTATTATTATCGCCGCCTAATGAATTGATTGAATTCATCAACAACGAGTTTATTGAGATCGGGGTATAAAAGCAGTCGTTTTAGACCCGCGTTGGTGATTTCGGTGCAGCCGGAAATGTTTAAATACTTCAGGTCTGGAATGTAACTCAGCAGATTTTTTAGATCGGAATCAGTGAATTGGCGGCAGCCGCTGAGGTTGATACTCTCCAATTTTAGCCAGAAACGCGTCAGTTTCCCTAAAACATCATGCGTGAATTGATTGCAGTTGCTGAGATTCAGGCTATTCAAAGAAAGCCATCGAATCCGCTCAAGTCCATTGTCGGTAACATAAGAACAGTTGGTTAAGTTGAGCTTCTTCAAATTTGGAAAATTTATAGCTAACTCATATAGCTGTTCATCGGTAACATGAGAATTGGATAAATCCGCACTTTCGACTGCCATAAGCGGTTTTTGTTCAAACCCTAAACATCTAGACGCCTGCGTCCATGCCATATATTCAAGATAAGTCGTCTCATGGCCTCGCGATTGCATGCGTTCATTCAGTTCGATTAGAATGATTGGAAATTTTCCACGCAACATGAGTTCACGAAAATGCCGATCCGTTTTAGATAGAGCGGCCATATCGGTAGCATCTAAAAATTGCGCCAAATGCTGAATACAATTAAGAGGAAGACCAGAAACAGACATACGAGTCCTTTTATTTTAAAACTTTACCTATCAAAAAGACCCAAAGTAATCACTAATGATTGAGAACTTTTTTCATTTTTTTTTAATTTAACGATTTTTACTTATTTTTTCGTTTTTCACAATGGATTTTCGAACCGGCAACAGGTTCTCAAAGGTAATGTTTCGAATTTCAAATTGGCGACGTTCATCGCTGCTTTATTTATTAATTTTCACCATATCGCTTGAACGAAATAGGCCATTCCGTTAACTTTTCGATAATTTTATATAAGGATTTGTTAATGATTGGATGGCAATTTCCATTGACATCGTATGAAAAACGCGACTGGCTTATGAATATGTGCCATGATTGTGAAAAGCCGTTTTGCATAAATAAATCCGATCAAGAAGATTTGTGCAGTAAAATCGATCAGGAGCATCAGTTCACAAAAATCCCCCATCTTGAAGAAGCCATCAAGCACACTCAACAAATTTGGGATGATCATGTGAATGTATCTAACGACAGAATGACCGATTTAGTAAAAAACCTTTCAATGCGCGTCATCAATCAATGTTTAACCGATGTTTTAAACGAAGAATTTTACTGGATTCAAAACAAAGTCAAATTGATTAATAAGGATTTGCATAGAAATCACTCCAGAAAAGACACGAAGCAATTAATGTTGTTGCAGGATCATTTACTTCGGCTTGTTGTTGATTGCAATCGTGCGATGAATGCACCAGCAACATGTGAACCTTTGCTGAATATCCTCGAAGAAAACACCAACCTCAAAGAAGCTATTAAACGCGCCCAAAGGATTTGGAATAATTATGTCTCTTCGAGTAAAAACGGATGTTTAGACCAACATTCGAGGATGGCTATCAACCAATGTTTAACCAGTGCCTTAACCGAAGAAGCCGATTGGATCCAGCAAACCATTTCTTCGTATGAGATTTTATTGCAAAACTCTGCAGAAAATGCACTTTTAGATGTTGAGATTCATCAAATACAAAGAACCAAAGATCAATTGACACGGCTACTCCCCAGTTTTCATTGTATAGATCATTTACCTGGGGTTAACCAATCCGTATAAAAGGCAGTTTTATACCGAACGTGACTCAAAAGGAAATCTTCCAACAGCGGTGGATCTTTTGATTATGGAAATCGATCGGAATTGTTTTTTTTGATATTTCGAGAATGGAGCATCCGCTAAACAGAGTTTCATCAAAATCAAATTTTCGAGAATTTGTACTAAAAAAGAGCGTTCCATCTCGATTCAAAAGCGCTAAAGCTTTGGTGATTAAATAAACATAATCCAACTGTACATCAAACATTTGATCCATTTTTTTAGAGCGAGAAATCGTCGGCGGATCGATAACGATAAGGTCGTATTTTTCCCCCTTTTCTTCTTCGAGAAACTTCAAACAATCTTCCCGCACGATTGGATTGTTTTTCAAAGGGATCGAATTTAAAATAAAATTATTCCTTCCCCATTCGGTATAGGTGTTTGACATATCGACGCTCTTTGTAAAAACAGCCCCGGCAACAGCCGCGTGAACGCTAAATGAGCAAGTATATGCAAAGAGATTCAGCAGCCGCTTCCCTGAGGCCATCGAAGAAACTAACCTACGAGTTTCTCGATGATCGAGAAAAAGCCCTGTATCGAGATAGTCAAGAAGGTTGACCTTGAATTTGACCCCATACTCAAGAACTGTAAAAAACTCTTTTGATTCGTTGTTTTTTTCATACTGTTCGGTTTTTTCCCTCTTGATGCGTGTCCGCCAGTAGATCGAACTAACCGGCACGTTAAAAATAGAACAGATCGCGCTTACCGCCGCATCATGTAGATCTTGGCGAGGATCATCAGCATCTTGCGCACTTGCAAAATAATGGACACAAAAACGACCGTCATAAAAGTCGATAGCTAATGGGTATTCCTTGATTTCACGATCGTATATTCGAAAACAATTCGTCACCGTCCGTTTAGCCCATTTCCGAACATATTTATAGTTTTTTCTAATGCGATTTTTAAGTGGAGAAGTTTTGTCCTCTCCATCAGCAATCATCGGTAAATTTAATAAGATTTCATTCATCTGATGCCTAAAAAACCGTAAAAAATAGTAATAAATAACAATTTCTAATATTTTATAGAAAAAGAGGGTACGCTGTGTTTCGGAAAATGCCCATCATTCTTATCGCGATTATATTCTTTTTAATAATTGCGAATCAATTCATTCCAACTCAAATCCAGTCCGTTCTCTATGCGCTGAGCTTAACGATTATTTCTCTGCTCGTTTCGATATTGCCCATCATCATTTTTATTCTTTTATTTAAAACTGCCGCAAATTTGGCCAAACACGCAACAATGTTGATTTTTCTAATTTTCGTAGGTGTGTGCATTTCTAATTTTATTGGCACAATGCTAAGCTTCAATGTGGGAAAGTTAATCTATCACCTCGATCTTCAACTTCAGTTGCCGGAAAGCGTTGAGCCTTTAATTCCTACTTGGAGCTTTTCATTTCCAAAATTAATATCCAATGACAAAGCAATGTTTGCCGGATTAATTATTGGAATTCTTAGTGCGGTTTTTAAACCTGTGTTCACGTTAAAAATCGCTAATTATTTAGACCGAATTGTAGACAAGATTTTTTTAGTGATCGTTTGTGTCATGCCGCTGTTCATCACAGGATTTGTGATTAAACTCATCCATGACAAGATTATATTCATGATCATTTCTCAATATGCAGTGATATTTTTTTCTATCGCGATCGCTCAATTTTCATACATTTGCTTGTTATATTTAATTTATAGCAAATTTCGTTTTTCTGTTTTTATCACATGCCTTAAAAACATGTCACCGGCTGCTATTGCAGGACTGGGAACCATGTCCAGCGCGGCTTCTATGCCCTTGACTTTGATTGGCACGGAAAAAAATTCGCAGCATCCTTCTTTAGTTCGCGCCATTATTCCTACGACGGTAAATATTCACCTTATAGGCGACTGTTTTGCGATTCCTATCTTTGCCTTTGCTGTGTTAAAAACCTTTGGGCTGCCCGATCCCACTTTTTTGCAATACTTAGTTTTTGCCCTTTACTTTGTTCTCGCAAAGTTTTCAGCAGCCGGAGTCCCTGCGGGAGGGATCATGGTTATGCTTCCCGTTCTAGCGGCGCATTTGGGTTTTAATTCTGAAATGACTACGTTGATCACAGCCCTCTACGTGCTGTTTGATCCGATTTTTACATGCGCTAATATTATGGGCAACGGTGCGTTTGCTCTTCTCATCGCCAATTTATATACGCGATTGAAAAAACCATCCTAACGAGCGAAGATTGATACGGCAAAGCCGCAGCAAGCTATTTGTCTCAAATTTGGCCAGCGGGTTAATAAAACTCAACTCTGTTTCCTTGCATAGATTTACACCAAACGTGACTCAAAAATCGTTTTTGGACTGCCGCCAAAACCGAATTTCGAGTCACGTTCTATATAGAATCATGCGTGGTTTAGGGAGGAAATAGCATGATGTAATTGATTATAAATTGGATCCCCTTGTTGGCAAAAAGTTCTGATCCGGTTTTCCAGTTCAAAATAGAGTTTTCGGCCTTTTTTCGGAGTCTCACCCAAAAAATTTACAAGGACAATCGATCCATCATCTCGTCGACGCAAACTTCTGGAACTAATGTCAATATCAAATTGATTCAACGCAGCATAATTAAATAAACTGTAGATTGTTGCTAATTCTTGGTTATTTGATATTGTCGAATCTTTATGCCAAGTTGGTTGAAAATCATGGGGAACACGTTCAAAAAGAAAATAGCCGCATCCCTGAGAAGCTTCGGCCTGATTATATAATTTTGGCACAGGAATTCCCGCAGCATTGAACTGACTATATTGCGAGAGAACTCGGTTAGCAGCTCCATTATCTACAGAGATTCGGGGATCTTTCGACAGTATCGATTGCTGAAGAAAAGTCTTAATGATAAGCGACTGATTATCAGTATCCGGAATCAATCGTGGCTGATTAAGCGGAATATTGGACAAAAGATAGTGGGCACCTTCTGAAAAGGTTCTGGGATTTCCCGCATCATCGCAAGAAGTATCCAAAGGAATCGTGCGGTAGCCAAAATTGAAAGAGCCTGTCTGCTGAATATTTAAGGCTGATTGGTTAAAAGAATCGGTGATTTCGGAAGGACTTTTGTATCCACAATGTTGCATTACGGGTATTCCGTCTATCATGGCATAATAGACGATTTTCGGCATGTTCTGACTCCAGGTAAAACAGCTCTGCTGATCTAAAGGAGATCGGTTTGAGACGTTGTCTTGATTTAAATTAAATTCAGAGAACTCCGAAAAACGCTCAGCTGCAGCTCTTTGAGTTTTTCGAGATGCGTTGAGGCTCGGCAAACTGTCAGTCATCTCTGGAGAGCGCGGCCGCTTGTGACCGACATGATTGGTTTGTTGCAGGCACAAAAAACCATTGATTAAATTCGTCATAAAATTCTCAGAATTATTTTTTTATAAATACGATGGTTTCAAAGACTCAATTGCTTTTTGTAATTGACGAAAAATTTCATCGTTTTGCTCTAAAGTTAATGTTTTAATTCTGAATGTTTTAATTCTATTTTTAAACTCAAAATATAAGTCTACTCCGGTCTTGGGAGCGTTTTCTAGAAAATCAACATAAGTCAACTCCCCATCGTCACGTCGTCGTAAATTCGTGGGTCTGAAATCGAGGTCTAAATTATGCTGCGCTGCAAAACGAAAGAAATTATAAATAGTTTTTAATTCCTGGTTGTTTTCGATTGTAGCATCAGGACCCCAGCCAGGTTGATAAGCATGCGGAACGTACTCAAATATAAAATACCCACATCCCCGATTTACATCCGATCTGTTGTATAATTTGGATACAGGAAATTGTAATTCGACTAATTTGTCATATTGAGCGAGGACATGCGCTGCAGATCCATCTCCCACTGAGATTCTATCGTCATTAGACAATATAGATTGAGCAAGAAAAGTCTTAATTATCAGCGAATCGTTTCTAATATTTGGAATCAATGGCGATAAATCAGCAGGGAGTCGAGATATAAGACAGTGAGCGCCTCCAACGTGGGTTCGGGTAAGAGGAATAACCATTTCGCCCCATTTAAAAGAATGGTTGTCCTGAATTTCTAATGCAGCACGATTAAATGGATCGGATATTTTAGATCGATCCCTATATGAACAGCGCGACATGAAAGGACCACCGCTTAAAACGGGCGTAAATGAAAACCTTTCAACAGGCGCTCGAGGTCTTCTGGTAAACGATCCTGTCGGTTTTTGCAAATGAAAAGAAGATTCCGGCAAGGGAGAACGCGTACGGTGGGGACGAGCTTTTAAATCGGCGGGTGCAGTCGTGGAAAAGGATCCACTCGATGTTTGCAAATGAAAAGAAGCTGCCGGATCAATTTGCTTTTCCGTTGAAGCAGCAAGCGCTGCCCGAGGAGATGAAAAGAGTCGTCCCGCTGTTTTTTGAACTTTTGGAGATCCCTCTTCCTTGGGAGAATCCGGCGAGAGAGAACGCATACAGTGGGGACGACCTTTTAAATCAACGGGTGCAGCCGCGGAACATGAAAAGAGCGGTCTCGCTATTTCTTGAACTTTTTGAGAATCATCCGCCAAAGGTTTAGGGAGGTGTTGATTTTCGAAAAAAACATCGCGAACTGCACTGTGATTGGGGATAGCTCGATTTGCCAGAAAATCCTCTTGGGTTTGATATTAAGGCAAATATTTTAGGTTCCGAGACTACTTATTGAGAAGCGATTTAAATCAGATTGCGGAGATTGCCGCAAAAATATACAAAGACGAAAAGGCTGCTATGTCAAAAATTCAATCTATATAAGGTTTTATACAGTGGGAATGTTCAGAACTTCATCGTTTATTTTTCTTACGCTGCTTTCAGGAATGGCTATGGCGCATCAGCCCCGGATCGTTGAGAGTAATTTCGAAACAATCCAACATCCCGAGGTATCACAGGCGTTTTACGGCGAGCTCAAAGGGGAGCCCGCTGAATTTCGCATTCAATCTGATCAAGACTTCACACTGTACGTCGGGTTATTGTTGCCCGACATCTCAAATATCCAAAAAGATATTTTCGCTGAAATAACCCATATTCAGAACGGAGCAAATGAGACCATCGCCCTGCTCGATGGCAGTCAATTCGACTGGACTCCGTTTTTTGAGGAATATGCCCAAGATCATTATTTATGGGGACCGGAATACAAAGCCGATGATTCGATCAAAGGCGAAACTTTGAAAGGCCGGCCCGTTCCGGCCGGAGATTACCGCATCAAGGTATACAGTCCATCGAATCTCGGCAAATATGTGCTGGTTACCGGATTTTTGGAAGAATTTCCAATAAAAGAAGTAATGAAAACCATCATCACAGTCCCCCGCCTAAAAGCGCAGTTTTTCGACAATCCATTTACCTCCTTGGCGGCATCACCTTATGTATGGGGCTATTTACTTGGTCTCTATGCCTTGGCATTTATAGCGGGATTCGCCTATCGGCTGATTGTCAAAAAATTGGCTCGCAGCTCTTCACGCCAAGCCAAACATAATATCCGCTGGCCCGATCGATTATTGCGAGCGGCGATCGCAATTGGACTCTTTTTATGGGCTGTGACTACCTCATGGAGCCCCGTCCTCTTGTTTTTTTCAGGTTTTTCATTGTTCGAGGCGATCTTCAGTTGGTGCGCCTTTTACGCCGCTATTGGAAAAAACAGTTGCCCGATTTAGGCGATTCCTCATCAATTATTCAATCTGAATAAAAGCAGTATCTATAGTTTTATTTTTAAAAAAACACATTGTTTTATCATATTGATTTACAACAGATTACACAACAGAATCAGCAATTGACGTTAATGATTGCTAAATTTCTTGCGCATGATTTAGTCATTTGCTATAATTAAAATCAGATTGAGTAACTGTCATACATTTTTATGAGTGCTAACTTGAGAAGCTTACTACCTAAGAAACTACCTAAAAACGACCGAGAACAGGCCGTATTGTTCGGCTTGATCGACCTCTACTTGAAACATGGCAAACCCATTGGGTCTCAGACGCTTCAGGATGACGGCTTCGAGTCATTAAGCTCTGCGACCATTCGTAACTATTTCGCCAAACTCGAATCGATGGGATACTTAAAACAGCCTCATACATCCGGAGGACGAATTCCGACCGAAAAAGCGTTCCGCTTCTATGCTGATGCTTTTCAAGACCAAGGCATACTCGACGCATCCCACGGCGCCATCCTTGAAGAAGTATTTCGAAAAAAGGGAAAAGAGATCGCACCCCTCATTCATCAAGCCTCTGAAATGCTCAGCAAGCTCTCCAAGTGCGCTGTATTCATCTCAATGCCGCGCTTTGATCAGGACTTCATTCAAGAAGTGAAACTCATCCAGCTCGACCCCATGCGGCTTCTCACGATTATTATAACCGACTTCGGCCTGATCCGCACCGAGACGATTTATCTCGAGCAAGAAGTCGATGACTCTTTCATCAAAAAATGCGAAAAATATTTTCTCTGGCGGCTCAACAAAGGCGAAAACATTACTTTTGAGCGCGAAATGCACGCCAAGCAAGCACAGCGCATTTACAATGAGACGATGGTACGCCACGTCGTCGGATATCTGAACTTTTCTACGGAAGAGATTTTGCGATGCGGCGTTTCCAAACTACTTGCCTATCCGGAATTTAGCGATGCGTCCGCAGTAGTCAATAGCCTGGCCCTCTTGGAAGACGAAGAACAGATGCGTGCCGTTTTAAGAGAATGCAGCCGTAAGACGACCCTAACTTATTGGATTGGCGACGAGCTTTGCCCTCACGTAGCGCCGGGCGCCGAAAATACGGTGATTGCCATCCCTTACCGAATCAATCAAATGATTGCCGGTTCTGTTGCTCTCATTGGACCTTTGCGAGTGCCTTACCGCGAACTCTTTGGATTACTGCACCATTTTAGCGAATTGATCAGCACCACCCTGACTGACATTTTTTACAAACATCAGATCTCTTTCCGACAGCCCACAGGATCGGGCGCCCAGCGGATTGAATGTTCGAGCGACATGGTCCAGGCCAACCGCTCTATACTTTTAGAAGACAAAACGAGATAAATCATGACACAAGAAAATGAATTACCCGAATTAGTCCAGCCGCCTGAGGTTCAACCGGAGACCCCTCCCCCGGAAGACCCACAGGTTGTTTTGCAAAGAGAGCTCGACGAAATGAAGGACAAATATCTTCGCGCACTCGCTGACGGAGAAAATGCCCGTAAGCGCTTGGCCAAAGAAAAACAGGAAGTCATCAGCTTCGGAATCGAAAATACAATTTGCGACTTTTTGCCTGTGATTGATAGCTTCGAAAATGCTTTGCGTTTTGCTGAAGCCGCATCCGGCGAAGTAAAAAACTGGGCGATGGGTTTTCAGATGATCCTGTCTCAGTTCAGGCAGGTGCTGCAAAATTACGGAATCACACCCCTTCAGTCGGAAGGCGTCCTATTCGATCCGAATTTTCACGATGCCGTGGAAAGCATTGAAACCCTTGACGCTCCTGAAGGAACGATCCTCAAAGAATTCACTAAAGGTTACCGCAGCGCGAGCCGCACAATTCGCCCTGCACGTGTACAAGTAGCGCGATTGCCGCGCAAAGCAATAGATCCGGTCCCCGAACCGGTCTCAACGAACCAAACAGAAAATTAAAAAAAAACAGGAAAAATTATGACAAAAAAAAGAATCATCATTGGTATCGACCTGGGCACCACCAACTCTTGCGTGGCCATCATGGAAGGGGGCACGACCAAGGTCATTGCAAACGCAGAAGGTGCGCGAACCACGCCCTCCGTGATCTCTTATAAAGGCAACGAGCGCTCCGTCGGCGTTCCGGCAAAACGTCAAGCCGTCACTAACCCTGACCGCACTCTGTTCTCGACAAAACGCTTCATCGGACGCAAGTTCTCCGAAGTGCAATCCGAGACCAAAATGGTTCCCTTCAAAGTATGCAAAAATGACAACGGCGACGCAGTCTTCGAAATCGAAGACAAGATCATAACGCCCGAAGATGCGGCCGCACAAATTTTAATAAAAATGAAAGAGACGGCGGAAAGCTACCTCGGCGAAAAAGTCACCGAAGCAATCATTACCGTTCCAGCCTATTTTAATGACTCGCAGCGTCAATCAACCAAAGACGCCGGGCGCATTGCCGGCCTCGATGTCAAGCGCATCCTGCCTGAGCCAACAGCGGCTGCCCTTGCCTACGGAATCGATAAACTCAAAACCGATAAAAAAATTGCTGTTTATGACCTCGGCGGAGGAACGTTCGATATTTCAATTTTGGAAATCGGCGACGGCGTTTTCGAAGTGCTCTCCACGAATGGCGACACTCACCTCGGCGGCGACGATTTCGACCAAGAGATCATGCAATGGCTGCTCGATGAGTTCAAAAAAGAACACGGCATCGATTTATCCAAAGACAAAATGGCTCTGCAGCGCCTTCGCGATGCGGCCGAAAAAGCGAAAATCGAGCTGTCCGGCGTTGCTTCAACTGAAATCAACCAGCCGTTCATTACAATGGACGCCAGCGGCCCCAAGCACCTCACATTGACACTCACACGCGCTAAACTCGAAAGTCTGTGCCACAATCTCATTGAACGCACAGTCGAGCCATGCCAAAAAGCATTAAAAGATGCAGGACTTTCCACATCCGATATCGGAGAGGTAATTCTCGTTGGCGGTATGACCCGCATGCCTTCCGTTCAGCAGAAAGTGCGCGATACATTCGGCCGAGAGCCTAGCAAGAGCGTCAACCCTGACGAAGCTGTCGCTATTGGCGCAGCAATTCAGGGCGGCGTGATTGCCGGCGATGTGAAGGATGTTTTGCTTCTCGACGTCGTTCCCCTTACTTTGGGTATCGAAACGCTCGGCGGCATTCTGACTCCGCTCATCGATCGCAATACCACGATCCCGACACAAAAAAAGCAAATATTTTCGACCGCCAGCGACAACCAGCCGGCTGTGACGATTGTCGTCCTCCAGGGTGAGCGTAAAATGGCGCGGGATAACAAAGAAATCGGCCGCTTTGACTTGACCGATATTCCACCTTCTCCCCGCGGCGTGCCGCAAATCGAAGTTGCCTTCGACATCAACGCCGACGGCATTCTGCAAGTTTCCGCCAAGGACAAGCAGTCCGGGAAAGAACAGAAAATCAGCATTCAAGCGAAATCGGGATTATCGGATGATGAGATCAAGCAAAAGATCAAAGAAGCCGAAATCCATGAAGCAGAAGATAAAGCGCGCAAGGAATCTGCCGAAACGCGCAATGAAGCCGATGCACTTGTATTCCGAGCTCAAAAATCGCTCACCGAATTCAAGGACAAGCTTCCGGCCAATATCGTCACGGACGTCCAGAGCCGCATCGATGCCTTGAAAAAGGCCGTTGAAAGCGAGGATCTGGCTGCGATGAAATCCAAAACGCAAGAGCTGCAAGAACACATGCAGAAGATCGGCGAAGAGCTGGCAAAAACTTCTTCAACTCAAGGCGCAGCGCCTGGCTCCGATCCTTCCTCGGAAGCCAAGAAAAGCGACTTCGAAGAAGCAGAAATCATCGACGACGAGAAGAAGTAAGTTTTCTTTTTAAGGCTCAGAGAACTCTCTGAGCCTTTGTTGCGCGAAGAATGATCTTTATTAGCTCAGGGGGTCTCAGAAGGAGTCTCGGAGCATTTCTCCACTTTCGAGCAATCCGTTAAATTACAGGCATTGATCGATTTGCCTTTTGGCTTTTTGTCGAAGCACTGGAAGACGACCTTCAGAGCCGGAAAAGCAGTTTCAGTCATCGATGCTGCGCTCAGCTGGCTTTTGCCAAAATCGCCCTCGATAATCATCTCGCCGAGATCTTTTTCCAAGTTCACAAGCTGTTTCACAACACGTGTTTCCGTTTCAGATTGAATCAAAAAGTAACGATATCCTCCGCTCACTGCCAATTCAGCCGCTCGATGACGAGCCGCTTGCTTTGCCTGCTCTAACGTCAGCCGCTCATTGAGAATAATAACAACCGCATATTGACCGGACTGTAATTTATACTCGATCATCTCATCATCGACAACCAACGATTTCCAATCACTCTCACTACAGCTGCCAAACAAAGCAATCATTGCAATAAATACAAAAGATATTCTCATCGTTTTCTCTCTTGACCTTCATTTTATAAGAGAAACAGAAATTTATTAAAATTTCAAAAGAATTTCGAAAAGAGACGCAAAACATCGTGAAAAGTAATGAAAATAAAGAAAGAAATAAGAAGAGCGACAAATGGAATGATGAGACGTTCCATGGTTTTTCCACTCAAGCGCTTCTTGGTAATCGCCTCATACAAAGAGAAGAAAATATGACCGCCGTCTAAAACGGGGATGGGCAACAGATTGATCACGCCCAAATTGAGACTGATGACCGCCATCCAAAACAGAGCCTCTTTCGACCCCTCTTCCCAGCTCTGATGGATTACTTGTACGATTCCGATAGGGCCGCTTAAATATTTGGGATTGACCGATCCAGAGAAAAGTCCCCCCAACGTACGCCATGTATCTTCAAGAATTTCGACAAATTGCTGAATCGGCGAAGGATTATAAATCACAGTGCGATCTTTGAAAATGAGTCCCAAAATCACACCACGGCGGCTTCGCTCCAGCTCTTTCAGCTGTTCTTGGCGCTTTTGTACGTCCGATATCGATTCGATCTCTTTTTTAATAGCCGCAAACTGTTTATCGCGGAGGCGCTGAATTTCTTGAGAAACAGGAACTTCCATCATTGGCTTGGGAACAACCGGTGTTAACAAGGCCAAATGACCCGCCTGGCTGATGGAATGATTGGTGCCAATGGTCGAAACAATCGCGTTCAGATCCTGCAAATTCAGCAGCGATTCAAAATCTTGATCAGCGTCTTTCGTTGAAACTTTTTGAACGGCCGCCGGGTCGCGTTGAACAATGAGAAGAACATGCCTCTCTTGAAGATTCTGCAGCAAATCATATGAAGAGCTGACGCTTTGACCGTCGACAGCCAAAATCTGGTCGTCTTCTTGCAAAGGATTAAAATGTGCGCAGCGCTGACAACGCTCGAATGCTTTTTCTTGATCCTCGGCGACAATAAAGTCGAGGCGCATTTCTACCTGTCCCTTCGGAGACAAAAGATAGGGAATAAAATAGAGATCCTGCAAACGCCCCTTAATTTCCGCTTCATGCTGCCAGTCATCCAGCTCAGCTTGCTGAACAGGCGTCATCTTTAAATCATCGATATGAATGCGGGGAACTTTCGTTTGAAATACCTGATCTCCGCGTCGAACAGTCAAAAAGGCCGTCGATTCGTTAATCACCGATTTCAGCTGATTGAGCGAAAAGATCATTTCGCCATCGACCCACAAAAGCCGATCGTTCTGCTCAATCCCGCTCGAATACATGGGCGCGCCGCTTTCCATCAAATTGCTTTGACGATCGAAAATCAGATATTGCGCCGGCGTTAAGACGCCAATCGTCATTAGCTTATCTTTCGATTTAGACGACGGATTCTCGTAGGTCTTGAGAGTATAATCAAAATTGGTATGCTGGCCCGAAAGATAGTCAATTTTATAGCCTTCGATTCGATTGACATCATCTTTCATAATCGAAGCGATCAGCAAATCCTTGATTCCATCGAAAGGACGGCCATCGTATGATTGAATCACATCGCCCGGGCGCACACCCTGCTCATAAAGAGCAGATTTCGGATCAACCCAGCCGATACGATGAGTAAACTCAGAAAAATTTTTATTCCGCCCGCCGCCGATCCACAACAAAGCAAATGCGGCCAACGCAAAGATGATATTGACGAGGGGTCCCATCAAGGCGACCCGAATGCGCTGCATCGGACGCTTGCTGTAAAAACCATTATTGATTTCGTGAGGTTCGAGACTCCCCTCTCTTTGCATGCCGGCGATCTTCACAAAACCGCCGAAGGGCAGCCAGCCGATTTGCCAGCGCACGCCATTTTTTATCCAGGAATAAATGGGACGTCCAAAACCAATCGAGAAAGCCTCGACATTCATACCTTCCCGGCGAGCAATCCAAAAATGGCCCAGCTCATGAATGAAGACAAGGAATCCCAATCCCAAAATCGCGAGCAGGATATAAAATAAATGCTCGAACATGAATTAACACTTCCTCGCTTTTTCTCTCGCTTCATGATCAATGGCGAGAACCGCTTCTAAGGTTACCACATCGATCGCCTGGTGTGAAGACATTAATTTTTCGAGTTTATACGCGATATCGACCCAGCGGATCTCACGATTGAGGAATCGGTTTACAAGAACCTCATTCGCCGCATTGATAAAGCAGGGATAGCTGAGCCCTAAACGCAAAGCCTCCTCAGCAAGCATCAAACAAGGAAATTTTTTCCTATCAGGCGCTTCGAAGGTCAACTGGGGATGCTTTAGAAAATCAAAAGGAGCTAAAAGCCCCTCTTGCCGCTTTGGAAAAGTCAGGGCATATTGAATCGGCAGCGCCATGGTAGGTTCGCTCATCTGGGCAAGCATCGATCCATCGCAATATTCAACCAAGCTATGAATGATGCTTTGCGGGTGGATAATAACATCCATCGAAGAGATGGGGCAATCAAACAGATAGCGCGCCTCAATCAACTCAAGGCCTTTGTTCATGAGTGTCGATGAGTCAACCGTAATTTTGGGCCCCATCTGCCAATTAGGATGGAAGAGGGCCTGTTCGATGGTAATAGAGGCTAACATCTCATGAGAAAAAGAGCGAAATGGTCCGCCGGATGCCGTGAGAATCAGTCGACGTACTGATTTGCGATCATTTCCCTGCAAGCATTGAAATAGCGCGCAATGCTCACTATCGACAGGCAGCAGCTTGACCCCCTTATTCCGAGCACGAAGCATAATGAGTTCGCCGGCGCATACTAAAATTTCTTTATTTGCTATTGCGATCTGTTTCCCGGCTTCGATAGCGCAAAGAGCCGGCTTCAAACCGCCATTTCCCGCCATGGCTAATAAAGTCAGATCAACTTGATCGAATGCGGCCGCTTCACAAAGCCCCTCCTCCCCTGCCACGACATGAAGATCCGGCATACGCTTTTGAAATTCGATCGCCTTATCCACATTGCCGACAGCGACGATAGCGGGATGAAATTCCCTCACTTGCCGTTCGAGCAGATCGAGATTGGATCCCGCGGCAAGTGCAACAATTTGCAATTCATTCGGGAGATGACGAACAACATCTAACGTCGTACGGCCAACCGAACCTGTGCATCCAAGCAGCGAAATTCTCTTCATTCGATGACTCTCTTTTGAAATGAGATTTTTATGATATAGGCGATGGGATAAAAAACAGCGATCAAAGTAGCCACAATCGCGCCGGTCGATAAAGCCATATCAAATACCGTTAGCAAATGCCGAGCCAAAGCCACTCCCAAAAGCGCAGCTCCGACCCCGATGAGAGGCGTTGCAATGAGCAGTTGCCATAGTCGATGAAAAAAAAGACGCGCTGTGAGGTAGGGACCGACGAGAAACGAAAGGACGAGCAAAACCCCGACGGCTCGAAAAGCGCCAACGCAGCTGGCGGCGACCAAAAAGAGAAGCGCCGTATGAATGAATCCGCAACGGACGCCCATAGACGCCGCGAGAAAGCGATCAAACGATGAAAACTGCAAGGGCCAATAAAAAATGAAAACGAATAGCATATTGACCAGAGCCAGATAGCCGGCCAATTGAAGATCCTCCCTTTTGAGCGCATCCACATTTCCCATCACCACTTCAACGCTCAAGTGAACATCGCGTGTAAAAAGCGTCACGGTAATGATCCCAAGGGCAAAAAGCGTCGAAAAAACCAGACCGACACTCGCATCTTCCTGAAGATGAAAAACCGCAGTCAATGCACTCGTCATTAAAACGGTAAGAAGCGCGGCAATGAGCGCACCGAAAAACAGATGGGTCATATCGAATCCGGCCGTTCGAAAAAGCGCGCTCGACACAAGAAAGCTGATTGCGAGGCCTAACAAGATGGTGTGGGATAGCGAATTGGCGAGCATGACCATACGCTTAAGAACGAGCAAGGGGCCGAGCAGGCCGCAGGCAATGGCGATGCAAATAAGAACCATGAGCTGCAGCTCGTCAAACGCCAAAGGGCCGCTGTCACAAGCCATATGCATCAGCCGTTTACCCAAAGTTGCGAAAAACTCCCAGAAATTGTTATCCCAATAGGGAGAAACTGCCCTGCTAACGAAAATCATCTCTCTCCGGAATAGGTTGTTCGTGCGGATCAAATCTCGGAAAATTGAGCTGTTTCGAGAGCCGGTTTTCAAGCTCCGGTGTGAGAATATGTTCCATTTCTTCAGCCGTGCGATGTACCTGATCTTCCGGCCAACCGAGATCCGTTAAATAAACTTCCCAAAGGCGATGAAGGCGGACAATCCGCGCCGCCTTTCGAGTGCCGTCGGGAGTTAATGAATACCGCTGATACGCCCAAACCAACCAACCATGGCGCTGCATCCTCCACAACAAATAGAAAAGAGTGGGCAGCCAGAGATGAATGGTTTTACGACATTCGGAAAACGAAATCCCACCTCTTTTCCAAACCGCCTTTAAAATATTCTCTTCGTCAGAGCGCAGCCTAAATTGTAAAATGCGCACGATTCGCGCAAATACACCTCGTTTTGGCGAAAAAAGAAGTGAAAAAAAAGCAAAAGACGAACCAACCAAAATAATCATAGGTCCTGTTGGCAAAGATAACCTCCTTTCAGGAAATAAAACGCTCAGATGCGTTGATAAATCGACTGAAAGGACATTGCCGAGAAAACCGCTCAATAGGCCAAATAGAGCAGCCAGCCATAAAATAACGCTCAACCGATCGCTCCATTGGCGCGCTGCAATTGCAGGGGCGATAAACATGCCTGACATGAGAATCACTCCCACGCCGCGGATACCGATGACAATCGATAAAACCAATAAAACAAACGAGAAAGAGGACAGAAATGGCGGGGCAACTCCGGCGCTGGACGAAAAATTCTGATCAAAATGCATTGCCTGCAACGGACGATAGGCAACAACCAAAAATAGGATGATGACCGCTGCCAGACCCCCATAAATCATCGTATGAAAATCTGTCATGGTCGCAGATTGGCCATATAAATAAATCTGCACATGACTGGCAAATAAAGGATATGCACTTTGCAAATAACTAAAGACGAGAAGGCCAAACGCAAAGAAAGAGGCCAGCATAAAGCAGAGCGCCGCATCACCGGGCATCTTGCCGCTCTTTTCCAGCCACTCAATCGTCCAAAGCCCAAACAGTGAAAAGAGAAAAGCACCGCCAATTGCAAATAGAAGAGAACCTGAAAACGACACTGTTTCGAGGAACGCGCAAAAAGTGACTCCAACAACAACGCCCGGGTAAGCCGCATGGGAAAGCGCTTCTCCCATTAAGGACCTCTTTTTCAAAAAGGCGAAAGTCCCCATCAATGAAGCCGCAAGACAAATCAGCATCGATCCCAAAGTCGGCGCTCGAAGAACAGGGTCAGTAAAATATTTCAGCACGGCTATTTCATTCCAAAGCGAGTTTTTGCCGACAATGAAGTCGCATCTTCGAAAAGGCATTGGCGTTTGCCAAATGTTTGTGCCAAATTTTTTGAATTAAAAATTTGATCGATCGGTCCGCAAGCGATCAAACGGCGATTTATTAATAGAAGGTGATCAAAATACTTTTCGGCGTTCAACAAATCATGAAATACGATCAAGATGGTTTTTCCTTCATTTTTCAATCGCCATAAGATTTCGATGATTGATTTTTCAGTGGCAAGATCGACCCCGTTAAAGGGTTCATCCATCAAGAAAATGTCGGGCTGCTGAACCAACGCCCGAGCAATGAATAAGCGCTGCTGCTGCCCGCCGGAGAGCTGGCTGATTTGCCGATCGGCAAAGGCACTCATTCCCAACTGCTCTAATGCACAGGCGGCAGCGTCTTGATCTGCTTTTCGAGGCCGGCCCCAAAATCCAAATCGATTATAGCGTCCCATGAGAACAACATCCGAGGCTGTAATGGGAAAATCCCAGTCGATCGATTCACGCTGCGGAATATAGGCAATTTGCTGGCGCATTTTATTTAA
>Ga0247841_10005831_pt1 | contig 19556 bp, 8 predicted proteins | sample LaCruzMarch2015__2_FD_192410 | JGI IMG/M metagenome (GOLD analysis project Ga0247841, IMG submission 192410) | Freshwater microbial communities from meromictic Lake La Cruz, Castile-La Mancha, Spain - LaCruzMarch2015_18m | ecosystem: Environmental > Aquatic > Freshwater > Lake | place: Spain... | reverse complement strand
GAACGCACGATCCTCCGGTGCTATCCGATCTTTTTTAGGTTCTTCTCCATATTTAGGATGATATCAAATTAGGATTATGGATGATTCAGCATTCATTTCCAAAAATTCGATTGATTTGTGGTTTTAGAGGTCTCAAATTCAGACCGATTTTTAGCATAGAATTTTTGTAATTGTTGAAATACTGTGTGCCATTCAAATCTATTGAGTTATCCCCCGCACTTTCGTCGCTACGGGGGGGCACAGCGACCCCCCTTCGCTCCTCACCCTTCGGGGCGTGCTCCTCCTCACCTCGGTACGGTGAGGCAGAAAAGATGATGCCTCCGCCTTCGGCGGCAGAGGTTCATGGGACCAATGACTATTTGCTTGGATTTTTTGTTGGGAAAACCGCGAAAAAAAGTCCTCCTAACATTGGAGAAGAGCCCGTTTACATAAACCGTTCTTCCTTCAATCTCATAATATGCAGTGAATGAGTGCCCGATATGGAGCCGAAAAATCTTCACGTCTTCGTGAAGGTTCAGGAGTTCTTTATCTCCTCCTTTTCCCGGAAAGGGATCACGTTCCAATGTTCGGAGATGTGTCTTGATTATCTGTTTACTTTTATTATCGAGAGAATTCACATACGTGATCGCATCGATATCGATGCTGACTTCGAAATTCACGCCTTAATCTCCGAGAGTGGGATATACCTGTCCCGCTTCCGCAGACGAGCCATCTCCTCAATTAACCGGGTTTCGGAATTTCTCCGGACGAGTTCATTAATCACATGGTCAAAGGTTTGTCCGGGTTTCCTGAGCTCGTGAATGGTTTCCCACGTGCTCGGACAGACCGGAATCCTCTTCGTGGCGCATTCATGAGTGGGCATAATAGATGTGTTAAGTATTGTAAATATTTACTTATTCTGATGAGAGCATAAGGATCTCTTGGACCGGGAGAGATCGGGCACTCGTACCAATCCTGATATCGACTACACCAGAACCGAGGGAGGGACTCTTCCCGACTGCAATAACCAGGATATCCTTCCTGTTGATAGACAATGTGTGGGTGGTGACATGGGGTGGCGGGATGATTGACGGGAGAGCCCCGGTTACCAATTCCCGTGCATTTTTTACATCGATACCCGTGATGGTGCCATTATATTCGACACCGATAATCAGGTATCCGCCGTCTGCATTGGCAAAAGCTGCAATCTCGCGATGGAGAGTTTTGTGGGCATTTTTTTAAATTCGACCCGTTCAGATTCTCCCCCGTATCAGGGTGAGGAGGATGTTAAGATCCATATTTACTGTAAACTACTGGTATGGCATTCAACGTAACGGTAATAATCGTTATGACACGTTTTGGGGGGCTACACTCATTTATAGTAACCCGTTATTTATGGGAAGCCGGTGTTGTGTACCAATCGGTTCGAAACCAAAAGCCCCGTTCCTCGCAGGGATCAGAGAAGGAACATCCCGAAAAGGAATGACGCTGCATTCATCACAAACGAACATACAACTGATTGTTTCAGGTCAATCTCCAGGACACGGTTAAGAATAACTGCCTCCACTATCACGACCAGTGCTTCACAGATAAACGGATAATATGCGGCATCGACAAATGGAAGCAGTACGAACCAGAGATAGGGCAGCGTCAGTGCCGTGCAGAGTGCCCCGGTAAAACCAATTTTTGCCAGGGGGATGGTCTTGTCATGGAACACAAGGTGGATGAGCGCGATGAGTACTGGGATCTCGATTGCCCACGTCGTGACCAGCGCCAGCAGGAACCGGGTCTCGTACAGCATTAACAGGTCGCCCCGAAGAACCGGAGAACGTCGCAGTACAGGGATTCAACCGGGCTACGATGCACTGCCGGCGGTATGGATTGCGATGCCGTTGTCAGGTTCTGGGCTGAATCTGCTTCGAGGGGGATCTTTTGCTGGACCGAGGTGAAATTCCCCGATGAGGTGGCATTCATATTTCCGGAAGGGATCGTGAACCGGGATTCGCAGACCGCTTCAGATTGATTACAGGGTCCGACACACCCATAGCGATAGGGAATTTTATCCTCAGTCATGGGAATGATCAGACCGGGATCTACCTTGACGAGGAATGTATCGCAGGGATGGTCTTTTATGTGCGTTGCATTTTCCAAAAATGTCCGGTACTGGTGCATCCCCTTTAACGGTTCGCCATTGATCATCCATCCCCCGCAGGACGGGTCTTTGCGGGGATCGCAGGTTTCAAGATACTGGATATACTGCTGAAGATCCGTGTGATTGGCGGAGAGATCAACCTTGATCGCAGTGGTATTCCCTTCCTGCCGGATAGGTGTCATATCCTGAATCATGTGAACACATCCACTTTGAGTGAAAGGATCACAGGATACAAACGTCCTGTGTTCTGCCCGTCCACTCTGGTTGCGCTGATAATCCCCGCAGAGCTGGAATTCGGGGGTCATAAAATATTGTTCATTCCAGAGACCCGGCGCTCGGTAAGTGCGGTGAGGAATCCATGAACATTGAGTGTAGGGCTTGAAAGAAAAATTATGGATCTGAAAGGGAGAACCCAAGGTACTACCCTCAAGATCACACCGGTCGATATGCGCTTTATAATAATACGGCTTGTAAATCTCGCACCCGTAATCCAAGCAGGTGGCGGAGTAAATGAATACAAGCTCCTGCTGATAAGATCCGACGGCTCTGGTAACCGGGGGATATGATATGGGGTAGCCATAGCACTTGACTGAGTAGTGAACGGGATGATGATACGGAGTTCCGTTTTTCTCAAAATATACATGGGTGATGGCAGGCGCGATAAGGTCTGCCTGGACCGGAATAACCAGCACCATCGCCACAATCAAGCAGAAACAAATTATCAGGATTCCCTGTCTCATGTTCACTCGCACCTCCTTTTAGGGAACTGAAGGATGCCGCAGTACATGGATTCGACCAGGCTGCGGTGGACAAAGCGAAACTGAAGTTGGTGTCTCCTGTAGAGAGGTCAGTTCTGAATCTGGCTCTAACGTCCGTAGGGTCGTGGATATACCAGTTTTGTTTGAAGCCGGAATCCCTGAAAAGAGATTCATTAAAGGTTCATGGGTCATTTGAACCTCAATATTCGTATCCGGGTCCGGGGTCCGGACGATGATATCAATGATTCGTGAGAGTGTGGTATCCATCGTATGTTCTCTTATTCCTAGTGGGTGTGTGCAATAATCAACTTTTGTACAGTTTCAAAGAAAGCGGACCCGGCAGGAACACCTACCTGCCCGTAGGGATTACCGTTCTGTGATACGAAGGTCTCTCCGGGTGCAACACGGAGGCTCTGTAAAAAGTGCCCGTCACCGGGCATAATCATATTCCGCGATTTTTTTGATTACCGCACAAAAAAGGTCCGGGTTCCGGTGGTTATACCGGAATACGATCTCCTGCACGAACGCCGGGATATCCTTCCGTTCCAGGTCCCGGTGCTGTCTCCACATCTTTTCGGAGAACCGCCAGAATTCGTCAAGGGGCGACCAGGATTCGCTGTTCCTGCGTCGAACGAGAACGGTTTCCTGTCCCCTGCGATCCGGGTAGTATATGATATACCCGGCAAATCCCGGGCTGTATAAATCTATGAACAGTATGTTGCCCTGAATGGTCCGGGGTACCCGCAGCGTTGTGATCAGTTCGACAGCCGGGTTAACCGACGGCTTTGCGGTAATGACCCCCCCGGCTGAACAGATACCGATAGCAACCGGCTGAACGGGTGAGGGGGAGCTGCCGGCGTTTTCAAGCCGGGGCATGTGGGTCTCCTGCCCGGTCCCGTTAAAGAATGCATGTCGGATCTTCTGGTAGAATGTCCACATCGTACTTTCGGGGATTTCGGTGTGCCGGGATGCTTCTGCTACCGGCTGATCTGATGAGAAGCATGAGACTATCGTGATGAAATGCGATGCTGATAGTTTCGACCCTTCCAGGATGCTCTTCTCCCGTTCGTGCCATATATGTCCGCACTCCTGGCACCGGAACCGGGTCTTCAGGAGCGTTCCGGTACTGCCGCAGCAAGGACAGATCCGGGATCTTTTGATCACACCCTGCTGAACAAGGAATTCGCCCGCCTTTTTTTCATCATTCAGCATCGCGTTCATGGCTGCGTTCATGGAAACTCTCCCTGTTCCGGATGGTTATTCCTGTACTATTAATGAGCGCGCTCATATCTAATTTTTGTTACGATAGCTTATTTTTTTATTAAATATCGTGTAAAAACATCAGACTGTCTCCCTCTTCCACATGATGTTGCATGTTCCCCCGTTGTGGAACCGGGCGGCACTCCTCCCCCAATACAAATTGCCGGAGCATATGTAACCGGTTGAAATGACGCCCTTCATGCCTGCCCATTTTTTCATTCCATCGTTATAAAATTTTTCAAACATAATAAAAAATAGCCTTTCGACATATTTATGTAACATCGATTCCTACCTATCGATAAATTCATTTTAAACAAAATGGGGAAAATGCATGAAATGCTCTACTGTACGCGTACCCGGCAGCCCGTCTGCCGGCATTAACCGCCCGTCGAACACCATCGCATGCGGGGCATGCCTGCCCGGCACCGGATTGCTTGTACTCATCGCTATGTTGATCGCGCTCGCAGTGCTGATGGTGCCGGTAGGAGCGGCGGATAATACCTCTGATACCTCAATTGCAACCGCGCATAATGCGATTGTTACAACAGGAACCGTTGTGCCCACGGTTTCGGTTACTACTATTCCCCCCACCAGCCTTGCGAGCCTCTTTGCGGATGATCGTGAAAGTATTAATGTCGTAGATCAGGGTGTTTCACGGACATTCACCCCGTACGAGGAAGATCTGGCAACGGTATCCAGTGGATCAGATACCGGTCTCCAAACTCACTACCTCTCCTCAATAAAAACCGGTAACCTCGCCGGAACCGCATGGCCGAAATTTCAGAATAATCTTAACAACACCGGCACGTCTCCCTACAGCGGACCACACATCGGTAACGATGTCTGGACATACACCACCGGGGACCTGATACGGGGTCAACCTGTGATAGGAGCCGAGGGAACGATCTATCTCGGAAGTTATGACAAGAAATTGTATGCCTTCAATCCCGATGGCTCTGTCAAATGGAGTTATACTACCGGAAACCAGATCGTCGGTTCTGCGGCGATAGGAGCCGATGGAATCCTCTATATCGGCAGCTACGACACGAAACTCTATGCCATAAATCCAGATGGCACCCTGAACTGGAGTTACACCACCGGAAACCGGATATTTGGCTCACCCGCGATTGGGTCGGACGGAACGGTCTATGTCGGAAGCAGGGATAAAAATCTCTACGCCCTGAATCCCGACGGGACTCTCAAGTGGAGATACACGACCGGACACCAGATATTCAGTTCTGCCGCGATTGGGACAGATGGCACCATCTTCATCGCGAGCCTGGATAACAAACTCTATGCCCTGAACCCCGACGGGACTCTCAAATGGAGTTACACCACCGGTAACCAGATTTACGGTTCACCCGCCATCGGATCCGATGGAACGATCTACATCGGGAGCCTGGACAACAAACTCTACGCATTAAACCCCGACGGGACTCTCAAATGGAGTTACTCTACCGGAAACCAGATTTACGGTTCACCAGCACTTGGATCCGACGGAACGATCTTCATCGGGAGCTATGACAACAAACTCTATGCACTGAACCACGACGGGACTCTCAAATGGAGTTACACCACCGGAAACCCGGTATTAGGTTCAGCAGTGATTGGAGCTGACAGGATCATCTACATCGGAAGCCTGGACAACAAACTCTACGCCATAAACCCTGATGGGTCTCTCAAATGGAGTTACTCTACCGGAAACCAGATTTACGGTTCATCAGCAATCGGGGCTGATGGGACCTTATACATTGGTAGTTTTGATTCGACCTTGTACGCGTTCAGGGACGCAGTTCCGGTTGTGAAATTTACCTCCAGCAGTACGGGTGGAGAGGCACCCCTTGCCGTGCAGTTTACCGACCTGTCGAAAGGCAATATTACCGCACGGCTCTGGGACTTCGGCGACTCCCAAACATCCACTGAGAAGAATCCGACGCACACTTACGTAACGACGGGTTCGTACACGGTCAACCTGACGGTCTCAAATGACATGGGCAGCAACAGCAGCGTGCAGACCGGCTACATAACGGTAGGAACCGGAATACCGGTGGGGAACTTTACTGCGAACGTGACGACCAGTACAGCACCGCCACTCATGGTCCAGTTCACTGATACAACGACCGTGAACCCGACAGCCTGGCACTGGGACTTCGGCGACAATGCCACTTCAGCTGAGCGGAACCCTGATCATACCTATGCAACCGCTGGTATCTACACCGTCAACCTTACGGTCTCGAACTCCTATGGCAGCAACAGCTGCGTGAAAACTGGTTACATCACGGTCGGGAGTGGAATACCGGTTGGTGCTTTTACTGCAAATACGACAAGCGGGAATGCACCGTTAACGGTACAGTTTACCGATGGATCGACGCTCAACCCAATAGCTTGGTACTGGGACTGTGGTGACAATGTTACCTCAACTGAGCAGAACCCGGTGCATGTCTATACAGCGGATGGGAGTTACACGGTCAACCTGAGGGTATCGAACTCCTATGGCAGCAACAATTGCATGAAAACTGGTTACATCACGGTAGGGAGTGGAATACCGGTTGGTGCTTTTATTGCAAACACGACGAGCGGGAATGCCCCGTTAACGGTTAAATTCACGGATACATCAACGATTAACCCGACAGCCTGGTCCTGGGACTTTGGTGACAATGCTACTTCAGCCGAGCAGAACCCGGTCCATATCTATGCAGCAAATGGTAATTACACAATAAACCTGACGGTCTCGAACTCCTATGGTAGCAACAACTGCGTGAAGACTGATTACATCATGGTAGGGAGTGGAATACCGGTTGGTGCGTTTATTGCAAACACAACAAGCGGGAATGCACCGTTAACGGTACAGTTTACTGACACTTCGACGATTAATCCGACCGCGTGGTCATGGGACTTCGGCGACGGTGCCACCTCAACCGAGCAGAACCCGGTCCATATCTATGCAGCAAATGGGAATTACACGGTAAACCTGACGGTCTCGAACACCTATGGCAGCAACAGTTGCGTGAAAACTGATTACTTCACGGTCGGGAGTGGAATACCGGTTGGTGCGTTTATTGCAAACGCGACAAGCGGGAATGCCCCGTTAACGGTACAGTTTACTGACACTTCGATGATTAATCCGACAGCCTGGTCCTGGGACTTTGGTGACAATGCTACTTCAGCCGAGCAGAACCCGGTCCATACCTATGCAGCAAATGGGAATTACACGGTAAACATGACAGTCTCGAACACCTATGGCAGCAACAGCTGCGTGAAAAGTGGTTATATCACTGTCGGGAGTGGAATACCGGTCGGGAACTTTACAGCAAACAAGACGAGCGGGAATGTACCGTGTACGATCCAGTTTACCGATACTTCGACGATTACTCCGACAGCCTGGTTCTGGGATTTCGGTGATAATTCCACATCATCTGACCAGAACCCGGTACATACTTATGCAACAGACGGAAGTTTCACCGTGAACCTGACGGTATCGAACAGTTATGGCAGCAACAGCTGTGTGAAGATCGGATACATAACAATTGGCAGCGGAATACCGTTGGCGAGCTTCACTGCGGATGTCTCGAACGGATTTCTTCCGTTCAAGGTCCGGTTCACCGATACTTCAGTGGTTAACCCAACCGCATGGGCATGGGACTTCGGCGATGGTACCAACTCCAATGAGCAGAACCCAGTCCATACCTATACAAACGTCGGCAATTACACCGTGAACCTCACGGTTTCAAACAGCTATGGGACAAACACCCTGACAAAGGATGGCTACATCCACACAGGCAGGTATGCCTTTTCCCAGAATATTACCTATACTGCCGGTGACCAGAACGTGATCCAGCAGGAGGTAATAATTCACCGGACCACTGGCAGTCCCTACGAAGAGAACCAAGCGGACGGCACGAAAGTCTGGCATGTGCAGGTCGGGGACCAGTGCCGGGCAGATTACGGCGATATACGGTTCGCGGATGCCACAGGAACCCCTCTGGCATACTATCTCTGGTCGCACTATTCGGCAGAACAGGGACGGTTCATCGTCCGGCTTGAGAAGGCGTACCAGCCGGGAACGCTCCAGGTTTTATATGGGGACAGTAGTGTGCTTTCGACAAGCAACGTGGATGCAATTGGAGCCTATTTAATCGATGAATTCGACACCCTTAATTCAACGTGGTCCGGGGGAGCAATAGAGAACAGTCAATTAACCTATACCTCATCTGGTGCTACGTCTGGCATTTATGGAGTTACACGACCGATAACCCCGATTCCCGCTGAATTTTTAATGGAAACAGACCTGAGCTATGAACCCTATGGTTACCATGATGGAGATGTCATGCTGGAAGTGTATACCTCAGACAGTTACGCACGTATCGGATACTATCAAGCAAACTGGGGTGGCGGTGGGGCATTCGCGACCATGATTAATGGGCTGCAGATGCCATTTTTGGGGGGTGGTACTTCAGCCCGTCCTGAACCAGGTGCCATGAAACTTAAGATCACCCGGGATGCATCGAATAAAATATCTGCGTATGAGAACGGGACATTAATGGGTACCGGCACCTTGGCGGGCAGTATTACCCACATAGGATTCCGGGTCAATAATATGAACAATGGCGGAGGTGGGCATACATCCCATTGGGATAATCTCGCTATCCGCTCTTACAGCACTGCACTGCCTGCTGCATCCGGTCTCAAACCCGTCGGGAGTTTCTCGGCAAACAGTACTAGTGGAGACGCTCCGCTGACAGTTCGGTTTACAGCTATTTCGTTTAATTCTCCGACCACGTGGGCATGGGACTTTGGTGACGGTGCCACATCTACCGACCAGAACCCTGTTCATACCTATTCTGCAGGTGGGAATTACACAGTCAACCTGACGCTCTCAAACAACTATGGCAGCAACAGTTTCGTGAAGACGGATTACATCACCATTGGGAGTGGAATACCGGTCGGGAATTTCACGACGACCTGGACGAACGGTTATGCCCCGCTGATCATACAGTTTACTGACACTTCGACCATTAATCCGACATCGTGGGCATGGGACTTCGGAGACGGTGCCACTTCAACCAGCCAGAACCCGGTTCATTCCTATAGTGCAGCAGGAAACTACACGGTCACGCTCACGGCAACGAATGGCTACGGCAGCAATACCATAACAAAATCCGGGTATATATTTGCAGGTAGCGTCGGATATTCCCAGAATTTTTCCTTCACTGCAAGTGATCAGGCAATGTACCAGCAGGAAGTTGTGATCCATCGGGCTGACGGGACCAACTACGAAGAGATCACCAACGGCTTGAAACTCTGGCATGTGTATGTTGGAGATCGGTGCCGTGAGGATTACAGCGATCTGCGGTTCACGGATGCCACCGGAATCCAGCTGGCGTATTATCTCTTGCCAGACTACAACACCAATCAGGCACGGTTATATGTCCGGCTTGAGCGGGCAGATCAGCCGGGAACATTGCAGATCTTGTATGGGAATCGTGGAGTTCCATCAGCAAGTAATGAGGATGCAACTGGGTGCGTAGTCGATTCATTCACTACGTTGAATCCAAACTGGGATACATCAGGTGTTTCATCTGCGACAATAGACAACGGTCAGTTAAAACTCACCGCGAAAACATCCACTCAAGGAAAATCTTCAACTGCAGCAGTAAAACGATCGATCACGCCGATTACCGGGGGATTTGCTGCAGAGGTTGACCTGACATACGTGTCGAGTTACCCCTCGCAACCCTCCAGGTCCCGGGGAGAGTTGTACCTGATTTTGTATAATTCCTCCTCCAATATGGCAGCCGGGTATTTTGATAGTTGGTCCAGTTCTTCCGCAACGAATAATGGTTCATTCTTCTATGCTATCGGTGGAACAAGTGCCAATACTGGACGAGGTACCCGTCCAGCAGTTGGTGGCATGCATCTCACGATTACCCGCGATGCTGCAAACACGGTATCGGTATACGAGAACGGGATTCTCCGGGCAACCAGTACCATGCCCGGGGCTATATCCTCTATAGGGCTTGCCAATACCCGGTATAGCACGGATTCCTATTATTATAATACCTATTGGGACAACCTCGTCATTCATTCCTTTAGCACTACACCTCCCGGAGCATACGGTTTCCAACCTGTCGGGAATTTCACGGCAAACAAGCTGAGTGGGAGTGCCCCGTTGACGGTCCAGTTCAACGACACATCACGGTATTACCCGACATCGTGGTTATGGGATTTCGGTGATAACACCACATCAGCCGACCAGAATCCGGTTCATTCCTATGCAGCGGACGGGAATTATACGGTCAACCTGACGGTCACGAACAGCTATGGCAACAATTCGCTCGTGAAGATCGGGTACATTACGGTCGGGAGCGGCATACCGGTCGCGAGCTTTACAGCGGACGTCACAAATGGATATTCCCCAGTCACGGTTCAGTTCACCGATACCTCCACGATTAATCCGACCTCGTGGGCATGGGACTTTGGTGACGGTACAACTTCAATCGAGCAGAACCCGGTCCATACGTATTCCACGTACGGTACGAACACAGTCACTCTCACGGCTACGAATGGCTACGGCAGCAATACCATCACAAAAGCAGATTTAATCCTCTCAGGCAAGAATGCCTATTCCCAGAAGATCGACTTCTCTGCCGGCGAACTGAGTCTGTACCTGCAGGTTGTTATGATCCACCGGACCACCGGCGCTGCATATGAGGACAACGCAACGGGCATGAAAGTCTGGCACCTGTATGCCGGGGGTCACTGCCGGGAGGATTATGGCGATGTGCGATTCACGGATGCCAACGGGTTCCCGGTGAAGTATTATCTCCAGCCGGGCTATACTGCAGAACAGGCACGATTCTCCATCCGGCTCGAAGGGGCAGACCATCCGGGAGCATTGAAGGTCTTGTATGGGGAGCCCGGTGTTATGACGACCAGTGACGTAAGTATTACGAATATTACGGTGAACGCCACAGCGTCACTACCGTCAGCCACTATCTTCAGCGGCGAGGGGTATACTGACGCAGCACCGGCTGCCTCATTCACCGGTACCCCGGTGTACGGGCTTTCACACACTATCCGGTTTACCGATACCTCCGCCAATTACCCGACAACATGGAGCTGGGACTTCGGTGACGGTACAACATCAACCCTGCAGAACCCGGTACATACTTTTACAGCAGATGGTAATTACACAGTAACGCTCAGTGCGACCAATGAATACGGCAGCGACACCGAAACGATACGAGACTACACTGTCGAGATGCCGGTTGTTGCCTCAGTGACTGTCTCCCCGACATCTGTCCAGCTCAATGTGTCGGAGACCCGGCAATTTACCGCAGTCCTCCTGGACCAGAACGGAAACACGATGACCAATACGTCCGTTACCTGGTCAAGCAGTGATGAAACGGTCGGTACCGTTGATACCAAAGGACTGTTTACCGCTCGTCACCTGGGTAAAGCAAACGTTACCGTTTCCGCTGGAGGGTTAAACGCTTCGACAGAGGTGACCGTGATTATCCCCACCCCTGACCTGACGGTGTCTGCCCTTTCAACCCTCACCTTCTCTCCGGGATATAATACCGTCACAGCCACCATACATAACCTGGGACCTGTGAACGCCGGGGCATTCAAAGCCAATTTCACGTTCGACGGCAACACCCAGACTATTAATATAACGGGAATTACTGCCGGCAGCTCCTCCATCATCAGCGCCACTGATACGGTATTCCGGAAGTACAATGAAGCCGTACCGATCACAATCGATCTCGATACGGAGAATGCGATTCCCGAACTCAATGAGACCAACAACAAGTACACAGCGACCGTGACTGTAGGATTAGGTGGGGACTACTATTCTGGTGGTCGGTTCTACACCGGAAACGATCTTGAAGCCGGGGCTTTCGTAGAAGGACATGTAGCACTGGTCTATGCGTTAAGCGGCGGGTACCAGACCGGGGGCGGATGGTATTCCACAAATGCGGCATGGAGTCCTGAAACTCTCCCCATCCCGTCCGGTGCAACCATAAAAGAGGCAAGACTCTTCCAGTCCTACACATGGAATAGTTTCGGCAATCCCGGATTTACCCTCCAGTTTAATGGCAACACCGTGAACCAGTCCGCATTTTTCGGAGACGGGATTGATAACTTCAATGGGCAGGCAGTCTACAATGTGACCCCCTACTTCGATAAGTCCGGCAACACGGCGATTATAACCGCTGCCAGTCCGGGCGGGGGGCTCTATGGTTCACTTCTCGCGGTAGTTTACGAAAATGCCAGCGAACCCTACCGGATGATCTGGCTGGATCAGGGGTGTGACAGCCTCAATGGGGCAGCCACCGGGTACGCCATGTTCCACAACGTGACCACGAATAACGTGTATTCCGCCAAACTGACAACAATCCTGCCATCTGGTGGAGATAACAGCCAGGGCTCAATACTCTTTAACAACCAGAACATTGCGCTGACTGGTACTGGCGGTTCTGATCCGGGCTTCAAGTATTACACGGTGACAGGTACCCTGCAGAATGGGACAAACGAGCTGGGTGTCTATTGTGATGGGTACATGAACCTTGCCGCCGCATTCCTGGAAGTCACCAGAGATACTGTGTCGGAAGCTCACTTCACGGCAACCCCATTAACTGGTACCGTCCCCCACAGGGTCATATTCACCGATACCTCGACCGGAACACCGACGAGCTGGTTCTGGGACTTTGGTGACGGGACCAACTCTACGCTACAGAACCCGTCCCACAGATACATGGTCGAGGGGACCTTCAATGTCACCCTCACCGTCTCGAACTCGCTCGGGAGCGACAGTAAAACGAAGACGGGATACATCACGGTGAATGCACCCTCTGCACCGGTCGCCGCGTTCAGCGCGACCCCCACCACCGGACCCGCACCGCTGACGGTCACATTCACCGACGCCTCCACCAACACCCCGACCTCATGGGCATGGGACTTCGGAGATAGCGACACCACCAACGCCACCGAGCAGAACCCGGTGCATACCTATGCAGCAATCGGAACCTACACGGTCAAACTCACGGCAACCAACGCGCTTGGCAGCGATGACGAGACAAAGACCGGGTTCATCACCGTAACTGCCGCCAACCCGGCTCCGAAAGTCGCCTTCACTGCCACCCCGACCAGCGGTAACTTCCCGCTCGCCGTCCAGTTCAACGATACCTCCATTGGCAACGTAACCACATGGGCATGGGACTTCACAAACGATGGCACCATTGACAGCACCGAAAAGAACCCGGCATACACGTACACGAATGCCGGTTCCTACGCGGTCAACCTGACAGTCACCGGACCAGAGGGCACGAACAGTACCGTCAAACCCGGCTACGTCACGGTCAACATCATCACCGGCACGACCCTCCCCCTGGCAAATGACAAGAACGGCACAGTATCCGGTGGACTGTATGTCGGCAGTTTCCAGCCGGTCCCCTTCGCGAGTCAGCCGGCGACCGGCGTCACCTCGCGTGACTTCGACCAGCCATTTTCCATCCCCGCCTTCACGAACATCCAATGGGCAAAAGTCTACGTGAACGTCTATTCCATGTCCGGGTCAAGAGACATACCCTCCCGGACCACGACGTCCCTGGATGGAAACGGTGATGGGACCTATGAGACGGTTCTCGGCGTTGAAGAGATGACCTCCGGGTCGTCCTATTCGACTGACGGAAAGGTCTACTGGATCAACGACCACACGAACCGGGTCTACTCGGACTATGAGACCGCGTACGATGTGACGAGCCTGATCACGTCTTCGCATCCGGCAGTTCACGTGAAGAACGAGAAGACCGGTACAGAATATGACGGCAGGCTCAAGGCAGTTACCCTTGTTGTTGCATACAACGACGGAGACAGCGACACGGTGAAGTACTGGGTCAACCACGGGCACGACTGGATCAATTCCGGCAGTTCCTCGACCACGTTCGGCACGGCTGGCATACCCACCGGGTTCACGGACGCAACCTTGAATAACGTCGCGCTCTCCAGCGCTGACGGGACATACACATTCAACGGTGTCTCACAAGCCGGCGCAAACCCGGTCGCCCCGATCAACTACTACGAGAACCACACCTGGTCGGTCACCGGTGCGGTAAACCCGGCTGCCGACAGCGTGTTCCAGTACGCCCTGGGAACGGGATCTTCGTTCAAGACCACGCTTGCTGCGCTCACGGTGAAGTATCCGGGCACTCCGTCTTCAGGAATCCAGGTTCAGGTTGTTGGTGCGGACGGCAACCCGATGATCTCCGACCGGATAGCGCTTGAAGGCGGGGCGGTGCCGCTGAACGTCACCAACACGAGCGACAACCGGTTTGGTGCAGTCCCGGAGGGGACGTACCAGCTGATCGTCACGAAAGCGGGATACATCGGAGTGAACACGACCATCAGTTATGTAGCCGGATCGACGCGGAACCTGACAGCAACCTTAGTCCCCCACGCGTACCAACCGACCGTGATCCTTGCCGAAACCGGTGTTTCCCTTGCCGGCATGACCCATGCGGCATCCGAACGGATGAACGCCCTAAGGAACGAGACCAACCAGTATAACCTCACGTTGAACGGCGGAGGAGTGGTCAGCGTCGCGCTCGAATACCCGATGCGGTTCCAGATCAACCAGCCGCAGGTGACATCTGCGTTGCCGGTGGTAACGGAGATTCGGAACGGCACGTTCCTGTGGACGAATCCGGAATATACCACCACCAATGCGACGATTGTCATCACAACAGTTCCGGCAAGTGGGCAATCCCCGCTGTGCCTCCTGTTGACCGGCGGGAAACTGGGTGATGTGTACGATAACGATCAGGTAACATCCACCGACTCGCTCTACATCCTGCATTACGTCGTCGGGAACCTGAAATCACTGCCCACGTATGATTATGCGGATATCACCCGTGATGGGAAGGTTACCTCAACGGATGCACTGTACACCCTCCATTACATCGTGGGGAATGTGAATGAGTATTACGAGAAGGTGTAAAAAGGAACTCTGCGGGCGCAGCGAAGGTCCCGGAATCCCCCGGGTCCATCTTTTGATGTGCCTGAACGGGGATCCCTGCTACAGAAGACGATACAATGAATACACTCATCGGGCGAGGAGAAAGCCGGAGAATCTATGAAAAATGAACGCGCAGTTGTCGCTCTTGTAATCTTCCTTCTCGGATTTGGTTGCTGTGCTGTTGCCGTGCACGCGGCAACTCCTGCAACACTCTATACGACGAGCATGCCGAATATGACTGCACCATCGGAGACCACGGTCGGCATCTACCTCAATAATTCATTCCAGCCGGCAATCGGCAGCCTGACATTTTCATTAAAATATGATGAAGATGCACTTGAGGTCAGAAAAATTACGGTACGAGGAGGGGGGATCAATCCCCAGTCCCACTCAAGCCCCCTTATCATTGCATTTGCAACAACCACGGGTATCCCCAATGGAGATACCTGGCTTGCAAACATCACGTTCGTCTCAAAAACCACAACCGGATCCACCACGAATCTTGTGATCGAATCAAGTGTGATCGATGACGTCTCAATCCCGCCCATCGATCATCTGAAGGATGTTACTGTGCAGGGTGGTATCATCACGGTCGGACCCGCATCAGGATCATCGGTTACGCAGGAACCGACTCCACAACCGGTATCATATTCATCGGATGAATCACCGTCGGGCATCTCTGTTACCACAACGGTCACCACGTCCCTCACGCCAACAATCGCTCCACCAACCACCCAGCAGCCCGCTCCTACAGTAACCGGCAACCCACAGGTAACAGAAACCGGGATTCAACAAACAGCTGCCGTCCCATCGAGTCAGACTACGACCTCCAACCTCGTAACCCCCCAGTTGAGCATTCCTGTATCACAGAAGAGTCCGGGACTGGGGATCGGGATTGCCCTTGCAGGTATTGGTGTATGGATGATCACCCATAAGAAGAGGTGAATTTCCTTTGAAGAACCGCCACGATGTGACAGATTTTGTGAAAGATTTTTCACAATCACGGGATTCATTAGAGAAATGCCGTGTAACCCGGATCAAAAAACAGATGAAAATCAGTGTTCATTGTGGGGGAGATTGATGACTTCAACAAAAATTTACAGAGGATGATGAGAATGAAACGACAATTACCTATTGCCACGATAGTGATATTACTTCTAGTAGTTCTCTGTATCAATAACGTAAGTGCTACACCTATTCCTGAAAACACACTTTATATCACCAATGCGTCCGGCATCGTATCGGGTGAGACTGCAACCGTAGGAATATTCCTGAACAACAGTTTCAGCCCGAAAGCGGGGAGCATCACCTTTGCAGTCGCGTTTAATGAGACGATCATCCAGGCACAATCGGTCAACGTCGCTGACGGCGGAGTCGTTCCAACAGACCTGTCGAGTCCGATTACAATCGCTATTGCCACAACGAGCGGACTCCCGAACGGTAATGCATGGCTGGCGAATATCACGTTCCGGGCAAAAGACGGGACGGGTCAGGTCTCCCCGCTCGGACTGAGTCTGGAAACCCTCGACAATCTCGCAATTCCTCCCCGGGATCTCATACCGGATACGCTGATCCAGAACGGGACGTTTACGACGGCTAAAGTGCCGGCACTCTTGTCAATTTCCAATGCGTCCGGCATCGCACCGGGCGAAACTGCAACCGTGGGAATAATCCTGAACAACAGTTTCAGCCCGAAAGCGGGGAGCATCACCTTTGCAGTCGCGTTTAATGAGACGATCATCCAGGCACAATCGGTCAACGTCGCTGACGGCGGAGTCGTTCCAACAGACCTGTCGAGCCCGATTACAATCGCAATTGCTACAACAAGCGGACTCCCGAACGGTAATGCATGGCTGGCGAATATCACGTTCCGGTCAAAAGACGGGACTGGGCAAATCTCCCCTCTGGGACTGAGCCTGGAAACACTCGACAATCTCGCAATTCCACCCCGGGATCTCATACCGGATACGCTGATCCAGAACGGGACGTTTACGACGGCTAAAGTGCCGGCACTCCTGTCAATTTCCAATGCGTCCGGCATCGCACCGGGCGAAACTGCAACCGTAGGAATATTCCTGAACAACAGTTTCAGCCCGAAGGCAGGGAGCATCACTTTTGCAGTCGCGTTTAATGAGACGATCATCCAGGCACAATCGGTCAACGTCACTGATGGCGGAGTCGTTCCAACAGACCTGTCGAGCCCGATTACAATCGCAATTGCTACAACAAGCGGACTCCCGAACGGTAATGCATGGCTGGCGAATATCACGTTCCGGGCAAAAGACGGGACGGGTCAGGTCTCCCCTCTGGGACTGAGCCTGGAAACACTCGACAATCTCGCAATACCGCCCCGGGATCTCATACGGGATACGCTGATCCAGAACGGAACGTTTACGACGGCTAAAGTGCCGGCGCTCTTGTCAATTTCCAATGCGTCCGGTATTGCACCGGGTGAGACTGCAACCGTAGGAATATTCCTGAACAACAGTTTCAGCCCGAAAGCGGGGAGCATCACGTTTGCCGTAGCGTTTAATGAGACGATCATCCAGGCACAATCGGTCAACGTCATCACCGGCGGAGTCGTTCCAACAGACCTGTCGAGTCCGATTACGATCGCTATTGCCACAACAAGCGGACTCCCGAACGGCAACGCGTGGTTGGCGAATATCACGTTCCGGGCAAAAGACGGGACGGGTCAGGTCTCCCCTCTGGGACTGAGCCTGGAAACCCTTGACAATCTCGCAATACCGCCCCGGGATCTTATACCGGATACGCTGATCCAGAACGGGACGTTTACGACGGCTAAAGTATTGGCTCCGGTCGCGAACTTCAGTGCAACACCGACAACCGGCACTTTACCGTTAACGGTAACATTCACCGACCTGTCAACCGGAACTCCGACTGGGTGGAACTGGTCGTTCGGGGACGGTTCTCTCGTGAACGCGACCGAGCAGCACCCGGTGCACACGTATGCCCGTGCAGGGAGCTACACAGTCTCGCTCAATGCAACAAATGCCGGTGGATCGGATACGATCATCCGGACGAATTACATCACCGTCACCGAACCGGCACTCCTGTTGGTTACAAACGCCTCAGGTATTGCACCGGGCGAGACGGCAACTGTTGGAATATTCCTGAACAATAGTTACAGCCCGAAAGCGGGAAGCATCACTTTTGCCGTAGCGTTTAATGAGACGATCATCCAGGCACAATCGGTCAACGTCATCACCGGCGGAGTCGTTCCAACAGACCTGTCAAGCCCGATTACGATCGCAATTGCTACAACAAGCGGACTCCCGAACGGCAACGCGTGGCTGGCAAATATCACGTTCCGGTCAAAAGACGGGACGGGTCAGGTCTCTCCTCTGGGACTGAACCTGGAAACACTCGACAATATCGCAATTCCTCCCCGGGATCTCATACCGGATACGCTGATCCAGAACGGAACGTTTACTACGGCTAAAGTAGTGGCTCCAGTAGCGAACTTCAGTGCAACACCGACAACCGGCACTTTACCGTTAACGGTAACATTCACTGACCTGTCAACCGGAACTCCGACCGGGTGGAACTGGTCGTTCGGGGATGGATCGCTCGTGAACGCGACCGAGCAGCACCCGGTACACACGTATACCCGTGCAGGGAGCTACACGATCTCGCTCAATGCAACCAATGCCGGTGGATCGGACACGACAACCCGGACGAATTACATCACCGTCACCGAACCGGCACTCCTGTTGGTTACAAACGCCTCAGGTATTGCACCGGGTGAGACTGCAACCGTGGGAATATTCCTGAACAACAGTTTCAGCCCGAAAGCGGGAAGCATCACTTTTGCCGTAGCGTTTAATGAGACGATCATCCAGGCACAATCGGTCAACGTCATCACCGGCGGAGTCGTTCCAACAGACCTGTCGAGTCCGATTACGATCGCTATTGCCACAACGAGCGGACTCCCGAACGGCAACGCGTGGCTGGCGAATATCACGTTCCGGGCAAAAGACGGGACTGGTCAGGTCTCTCCGCTGGGACTGAACCTGGAAACCCTCGACAATCTCGCAATTCCTCCCCGGGATCTCATACCGGATACGCTGATCCAGAACGGGACGTTTACGATGGCTAAAGTATTGGCTCCGGTCGCGAACTTCAGTGCGATACCGACAACTGGCACCTTACCGTTAACGGTTACCTTCACCGACCTGTCCACCGGAACTCCGACCGGGTTGAACTGGTCATTCGGTGACAGTTCGCTCGTGAACGCGACCGAACAGCACCCGGTGCACACGTATGCCCGTGCCGGGATCTACACAGTCTCGCTCAATGCAACAAATGCCGGTGGATCGGATACGATCATCCGGACGAATTACATTACTGTCACCGAACCGGCACCGGT
>Ga0247841_10005829_pt1 | contig 19557 bp, 22 predicted proteins | sample LaCruzMarch2015__2_FD_192410 | JGI IMG/M metagenome (GOLD analysis project Ga0247841, IMG submission 192410) | Freshwater microbial communities from meromictic Lake La Cruz, Castile-La Mancha, Spain - LaCruzMarch2015_18m | ecosystem: Environmental > Aquatic > Freshwater > Lake | place: Spain... | reverse complement strand
TTCCTCAAGGGCCAGGGATACGAGACATTTGAGGCGGCCCGGGTCACCAGCAAGGCGGGGTCCGGCGCCGCGCATGTCCTGGACATTATGGCCAGGCGGGACGACGGCTTCCTTGAATTTGTCATCGGAGTGGGCGTGGCCTTTGCCAGGGATTCCGAGGAAGTGGGGCTTGAGGATGTATTCAGGTTCGATAACAAGGTGTACGACCTGGGCATACATGACAAGGTAATGCTGGCAATGCCATCTCTCAATGGAGAGGCCCGGCAATTCGCCCGCAGGCAGCGCATCAAGGCATTTGACACCAAGGACCTGGGGGATTTCCTGGACGGCGTGCAAAACATTGCACCTCGTCCAGTGACGCCGCTGTCCTTCAAGTTTGAAACCAGGGTTAAATTTTTAGAATACCTGTATAAGCAGGGTTATAGAACGGAGGAGAAGGCCAGGATCCCCGGCCGTTCGGGCGCGGAATACACCGTTGACGTGGTGGCCTATTTTGACGACGGCCTGTTTACGCATACAATTTCTGTAGGCATACTCTCCAACCCGGCTGGTGTCGGCCTGGAGGCGGTATCTGCCTATGATACCAAGGCTTATGATATTGGGATGCATGACAAGGTACTGCTGGTCTGGCCGGTGCTCACGCAGGAGGCCATGCTTTTCGCCGGGCAGCAGAAGATCAAGGTCATCGAGGTTGCGGATGCGGCAGCCCTGGCCTGACAATAATTAGGTAAATCACGAGGTACGCATGGCTATTAATCCGAATGATGCCAAAGCAAAAGGGGGTCCTCCCGGCGGGGCGGCCCAGCCGGGCATCGCCAAGCTGAACCTGCAATATGCAGCGCCTATGCCGCAGGCCATGGCGTTGATACCCGAAGACGTGGCCAAGAGGTACAAGGTGCTGCCGCTGGCGCTGGAGAATAACACGCTGCGGGTTTTCATGGCCAATCCCAGCGATATACTTACTGTTGAGAACCTATCTATTTACACCCGGAGGCGCATCGAACCGGTGGCTGCTACGGAGGCGGACATTAAGGAGGGCATCGATTACAACTACCGCGCCCTCAGGGATGCGTCCACGCTGGACCATACCGCAGGCGCAGCGCCTGCGCGCGGCGTTCAAGGTGCAGCCGCACCTGCAGTCACGCCGGGTGCACCGGTAGCACAGGGAGCACCGGGAGTGGCCAGGCCCGTTCAGGTCGATGGGATGTCCGACATGTACCAGTATGACGACCGCGTCCTGCCGCCGGAGATTACCAGCGATTCTCCCATAGCTCACCAGCTGGACAAGCTGCTGGACGAGGCCGTCACGGCCAGGGCATCGGACATACACATCGAGCCGGACGAGACCAGCGTGCGCATCCGCTACAGGATCGACGGCATACTGCACCCTGTGTCATCGTTGCCGCTGACAGTGCACACCGGCCTCATTTCGCGCATCAAGATACTCTCAGACATGAATATAGCCGATCACCGGCGGCCGCAGGACGGTCAGTTTTCATTTGATTCAGACAACAAGCATTTAGACGTCCGCGTGGCCACCGTGAATACGGTCAACGGCGAGATGGCTGTTCTGCGCCTTCTGGACAAGTCCATGGCAGCGTTGGCCCTGCCCCAGATCGGGTTTCTGCGAGAGAGCCAGGAGATGTTCGAGCAGATGCTGATGATGCCCTACGGCATGGTGCTCATCAGCGGCCCCACCGGGGCTGGCAAGACCACCACCCTGTATGCGGCCGTCAACTCTCTGGACAGCGTGGGTAAGAACATCATCACGGTGGAGGACCCTGTCGAGTACCGCTTCTCAAATATCAACCAGATACAGGTAAACATCAAGGCCGGCCTGACCTTTGCCAGCGGCCTGCGCGCCATTGTGAGGCTCGACCCCGACGTCATACTGGTGGGAGAGATACGCGATGGTGAAACGGCGCTCATAGCCGTCCAGTCGGCCCTCACCGGCCACCTCGTGTTGTCCTCTGTGCATGCCAACGACACGGTGGGGGTAATCTTCCGCCTGATCGACCTGGGGGTGGAGCCCTTCCTCATCAGTTCAGCCATCATCGGCATCGTGGCCCAGCGCATGGTGCGTCGGGTGTGTCCCCACTGCGCGCGCAAGGTGACGGCGCCCCTGGTGGAGCAGATGGCCTACGAGAAAGAGATGGGCGAAGCGAAGACGGAGTTTATGTACGGGGAGGGATGCCAGGCTTGCGTATATACCGGCTATCTCGGCCGCACAGCCATATTCGAGATACTGACCGTGACCGACAATATCCGCAGGATGATGGTGGGCGGGTCCAGCAATACCGACATCAGGGCCGCGGCGCTCAGCGAAGGCCTGGTGCCCATAGCCCGCTACGGCATGATGAAGGCCAAGGCCGGCGTCACCACGCCCTTCGAGGTGTTGCGCAACGCCTATACCATTACTTAAGTACCGCCAGGCAGTACCATAGTACTACTCCGAGTGTGACTAATATTCTATTTACATTTAATACATATAATGTATTATTGTAAATAGGGGTAATGTATTGCAGGCATGCCGGGCGTTTATTTGTGTGCGCCCGCAAGGACATAGAATTGGATTACGAATATATTGGTTACACCGCTGAGAGGCGGGTGGTCAAGGGCAAGATCACCGCTACCGGTGAGACTGAGGCTGGGAACAGGCTGGCCGCCAGCGGATACCAGATACTCAGCCTGAAGCCTGTTGGGGGCGCGGCCATATCCGGGATGCCCTCCTTTTTCGAAAAAGGGGCCAAGCCCGAGGAGATCATACTCTTCTCCCGGCAGCTTGCCCTGCTTTTGGAATCGGGCGTGGGCATTGTCCAGAGCCTGGACCTGCTCAAGCTGCAGACCACCAACAAGGCCCTGGCCAAGATGCTGGAGACAGTAATATCCGACCTGCGTGCCGGCAACCCGCTATCGGTAGCGCTGGAAAAGCATCCCAAGGCGTTTAATACAATGTACTGCAAGATGATAGCCGTGGGTGAGCAGACCGGTCAGCTGGAAAGCGTGCTGCGCAACCTTGCTAATTATTCCGAGCAGTCGGCCGCCGCCGCGCGCAAGATAAAGCAGGCCATGACCTATCCCATCATAGTGCTGGTTCTGGCTGTGGTCGTGGGTTTCCTGGCCGTTACCTTTATATTGCCTCCCATTATGGACATGTTCAAGACCATGGGCGGCGAGATACCGCTCACGACGAAGATACTCATTGCTTTTGTCAGCTTCATGGGCAGCTACGGTGTGTATGTGATGCTAGCCGTGCTGGCCGGCTGCCTGCTGCTCTACATGTACATCAGGACGCCCGCCGGCGCGCTGCAAAAGGACAGGTTCATGCTGAAGATACCAGTGCTGGGCAGGCTCAACCTGATCAACACACTGGCACGCGTCTGCCGCAGCATCACCATCCTCTTCCGGTCCGGCCTGCCCCTGCCCGAGATACTCAAGCTTACGGCCGAGTCGAGTGGAAACAGGGTCATCTCCAAAGCACTGATGGACGTGGAGGCCGATATTGTCAAGGGTGAGGGCTTTGCCTCGGCCATGGGCAGGTACCCCGAGTTTTTACCGCTGATGGTTGAGATGACGCGCGTGGGAGAGGAGACGGGAAACCTGGACAACACACTCAACATCGTGGCAGACAGTTTCGAGATCGAGTCTGCCGACAAGCTGCAGACCGTGCTGGGCATGATTGAGCCTGCCATGACCATTATCATCGGGCTGGCGGTGGGTTTCCTGGCGCTCTCCATTTTCGTTCCGATTTACTCCAGCCTAAGCCTCGTAGGAGGATAATTATGGCCTTGAGTGTGCGCAGGTCTGAACAGGGCGTTACTCTTGCGGAGGTGCTAGTTGCCCTGCTCATTCTTGGTTTTGTGGGAGTGGCGGTGATCGCCGGTGTTTTCACTACTGTTAAGAACAATGAAACCGCACGCACACGAATAACTGCCGAGAGCCTGGCGCGCAGCGAGCTTGAATACGTGAACTCGCAGGCATATACCACTCTTTATCCTGGTACGCCTACTCCCTTGTCCTGGAATTACACATTACCCGGGGGGTCTCCCAGGTGGGACCCGTTGCACACAGGCCTGCCGTGGGATTACACCGGTTATGTGATCACAGTGTCTTCTGTAGAGAAAGATACCGAGATCCAGACGATTACTGCCCTTGTGAGATACAACGGCGGGGATGTCCTGAAGATAGATACATACCGTGCGAACCACGATTAAATTCGCATATAGGGAAGTTATTTGTGAAGGTCTACACTAAGAAAGGCGGGTTTACCCTGGTCGAGCTCCTGATAGTTATATCGATTATCGGGGTGCTGACTGCCGCTGCGGCCACAACCGTCAGTGTAGTGATGAAGACCAGCACCACTGCGATGGAGCAGAACAGGGAACTGGGCGAGGTGCACATGGCGGGTAGCTGGATTTCGAGGGATATGAAAAAGGCCAGAAGCGGCCATGATTTTGTGCAGACAACGGCTGGTAGTACGCTATGCTCGATGCAATGTTATGTGGGGGAAGGATTTATAACAGAGAATGTCACGTACCTGATTGATATTGGTGAACGCAGTCTGAAACGCAGGAGCCAACCCGGAGACGGAAGTGCGCCCGCAACGACCATAACCATTGCGCGGCTCATTGCCGGGCCGGGCCTAACCACCACCTGGTTTTCTAAGATCACTGATAATTATTACAATTTGACCGTAACGGCCGATTACAATGGATCCATTCCCGGCAGCGTCACCAGGATATACAAAATGAAGCAGGGTTACTGAGCAGGCGGGTGGCACATCTAACATGTTTGATCAACCGGTATCAAAGAGATTAAAAGACCAATCGGGCATGGCAATGACGATGGTTCTGATGATCATGGTCGTTGCCATGTGCATAGTTGTGCCCGGCCTGGCGGCTGCAGGCAGCATGGCCAGGGTCAACCTGGATATGGAAAATAGTGCCATGGCATATTATGCTGCTAAAGCCGGCATTGAAGACGCTTGCTGGCCATATAATAATTCCCTGGAACCCGGATATATTTCGATAAACAACATGGCCGTAACGGTATTGAAGTCGAAGCTTTCCGAGGACGTGTCCGTCGTGACCAATGGATCAGAGACTATCACAACGACGGTTACAAACTATTTAGTACAGTCGAAGGCCGGGTTGTTCGAAGGTGGGGAACCGAAAGCCACTATCTATGCTGAGATAACGAAGACAGTTAAAGTTACAAGAACGGCAGGAGGCACCGGGTATCCGTTCAAATACGCCGTTGCTACCACTGACGGGTTGCTCTGGATAAAGAATAATGCCAACGTCAGCTCTGTTCCCACAAACGGTATGGCCGACGTATTTTCCAACGGTGATCTAATCAAGGACACGGCCACCGGCTTTATCAATGGCAGAGGATACTACACAGGCACGGTTGAAGGGTGTACCAGTATGCTGAAAGGGTGCGAGCAAACCCCTGCGCTTGCATTTCAAACATTGGACAAGACATGGTACTGGGAACAGGCGCAATTAGGATTGGCCTATCCCGCCCAGCCAGGCTGGCCAAACACGGCTATGCCCACCACATATGGGAACAAGACCTATATCTATGATGGTGAGAAAAATGCCATTAAGCTTGATGAGAGGGGAAGCGATTGGATCTCTATGGGTACAGTTAAGAATCCTACCTACCTTGGAGGGGCGGGCAATATTTCATATATAGACGGGAACCTGAAACTCGAGAAAAACTTTGTCATCAAGGGGGTGCTGTGGGTAAATGGATACATCAGCATTGAAGGTAATACTATAATAGATACCGACCCGGCCAAGCAATCTTATTTGCTGGCGCATGGGGCAGCTGACCATGGAATCACATTGGTCACAAATTCTAAAATATATGCGACTAAGAACAACCTGAATTTAATGTCTGATGAGGGGAGTATCACGCTTGAAAGCGGTATTGATGGACGGACGGTCAGTGCCCCGGTGCTGGTCGGCATCCTGTATGCTCCCAACGGCCCGATTGTAGTTCATTCAAACTCCGATGCAGTCACCAGTGCTATCCTGGGTAAAAGCGTAACCTTGGACTCCAATGTTACGGTCAATTACGATATAGACCTGCGGAATAATCCGCCTGAAGGTTTTGAAATTAACATTACCCCTGTCAAAACCGAGATTAGTGTATCAACCGGAAGGTTTGGCGGGTAGCAGCATAGTGTTTTCCAAATAGTATCCTGATTCCATATCTCCCGGCAGAGTACTGAAGGCCCGGGGATCGACACAGCAGCACTAAATCTTGGAATAATGCTAATATTTTGAGACAATGTTAATATTATGGATATGGCGCTGGGCGAATACCACACAAGGGCATTGTAGGGTATGTTGAATAATAGAAAGAGCGGGCAGCGCGGGGTTTCACTCATCGAGGTCCTGGTTGCGCTTTTTATTCTTTCCGTTGTCGGTGTCGCCATTATAGCGGGGGTATATGTAAATGTTAAAAGCACGGGGGTGTCCCGCGAGAATATCATGGCGGAGGGATTGGCCCAATATGAACTGGAATATGTTAAATCAGTTTCCGCCAGTAACTGGACGGGCATAACCAACCAGACAAATATTCCGTATACTATACCATCAGCCCAGGGTCCGCTTTGGGACACGTCGCATAAAACCTTGCCGTCAGGTTATGAAGGATATACCGTTTTAGTTACCATCGGCTCAGCGGGGGTAGCGTATGGCAGTGACAGCAACATACGTAAAGTTAATGCTTCAGTCAGCTACCAGGGAAGCACTGTTATCAGTATCGACGCATATGTTGTAAAGCCATGATATTTACATAATCACATGAATAGTATTTTGCAGAAGTTGATAACAAGAAGGCATGGCGGGTATACGCTGGTTGAACTGCTGGTTATCATCGCTATACTGGGCGTGATGTCGGCCGTGCTGGCTATGACTGTCAATATGGCCCTTAAGATAACCACCACGGATACAGCCCAGAATATTTTGCTAAGCCAGGTACACCAGGCGGCAAGCTGGATTTCCAAGGACATAAGGAGCGCGGATAGTATCACGACTGGCAGTGGCACAGTACTTTGCTCTTTGAAACGCTATGTATGGAACCAGGCTGATAATATTACAACCACTACCACGATTGACTATGTCGTATCCGGTACAAGTTTGTTGCGCAAGGAAGACGGCAACTCGGGAACTATTGTTGCGCAGTTTATCCAGTACCCCAATACGGATACCTCGTTTACTGCTGATCCATCCGCTGCTAATGCCTATCTGCTCAAGTTAAAAGCAGTCTATGGTAACAGCAGTTACAAGCAACTATTTAGAATTTGTCAGCGTTTGCCCTAAGGCAGGTGACCAAAATGATAATAAAGGCGTTGTCGTTTTTAAAAAGTGGCCAATCAGGAATGGTATTGCCAATGGCACTTGTACTACTGATCATTGCATCCATTATCATCGTGCCCGGCTTGTGGGCCATGCAATCATTCATGACTATCAACAGCAACGTGGAACAGGATACAATAGCCTATTATGCTGCCGATGCAGGAGTTTCGGATTGCATCTGGAAGTATAGATACGGGACAGCGCCCACAGCTTCTTATACACTATCCGGCATCAATGGTATGAATGTTGATGTTACACTACTTCCTAAGAGCACAACGACGAAATTATTCTGGCAGTCCAGTGCCCCATCAGGTCCTTCACCTAAAGCAACGATTGTCATCCAGATAAATAAGACGAGCGGCACACAGGGCGTATTTAATCAGGCGGCCGTAAGCCTGAACGGTAACATCAATCTGACAGGTAATGCTAATATCAGCTCTGACGATCCATCGGTGACCCTGGGTGATGTCTATGCCAACGGAAAAATATATAATTCAGCAGGTAAATACGGTCCCACTATTAACGGTGATGCCTCGGCATATACCACTATCGATGAATATATTAAAGCCGGGATTGGGGGAACATGGAAGGAAGGTGCTACTTGGGTCACCGTGGTGGATCCGATAGATATCGCAGCGTACACCCTCCAGGCACAGACACAGGGCAATACCGTGCCATCCTTTAGAAAAAGTAGCGGTACCTGGGACCTGGGGGGTCCGGGAAATCCCAGCTATATAACAGGTAACCTGCAATTAACCGGTACAGCAATAATTAACGTGGTGGGCACGGTTTATGTCGGAGGCACTTTTTCTATGGCTAGCGGATGCAAAATGACCGGTGGAAACGTGGTCATTGTTAATGGCAACATAACCCTGGCAGGTGCTGCTACCGCAGAACTACCCTTAAACCAGACTCCGTTAATCATCTCCAAAAACGGCAATGTCACTTTATCTAACGGTTCCAAATTATCGGCGATTATCTATGCTCCGAAGGGCGCGATATCCCTTAGTGGAAGTGCTAAGGTCTGGGGGTCCCTTTATGGCAAATCTATAACGTTGGGTACTGGCGCCAAGTTAATATATCAGGCGGGACTTATGGGAACGACCGGGTTGCCCGTATGGATACCGCCGCCGCCTGGAACACCGACCGTGGTTGGATACGATTACCGCTGATTGGAAGAGTCCATGCCTGAAGGCCTGGCTTGGCAGTGGATTGCCGCGCCCTTTGGGCTCGCAATGACATTGCTAAAAGAATAAATTCCAAGCTCCAAAAACCACAATCCAAGCAATAGAGAAATTCCAAAGGCTAAGTCTTGATATTGTGTAATACAGTGGAGCGCATCACTGCGCTTTCCCCCGAGAAGATGGGCGCTGTTGCCAGGGCGGCCGCATTTGCTCTTGATTTGAGGTTGTAAGAAGCCTTCGGTCAGTTTGTCACACCCTTCGGGTTCGCAATGACAGGGTTCGTTTAAGCCTTTACATGCTGGCGCAGACGTTCCAGAATGCACTGTCAGGGCTGGTAGCCGGCGTCGGTACTGATGAGTTCTGGATGGTTATTTCGAATCCATGCCTGGACCTGCTGGCGTATGTGTATAGCCAGTTCAACCATTTCCTGTGCTTCCTGTTCAGTGACTAAACCGGGGCGCTCGTAGTCGCTAATATTTCGTTTGCGGCGTAGCTTATCAAGTCTGCGGATAACGCTTTCATCCAATTGCAGAGTAAAAGCAAGCGATTGAATAAGATAATAGTGGTACGCTTCACGACTTGCCCTATAGCCGGAAGCAGCCAGCGCTGCAGCAGACGATTGCAGGGCAGCGTTATGTGCTATATCCAGCTTGCCGTCGCTGCTAAGTCCGGCAATCTGACAATCCTTTAGAGAGCGATCGGCAAGTGCCAGTAGCTCAGCAATTTCACGGGATGTCGGCTTATGTTCCTTTATCCAGCCCTTTTCCAACCAGAGACTTAAGCTCATTTTCATCTCCGACTATGAATATTTTATCGCCAGACAGAATATTACTGATAAAGTAATGGTTTTCCAACAACCTCCTGTTGAACTCAGTTAATGAATAGACCACCGGGTTCAACTCACGATCCAAAGCCTTTTCTGCAGGTGAAAGAAGATCGACCATTTCACCAAAAGTTATGTTTCCCACGATAAGCAGATCTATATCACTCAATCTATTCTCCGTCTTATCAGCTACTGAACCAAAAACGAAGGACAGCCTGATATCGTGAATACGTGATTCCATTGCCTTCCTGATAATATCGCCCATCCCCACAGTTTTAAGGATCAAGCCATGCAGTTCATTGAAAATGGGACTACGGCGGTTTACCTGATAATACTTCTGTTTTCCCTCTTTAGTAGAGACAAGAATACCCGTCTTTTCCAGACGGGTCAGCTCACGGCTGACGTTGGTAGAGTCTTCTTTTATCAGGATAGTCAGCTGGCGGACAAAAAAGCGCTCATCCGGATGAGTGAATAGCCATCCCAGGACCTTGGCCCTCAGCCGTGAACCAATAAGTGTTTCTATCATTGTACCTTAATCGCAGTATTATCTACTGCCATTGCAGCATTTTATACTGCACAGCATCCTGAGGTCAAGTCCCTGATGGAGCGCATCACTTCGCTGTCTCCTGAGAAGATGGGCGCTGTTGCCAGGGGCGGCCGCATTTGCACTTGATTTGAGGTTGTAGGCAATTCTCGTTCAGTTTGCCGCGCTCCTCGGGCTATCAAAGAAGGGACTAAAAATAGAAAATCCAAATTTCAGACAATAGAGGACTTGGAAATTATAAATGACCGGGTGTCGGTCTGAAGGCATGGTTTGCTGGGAAGCGGTTGTGGTTGTTGCGAAAACGAAGAGGGTATTGGGCACTTAAGCCGGTTCGAGATTTTCAAGCAGCACCTTCGGCTTGAGCCGTTCAAGGGCGAGATGATCAGAAGCTCCAAGTATCTCGATACCGACTATTTCTTCGTGAGGACCAAGGTCGATAGCCACGTCCTCGCTAAAGCGCAAAGTCGTAACCTGTGTCGGCCCTTTTTTAAAAGAGATATAGAGAGCGTCTGCCTGGGGGTCGTATTTAATTTTCATTCTGCGCCTCCAAAATAGAAGACATAAACGGTAACCACTACTATTCTATCAGATTCATCGATAACTATGGGCATCACTTGTTTCATCCCGTATTTCTTATCTTTCCACTCTTTATTGAAAGGGTAATTCTTGCGATAGGAATTACGTTTACCCTTGGCCGGTAACTGCTCACCGGTTCGGATACTCGCCTCGACTTCGTCACGTGTAGAACCACGATCAGTCATCTGGTCAAGAGCATGCTGAGAAAAGTGTATTGGCTTCATTCAGTCTGTCCAATTATATAGCTTTAGTGCATATTATCTCAATAATCCATGCATACGATTTCCAGGGCAAAAGCCAATGAGATTGTTTCGCTGTGCCTGCAATAGTAGGGTTAAGGAGGGGTTCGTTTAAGCCTTTACACGCTGGCGCAGACGTTCCAGTATCCACATGCGGGCCAGCATAGTTGTGCCAATGACAAGCTCTCTTGATTCCCGCTGGTATTAATAGAGAGCAGTATATCGCTTAACATAAATATGCTTAGTAAGATTGATATTGTGTAATATATTATATATAATACTTACACAAATTATTGTGGAGTATTGCTATGGTTAAGAAGGTAATCCAGGTTCCAGTAGACAGGGAGTTGCTCAACTGCCTTGACAGGATTTCCAACAAACAGCAAAGGGCCAGGGCGGAGCTGATACGTGAAGCCTGCCAGATATATTTACGGCAGGTTGAAGAAGGCGAGATGGATAAAGTATACCGCCGAGGTTATGAAAAGATGCCCGAAAGCGAGGATATCGGTCGTGCGCAAGCGGCATTAACTGAAAGCATTTTACCGCGGGAGCGATGGTAGATGCACCATGGTGAGGTGTGGTGGGCTGATTTGCCCGAGCCTGCCGGCCGGAGGCCGGTCCTGCTGCTGTCGAGAGAGGCTGCTTACAAAGTCAGGTCTTCCATAACGGTCGCTGTGATCACGCGTACTATCAGGGCTATCCCGGTAGAGGTGTTACTAGGTAAGGAAGATGGTATGCCTGCGAAGTGCGCAGTTAACCTGGATGAGATAATTACGATACCCAAATCTTTGATGATGGAGCGCATCACTGCGCTGTCCACGGAGAAGATGGGCGCTGTTGCCGGGGCGGCCGCATTTGCACTTGATTTGAGGTTGTAGGCTGGCAAAATAGCCCGGTTATGGTAAAATCAATCTTGGATAAGCAAATAACTAATATAGTTGGTATAGAGTATCGCAGTCGAGGAGAACAGACATGGCAACAATTATCGAACGTATCGAAGTTACCCCGGATGTTATTCACGGGAAACCACACATTGCCGGATCCCGTGTTCCTGTGGACATTATTCTAGGTTTGTTAGGTGACGGCTTAACACCAGAGGAAATCATAAAGCAGCATTACCCCGGTATCATCAAGGATGATATATTAGCTTGCATTAGATATGCCAGGCAGATCGTGGAAGATGAAGAGATTTACCTGGTCAAGGCGGGTTGATGCCGGTTTTCCTTATCGACGAATGTGTATCATTACAGACAGTTCGTTTGTTTGAAGTTTCGGGTTTGGTTTTCAAAACAGTTCATGATATTGCATTGAGTGGCAAATCAGATAGCGCGGTCTTTAAAGCTGCTCAAATTATGGAATCTGTTCTGGTTACTCTCGATAGAGGTTTTGGAGATGTTAGAACATATCCACCCCATTCGCATAGCGGTATTATTATACTTAGATCCTATGACAGCAGTTCACTTCAAAAGTGTCACACCGTTCTGGAGAAGCTTCTAAGGGTTGAAGGTGAATTTAATAACACCCTGTTCATCGTCAATGAAAACAAATACAGGAAAAGGAAGTAGTTGTTATAGATTCGTTGCCAATTGCCTATTTAGCTGTGTTGAATACAGTCGGTTTTCATGTATAATAGGAATAAATACCTTTAAGAATAAATATTGTGGCACCGCCAGTAGAAGCGCCTAAGTCAACAACGAGCAGTATAGCGCAGCGCCTTCCGCGCCTCAGTACCTCCGTCTGGCTGATCCTCATACTGGCACTATTCCTGATCTTCATGGTCCCTATGGTTACATCGTACCTTGACCAGGTATCGCAGCAGGCTGCCGTGCAGTTGCAGACAAACCTGGTCCAATCGCAGATCGACGCACTTAAGGTCAAAATGACATCCCTGTCTACCGTCACAACCGGGGAGGCCAAGATAAAGGCGGATATGGAAGCGGCCAAAGCGCAGTATAAAAACGTCAACGACAACGCAGGTGTCTCGCAGATACTCATGGACCTGGCATGGGACTACGATATCACCATAACCAGCATGTCTATCTCAAAGGCGACCAGCAAGATAGCGGGCGCCGACTACCCCGTGCTCAGCTATTACCTCAGCCTGACCGGCCAGGTGGCCAACTTCCAGAATTTCCTCATCGCGATCGGTAATAAACTACCCTCCAGCCAGTTCAACGACGTCATAATTAGCCCGGCCACAGTGGAGGGCGAGTTGGATAAAGCCACCTTAAGCATGCAGGTTTATTGCAATAACTGATTTCAGGATTTATTTAGTAGTATGCTTACTGTAAATATCGAAGACGGCTCAGTAAAAATCACCTCGCTAAAGGGCAAGCGGGTGGTATTTGCAGTGGAAGCCCCGTTGCAGGCCGGGTGGGTTCGCAACGGTGTTGTTTTCGAGAAGGGACATGTCAGCCAGGTGATCAGCATGGTGCTGGCCCAGTACAAGATAAGCGATAAAGAGGCGGTGGCCGGTGTCAGCGGCATACAGTCGATCTACCGCGTGGTGTATGTGCCCAAGCTCAACCCGGCCCTGATGGCGGAGGCAGCCAAGAAAGAGATGGCGCGGGCCATACCGGTCCCGCTGGCGTCGCTTTATACGTCATGGACCGAGATGAAGACGTCTGACATCGAGGTCGCCCTCTGCCTGGTAGGCGTTCCCCACGATAACGTCAATTCGGTCACGGAGACTCTCAAGCTCTGCGGCCTGCAGCTTAAATACCTTGAACTCAGGCCGCTGGCCGTTTCACGCGTTATCGATGAAAAAACCGCCATCGTGATCAACGTACAGGCAAATTCATTTGACATGATCATCATCAGCAACGGCCTCCCAGAGCTGATGCGCAGCCTGCCCTTCCCGGGCGGCGCCACCATGAGCGACGGCGACAAGGCCCGACTGGTCAAGGAAGAGGTGGACAGGACCATCAATTTCTACAATTCCGGCCATCCCAGCAGCCCGCTGGGCCAGCAGACGTACTGCGTGGTGAGCGGTATACTGCGCGAGACACTCTCCATGGTGATGGGCTACCCGGTCAAGCCGGCCCCTGCCATGCTTGCCTACCCGCCGGAACACGATGCCAACGATTTTATCGTCAACAGCGGGCTGGCGTTGCGCACCATCAGCCAGCTGTCAAAGGTGAACATTAATGTCATGCCGGGCACAGTGCCTGCGGCCAGGCCGGTTGCAACTGGAATCAACTTTGCGCCGCTGGTTGCCCTGGGCGTATGCGCCGCGCTTGCGCTGGGAATGTGGTTGATGAGCGGCATGGCAGAAAAACAAACTGCCGACATGCAATTGCTGATGAGTGAGAAAAACACACAATTAAGCAGTTTGCAAAGACAGTACCGTGATGCGACAGAACAGACTACCAGGACAAGCGACACCTACCAGCAGACGCTTACGCAGCTTAGCGCGCCCATCAAGGTGCTTGCCGTAGAGAGGGGCCTGGTCAACAGTGGACTCGGCCGGGTGTTTGCAACCCTTCCGGCTACCGTGTACCTGACCAGCGTCAGCGACGACGGAAGCAGTATAGAGGTAAAAGGCTCGGCCCCCAGCGAGGAGATAATGCTCAATTACGCGCGCGATTTGAGGGCCTCAGGCCTGTACAGCCTGGTGATGATAAGCTCGGTCAGCACAAGCACATATACGGAAGTGACATTCACCATGCAGTTGACCGTAAAGCAGTAACCAGATAAGATGCACATCGACGAGTTATTGAAGATGGCTGGGGAGGGCAGGGCCTCGGACCTGCACCTTATCGTGGGCGTGCCTCCCCTCTTCCGCATTGACGGGGAACTGCGCCCGGCCGAGGGCCTGCCCGTGATGAGGCACGAGGACATCGACCACCTCTTCAACCAGATAGCCCCCGCGCGGCAGAGGGACATCTTTTCCAAAGACCTTGAGGTGGACTTCGCATATTCCCTGCAGGGTGGGGGACGGGGCAGGTGCAACGCCTGCTGGCAGCAGGGCTCCATCAGCCTTGCAGTGCGCCTGCTGCCGCAGCGCATACCGACCGTGGACGACCTCGGCCTGCCGGATATGTGCAAGGAATTGATAAACCGCCCGCGCGGCCTGATACTGGTCACCGGTCCGACGGGTTCAGGCAAGAGCACCAGCATCGCCGCCATGCTCAATCACCTAAACAACACCATGAAGCGCTATGTCGTGACCATCGAGGACCCCGTAGAGTACGTGCACCCCAATATAAAATGCGCCTTTTCCCAGAGGGAACTCGAGCAGGATACGCACTCTTTCGTCAACGCCCTCAAGTATGTGCTCAGGCAGGACCCTGACGTGATCCTGGTGGGAGAGATGCGCGACATAGAAACCGCATCCGCCGTATTGACCGTGGCCGAGACCGGCCACCTCGTGCTGTCCACCGGGCACGCCCCCAGCGCGGCACAGTCTGTGGAAAGGATAGTGGACATGTTCCCGCCGCACGAGAGGGTCATGGCGCAGGCGCGCCTGGCTTCGACCCTTATCGCGGTGTTCAGCCAGGTGCTGGTACCGCGCGTCAGTGGTGGCAGGGTAGCGGCGGTGGAGATTATGCTGGCCAACCCGGCAGTCAAGAACCTGATACGGGAGGGCAAGCCCTTCCTCATTCCAAACACCATACGCACCAGTTCCAATATCGGCATGAAGACACTTGACGATGCCCTGGTGGACCTGTACAGGAAGGGGATCATTACAAGAGACTACGTATTCGCCTTTTGCCAGGACGCGGAGGACGTAAATAAGCTACTCAGATCGGCAAATATATAATTGAGATAGTTAATAAAAAGAGGGGCACGAAATACGTTCCGCGCCCCTCTTGACTCAAACAGGTATCAATATCGCTATTTTATACAGCCGCTTTGAGCTGTTATGGCACCGGTGGTCGCATTGATCGTGTAGGTGCAGTTCAAGTTGCTAAGCAGGTAGGGAGACAGAGCACCTCCGTTGCTACCGGCTGTAAATGACCCCGTAGGTACAGCGCCGGTATTATCATACATGTAGGCCGCTATGGCGGTCTGGACAATGGATTTCTCGGTAGCCTGTCCTTCTGTCTTGCCCGCTCCCATAAACTTGGTAACATTTAGTATTACTACCGCAGCCAGCGTGCCCAGGATGGCGATGACTACCAGCAACTCGATGAGGGTGAAACCTTTATTACCATATTTGAAAAACTTCTTCATATTATTATCCTCCTTATTTTATGTTCCGCCCGGACCGACCTCACGCGGGCTTTTTCTATTTATGCATTAGTTATACACTAACGTTATCCCAGGGTCAATAGCCCTATGGTAATCCCATGGCAGTACTTAAGTACCTCTCTTGCATATTAACCTCAGTATATTATATCTTAGCATTAATGTTGTAGGTGACAAAAGTCACAGTGGCAGTGGCCTGAATGTATATCGATGATAATATGGCTAAAGTTAAAGTCTCCGGCAGGCTGGACATCGCGTTGGAGGTTACATGGCTACTGATCATATTCCTCGTGCCCCTGTATTTCAACCCGCTGTGCTGGGATATTTTTTTCTTTTCCAAGGCACTGCTTTTCCAGTTCCTGACCTTCATATTGTTGGGGCTTGCCATAGCCCGCTGGCTGCTGGTACAGCGCGGTGAAGGAAAAACTAACCTGACCACCCGGCTAAGAAAATCACCGCTCGAGGCGGCTGCAATTATCCTCGGGCTTGCCTGGATCATTTCCACTGCCCTTTCCATTATGCCATACAGGAGCCTTTGGGGCAGCGTGGCCTGGAAGAACGGCATGATCACCACCCTTTGCTGGATAACCTTCTTCCTTGTTGTCGCACGTTGTATGAAAAGCCGTTCAAAGTTCAACCGTGCGCTCTACACATTGCTGATCAGCTCGGGGCTGGTTTCGGCCCTCGGCATTCTGCAGTTCCTGTTTCAAGATGTCATGTATGTTCCAATGTTAGGCGGGAGGGTTGTATCAACCGACGGGAACCCGCTGTCACTGAGCGCCTTTATTTCCATGATTATACCAGTAACACTTGCAGTTTTGATGATATGCAGCTACGGAAAAGAAGTTAGACGCAGAAATTTAAAGATTGCCAGCCTCTGCCTGCTATTGCTATTACAATTTGTATGCCTGGTCATGGCACAGTACTCGCTGACTATATTGCTTTACGTCATAGGTATTTTCATATTCCTCGCACTGGTTGGCGCTTTCTTGAGGCGAAATACTGCCCTGGCGCTCAGCATAATTTCGATGCTCCTAATTGCCATAGTGGCGGTTGCGATGATGGGGCAGCTTGTAATGCCGGGCGGCGGGATCTCTCCAAGCATAGCCGGCAACGAGGAAAAGCCTGTAGCCGAACAGGTAGGGATGCCGACCCTGGGTATCCGCACCCAGATGTGGCAGGATGCCATCGAGATCATGCGTAATGCCCCGGATATCCCGCTTGTCAAAGACAATGTACATGCGTTAAGACGCCTTGTCGGATATGGTCCGGAGACCTTTATAGCGGTTTCACAAATTTACTACCCAGCGTCTTTTAAGAGTGAATACACCAGTAAAAGCGCTGTACTTACCCAGGTGGAGAACAACTTCCTTTACATGGCAGTAACAACGGGCATTGTTGGCCTTGTGTGCTACCTTGTCCTGCTGGCCGTTTTCTTCTTCACAGCATTCCGGGTGCTGCTGCGCAGCAAAGACAAAAATAGTCTGCTCATCGCAGCGGCCTTCATCGCTGCTATTGTGCAGTATTGCGCCCACATAATGTTTAACCCGACGGTAATCGTGCCCGACATGGTTTTCTGGCTGATACTGGCACTGACGGTGGTCATGACTAAGCTGCAAGTCGATAATCAGGATTCTGTACAGGTTTATCCTGGAGAGCCGATAGATATGGCCGCACCTGCCGTATATGTGCCATCTGTGCTTCGAGAGAGTATTGCTGTCTTGGTTATCGTACTGATGGCCATGATTGGCGCCGGCCTGACCATGCCATCCATGTACGCCAATATCAAGTTAAGAGAAGGCATTATGCAGTGGAGGCAGGGCAATGACAGGTTTGTAGAGTCATTTGCAGAAGCAGTGTCTGTCGAATCACATGAAGCCTACTACTACGGCCAGCTTGGATATTGCGCGTATTCTGCCGCGGTATCCACCGAGGATCCCGTGAAAAAGGCGGCGTTGCTTAAGGTGAGCACTGCGGCATACGAGACCGGCACCTCTTTAGAGCCTCCGCAGGCTTACTGGCACTATTCACTGGCCGATAACTATATGCACGCCGTGAAAATGGGCGACAGGCAAAAGCTGGCGCCGGCACTGAAGTCTTATGAAAGAGCTGACGCACTCTTCCCCGCCAACGCGGTCATACTCAATAAATGGGCGCTGGCCCTCATGCTGAACGGCGATTATGCGGAGGCCGGACGGAAGCTGGCAGAGTCGCGGGACGCCGATGGTGAATGGATCCAAACCACTTACTATACGGGATTGCTCGGAGTATATGAACGCTGCTACTGCTCAGCCGGTTACTGTTTCATGTACCCTGTCGAGCAGAAGATAAGTAACTTTGGACCTTACATGAGCTTCTGTAGTCAGCTCCGGTTGTATGGCGGCCTGGATAAGTTAATTGAAGGATTAGAGGTATACAGCGGCTGCCACCCCGATGACTGGATTGGCCAGGCGTTGCTGGGTGTCGCCGAAGTATATGACAACAAGCCATTTGGTGCGGAGAATTCCTTCCGCAGGGCTGCCCACAACGTTCCCCCTGAGCATGCCGGTATGCTCAAAGCAATAGTCAGCGTCATGGGAATGGAGAACAAAGACTTTCAACCAGTCGCGCAGGATATTGCCGACTCCCTGGCTGAAAAGATTCCTGTCATTACTGAATAATGTTGATAAGGGCTGAAATGGAGATAATTATCGCCGCCATCTTCTTCCTGCTCGGCATCAGCGTGGGCAGCTTCCTCAACGTGGTGGCCGACCGCGTGCCCGCCGGCAAATCCCTGCTCCGCCCGCCCTCCCACTGCTTCAGTTGCGGCCACGCACTGGAGCCGCGCGACCTCTTTCCCATCATTAGCTACCTGCTGCTGAAGGGCAAGTGCCGCTACTGCGGGCATCCCATCCCGGCGCGTTCTATGCTGGTCGAACTGGCTAGCGGACTGCTGTTCGTGCTGGCACTAACCGTATTCGGACTGACCTGGCAGGCGACGATCACCATCGTTTTCGGCTGTTTCTTCATCGTCCTTTTCGTAACGGACCTGGAGCAGGGTCTGCTGCCGCATATCATAGTCTACCCGGGCATCGCCATCGCCCTGGTATTCGCCGCCATCAGTCCGCTCACGGGCACCTCTCCGGGCTTATTGAGCGCCCTGGCCGGGCTGGGCATATGCTTCGGGGCATTCCTGCTAATTTGGGCCGTGCCCAAATTTTTTAAAAAGGACATTATGGGCCCGGGGGACGTCGGCACGGCAGGGCTGGTCGGCGCGTCGCTCGGTTACCCCGTGGCCCTGGTGGCAATGTATATCGCTGTTTTAGCCGGGGGCCTGACCGCCGCCATGCTGGTGGTATTTAAGGTCAGGAAGCTCAACGAACCCATCCAATTCGGCATGTTTCTGGCCTTCGGTGGCATGCTGGCCCTCTTCTGCGGGCAGGAAATCGCGGACACGCTGCAGCTGTTTTTCGGGTGGTGAGAACGTGAAATTTGACGCAGTAAATAGTTTTAAGAAATTTTTAAGAAAATTTTTATTCACGTTCAGGCGGGGTATTGACATATATGCGGTTATGTGCTAATTTTGTAAAGTCCCAAGTAATCAAAGTTGGAACGGGGAGGCAGAGGCCCTAACACATGGCGAGCGAAGGTT
>Ga0247841_10005828_pt1 | contig 19561 bp, 16 predicted proteins | sample LaCruzMarch2015__2_FD_192410 | JGI IMG/M metagenome (GOLD analysis project Ga0247841, IMG submission 192410) | Freshwater microbial communities from meromictic Lake La Cruz, Castile-La Mancha, Spain - LaCruzMarch2015_18m | ecosystem: Environmental > Aquatic > Freshwater > Lake | place: Spain... | reverse complement strand
GAAAAAGATTTGATCTTATACCTAATCTAGTTGAAACAGTAAAAGGATATGCGGCCCACGAGCGGGAAACGCTTGAAAAAGTAATCGAAGCTCGTCAGGTCGGAATGAGCGCCACCGGCGTAAAGGATCAGGCACAGGCTGACAATATGATTACCGGAACCTTAAAATCTCTTTTTGCAGTTACAGAAAACTATCCCAATTTAAAAGCAGACCTGCAATTTACAAAGCTTATGGAGGAATTACAGGGAATAGAAAGCAATATTGCTTTTGCAAGACAGTTCTTCAATGATATGGTCATGCAGTTCAACACCAGGATTCAGACTTTCCCCGGAAATATTTTTGCCGGAATGTTTGGTTTTAAGATTAAAGATTATTTTTTAGTCGAGGATTCTGTTGCAAGAGAACCGGTTAAAGTCCAGTTTACTCAGCCGAAATAGTATAAATATAAAAGAGATCTGTGAGAATTAATAAATGTATCAGAATATTGCCTCTAACAAGGCAAAATCAGTGTTTACTATTATATTTTTTGTTTTATTTATTGCGGCTGTTGGTTATTTTATAGGTTATATTTTTGATTACAGATATGGTACCGGCAGTAATTTATCTTTATTAATACTTGTTATTGCTTTTATAATCGCCCTTATAACCAGTTTTACAGGTTATTATTACAGCGACAGGATTGTGCTGCAGATTTCCGGAGCGCACCCAATAGAAAAAGACAAGGATATCAGCGTTAATTATATGGTCGAAGGTCTTTCAATTGCTGCAGGAATTCCGATGCCGAAAGTATACATAATCGAGGAAAACGGAATGAATGCTTTTGCGACCGGAAGAAATCCTAAAAACGGAGTTGTAGTATTAACCCGTGGAATAATAAATAATTTAAACGATGAAGAGCTAAAGGGTGTAATATCCCATGAACTTTCGCATATAAAGAATTATGATATTTTGCTGGGAACTGTAATTGTTATTTTTGTTGGCATGCTTTCAATAGCAAGCAATATAATGCTTAGAAGTTTTTTCTTTGGAGGAGGCAGACGCAGATCAAATGACCGCAGCGGCGGAGGCGGAGGTATTTTTGGACTTGTAATATTTATTATAGGGCTTGTACTTATTCTGTTATCTCCTTTAATAGGTTCGCTTATAAGGATGGCCATAAGCAGAAACAGGGAATTTCTGGCAGACAGCAATGGAGCTCTTATTTCAAGATATCCTGCAGGTCTTGCAAATGCCTTAAGAAAATTAAATAATTTTAGTGAAGTGGAAAGTGCCAGAAGCGCAACTTCTCATTTGTATATAGCGGATCCTTTAACCAAAAAAAACAAACCTGTTTTTTCTGGTCTGTTTAGTACACATCCGCCAATTGAAGAAAGAATAAAAAGACTGGACGAAATGTCACTGGGAATTGGAATTAAAAATTATTAGACAGCAAAAAATTAATATACAGGAAGGGATTTTAAAAAAATGGAAAAAGGTACTTTAAAATTAAAAACCGGTCTTGCAGAAATGCTTAAGGGCGGAGTTATTATGGATGTTACCAATACTGAGCAGGCAAAAATAGCCGAAGAGGCTGGAGCGGTTTCAGTTATGGCCCTGGAAAGAATACCTGCTGACATAAGAGCAGCGGGCGGAGTTGCAAGAATGACTGATCCTGAAATAATTCTAAAAATAATGGATTGCGTAACCATTCCAGTCATGGCCAAATGCAGGATAGGTCATTTTGCAGAAGCACAGATACTTGAATCTCTTGGAATAGACTATATTGATGAAAGTGAAGTACTGACCCCTGCTGATGAAAAATATCATGTAAACAAATGGAATTTCAAGGTTCCTTTTGTCTGCGGCGCAACAAACCTAGGTGAAGCATTAAGAAGAATAGGTGAGGGTGCTGCAATGATAAGGACCAAAGGTGAACCCGGAACAGGCAATGTTGTTGAAGCCGTAAGACATATGAGAACCATAAGGGATGATATAAAAAGAATTGCATCCCTTCCAAAAGAAGAGCTTATGACTGCCGCAAAAGAAATGGGCGCACCATATGAACTTATTCTTATTGTAAATGAAACTGGAAAACTTCCGGTGGTTAATTTTTCCGCAGGCGGGATATCGACTCCAGCGGATGCATCTTTGATAATGCAGCTTGGAGCAGACGGGCTTTTTGTAGGTTCAGGTATATTTAAATCTGAAAACCCCCTGAAAATGGCAAAAGCAATTGTGGAGGCAACTACCCATTTTAAGAATCCTGAAGTACTGGCAAGAGTTTCTAAAAGCCTTGGAAACGCAATGTATGGGATGGAGCTTTCTGAAATACCAAAAGAAGAGATGCGCTCTGCAAGAGGCTGGTAAATATAAAGTAAAAGGTAAAAGATGATTAAAATAGGTGTTCTGGCTTTGCAGGGAGCATTTAGAGAGCATATTAGTTCCATAAAAAAATGTGAGGCTGATGCTGTTGAAATTAAATTTCCTGATCAGCTTAAGGGGGTTGACGGTCTTATAATTCCCGGAGGCGAAAGTACAGCAATTAACAAGCTACTTAAAAAATATAATTTTAATATTTATCTGGATGAGTTTTTTAAATCAGGCAAAGCTATTTACGGTACCTGTGCAGGACTTATTTTAATTGCAAAAAAAGTGACAAACGAAGATTTTGGTCTGGGATATATAGATATTGATGTATCAAGAAATTCATACGGCAGACAGATTGAGAGTTTTGAGGAGTACGTTTCCATTGATTTTGACAGGAGCGAAAAATTTAAAGCAATTTTTATAAGAGCTCCTAAAATATTAAGAGTTGGACCGGATGTTGATATATTGTCTAAAATTAAAGATAATGTAATTCTGGCAAGACAGAACAATGTCCTGGCAAGTACTTTTCATCCTGAGCTTCAGGATGATATGAGGATTCATAAATATTTTCTAAAAATGATTGAAAAATTATAACAAGGGAGAATTATTATGTCCGGTCATTCAAAATGGCATTCAATAAAGCACAAAAAAGCAATTGCAGATGCAAAAAGAGGTAATATTTTTGGAAAACTGTCAAGAATGATTTCAGTTGCGGCAAGGGAAGGCGGAAGCGGGGATCCGGGTAATAATAACGGTCTTGCAAACGCAATAGCCAAAGCTAAAGAATACAATCTTCCTCAGGATAATATTGAAAGAGCAATAAAAAAAGGTACCGGGGAAATGGCTGGTGTCAAGTTTGAGCACATGACATATGAAGGTTATGGTCCCGGAGGAATTGCAATAATGGTGGACATAACTACTGAAAACAAAAACAGGACTGCTGCTGACATCAGAAGCATTTTTTCGAAAAGTGGTGGAGGTCTTGGCGAATCAGGTTGTGTTGCCTGGATGTTTGACAGAAAAGGCATAATTACAGTAAACAAGGAGTCAGTCAAGGATTATGATGATTTTATGCTTAAAGCCATTGATAGTGGCGCTGAAGACATTGAGGAAGCAGAAGATTCATATGAAATTAAAGTTGAACCTGTTCATCTCAATGAGGTTAAAAACAATCTGGTGAGCAATGGTATTATTGTAAAATTTACCGATATTCTTCTTATTCCAAAATCAACAATAAAACTATCAAAAAATGAAACACAAAAAGCACTAAAGATAATAAATGCTCTTGATGATTATGATGATGTTGAAAATGTTTACGCTAATCTTGAAATAGAAGACGCCTTGCTTGAAGAAATAGAGTCTTGATAATTTTCTAAAACAAATGCAGCAGGAAATCAAAAGAATATTAGGAATAGACCCCGGTATTGCGACAACCGGAATCAGTGTTATCGAGAGTTCTTCTGGCGGAGCTTACAGGACTTTGTACTGCGGGAGCATTGAAACATTAAAAGACAAAAGGATTGAACAAAGACTTTCGGAAATTTATTCTTCTGTTAATGATATTATTTCCAGGTATAAACCTGAGTGCCTTGCAATTGAGGAGATTTTTTTTAGCACAAATGCAAAATCAGTTATAAATGTCGGCCAGGCCAGAGGAGTCGTCCTCCTATGTGCAGACAATAACAATTTAAGTGTATTTGAATACACCCCGCTTGAAGTAAAACAGGCCATTGTTGGATATGGAAGGGCGACAAAAGATCAGATAAAATACATGGTCAAAATATTGCTGAAAGTAAACGAAGCCGAATTTCCAAAAAAAGATGATGCATGGGACAGTCTTGCAATTGCCATATGCCATGCAAACAGCAGCAGATTTAATGAAAATATTAAAAGATAATTTTTTGTAACAGGTTTTTTATTATCTGGTATATTTATTATAGATAAATTCAATATTTAAATAATAATTATTTTATGATTTCAAGACTAAGAGGCAAGCTGGTATTTAAAAGTATGTCAAAAATCATTCTGGATGTTTCCGGAGTTGGATTTGATATTTTGATATCCTCAAGAATATTTGAAAAACTTCCTGATCTTAACAATGATTTTACAATTGATACTTATATGCACGTCAGGGAAGATGAAGTTCTTCTTGTGGGTTTTTTAAACCAGAAGGAAAAAGAACTTTTCTTAAAAATTATCAGTGTATCCGGAGTTTCAATAAAAATAGCGCTTGTCATTTTTTCTTTTTACAGTGCTGAGGAACTTAGCAGAATTATAGTAAATGGTGAGTCAGAGATGTTAAGAAGAGTTCCGGGAATAGGCGGAAAACTCAGTGAGAGAATAATACTGGAATTAAAAGGCAAAATTACTGATGAGGTCGGCGAAAGAGAAGAGCAATCGACTGGTAATATTAAAATTACTGAGATAAGAGATGCGCTAAAAAGCCTGGGTTATTCAAATAATGAAATTCAGCAAATGCTCCAAAAAATAGGCAGAAAATTTATCGAAGATGCGGGTATCGAAGATATTTTAAAAGCCGCCTTAAAGGAGGCCTGAAATCACTAAAAAAGAAATCAAGAAAACATTTTTCGCTGCAGATGAGACATTTGATAGTGAAGTTGATGTCAAATTAAAAGTTGAAGATATTGAGCTTGACAAGAGCTTAAGGCCAAAATATATTTCTGAATTTATCGGACAAAAAAAAATTATTGAGAATTTGTCCATTTTTATAGATTCTGCAAGAAAGAGAAATGAGCCTTTGGATCATGTCCTGCTTTCTGGGCCGCCAGGACTTGGAAAAACATGTCTTGCTGAAATTATTGCCAATGAAATCGGAGTCAGTTTCAAAATAACATCAGGCCCGGCTATCGAAAGAACTGGCGATCTGGCGGCAATACTTACCAATCTTGAGAAATTTGATGTGCTTTTTATTGATGAAATGCACAGGCTCAACAAAACAGTTGAAGAAATATTGTACCCGGCTATGGAGGATTACAAGCTCGATATTATAATAGGCAAAGGACCTTCAGCCAAGTCAATAAGGATTGATATTTCACCTTTTACTATTATAGGCGCCACAACGAGAACGGGGCTTCTTGCATCGCCCCTAAGAGACAGATTTGGTGTTAATCTGAGGCTTGACTATTATGACGCTCAGGATCTTGTAAGGATAATTCTGAGATCAGCAAAGATACTGGGTGTATCCATTGACAGTGAAGGTGCAGCCACTATCGCAAGAAGATCAAGGGGAACTCCAAGAATTGCAAACCGTCTTCTTAAAAGAGTAAGAGATCATGCAATTTCTTCGGGAGACGGAAGCATAGATCTTAAAACAGCTGATATGGCATTAACCAAAATGGATATTGATACTCTCGGACTGGACGTAATTGATAAAAAAATTTTAGATACTATAATAAAAAAATTTGACGGAGGTCCTGTCGGAGTAGGAACTATAGCTATTTCTATAGGAGAAGAGGTTAATACAATCGAAGATGTTTATGAACCTTACCTGGTACAGATAGGTTTTATTAAGAGAACGCCAAAGGGAAGAATGGCAACTGAACTTGCTTATAAGCATATTAAAGTCAACAAACCTGCTAAAAATGAAAGCCTTTTTTAAACTTAAATTATGGATTTAAACTTATTTGACTATGATCTGCCCCAAAGATTAATTGCCCAGACGCCCTTAATGAGTCGGGACAATTCAAGACTTCTGATACTGGATAAAAAAAACGGAGACATAAAGCACGACTTTTTTTACAATATCGCCGACTATCTGGACAGTAAAGACGTGCTTGTAATAAATGATTCCAAAGTAATAAATGCGAGAATTTTTGGTATCAAAGAGGGAACGGGGGCAAAAATTGAGTGTTTTATACTAGAAAAAAAGAAAAATAATAATTTTATTGCACTTTTAAGGCCATACAAAAAAGTAAAAACGGGCAGCAGAATTTTTTTAAATAAAGAAGAAAGTGCTTATTTTGATGTAATTGAAAAATCAGAAGCCGGGAAAGCATTAATTAATTTCAATATTTGCGCAGATGAAGTTTTTAATAAATACGGTCAGATGCCGCTGCCTCCTTATATCAGGAGCAGGAATTTTGACAATTCTTTTTATCAGACGGTTTATGCCAAAAAAGAAGGGTCGGCAGCTGCTCCAACAGCCGGTTTGCATTTTACAAAAAAACTTATTGAAAAAATAAAAGAAAAGGGTGTTATTTTTGCCAGAATAAATCTTGAAATAGGTCTGGACACTTTTAAACCCATAACCGAAGAAAATATAAAAGAACATAAAATACACTCCGAAAAATATAATATTACTGAAAGCAATGCCAGGAAAATACTTGATGCCAAAGCCTCCGGTGGAAGAGTGATAGCTGTCGGAACAACTTCTACAAGGGTTCTTGAAACTGTTGCTTCTATTTATGGAAAGATAAAGAATTCCAGTGGAAGAAGCAGTCTTTATATATATCCAGGATATGAATTTAAAATAACAGATGCACTTATAACCAATTTTCATCTTCCAAAATCAACTTTACTGGTCATGGTGAGTGCATTTGCCGGGAGAGAAAATATACTGAATGCATACGATAATGCTATAAAAAATAATTACAGATTTTTTAGTTTTGGAGACTGCATGCTTATTAAATAGTTTTTTGATAAACAATTAGCTAAAATGGTCTAATCTGGAAAGTTACAAGCTTATTTTAAGCAAATAATTAGCTAAAAACCGAGTAATTCACCAGGGCTAAATAATTTATTAATAACATTAAAAGATATATCATGGAATATTTTAAGGTATTAAAGCGGGACAGCAAATCAGGGGCAAGAATAGGAAAAATAACAACATCAAAAAATGTTATTTATACTCCGGTATTTATGCCTGTAGGAACCAAAGCCACAGTAAAAGCTGTTCTAAATGAACAGCTTGAAGAAATGGGCTGCAATATTTTACTTTCAAATCTTTATCACCTGTATTTGTCACCCGGAATTGAGCTTTTAAAAAAAGCAGGAGGTCTTCACAAGTTCTCAAACTGGAAAAAAAGCATACTTACAGACAGTGGAGGTTTTCAGGTTTTCAGTCTGAGCGGTACCAGGAAAATACTGGATGAGGGAGTTGAATTCAAATCAATTATTGACGGTTCAGCTCATCTTTTTACTCCAGAAAAAGTAGTGCAGATGCAGATGGATATAGGGTCAGATATTATGATGGTTCTGGATGAATGCAGCACTTTTGATGCCACTGAAAAGGTTATTACTGAAGCAGCAAAAAGAACATTAAAATGGGCAAGACTTTCAATAAATGAACTAAAAAAACACGATGAAAACCAGGTCTCAAAACTTTTTGGGATTGTTCAGGGTGGTTTTAATAAAAACTTGAGAAAATACTGCGCCGAGTCAGTATCGGAACTTGGGTTTAGCGGTATTGCGCTGGGAGGTTTAAGTGTTGGTGAAAATAGAAGCCTGACTGTAGAGATGATATCTCATACTGTTAATTTTGTGGACAAAGCAAAACCCCTGTATGTTATGGGGCTTGGAGATCCGATAGGGATTCTGGAGGCAATAAACTGCGGAATTGACATGTTTGACTGTGTGCTGCCGACAAGGATATCAAGAAATGGAACTGCGTTTACAAGATCCGGGAAAATAAACATAAAAAATGCCGGGTTTAGTGATGATTTTACTCCTTTGGATGAGTTTTGCAGCTGCTACACATGTCGTAATTATACAAAATCATATTTAAAGCACTTGTTTAAAAGCAGAGAAATATTGTCAAGCGTACTTCTTTCAATTCATAATCTGTTTTTTCTGTTTGATCTGGTAAGAGATAGCAGAAATGCAATTGCCGGCGATAGTTTTACGGATTTCAAGAAAGCTTTTTTGAAAAAATACAAAACAAATAGTTTTTAAAGAATATATTTAAAAAAGTGATTAATTTTAAAAGACTTTATCTTAATTTTTAAGACTTGCAAAATAAATTAAATAGTATTTGCAAAAAATAGAAAAATGTTAATAATAGTTATATTTGCAAAAAAATATTTGCAGATTAATACTTTTAAAATAGTTTATTTTAGAAAATAAGGTGAAAATGATGAAAAATATTAGAAATAGCAAATGGTCCAAGATAATTATAATTACAGTTATAGCAATTGCGATTATACTTATCGGAATAGTTGCTTCAGGATGTAATCTGCTTGTTCCAACCGCAGCAGGCGGAAGTACTACAGTTGCTACCAATGCAGACGGAACCGTAGTTCAGCCGTCTTTTCTTGCAAAATACGGAACATGGATCTGGCTTGTAGTTTTAGTTGTAGCTTTTTATTTCCTTCTTATCAGACCTCAAAGAACAAGAGCAAAAACACAGCAGGATTTGCTTGGTAATCTTCAGAGAGGGGACGAAATAATTACAGTGGGTGGAATCTTTGGCAAGGTAAAAGATGTTACCGGAGACTCACTTATTATTACAATTTCAAGCGGTGTAGACGTTAAGATAACAAAAAGTGCAGTAGCAAAAAAATTGACACAGGACGTTTCAGCATCTTCAAATAATTTAAAAAAATAACTTTTTCAATATGAGAAAAAACAAATTAAACATAGTAACAGTACTTGTTTTTGCGGTAATTGTCGGTTTGGCAATATGGAGTATTTTATCTTTTCCAATTAAGCTTGGACTTGACCTTAAGGGCGGGACACAGGTAATTTTAAAGGCAACGCAGATTCCAAAGGCCGGTGATGCTACTGCTACTACAGTTGATCCTAATGCAACAGCAGGTAATGCAAGTTCAGAGGCAATCGATAAAGCAATGCTTATAATGTTAAACAGAATTGATAAACTTGGCATTTCTGAACCACTTATTACAAAAGATTTCTCAAGCAATATCGTGGTTCAGCTTCCTGGTGTTGATAATCCGGATAAAGCCGTTGAAGTAATTGGTCAGACTGCTCAGTTGGAATTCAGAATAGTCACAGGCTATGATGAGCAGAATAAAGAAATACTGGGACCTGTGCTGCTTACAGGAGACAAACTAACCAATGCAAAAGCAGGCTATGACAGCAATGGACAGGTAGTTGTTCAGTTTAGTTTTAACTCTGAAGGCGCAACGGAATTTGCAAAAATTACGAGGGAAAATATTGGCAATCAGCTTGCAATAGTGCTTGATGGTCAGGTAAAATCAGCACCCGTAATAAGATCAGAAATTTCAGACAGCGGGGTAATTGAAAGTATAGGCAGCCTTCAGGAGGCAAAAGATATTGCTCTTGTGCTGCAAACCGGAGCTCTTCCTGTTAATCTGGAGATTCAGGAAGTTAGGACGATAGGACCGACTTTAGGACAGGATTCACTGCGTCAGAGCCTTCTTGCAGGCGCAATAGGGTTTTTGCTTGTTGTTATTTATATGCTTGTGATGTATCGAGGACTTGGTCTTATTTCTGTAATTGGTCTTATGAGTTACGTAGCTTTGTTCTGGGGTGTTCTTTCAGGTTTAAGAACTCCAATAACACTTCCCGGAATTGCAGGTCTTATTTTAACAATAGGTATTGCTGTTGACGCCAATGTTTTGATTTTTGCCAGAATCAGGGAAGAAATGGCAAAAGGCAAAACAAAAATTATTGCTTTCAGGGAAGGTTTTAAAAATGCATTAAAAGCTATAATTGATTCAAATATTACAACCTTAATAACGGCAGCAGCGTTATACAGGTTCGGAACAGGTCCAATAAGAGGATTTGCAGTTACTTTAGCCATAGGTATATTGATCAGCATGTTTACGGCAATAGTTTTAACAAGATCAATCTTATTTCTGATGGTTAATACAAGAGTTATGTCACCAAAATTTATCGGGGTTAAAATACCTAAAACTCAGAATCAGAAGGAGCATTAGTTGGCTATCGAAAAACAGGTTATGACCGACAGGTCATCATATAAGTTTGATTTTATCGGAAAAAGAAAAATATGGTTTATTTTTTCAACTTTGTTAATTCTTGCCAGCATAGTTCTTTTTTTGGTAAGAGGTTTTAGTCTGGGATGGGAAAAAAGCTTTAATTTCGGAATTGACTTTCTTGGTGGAAACCTATTGGAAGTCAAGTTTAAGCAGGATGTTCCCATAGAGCAGCTGCGAAAAGTTATGGAAGATGCCGGATATGGCAAGTCCATTCTTCAAAGCACTTCAACAAGCCAGTATGTTATAAGAACTGTGCCGATAGACGTTGCTGAAAAAACAAAAATACTTGATGCTCTTGATAAAAGTATAGGTATTGAAAGACCACTGGTTCAGGACAGGCAGGTAGCTGCCGGTTTTTCCCAGCAGATAACAAAATTTGCACTTATTGCTGTAGCAATAAGCCTTGCAGGTATTCTTATTTATATATGGATAAGATTTGAAGTAAGATTTGCTATTGTTGCCATAATTGAACTTCTTCATGATCTTCTTATTTTACTTGGATTTTATGCAATAACTTACAGAGAGTTTAATACAACTTCTATTGCGGTAATATTAACTATACTGGGGTACTCCCTCAGTGATACAATTATTATTTTTGATAGGGTGCGTGAAGAGATTAGGCTCACCAAGAAAGACAGATTCTTTGACATTGTAAATTATTCAATAAATAAGACACTTATAAGATCAATTGGCACAGCTGCAACAACATTATTTCCGATAATTGTTTTGCTTATAATTGGAAATGAGACATTAAAAGATTTCGCTTTCGGTCTTTTTATAGGTATTCTTGCCGGAAGTTATTCCTCCGTATTTATTGGAAGTCCGCTTCTTGTAGTTTGGAATAATAGATTTCCAAAATATAAAAAATAATATGCAGGAATTACCTGAATATTGGACAGCTAAAAATCAAAACGCGGATTTCAAGTTTTTAGCTGTCGAAATTTCTTCAGAATTAAGAAATGAGGTTTTTTCATTTCTTAAAAATACTGATTACTTCATTAAAGTAAATCCAGACAAATCCTTAAAATCCTCTGATACGGGTGAATTTGAAAGTTTTATAGCTGCTTTTCTATATATCCTTGTGTGCAGTGGATATGATTCAATAGAAAAAATAGCTGCTTTCCTTGGTTCACATGATGCGGATATATTTCTTAAGTCTTTAACAGTCTATCCTTCCATATCAATATTTATTCTTTTAAATAGCGGATATTGTAAAATTGAGCAGTTAAATAATTTTTTTAACAACAATGAAGTGGATATACCATATAAATTTCTTTTGGAATTTAGTGAAATTTATTTAAAAATTCTCTCAAGACGTGGAATTAATACACTGGAAAAAATAGACTCCTTTCTTAAATTTCCCAAAGGAAAAGATTTTCGTGATCCCCTTAAGCTTCCAAACATGGAGTCTGCTGTTTGCAGAATACTCAGAGCAGCAGAAAGTAAAGAAACTGTACTTATTTTTGGAGATTACGACGCAGATGGGATAATAAGCACAGTTCTGCTGTATGATTTTTTAAAAAAAATTGGTATTAATGTATTGTGTAATATTCCTGACAGAGCTAATGATGGTTATGATATAAACCTGAAATATATAAATAAAATAAAGAAAAATAATCCCGAAATTACATTAATTGTATGTGTGGATTGCGGTTCAAACTCATGCGAGGTAAAAGAAAACTTTTATAAAGATTATCCGGATCTGGATATTTTAGTGTGTGATCACCACAAGATTACTGAAAAATCATCCGATACGATTACTGATAAAAACAGATTTATCGTAGTTAATCCACAAGACCAGACCTCTGAATATAATTTTAAATATCTGAGTGGAGCTGGCGTAACATTTAAATTTATTCAGGCTGTAGTTTCCAGAATAGAAAATAAAAATTTAATTTTTGAAAAAAGCTATCTGACGGGTCTCCTTGATCTTGTAGCTATTTCTACAATAGCAGACCTTATGCCGTTAATTGATGAAAACAGAATGCTGGTTAAAAAAGGGCTTTCTGTCTTAAAGAATACAAAAAATCCCGGATTAAAGACAATGTTAAAATCTGTGCTTCCAGATAAAATAAATACCGAAGAAGAAATTAACACCTATGATGTTGGTTATATAATAGCACCCAGATTAAACGCACCCGGCAGACTTGGTGATTCTGATAAAAACACACTGGGTAATGACATATATTTTGACCAGACTGATGATGAAAAATCAATTGATTCGGCAGATTCTCAAAAAATACTTGATTTTAAAGTTAAAGAGAAAAGTTTTAATCTTTTAACATATCAGCAAGTTGAAAATTCGCAGCATATGGCAGAATTAGATGAACTGGTTGACGATATAAATAAATTAAATGAAAAAAGGAAAGAAAATCAGGCTGAAATGCTAAAATCAATACTAAATAACAAAGATTTTGATTTTGAAAATATTGTCACCAAACAGAAAATATTTATTGAAAAATCTGATCAATGGAGCGAAGGGCTTTTAGGCATAGTTGCTTCTGATCTGGTTAAAAAATTAAATATTCCCGTGATTCTTTTTAAAGAAGGCAAAGAAAAATACAAAGGATCGGGAAGAAGTATTGAAGATTTTGATTTATTTGAAAATCTTAACAGTGTCAGCTGCTATTTTGACAAGTTTGGGGGTCATAAAATGGCTTGCGGGCTTACTATAAAATCTGACCGAACAAGTATAGATAAAAAAGGTAAAGTTTGTGACAACTACAATATTTTTAAAAAAGAGATGATAAAGATAGCTAAAAAAAAGTTATCAGGACACAGAATTGAAAAAAAATATTATTACGATATGGAAATTGATTTTTCGGAGTTAAAACCTTCTTTTACCAAAGAACTAAAACTTATGGAGCCTTTTGGAATTGGAAACACCAGACCTGTTTTTTTAATAAGAGACTGTACTGTAAAAAAAGTAAATTTTTCGAAAAATGCAAAACATGCTATTCTTCAAATCAGAAATCAGGGATCTTATAAAAAAGCATTAATATTTAATATAAACACAAAAACTGCTGAGGATTTAAAAAAAATTGCTGCAAGTACACCGGTTTCGTTAATATGTAATATAGAAGAGAACAAGTATGAAAAAAATACTTATCCCCAATCCTCTTCTTTACAATTATTAATTTTGGATTTATTTTATAAAATAGATTCTGAATAATTTAAAATTTATTTTTTAATTTTGCTTAACCTTAAACTGAGATAAAAGAATTATGATAGAAAATACTGAAAACATAAAAGATGGCCTGAGTATTTCTGAGTCAGAAAACACCGATATAGATAAAAATTTTGCTGAACTCATGGATTCCATAAGTTCTTATAATCCAAAAGCAGATATGGCTTTAATTCAAAAAGCTTTTCTTACGGCAAAAAAGCATCATTCGGACCAATTTAGAAAATCAGGAGAGCCTTTTATTATGCATCCTATTGAAGTTGCAAAAATACTGGCGATTATAGAACTGGACCAATCATCAATAATTGCTGCAATTCTTCATGATCTTGTTGAGGATACTGATTTTTCAATAGAAAAAGTCAAAGAAGAGTTTGGGGAAGAAATTGCAAATATCATTAGTGGTGTTACCAAGCTTGAAAAAATTATTTTTCACTCTAAAGAAGAGAGACAAGTCGAAAACCTTAGAAAAATGATTATTGCAATGTCCGAGGATGTCAGAATAATTATAGTAAAACTTGCTGACAGGCTCCACAATATGAGAACGCTTTCTTCTCTCAGTAAAGAGAAAATACAGTTAAAATCATTGGAAACCCTTGAAGTTTATGCGCCAATTGCTCACAGGCTGGGGATTTCTCAAATTAAATCTGAGCTTGAAGACTTAAGTTTTAAATTTCTTTATCCCCGGCAGTATGTCAAAATAAAAAAAATGCTGAGCGAGAAAGTAGAGGAAAGAAAAGAGCTGATTGATGAGGCAATCGAAACAGTAAAAGAAAAATTGGATGAGGTAGGAATAGCTACTGAGATAAGCGGAAGAGTTAAAAATTATTATAGTATTTATAATAAGATTACTATTCAAAATAAAACATTTGAAAATATCTATGATCTTATTGCAATAAGAATAATAGTAAATGATATAAAAAGTTGTTATGGAGTGCTTGGCATTATCCATTCAATCTGGAAACCCGTTCCTGGCAGATTTAAAGACTATATTGCAAATCCTAAATTTAATATGTATCAGTCTCTGCATACTACAGTAATAGGCAAAAAAGGTATTCCTGTAGAAATTCAGATAAGAACTGTAGAAATGCACAAGATATCTGAATATGGTATTGCTGCCCATTATAAATACAAAGAAGGTGATATCAAGCCTGATGAGTTTGACAAGAGAATTGCATGGATCAGACAGCTTCTTGACTGGCAGAAAGAGCTAAAGAGCCCTCAGGACTATATGGAATCATTAAAACTTGATTTATTTGAAGATGAAGTCTTTGTGTTCACTCCTAAAGGAAAAGTAGTAAATCTTCCTCGTAAATCAACTATTATAGATTTTGCATATGCAATACATACCGATATAGGTCAGAACTGTATAGGAGCAAAAATAAATTCACAAATGGTTCCTATCGAAACCTCTCTTGAAAATGGAGATATTGTCGAAATTATTGTTTCAAAAACACCAAAAGGGCCGAGCAGGGACTGGCTTAACATAGTCAAGACCGCAAAAGCCATTAATAAGATCAAGCAATGGTTTAGCAGAGAAGAGAGACATGAATCTTTAAATGCCGGCAAGGAAATAATGCTTAAGATCTTAAGAAAAAATGGGCTTTCATTTAAAACTGTCAGCCTTGATATTTTTGAAGACGTTGCAAAAGAGATGAATTTTGAAAAAGCTGAGACTTTGTTTAGAAATATCGGAACCCATAAGGTTTCAGCCCATCAGGTTTTTACTAAAATTCTTAAAAAATTAAACCAGCAGGACGACATTCCAAAAGAAATGACTCTTGATGATATTCATCAAAAAGAGCAGGTTAGAAGACCAGGTACTGGTGTTATAGTAAAAGGAATGGAGGGCGTTCTTGTTTTTATGGCAAAGTGCTGCAATCCTGTTCCGGGGGATAAAATAACCGGCTATATTACAAGAGGAAGAGGCATTTCAGTTCACAGAGAAGACTGTACAAATTTAAAAAATTTGTTACAGGAGGAGCAGTCCAGAATAATCGAAGTCAGTTGGGACAAAAACGCACCATTGAAATTTAATGTTGAAATTGAAATTGAGGCTTTAGACAGAACCAAGCTTTTAAAAGATATTACAAATCTTATCAGCGAGTATGATTTGAATATTGTATCTGCAACAGGCGGTACACAGAAAAAAAATGGCTTTGCTAAATTTAAATTTACAATAGAGGTATCTAATAAATATATTTTAAAGGATGTTATTAATAATTTAAGGAATATTGATTCTGTTTATGATGTTTACAGAGTCCTTCCCAGAGGATAATCAAATGGAAATAAAGAAATTTGTTTTAAAGTTCCTGGATGTAAACTGCTATCTGGTCAGATATAATAATTGTAATTTTTTAATTGATCCTGGCTCGGAATTTAAAAGAATAAAAGAATATATTATAAAAAACAGTATAAAACTGGATTTTATAATTAATACACATGCCCACTATGATCACTTTGGAGCAGTGTCTGATTTAATGAAAGAATTTGACATTCCATTTTATATGCATGAAAATGAATCGGATATTATGGCAGATTCTAAAAAAAATTTGTCTTCTATTTTAAGTTCAGGTGAATTATTATTGCAAACCTGTACATTTATAAACGAAGACACTGTTGATAATTTTTTAAAACCAGGCATTAAAATAATGAATTTTCCAGGCCATACGCCCGGAAGCATTATAATAAAGGTTGAAGATAATCTTTTTACGGGGGATATTCTGTTTAAGGAATCTGTTGGAAGAACTGACCTGCCAGGAGGAAACAGCCGAAATATGAATGAATCTTTAAAAATAATCAAAACTTTTGATAAAAAATTAAAGATATTTCCGGGACACGGCCCTGAAAGCACTATGGAAGAGGAACTTGAAAATAATTATTTTCTCAGGTAGAAGGATTAATAATTTATATTTTTTTAAAGATGCTATTAATTTATTATCACTATTTTATTAAGGATGGCTGCATTGATTTATAATTCACCCAGAGGTACATATGATTATTACGGGGAAAACATAAAGTATTTTGACTTTATTAATAAATCATCGAGAGATTTATTTAAATTATATAATTATCTGGAAATGATTACCCCTCATTTTGAGCATACTGAGGTTTTTTCGAGGGGGATAGGCGAGAATTCTGATATTGTGAAAAAAGAGATGTTTACATTTGCAGACAAAAAAAACAGATCGCTCACATTAAGACCGGAAGGTACTGCATCGATCGTAAGAGCAGTAATTGAAAGAAAGCTATACGCAGAAAATCTTCCACTAAAATATTTTTATATAGGCAGCATGTTCAGGTATGAAAGACCTCAAAAGGGAAGAATGAGGGAATTCACGCAAGTCGGAGTTGAGGCTATAGGCAGCGAGAATCCGGCAATTGATGCGGAAGTGATATGGCTGCTGAATAATCTTTTTAAAAATCTTGGCTTTAAGAATCTTGAGCTATCCATTAACAGCATAGGCTGTACTGAATGCAGAAAAGATTATACATTACTGCTCGAAAATTACCTTAACCCAAAAATTGACAAGCTTTGTTCTGATTGTGCCGGAAGAATAGGCAAAAATACATTAAGGGTTTTTGACTGTAAAGTTAAAGAATGCCAGATTATTTTAAAAGATGCTCCTAAAATAAGCGGTCATCTATGCGGCAAATGTAAAAGCCACCTTGAAGATGTTTTTGAAATACTTAGGATACTTGATATAAAATATGTTCATAATGAAAATCTTGTCAGGGGATTTGATTATTACACAAGAACTATCTTTGAAATTGTTTCTCATGACATAGACAGTGCTCAGAATGCTCTTGGCGGAGGGGGCAGATATGATAATCTTATCAGCGAGTTCGGAGGTCCCAAGCTCAGCTCAATAGGATTTGCAGTAGGCCTTGAAAGAACAATGCTTTTAATGCAGGATCTTGGAATAAAGCCTCCGGAAGACAAAACTGATATTCCGAGTGCCTATATCATAAATATGTCTCTTAAATTTAACAGCTATCTTTTTGAAATATTTAAGTTCCTTAGACAGAACAAGGTTATATGTGACAGCAATTTCAATATTAGAAATATTGGAACAGAAATAAAATGGGCTAAAGAACAGGGATACAGTCATATAATAATAATTGGCGAAGATGAAGTTAAAAACAGTTCTCTGACTGTTAAAGATTTAAATAATTTCAGCCAGATTCAGATTAGCTGGCTTAATGAAAAAATAAATCTGCTTAATTTATTTAAAGTTCCCCATCATAAAAATTAAATAATTATTTTTAAATGTTTTTAACAAATTTTAGAGAAAGCTGATAATGGAAGATTTAAAAGATAAATTTAAAACTGGGCTTAGAACAAATCTTTGCGGTGTTATAAACAAAGATTTTACAGATAAACAAGTAATTATCTGTGGATGGGTTTCAAAAAGACGTGATCACGGTAAATTAATTTTTGCTGATATAAGAGATTTTTCAGGGATAGTTCAGGTAGTTTTTAATCCTTCTTTTGCAGAAAAAGCATATGATTTTGCAAAAGAATTAAGAAGTGAATTTGTTGTTCAGATTAGCGGTACAGTAAAAAACCGAACGGCAGAAACAATAAACAATGAAATCAATTCAGGCGAAATTGAGATACTGGCAAGCGAACTGACAATCTTAAGTAAAGCCAAAACACCTCCGTTTATGATTGATGACAGAGAACAGGTAGATGAACTTACTCGTTTAAAATACAGGTACATTGATTTGAGAACAGTTGAAATGCAGAAAAATCTGCGTTTGAAAAGTGCGGTAATGAATGTAACCAGGAATTATCTTGATGATAATGGTTTTGTGGAAATAGAAACTCCGATTCTTGCAAAAAGCACTCCGGAAGGCGCACGTGATTTTTTAGTTCCTTCAAGGCTTAACCCCAACAAGTTTTTTGCTCTTCCGCAGTCTCCTCAGCTTTTTAAACAAATATTAATGTTTTCAGGATATGACAGAATTTTCCAGCTGGCCAGATGCTTCAGGGATGAAGATCTAAGATCAGACAGACAGCCGGAATTTACCCAGATTGATCTGGAAATGACTTTCGTAAAACAGGAAGATGTCATGGAACTTATAGAGGGTCTCATGAAGAGAATATTTGACAAAGTCATGAAAGCTGATTTAAAACTGCCTCTGGAAAAAATTACATGGCTTGAAGCAATCTCAAACTATGGTTCAGACAAACCAGATTTGAGGTTTGATTTAAAAATAAAGGATATTTCTGAAATATTTGCTGATTCTGATTTAAAAATATTCAAAGAAACCTTAAACAACGGCGGCGTGGTAAAGTGCATAAAGCTTGAGGACGGAAGTGTGCTGAGCCGAAAAGATCTGGATGACATTGTTGCTTTGGCAAAAAACAATGGAGCTGGAGGTCTGTTATGGATAAAAACGGATGAAAATGTCGAGCTGCAATCTCCGGTATCAAAATTTTTGAGCGATATTGAAAAAGAAAAAATAATAAAGCAGCTTGAACTTAAGAGCAACAACCTTGTTTTGATTGTTTCTGACAAATTCATTACTGCGTGCAGTGTTTTGGGTATTGTAAGAAATCATCTTGCTGCCAGGCTTGGTCTGATCAATAAAAATGAGTATAAATTTTTATGGGTTTATGATTTCCCGCTATTTGAATATGATGAGAAGGAAAAAAGATATAAATCAGTTCATCATCCCTTTACAATGCCTGATATAAAAGATATAAATTATCTTGAGTCGGACCCGTTAAAAGTTAATTCAGTTTCTTATGATATAGTTTTAAACGGTACAGAAATAGGCGGAGGTTCCATAAGGATAAATGATCTTGAAATACAGACACAGATACTCAGAATACTTAAAGTTGATCTTGAAAAAGCCAGGGACAATTTTGGTTTTTTCTTGAACGCAATGGAATACGGCACACCGCCTCATGGAGGTATAGCACTGGGGCTTGACAGGCTTGTAATGCTTCTTGGCAGGTTAAAAAGCATCAGAGAAGTTATCGCATTTCCAAAAACTCAGTCTGCTATTGACATGATGTCAGAATCACCGGCAAATATAGAAGAAAATCAGCTAAAAGACTTGTTTATAAGCCTGATCAAGTATGAAG
>Ga0247841_10005825_pt1 | contig 19565 bp, 29 predicted proteins | sample LaCruzMarch2015__2_FD_192410 | JGI IMG/M metagenome (GOLD analysis project Ga0247841, IMG submission 192410) | Freshwater microbial communities from meromictic Lake La Cruz, Castile-La Mancha, Spain - LaCruzMarch2015_18m | ecosystem: Environmental > Aquatic > Freshwater > Lake | place: Spain... | reverse complement strand
GCGCAGACCTCAGTGGCGCATACCTCAGTGGCGCAGACCTCAGTGGCGCAGACCTCAGTGGCGCATACCTCAGTGGCGCAGACCTCAGTGGCGCATACCTCAGGGGCGAAAAACTAACAAAAGAACCCTTGATGCTTACGGGCTTGAAGTATTTCGTAATTATCGCAGTCGAAAAGATTCACATCGGATGCCAAGTTCACACGGCAAATAAGTGGAAGAAGTTTAAGGATTCGACCATATCGGAAATGGACGATGGTGCGCTCGAATGGTGGAAAACTTGGAAGCCAGCGATCATGGCTTTGCATAAGGAGCATGCGAAGGGTGAGAAGGTTTCTAAAGATAAGTGCGCGAAGTAACAACGGAGGGAAGCATGAATAATCAGCTAGTAGCGGCGAGAGTGGAAAGTATCTGGTCGGATTACTGCGATGAACGTACCGTCGAAAACCGGGAAGTTGCTTTTTCCGACAATGGCAACGACTCGTTTGATCAGGTCGAGTTTGTCATGGACCTTGAGGAAGAGTTTAGGATCCGCATCTCAGACACAGAAGAGGAATTGCTAGGGAAAATGACCATAGACGATTTGATCTGCTTCGTAACTCAGAAACTTCTTTGATCGTGATTAATAGAGCCTCGCTTTCAACGCTCAAGAAAAAACTCCGGAGGATCTTCAACGCATATATCCGGCTAAGGGACACTGACGAGAACGGTGTTGGGAAGTGCATTTCCTGCAATCGCACGATTGTTTACGGGGGCGATTGCCAGGCCGGTCACTATGAACCCAGCTCCATCGTATTTGCGAATCTTGACTTTGACGAGATAAACGTCAACGGCCAGTGCATCCATTGCAATTTTACCCTGGAAGGCAACAAAACCGGATATACGGTGGGATTGATCCGTAAGTACGGCGCCGGAGTGCTGGACCAGCTCAAGATCAAAAGGCGTCTTGGGTGTCATTGGGTCGCGTTTGAATACGAAGTTTTAATAGGTTCATACCGGGCCAAAGCCAAGGCTCTTGCAAAAACCAAGATGTTTGAAGTAGGAAAACTATCATAACCAAAGGGGAAGTTATGGTCCGTAAAAACCGCCGAGAAAGAATTGATGGAACATATTTCAATCTGCATTTACGAACTGAGATTATCAAAAGGGGAACACTTAAGCTCTTGCCAATCGAAACTCGTTTTGCTTTCCTCGAGAACACAGTTCTTCTATTGGCTGGTGCTTTAGAACGTCGGAAAAGAAAGGGGAAGTCATGAAGCAGATCTATGTTGCGGGACCGTATAGCTCCGAGAACATCATCCAAGGACTTGAAAACATTCGTGTAGGCCGCCGGATGGCAACGACGGTGCTTCTGAATGGACTGTGGCCTATTTGCCCGTGGCTCGACAGTGAGCTTTTTATGCAACTCCGGGAAGGGGAGAAGATCAGCCTTGAAACGATCCAAGCCTATAGCATGTCGCTCTTGAAACGGTCGGACGCAGTTCTGTGTATCGGGGAATGGCATAAGTCGAAGGGAACCATGGCGGAGATCAATGTCGCAATAAATAGTGACATCCCGGTCTTTTACGATCTGAAAGATGTTTTGATATGGTCTCGCGAAGAGTTAGACAAGAGCGCGGTGGCGGTATGACCTCTAATGACGCTATTCGGAAGATTAAGAAACTAATGCGGGTATCTGACCCGAAACGTGGTGCCACGTCATCTGAGATCGAGATTGCCTTGGCAATGATTGACCGATTAATGCGTGAGCACAATCTTCATTCAGCGCAAGTATCAGCCGCAGAGGATGAGGTAACTGTCTCTCGTGGAGATGAATTTCGCGTTTCCAAAGGTATGATTTGGCATCAAGTAGTTTCCTCGGCGATTGGAAAAATATGCGACTGTCTGGCGATTGTATCGTATTCCCGCTATGAAAAATCTCGGAAGTTTACTTTCCTTGGAGTCAGGGAAGATATCGAGATAGCCATGGAGCTGTTTCAAGAGTTTTTGTTGTGCATTGAGCTGAACAGCTACTCACTGTTTAACGATTCCACGGACCGGCGATCCTACTGCACGGGGTACGCTTATGCGCTAACATCACGAGCCGATGCGATGATTGCTGCACGCAAAAGTACCAGCGAAACATCTTTAATTTTTATAGGAAAAAAGGCTCTTGCTATAAAAAAGCATCTTAAGGATGAGGGCGTCGAAAAAAGCAGCCCTAAAAACATCGGAAAACTTTCCATGGCTTTTCATAAGGGGGAGAAAGACGGCCGGGAGTGTTCTCTTGATAAGAAAAAGCAGCCCAGGAAATTACAAGGGGACTTGCTATGAAAGAGCGTCCTATTCTTTTCAGCGGAGAAATGGTCCGCGCCATCCTGGACGGCCGTAAGACCCAGACGCGGCGCAAGATGAAGCCGCGGCCGCCTTCTGGAGTTCCTAGTGTTGTTCACTGTGAGCCGTTGAATGCTGATTTCAATCGGTTTGCGTTCTGGATTCCTGAAGATGATAGCCCTGTTTTTTTAAGCAAGCCAATCCCAGGCGCCAGACATTTTAAAATGTGCTCTGGACTGACCGGAAACGTGAAGCTAGCAGGTAAAAAGACCTGTCACTGGAAGTGTCCGTATGGAGTCCCGGGAGATCGTCTGTGGGTTAAGGAGACATGGTTGCGCGGTGATCTCGGCAGCGTTTTTTATCGTGAGGATTTTGTATCAGGGATTTATCAGGGGCATAGCCCGAATTTTACAAACTGGAAATCTTCCATCCACATGCCTCGCTCGGCTGCCAGGATCACCTTAGAGATCACCAATATTCGCGTGGAGCGTTTGCACGCCATAGGCGAGGACGATGCTAAGGCAGAAGGCGTTCAATGGGATGGAGATTATTTCTTGGGCGGCGTTCACGAGGTCAAAGGAACGCAAAAGTGCTGGGCAACAGCTCGCGATGCTTTTAAAGCAATCTGGCAATCCATCAACCGCCCCGGCTCATGGGAAAAGAACCCCTGGGTTTGGGTGGTGGAATTCAAGAGGATCGCATGACAGGATTTGCTTTGATCGTCTGGATTGCCCTGATGTGCTGCATTGAACGTGTCCATCTATCTCGGATCAAGATGCTCGAAAGTTATATCAATGAGTTAAAGCGCGAGCGTCGCGTGGTGGTGCCAGAATTGGAAGCGAACGCAGAACTTAGATGGACCGAGATCCCGCTTCCGCATGGATCTCTCTTGCTCAACGAGGAAGGTTTTCATGAGCGAGACTCTGTTTTGGTTCTGACTTATCATCGCAAAATGATTAAGGTCGCGCCTCATGGATAGCGTTCAAAACGCATCGGGATTTACCGCTGAAGAGAAGATGCGGAAACTTCTGCAGTTCATCGGAAACCCTGCTGAGTGCAGTCTGTGCGGGAATGTCATCTATTGGGTATCAGCGAAGCGCGGCGGGAGCTTGCCGGTGGATGGGGACGGTCAAGCGCATCAATTGACTTGTACGAGATATCGGGAATTGAAAGTGAAACAACAACAAGGGGGAATGTCATGCCGAAAGGGATGAACGACGCAGAGGTCTTTTACACGTTATACGGACAGATCATTCAGACCGTTCCGTTTTATGCGGACAAGTTCGTCCGTGTGTCCGATGAGTCAACGGCAGATCTGCAGGTGGTCCGATGAACGCGAAATCCGTCAAGAAGCTCCGGAGGATCCTGAAAGCGAATGAATTCCAAAAGGCGGACGAGTTTCGCGCGTCCGTCCGCACGTTGTCCTTCAGGAAGCGTTTGAAACTTGCGTGGATGATCGTCTGGAGGACCGTTTAGGCATGGCAAGTCCTCAAACCGACAAAGGTTATACCCGCATCGCGAACGAGCTTCTGGAGGCCATTCTGAAGCAGCCCTTGAACGGGAATGAGCTCAAAGCGGTCATTTACGTCATCCGGGAAACCTACGGATGGGGCCGGAAGAATGCTCCGATCTCGTTTGGAATGATATCCCGCTACACCGGAATATGCCGGCGCACTGCGATCAGGGTATGTTTAGCGCTTGAGAAGCGCGGGATCATTGTTTTCTACGGATCCGGATCTCGGGCGACGCACATCATGGGGGTACAGAAAAACTATGAAATGTGGACGGTGCCTGTGGATAACTTGTTGGAAGATGAAAAGACTAGTGACAGCCGTGACACTAGCACTAGTGACACCCAGACCACTAGCAAATTGCCAACTAGTGACACAGCTGTCACCAGAACTAGTGACAGCTGTGACACCCCTTCAAAGAAAGAAAGAAATACGTTTAAAAAAACCGAAAGAAAGGCGGCTTTTGAAAATAAAGACCTGTTGAAAACAAAACTCTCCCAGCTGATCAAAGGCAAAGAGGGGTGTATCACGAATTGCGATCCGAGACCTGTCATCGACGCTCTTGTGGGTGCAGGGTTTGATGTCATGCGGGTATGGGGAATTTTAGTGGAATCACGAGACAAGAAGAATCCTCCGGGCTATCTCGTGTCAACGCTATGCGGAAGCCAGTTCGCGGTGTCGGATCAGGCGTTGCGTAAAGCAAAAAGGGAGGCCGAGAAGTGGAAATATTTACCGAGTTCCGAAGTGGTTTGTGCGAGCAGTTCGAGTTTGATCAGTGCGGTGTCTAACCGGTTATGCGTTAGGTAGCTGTGGATATCACGTTTAACCCAGGCGCCGGTATTTCGGTAGGTGCTTGTTTTAGGTCTTGTGCGAACCGTGGACCGAAGTGCGACAGATGTTTCAGGATCCACGGAAAAGAATCCGAGTTCGTAAAACTTAAAAACAAGAAAAATATAATTAAGCACCAAACCCCGAAAGCCGGATGCCATGGCAAATCTGAAAGAAAATCTAGCGTATCTTCTGAGCAAAGATGACTGGAAAGCAGTTGAGCTCATGGATCATTGGGTGACAGTGTATTCGTGGATGCCACCCAAAATGCGTCTGATCGTGGACTTGAAAAGCGATGGAATGAGCAACAAAGACATTTCCAAGCTCATGGGTATTTCAGTGACGAGCATATGCAATCACCTCTTGAAAGCCAAGAAACGTATTCTGAGGGGGGAAAACATTTTATGAAATACCTCCTGTTTGTTTTGATCGCGATGATGGTAATTGTCTTTGGAACCTTGACTTATGTAGTTTTTGAGGAGACAAAAGCCAATGACACAAAATACGGAAATTTCGTTACTCTTGAAAAATCCTGTCCTACGCTCTGCTCATTGGGTCTTCGGGGTGAAATGTCTATCCCGGAAGGGTTGATGCTTTTGGAGAGGGAAAGCAAGCGGTTGCTAGGGGAATAAGAAATATTTTGTAGTGAAAGGTGAAAAAGACTCGCCATTCACCACAATAACTTGTGAGAGCCAGCAATCATACGCAGCTTAACTTTCACAAGGAGGAACACCATGAGCGACAGCGCAATCAAGGCACAGGGAACACTTTTAAAGCTTGGGGCTGGTTCACCGCTTTCTTACACCACGATCCCGGAAGTGAATTCGTTCACCGGGCCGACCGGAAGCGCGCCGATCATCGACGTGACCGATCTCGGAAGCACCGCGAAAGAGAAAATGACCGGGCTTCACGATAACGGTCAGCTTTCTTTCGAGATCAACTTCATCCCGGATAATGCCCAGCATGTCGCTCTCCGCGCTGCAAAAGAAGCCTCTACAATGTGCTCGTTCCAGCTTATTTTTTCGGATGGAACCACATGGGCGTTTTCGGGGCTTGTCACTGGATTTTCCGTTTCTGGGTCCGTTGACGGTGTGATCAAAGCATCCGTCTCCTTGGATATTTCGGGCGATATCAGCGAGAGCTAAGCCTTTCAATCCCAATAAACATTCAGGAGCCGGTATGCTGAAGCGTGAGGAAATCCTTTCAAAAATTTCTTTAAAAAAAGAGACAGTCCTAGTCGAAGCTTGGGGTGGTGAAGTTATTGTCTCCGAGATGTCCGGGGCCATGCGAGATTCCTGGGAGCAATCGATCACTCAAAAAGACGTTTCGGGAAAAACTGTTTCTCCGCGCGCTAAACTTGTCCTCTACACAGTTGTGGACGATCAGGGTCACCGGCTTTTTAATGACGAAGATCTTGAAGCTCTTGGGAAGCTATCATCAGAAGCTCTTGAGATGATCTGTGCCGCGGCACTCCGTGTCAACGGACTTGGATCCGCCGAGATTGATAAGTCAAAAAAAAACTGATTGCAAGTCCGGAGCGGCGGTTTTATTTTCTCCTAGCTGAGAAGCTAGGTAAAACGGTTAATGAACTCCTGTCGCAGATCGGCAGTTCCGAGATCACGGAATGGATCGCGTATCTCAATCTCAACATGAGATCTGAAAAGACAACTACGGACCCCAAAGCCGAGCTGATGAAGCGATTTTCAAACCGAGTGAAAAAGAAAGGCCGGTAAAATGGGCGTTTTAGGAACTCTTGGAAGTCTGAATGTTCTGCTAAGCGCAGACACTACGACATTCACTTCCTCGGTGGAGAAAGCGGCCTACGTTGCCGATCGCAACTTTTCCAAAATAGCCTTCCGCGGGAAAATGACCATGGCAGCCATATCAGCGGCTGCCACCGCCACAGCGACCGCCTTAGCAGTTGCTGTTAATAAATCCATCCAGCACGCCGACGATCTTGGCAAAATGGCTCAAGCGATCGGTCTCACCACCGAACAACTTTCGAGCCTAGAATACGCGGCGAAACTATCGAATGTGAGCCTCGATGAGCTGAGAGTTTCATTTCAAAAATTCGATAAGGCTATCTATGACGGTGCCAAAGGTTCCCAAGAACAGAAAGAAGCCTTCCGTATTCTTGGGGTTTCAATCACCGATGCCGCGGGAAATGTTCGGAATAATTATGACGTTTTCATGTCTACCGCAGAGGCGCTTTCCAAGATAGAAAATAGCGCACAAAAAACAGCTTTGGCTATGGTCCTTTTTGGAAAAAGCGGGGCTGCCATGCTGCCGCTTCTCAATGGTGGAAAGGCTGGCCTTCAGGACCTTACGAAAGAAGCCGAGCGAATGGGTTTGATTATTTCAGGATCGACGGCAAAGTCGGCAGAAATCTTCAACGATAACATGACGAGGCTTTCACAAAACACGCAGGGCCTTATCAATAAATTTACCGAGGGAATGTTGCCAACGCTTGCCAAATTCTATGAAGAGGTAAAATCATCCTCATCTGCGCTTGAAGCTTTCAAGCTTGCCGGCGAGGGCGTCGCGAATACATTGGTCGCAATCGCGAATTCGTTGACAGCGGGTCCTATTGGAATTTTCGCCAAAGCATTCAAGGTGGTTCCTGACATGTTTAACGCAGCAGCCTCTGGACCAGTGGGAGCATTTTCTAAGAGCCTTCAAGAGGCTTCAGCATCTGCTGAAAAAACAAGTGAAAGCACAAACAAGGCAGCAGAGAGCTCTACAAACTTGAATCAGGTTCTTGTCCAAAGCGCTGAAAAAACAAAAATGTTACAGCGCGCGGCAGATGGGGTAGGGAGCGCTTTCGGGAATGCGTTCGAGCGAGCAATTATGGACGGCATGAAATTCCGGGACGTTATGCTTTCTTTACTCCAAGACATCGAAAGGGCTTTGATCCGGTCCTTGATCACGGACAAGATCTCAGGCGTTATTTCGTCTGGGATTAGCGGCATGTTCTCTGGCGGTGGGCAGACTGCTGCGACCACTACAAAATCGGCCCACGGTAATATCTTCTCCGGTGGGGCTGTTGTTCCGTTCGCTTCCGGTGGATTAATCACTCGGCCATCCCTATTCCCCATGAAAAACGGTAGGGTGGGGCTTGCCGGGGAAGACGGGACCGAAGCGATCATGCCTCTATTCCGTGGAAGCAACGGGGATCTTGGTGTCAAGGCGGGTAAAGGTGGCGGAGTGGAAATCAACGTATACGCTCCCGCCGGATCAAAGGTCTCTTCCAACCAGCAAACGAAGGGTGACCAAGATCAGATCAATATCATGATCGACGAAGCCGTAGCCGGATCCGTAAAAGACTCCGGGAGCAAGACTTATCGTGCTCTGAAGAACTCTTTTGGCTTAAGGCAATCACTAACTACTAGGTAGATCAGGATGGCTCAGTATAAACTTATTCTCTCGTTTTGGTTTATAGCCGTATACAGCCATGCAGCTTGTGTATGAGACTCTTCTAGTGTATGGAAGCCCCCACTCACCATAGCGAACATCTAAGTCTGCTGCGGCATGGCATTTCGAGTCAGCTTCTTCCCAGCCTTTAGGAGGATTCCATTCCGGATGCACATTTTCGTAGTGCATGGCACAGCCGTTTAAAGCCAAGATAAGCATCAACCCTGCTAAGATTTTCTTTGTTCCGCGAAACGTGTTCTTAACCTTTTGTGCGGATGTGATATAGACGATCATAGTCCGCTTGCAATCCGCTAAAGCTCTATGTGTTCCATCATCTGAAAGATTCCCCATCTTCGCAAGATCAGCAAGTTTATAACTTTTGAGTCCAGGCCAAGCCGCTCTAGCTTTTTTGTAGGCGCAAGTCACATGCTTCACGATTGGCTTTTTCCCTAATTTCTCCGCCGCGCAGTTGATAAACGATTTATCGAAGTCCTTGTTGTATGCGACCAGCTTCTCTTTGCCAATAAATTCACGGAACTCCTCCAGAGCATTGTCTAGCGGGATACCTCCTGCTTCGACCATCTCATTGGTGATCCCGGTCAATTCAATAATTTTTTGAGGTATGGGCTTGCTCGGTTTCACTAGGGCAGAGTACGTCTGTTGTTCTGGATTATTCGTATGAGCTTTGATCGCCGCAATTTCTATGATTTCGTTATCCATAGGATCTAACCCTGTTGTTTCTACGTCGAAAACTACAAACGTCTCCGGAACAGCATCGATCGGCGATGATCTTTTTTTTATCGTATTTCCTGAGTTGATGCTTGTAAGGGTTTGTTTGGAGGAATTCATCTCTTTTAAAAATAGCACCAGCACCACGACGATTAGAATCACCACGATAAACGCCATTGTCCACCTCCCTTGGTTTTGTGGGGGGATTATACCCCTGAAATAAATCTTGTGGAATTTTTAGCGCGCGAAGTGAAAAAAGCGGCTCTTTCACTCCAATATCAGTATGGACACATGGCCCGCGACATTACCTCAAAGACTATCGAGTGATACCACGGTCAAAGACGATGAAAGCCGGGCCATTACTGAGATGGATTCCGGTCCCGCGTCCGTCCGCAACCGTTTTACGGCGATCACGCAGGCCGTCAAAGGATCGATTCTATTGACAGGTGTTCAACTTTCCACGTTCCAGACCTTTTTCCGAGCGACTCTAAACCACGGCTCTTATTCCTTTCTCTGGATACATCCTTTTACCGAGTCCGTGGTCACGATCCGGTTCAAGAGCAAGCCTGAGTGGCAATGTATTAAATCGGCAGCAAGCGTCAATGATCGTATGTACCAGGCGTCCCTTGAGCTAGAAATTCAGGCGTAGGCGATGGACATCTCCGATGATCTGAAGAAGGACGCTTGGGCGAACGAAAGCGCACTTCCGCTCGTTCTTTTGACTATCAGCCACGCCTCCCTGGCCGACGATATTCGCGTGGTCAATAACAAGGTCGCCATCACCTCCAACGGCCTTGAATACATCGCCTTTCCGCTTCAAATCACTCTTCCTGACTCAAAAGAGGATTCCCAGCCCTCCTCCAAGTTAACGATCAGCAACGTCTCTCGGGAGATCGGGCAAGCCATTCGCCTTATTTCAACGCCCCCCTCCATCTCCATCAAGGTGGTGCGGCAGGAAACCCCGGACATTTTGGAAGCCGAGTTTGTTGGAATGCTCTTGAGCAACGTCCGGTACAACATGATGACCGTTACGGCAGACATCGTATTCGAGGACCTGACCCGAGAAGAGTACCCATATCTGAAATTTTCCCCCTCTATTTTCAAGGGGATCTTATGACGATCCAGCTATTTATTCTCTTGGCTCTTGTAGTGCCCTTCAAGCCCAAAGGCCGCTCTTATTTCGGATGGGATTGTTGGGGTCTTGTTCACACCGCTTTCAAAGAGATTTCAGGCATTGATCTCCCAAGCTTTGTTGATGATTACGTTGACCCAGGGGACACCGAAGCTTCAAGAAGAGTGATTAACGACCTGGTATTGATTGAAAAGCAGCGCTGGGAGAAGGTTTCTAGCCCTAAAGCACTGGATGTGGTGGTTTTTACATTTGGAGCGTCCCAGACGCATATAGGGCTCATGGTGGATGACAAATGCTTTCTGCATTGCGAAAAAACCATAAACACGGTGATTGAAAGATTGGGATGCGCGAAGTGGCAAAAGAGGGTTGAAGGAATTTACAGGTTTAAGGTGGTGAAATAATGCCCTACTTCCCAAGCGGTTTAGATGAATGGGATTTCCTACCGCCGCCAACTCCTGAAGAGTCTGCTAAAGCAAAAAAAGACCTCGAATACGCTTTGGGGCGTTATGAGCGGATTCAGAAGCATCGCGATCAAAGAATACGCATGACGGCTCTGGTTCATCCATTCCAGACCAAAAGAAAAGTTTTGGAATTCCGGCCAGGTCGATCCGTTTTGGATATGGTGAGTTTCGCTCAGCCGGACCGCGCGAAGTTGCGACACGCCGTTGTTTTTATAAACGGCAAGGTTATTCCCAGGCAAGCATGGAATGAACACAAGCCGGTAGAGGGTGAGCTTGTAGAGGTAAGAGCCTTCCCGGTCCCGATGGGCGGTGGTGGTGGCGGCGGTGGCAAAAACATTCTAAGCATTGTTCTAATGATCGCCGTCGTCGCAATTTCTGCCGGTGGCGCGTCATGGTTGGTTGGTGCGGCTAAGTTGGCGGGGACCGCATGGGGCTCTGCTATGTTTGCATTTTCCACAGCCTTATTCTCAACCGTTGGGATGCTGGCGGTGAATGCTCTGTGCCCCGTAGCTTCTGGAAAGAATTCCTCCATCGCCGCTCTGTCCGGGTCCGATACAACCACCGATAGCAACACCCTCTACATCGAAGGGGCAAGCAACTCTATCGATCCTTTTGGCGTGGTTCCGGTTGTTTTAGGTCAATACCGCCAGACTCCACGTCAAGGATCAAAACCCTACACCGAGATTATCGGGGAAGACCAATACATCCGGATGCTGTTCGTTTGGGGAATAGGCCCTATTTCGATCGACCTTACCACTCTAAAGATCGGTGATACGCTACTTTCTGAATTCTCGGATTATCAGATCGAGCATCGGGAAGGCTATGCAGATGATGCCGCCTTAACGCTTTTTCCTGGAGCGATCAGCGAGGAAGATTTTACGATCGCGCTTTCAGAGGCTGGTGGATGGATTTCGAGAACTACGGCCATCGATTCCGACGAGATCAGCGTTGATATTTCTTTTTCAAATGGGCTTGTGTCTTATGACTCGCAGGGGAGTAAACAACAACGGACGGTCAATGTTGAAGTGCAATATCGAGAAACAGGAACGGAGACCTGGCATAACATAGATACGACGGCCGCGAAGTTTCAAACGACCTTCGACGCAACTTGGTTGACTGTAGCAGACGGATTACTAACAAGCGTCAACTTTACGGCGAAAAAGACATCTGCATTGAGATTCGGGATCCGATGGGGAGTGGCGGAACGAGGGCAATACGACGTTCAAGTGCGTAGGACGACCGCAGATAACGAGTCCAGTATGATCCAAGATGGAACGTACTGGACCGCGCTTCGGTCCATTAAAGCCGAAAGCCCGGTATTATCGCCTATTCCTTTAGCGATGACAGCTTTAGTGATTAAGGCTACCGATCAATTAAACGGGATCATCAATGACTTTACAGGTGTCGTGACCAGAGTTTGTGAAGACTGGGACTCGGGAACTTCTACCTGGATTGAAAGAGTCTCGCAAAACCCCGCTTCCGCTTTTAGGTATGTCTTGCAGGGCGGAGGGGTCGCGTCTCCACTGGCAGATTCAAGAATTGATCTTGAAGCGTTACAGGAATTTCATGAATTCTGTGAAGAAAAAGGCTACAAGTTCAATCAAGTCCGGGATTACTCTTCCTCCGTCTGGGAGACATTGAGGGATATTTGCGCCGCGGGACGCGCCGCGCCGACGATCACCGACGGGAAGTGGTCAGTCGTTATCGACCGCGAACAAACCGCTCCGGTGAGCATTATTACTCCACGCAACAGCTTCGACTTTTCTGCGGAAAAGTTCTTTTTAGATCCTCCTCATGGATGGCGCATTCAGTTCACCAATGAGGACGAAGGATATAAAACCGATGAATATCGTGTTTACCGGGACGGCTACACGGACGACAACGCGACGAAGTTTGAGTCTTTGAGTTTGATTGGGGTTACGGATCCGGACCAGATCTACAAGCTGGGAAGATGGCGTATCGCTCAGTTCTTGAATCAGCCGGAACGATGGACCTTCAAGCAAGATATGGAGTTCTTGACCTATCGGCGAGGCGACTGGATCAAGATCGCGCATGACGTGATGATCGTGGGTTTAGCCACAGGAAGAGTGAAGAGTATCGCCACAAACGCTGGAAACGCGGTCGTATCCATTATTTTGGATGAAGAGGTGACTATGGCATCTGGAAAGACTTACGGGGCTGTCATAAGGACATTAACAGATCCCAGTCTTTCGGCTCAAGTGACCACTGTTGTGGGATCCACAAACTCGCTTGTTTTTACAACGCCCATCGCCGGAACAGGATCTCCCGCTGAACCCGTCATCAGCGTTGGAGATCTCGTTTGTTTCGGAGAGTTTGGAGAGGAAACGGAAGACGCACATGTTATTTCCATAACGCCAGATAGTAATCTTCAAGCAACCGTTGTGGCCGTCCCTTACCGCCCAGCAATATATAATTGCGACACTGAATCTATTCCGGCGTTTGTTACCAAGATCGTCCCGAGCGAACCAATACCCGCGCCTAATATTACCTCCATTGTTTCTGATGCCACAGCGATCGTTATAACTTCGACAGGTTTTTACAAGATCCGCGTTGGGATCAATTTCGATCCATTAAACGCTTACATTTATGGCGATAGTTCCGTGGAAGTTCAAATGCGGAAGAACGGTACCGGTGAGAATTATTATCCGGCAGTTGTTGAGGAGTATGGTAAGGGATACGTCTTCATCGGCGATGTTGTCGGCGGGGATGTCATTGATATTCGTCTACGCTTCAGAGTAAACAGCAACCTTATCCCAGGGCCATGGGCGACCGATTTAAGCTATGCGGTTATAGGGAAAGATGCACCCCCTTCAAACGTCACCGGATTTCTTGTCAAACAAAGCCGGGACCGTTTGACGTGTGTTTGGAACGAAGTTACAGACTTTGATACCTATGGCTACGAGATCCGGCAGGGTTCTTCTTGGGAAGCCGGGATTGTCCTAGGCACGGGAATAACTCAGAACTCTTTCATCAGTCTTTTTATCACTACGGGTGTTGCTCAAAACTTCTGGATCAAAGCGATCGATACGTCGGGGAATTACTCCGCAACGGCCACGCAAGCGATCCTTACCGTGGATAACGTCCCATTTACGAACATCATTCAGTCCTACTCCGAGCAGACCGCTTGGGCCGGGACAAAGACGAACGTCGCGAAGGTGGGGAATAATTTAGAGCTAGATTGTACGCAACTCCCGACGCTTGACACAGACCATGTTAAGGCGACAACGATGCTTGATGCTGGGGTCACGTATCAGCCCTGGGGAACGACTGATCCGTCAAAGTCTTTAACTGGAACATGGGCGAATAACTGGATCAGTGCTAACGGAACGGCCACAAATCAGCGGTTTCACATTGACATCGGGTCGGCAAAAGTAATCAAGCGGTTTTATTATGAGAATTGCCATCACCAAGGAGCCTATACGGGGGGCGGAGTAAAAAATTTCACGCTTTGGGGATCAAATGACGCCGGAGCGTTTGCGGAATTAACCTATGGCGTTGACACGAACTGGACGCAACTTGCAACGTCACAAGCGACTTTTGATATACATAGGGGGACGGTATCCGGTGGAGTTTCGGCACCCGATGATATTTCAGACCCTAAATATATAAGCGTCACGAATGCCGTTGCATATCGTTACTACGCTTTTAAGTTTGCCGACACATGGGACGCGACAACAGGTTTCGCCTGGATGAGCGTCCGTCGCATAGAACTCCAAGAAGCGAACTTGACGGGAACGTATCTCACTCCCGTCCGGGACATCGGCTACGTCGCGACGTTCAAGGTCGGAGTTGAAGGTATCAGCGTCGCTGGTGGAGATTCCACTTGGCAAAGTTTCGGTGAACAACGCTTCAATGAATTGGCCGACACGATCCGTTTCCTTGGGGTGGAGCAAGCGGGAGCGCTTACCTACGAGATTAATTATTCTGAAGACAACCTTGTGTGGAGTGGCTGGCAGCCGTGGATCCCCGCCGATTACAAGTGCCGCTATTTCCAGATACGCATGACTATGACGCGGGCAAGTACCGCGATATCCCTCATTTGTTCCACGCTTAATTACTTCGCGGATCTCCCCGATATTGACGAGATGCAAAACCTCACAATCTCGAACGCGGTTGCTGGCGTAGCGGTTACGTTCGCCAAGACGTTCCACGAAAGCCCAGGCGTGAACGTCACGATCCTTTCCGGGACAGGTGTTTACCACACAGTGGCAAGCCTTAATACCTTAGGGGTCACGATCAAACTCTTCGACGTTGCTGGAACGGCTCAAACCGGAAACATTAGAATTCACGTCCATGGAATTTAACCACTTAACGAGGGTAACAAAATGAAAAAATCTATCGCGTTATTGATGCTCCTTCTTCTTCCAAGTCTTTGCTTTGCTGCGTGGGACAAGACCAGGCCCACAGATAGCGATCAATTAAAAACAAGTCCGGGAGTGATCCGGGACAACTGGCAAGCGATCGAGACAGGGACGGACGCCGCGCTTCTTGTTACGAACGCGAAAGTATCAGCCACGGCTGGGATCGTTGATACCAAACTCGCGACGATCGTGACTCCTGGGAAAGTATCAGGGGCGGCCTTGACGCTTCTAGGAAGTGTTCCGGCCGGGGCCGGGACTCTTCCGGTAGCCAACACACCTTACGGAACTGCCGCGAATCAGCTCGTGAAGCTGGACGCGAATGCCAAGATTCCTGCCCTCGATGCGTCTCTGGTCACGGGGCTAACCGCCACGCAGATCCCGAACCTCGATGCCGCCAAAATCACGTCTGGGACTCTCCCCACAGGACGAGGCGGAACGGGAGCAACTGGAACGGTAAATGCCGCTTCGGGCGTAGTGGTTCTTGACGCAAGCGCGAAACTTCCCGCTGTGGATGGGTCGGCGTTGACTGCTATCTCCGGGAACTGGAAGGCTGTTCAATCTGGGACAGTGACATCAGGAGCTAATTTCACGATATCGTCTCTGGTTGCAGGTGGAAAATACCGATTATTCTTCAATGTTACCCAGAACACCAGCGTCGGAACTCCCACAATGAGAATTAACGCTGACGCCGGATCAAATTATCATTGGTGCTACTACCCTCCAGGGCCGTCATATGGCCGAAGCGTCACAGAGATAATGATGACGTACACAACCGTAGGAGTTGGAATTCCGTTTTGGGGAGATATTTTTATACAACCTTTAAATAGCTCCAACCATACGGCTTTAATTTTGGCGCAGACGGGCGAAATGGGTTCTGACACTTTTCTGTACACAGGCAATCTGGCGGCACAATACGCTGGAGCTGCCGACGTAACGTCAGTCACAATTTCCACCAGCGCCGGAACCATGACCGGCTCTTGGACTCTTTACCAACTCGCATAACAAGGAGGATTTATGAAAAAGTTTTTGATGTTGCTTTGCTTCTCGTTTCTCTTGGCTTCGGGGTTTGTCTATGCCGAAGAAGTAACTACGAACGTCGGCCAGGTGCAGATCACGGAGAATCAAATGTTGAACTACGCTCCGTCCGGTGTATGGAAACGCTTCTCCTATGTGGATGGGGTTGTGTACGGGGTATCGGAAGGGCAGCCGAGCCAGAACGATATTGACGCCTTGATCTCTCAACTTTCTACGCTTCCCGATACGGTCCCTCAAAGCGTCATTCTTAGCCGATTCGATAGCGAACGAGCGATTGGCCGCGAGGCTCAAGTGTTCTCCGCGATCGATATGGTTCGCTTCGCTCCGATCGGATACAACATCAACGAACTGATCCGATTTAAGAATTTCTGGGGCGGGGTGACTGAAGGAAATGTGCCTTATGTCGGTCTCAAGCAATTTTGCCAAGCCGCTATTGCATCCGGAACAGGAATGTTTACTCAGAACGACTATGACCGTTTGAACGGGATTTTGAAGGAACAAGGGATCGATCTCGACTATCAAGGATAAGTATGAATTACATCATCGATGGATATTTTGGGTTTGGGGATAACATTTGGCATATCCCTTTCGTGCATCATCTTGCGCAAAAGGGAGATGTCTTTATCAGCACGCCCTTTCCGGAGCTCTTTCAGTTCCCGAACGTCTACTGCCTCAAGCCTGTGACCAATTTAAAACTTCAGCTCAAGAATATGACCAATAACGGCCTTTACTCAAAATCTTCAGGCCATAAGCCGAACGGCCAGCGGATCCGGTTCAACTACGGCGCGGGGTTCAAGCAAGGTTTAAACGTCCTTCAGTCCTTTGAAGCTGTGGTGCCTCTTGAGGGAGAGTTTTCTTTCGAGTTTAAGCCTGAAAGGAGCGAGGCTGTTGACCAGATTAGTCAACGGGCAAAGGATAGTGGCAAGAAGCTATGCGTCGTCCGTCTTCCTTCTGTCCGTAAGGAATGGGACAATCCAGCCCGAAACGGAAAAATGGAGTATTTTCAGCTTTGCATCAACGCTTTAAAAGATCGGTATTATTTTGTCTCCGTTGGGGATATCGGTAATCAGGAGGAGTTTGACGGGCCTGAACCCGTTGGTATTGACGAGCGCCGGGACCGGCATAACGTCAATCATCTTGGGATCTGGGAGGTTATGGACCTGATCGATCGGTCGGATCTGGTTCTCTCCATTCAGTGCAACACGATCCCGATCTGCCAGCTTCTCAGGAAAAAGGCATTTATTATTTATGGCGGCTATGTCCCGCATTGGCCCTTTGTGGACCACCGGCTTTTTCCTCTTTGCAGTATTGAGCCAGAACCTTTTTGCTTCTGTGTGCAGCATGGGACGGACAGTCATAAATGTAACAAGGAGATCCCTGAAGACAAGCTCCTATCCACTCTTGAGAAATACATCGCGGGTGAACCATGGAACTAAGGTGGGATGTCAATAAAGCAATAGGGTTTCTGGATATCCAGCCTAGGGATTATGACGCGGCGTATTTCAGTAAATATGAGAAGTACGCTGAAACGGAGATGGGAAAGCGGTTGAACGACCACCGGCTTGCATTCGTGGAAAGGAATTATCACGGGACGCTTCTTGATGTGGGAGTGGGAAGTCTTCAGTTTGTTCTTTCCCGTGATCATACCTTCGGATATGACGTTAATCCTGTGGCAATTCAGAGGCTTGAGGATCTACACCTCTATGCCGATCTCCGCGAATTGCAGTTCCCGGCGTATTCATTCTTCGACAGCTTCGAGCACATCAAAGAGCCATCGAGCGTGTTGAATGCAATGGCTTCGGGAACGATCGTCTTTATGTCGATTCCGATCTTCAAAGACGTGAACCATATCCTTCGATCTAAGCACTTTCGTCCCGATGAGCATTTCTGGTACTTTACGCCTCAGGGCTTAATTCGCTACATGCTGGATCACGGGTTTGTGTGCATCGATCTCGATAACTTTGAAATCAGAGTAGGCCGTGAGGACATTCTTTCGTTTGCATTTAAAAAGGAGAGATAAATGATTTATCTTTGGCATCTGGCTGTGCTGTGGGTTATTGAATACCCAAAGTCAGCTTTCATAGTTGACGTGATTATCACCGTATTCCCCGTGGTTTTTGTTCTTGGGAACGTCTGGTCCGCGGTGAGGCACAAATGAACGATCTGATACGAAGCCAGCATTGTCTGGATATGTTAAAGCGTTGCCTTCACCTGGAAGGCGATGTCGCAGAGTGTGGTGTTGCCTTTGGTCAAACGACCTTTTTCCTTGATGATTTTGTGCTGAGAACAGGCAAGGCGCTTCTCGCTTTCGATACTTATTCCGGGCTGCCCTATGACGATTCGATTGTGTCAAAGCTGCAATGCAAACGTGGTGAAATGGATTATGGCGCTCAATTCTTTGAGCGTTTTAACGCTCTAAAAGACACTTCCATTATTCCCGTGAAAGGATTGATCGAGGAAACGCTGCAACAATATTCATCGCGTAAATTCTGCTTTGTGTGGCTAGACATGGATCTCTATCAGCCGACTTCCTCTGCCTACAAGTTCTTTGAGGACCGTATGGTGCAAGGTGGAATTATTGGCTTCCACGATTACAAGTTCTGTCGTTGCCCGGGAGTTGAGGTCGTTGTGGATCAAGAGGTGAGCAAGGACAAATACAAGGTTATCGCTAACGTGAGCACCTGCTTATTCATCCAAAGGAAATGATATGAACCTCGTATTGACCATTGCTATAGGTTCGCTTTATCAAGAGATGGCTGGGATTACTCATCAATCGATCAGCCGATACGCTGAGAAGGTCGGCGCTGATTTTAAGGTGATCAGTAAACAATCCCACAGTTCACCGCATTGGGAGAAATTCGAGATATACGATCTTCTCGCTACTTACGACCGCATTCTCTACGTTGATACGGATCTCCTGATATCCAGTGATTGCCCTAATATTTTTAGGATCGTTCCTTCCTGTTGTGTTGGTGCTTTCAACGAGGGTGCGTATTTTGATAGGAAATATCCAGAGTATTTCAATACTGGCGTCATGGTTGTTTCACGCGAACACCGTGATTTATTTCTTAAGCCGGGCAGAGAACATGGAAGCATTGAGACATTCTTTGAACAGAACTTTATCAATGATCGCCTTCAAGAAAGCATGTTTCATATCCACTCTTTATCCCATAAGTTCAATAAGATGGACTTCATACAAGCGCCTGGCTACATCATCCATAAGGCAGGGAACCTTAACGCATTGGCCGAACTGAGGGAGTTAGCAGGTGTCATGGCATAGGAAGCAGTACGAGAATAGGACGCAACACAGGACGCGTGGTCGCAGGTGGGTAGGTATGCGTCATGTGGTATTGATCGAAGAACCAGTGTGTCGTATCTGTGGACGTAAGCCATCGACGCAGGTTGATCATATCGTGCCTTTATGCAAGGGAGGGACTGACATTCGTTCTAACCTTCAGGGTATCTGTGATCAATGCCATGAAGAGAAGACGGCCAAGGATCTAAACGTAACCCAGGCACGGAAGATAGGTATCGATGGCTATCCAGTGCCAAAGGAAATAGCAGTATGAAGCCGCCTGATTGGATGGAGCTTGGCAAGGTATATCAAGAAGAAGGTGTATTGTATCAGAAGGTTGTTGTTAATACAAAGCACCCTGGGTTTTGGGTATTTCTTATTTATGAATTCATGAAAAAGATAGCATCATTGCTATTGAATGCTATAAGGAGGCGGGGGGAGTGAAAAAGTCTTTCACGCCCCCTTGGAAAC
>Ga0247841_10005824_pt1 | contig 19566 bp, 18 predicted proteins | sample LaCruzMarch2015__2_FD_192410 | JGI IMG/M metagenome (GOLD analysis project Ga0247841, IMG submission 192410) | Freshwater microbial communities from meromictic Lake La Cruz, Castile-La Mancha, Spain - LaCruzMarch2015_18m | ecosystem: Environmental > Aquatic > Freshwater > Lake | place: Spain... | reverse complement strand
AGAACATGGGTGTTCTTCTCTTTGATGCGATAAAGTCTTCTTCACGGGTGAAGACGATTTTTACAGGTTTGAAAAGCTTTTTAGAGAGGACAGCGCTGCAGAACATTGCTGCATCGAGTTCGAACTTGCCGCCGAAACCGCCGCCTACATAGGGCGCGAGGACACGCACATCGCCTTCTCTCATGCCCAGTACGCCCGCTATAAGTCCCTGGGTGTAATATGCTGACTGAGTTGATGCCCAGACTGTAAGCTTGTTGTCCGGCGTGTAACTTGAAACAGCTGCACGGGTTTCCATGCACATATGTGCCTGGCCGGAGCATTTAAACCAATCTTCTCTTATGTAATCAGCGTCTTCAAATGCTTCATCTACATCTCCCCATTCGATATGACGCGTTACATTAACGTTTCTTTCTACGCCCTCATGAATCTCCGGGGCTTCTTTCTTGATAGCATCAAGTGGCTCATAGACAGCCGGCAATACTTCATATTCGACCTCGATGAGATCCAGGGCCGCTTCAGCGATTTCTTCAGTGATTGCCGCAACTGCTGCTACAGGCTCACCGATGTAGCGTACTTTTTCAATTGGAAGCACCTGTTCGTCGCAGAGTTCCGAATACCGTCTCCAGATACCCTGTTTAATGCCGAGGGTGTCTTTTCCTGTTACCACAGCTTTTACTCCGGAGAGTTCCATGGCCTTGCTTGCATCGATATTTATGATCTTTGCATGGGGATGGGGGCTCCGTAAGATTTTTCCATAAAGCATGCCGGGCAGCGTAACGTCGAAGGTATAAGTCGCCCTTCCCGTAACCTTCGCCACTCCGTCAATATTATGAACATGTGTATTAATGACAGAATATTTCGCGTGACTCATATCATTCCTCCTTGTATTTGCCTTGTGCAACTGCATCAATGGCCCTTACGATGCTGTTGTAACCGGTGCAGCGGCAGATGTTGCCCTCGATGCTTTCTTTTATCTCATGCTTCGTAGGGCTTTTGTTCTCATCGAGGAATGCGGCAGCAGACATAAGCATACCGGATGTGCAGAAACCGCACTGGTAGGAACCGTAATCAAGAAAAGCCTTCTGGATGGGGCTCAGCTTGCCGTTATCTTCAAGACCTTCAGATGTAACAACGTTCATGCCTTCCACCTGCACTGCAAGAACAGAACAGGACTTAACTGCCGCACCATTAACGGTTACCGTACAGGCGCCGCATGAAACCGTTTCGCAGCCCCTTTTTGTACCGGTAAAACCGAGGTGATCTCTGATGACCTCGACGAGTAACGTCTTCGGGTTTATGAAAACTTCATAATCCTGGCCGTTAACTGCTAATTTTAGTATTTGTTTTTCCATATCTATCAACCTCCTTCGCTATTAAGCCCTGGCCTGATCCCAGGCTTTCTTCAGCATCCTTTTGGTGAGAACACCGATGATGTGTCTTCTGTGTGCTTCAGATGCGTGAATATCGTCTACGGGTTCGCATTCTTCAGATGCAATCTTGCCTGCTTCAGCAAAAAGTGCTTCATCATATTTTTTTCCTATAAGCAATTCTTCCACTTTCTTTACGCGGAGCGGTACAGGCCCTGCGTTGCCGAGAACAACCCTGACGTCTTTGCAGGTTCCATCGTTATTCAGCGTTACAGACGCTGCAGCAGCAACAATGCCCATATCGCTGTCCAGGAGGTTAAACTTCTGATAGGCTGCTCCGGTCTTTGGTTCCGGTACAGGTACCTGAATCTCAAGGACAATTTCATCTTCATTCGTTTGAGTAGCAAAATAGTCAACAGAAAACTCATCCAGCGGGAATGTCCTCTCGCCGTTTACGCCGCCGACTTTAATGCTTGCTTTCAATGAGATGAGAACCGGCGCAGGATCGCCTGCCGGATCGGCGTGCGCAAGGTTGCCGCCGATAGTTCCCCAGTTACGGGTCTGAATAGATGCGAGTTTGTTCTCCATAGCCACCAGCACCGGGTAGTTTTTAGCGATCACATCTGACTTCTCGATCGTCCGGTGGGTCGTTGTGGCGCCGATCTTCAGTCCATCTTTTGCATCAAAAGAAATGTAATTCAGTTCTTTTACATGCTTGATGTCGAGAAGGTATTCCGGTGCAACCATCCCCTGTCTCATCACGATGAGCAGTGATTGGCCGCCGCAGATCACCTTGCACTCGTCCTTATGCTCTGAGAGCATGGAAAGTGCTTCATTAAGTGAACCAGGTTTTAGATAGTTAAAATCGTATATCATAATCCTCTCCTTTCTATAGATTCTTCTTCGATGCTATCTTTCCGAACTACATAACTGCATATCCATTATCCTGTCTTCTATGTTCCGGATACATTTCGGACTTGTTAGAATATTATCCGGCATGCCGAATTTCACATCAGTCCCCGCATTAGGCTTCACTTTTAGATTATCAATTAATCCCGACTCCAATAAACTTCCATGATACCCTTTTGAATAACAGAGATAGTAGTGCCTGCCCCTGTAAATTGCGCAATCCACGCAGATTCCCTTCGAAATAGGACAGACCATCTTTTCTTTTGCCATATTCTAACCTCCTGATTGAAAAGTTACAACAATATTCATTTTTCACGAGTGGTAATTATTTACAATATTTGCCAAAAAGTCAAGTTAATTTATTACCAAATTATATTTATTATAATAAACAGGTGAGTTACATTGCATATTATATTGACGTGTTAGTAGTTTATAAATTGTTCACTATACTGAATACTAAGCTCTAACGAGCCTCCAGGTCATAGAAAAGGGTTGACAAAGAAGTTTTAATTTCATATAAAGAGAAAAAAACGTTAGGAGGGGTTTCATGAAAAAACATTTTGCAGTAAAGCTTTTTCTTTTCGTTCTGTTCATGTCTTTCTGTCTCGTCACACTTCCCAATCTCGCATCGGCACAGCAGAAAGAGATAAAGCTCAACTTCTCCAACTTCTTCCCGGCACCGCACGACAACAGTAAGATAATGGAAGCATGGTGTAAAGAAGTAGAAAAGAGGACCAACGGTAAAGTTAAGATTACTTACTATCCGGGCGGCACACTTACTCCTGCAGCCCAAACGTATGACAACGTCGTAAAGGGTATTGCTGATATCGGAGAGAGCGTCTTTGCTTACACAAGAGGAAAATTCCCCCTCATCGAAGTATTCGACCTCCCATTGGGATACAGGAACGGTGTCCAGGCAACGGGGCTTGTGAATGCATTCTACGCCAAATTCAAACCGAAAGAACTTGATGAAGTAAAGGTGCTCTTTCTTCACGCACATGGCCCGGGCATCCTCCATACAAAGAAACCTGTAGCCACTCTCGATGAATTAAAGGGTATGAAGATCAGGGCAACTGGTCTTGCTGCAAAGGTTGTTTCCGCACTTGGTGCTGCGCCTGTAGGAACAACCATGCCTGAGACATACGATGCACTCCGTACCGGTGTTGCAGACGGTGCAATGGCTCCCGAAGAGGCATTAAAGGGCTGGAAATGGGGCGAAGTTGTTAAGTCAACAACCCAGAATTTCGGTTCTGCCTATACGGCAAGCATGTTTGTCATTATGAATAAGGCAAAATGGAATTCACTTCCAGCCGATGTCCAGAAGGTATTTGAGGATGTGAGCAAAGAATGGATAGTGAAGCAGGGCCAGGTATGGGATAATGCTGACAAGGAAGGCTATGAATTTTCAAAGGCTAAGGGCAACAAGATTATAGCCCTCTCCAAAGAGGAAGATGCGAAATGGGCGGCAAAGGTAAAACCATTGCTTGATGAATATGTGAAGAACGCAAAGGCAAAAGGCCTGCCTGGCGACGAAGCATTGAAGTTCTGTATTGATTATCTTAAGGCACACTAAGTAGATGCAGTAAGTAAGTTGAGTAGTTGAGTAATTAAAGTAATTGCCTGAAACAATGGGGAATGCGTTTTTGCATTCCCCATTTTATTGTTCACATCTTGATCATTATTTGCTAATATAAACCAATGACATACACTGTAGACATTAACTGTGACATGGGGGAATCCTTCGGGGATTATAAGATTGGAAACGACGAAAAAGTTGTCGGGCATATAACTTCTGCAAATATTGCCTGCGGTTTCCATGCCTCTGACCCGAATGTTATGGAAAAAACCGTAAGGCTTTGCAAGGAACATGGGGTCATGCCCGGTGCCCATCCCGGTTATCCTGATTTGTTAGGGTTCGGGAGGAGGTTCATGGATGTGAGTGGACCGGAACTTATCAATTATGTTATTTATCAGATTGGCGCTTTGAAAGGGTTTCTTGATTTATATGAAATACCTATTCAGCATGTAAAGCTCCATGGTGCGCTTTATAACTATTTAGTAAATGAAGAGAAATTATTTTTGAGCATTCTTGGGCCTTCCAGAAAGGCCTTTGGTAATATCATTTTTCTCACGCTCGGGACAAAAAGGACTACGGCATTAAAAAAGACCTGTAAGGAGCAGGGAATAAGGCTTGCATTAGAGGCTTTTCCTGACAGAAATTACACGGACGAAGGAGAGCTCCTTCCCAGAAAATATAAAGAAGCAGTCTTGCACGATAACGAACTGATTGCCGCCCGGGCTGTACGCATGGTGAAGGAAAAGGGCATAGAGAGTGTTAATGGTGAATGGGTAGAAATGGATATCGATACCCTTTGCATACATGGTGACAATCAGGAAAGCATAGAAGCAGCAAAAAAAATAAAAGCGTATTTGATGAGAGAAGGTGTAGAGCTAAAACCGCTGTTGAGTTTTGTGTAAAAACCTCAGACTAAAATATTTTAAAGAGCTGCTGTGATTATGCAATATTTGAGATATGGAGAAGACGGGATTCGTGTCGTATTCGGAGATAGAATTGATCCCGTTATCAACGAAAAGGTAAGAAGATATTATTTGTACCTTAAATCGCTTGGCCTTAAGGAAATAGTTGATATTATACCATCTTTCGCGTCCTGCCTCATTCGTTTCAGCAGCGAAACTATCTCTTTCGAAAAACTTGTCTCCTACCTGACAGAAAAAGAATCCCGCATAAGCGCCTATGATATCCCTGAGCCAGCGGTTCATGAAATCCCTGTAATTTATGGGGGTGCAGGCGGTCCGGACATGGAGTTTGTCGTTTCCTATACAAAACTTTCAGAAGATGAAGTAATAGACCTTCATACATCAACCTTATATACTGTTTACACAATCGGGTTTATACCCGGGTTTCCATATCTCGGAAGTCTTGATAAAAGGTTATATGTCCCGCGTCTCGAAACACCGCGCGTTAAAGTTCCAAAGGGTTCAGTCGGGCTTGCGCAGCTGCAGACAGGCATATATACCTACGAGTCTCCGGGCGGGTGGCAGATTATCGGAAAGACTGAAACAAGGTTGTTTGACCACACGGCTGCGCCGTACTGCCTGATGAAGATGGGCGATAGAGTGAGGTTTGTCCGGGCATGATTGAAATTTTACATCCCGGCTGGTTATCGCTGATAGTTGATGAAGGAAGGTACGGTTATGCGGATTCCGGCGTTCCTTCTTCTTCTGCACTTGATGCGCTTGCTTACAGAATGCTAAATATATTGCTAAAAAACCCGTCAGGCACCCCTGCCATTGAAGTTATGGGTCATGGCTTTTCTCTTCGAATCGATACAGATGTTACATGTGCTATTACTGGTGCCAGAGTGGAAACTGCACTTAATGGTGAGCCATTGGAGCCATGGACATCGTTTTATGCGCAAAAAGGGAGTATATTGAAGGTAAAAACCATCCTTGAAGGTTTCCGTTACTATGTCGGTTTCTCCGGAAGAATGGATGCGGAATGGGTGATAAACAGTTTTTCAACAAACCTTGAATGCAGGTTTGGCGGATTCAAGGGTAGACCATTCGTGAAAGGCGACAGGGTCAGAATTACAGGGCCAAGAATGGAAAAACCAGACACGATACATGAAAAAAACATACCGCGCATGAAGCCTCCCCACGTACTCCGTTTTGTGGAAGGGCCCGAGATGGAATACTTTTCCCGCGAATCTCTCAGGAGATTGTTTGAAAAAAAGGCATTCTCATGGTATAACGTTTTTTCCAAGTCGAATCGAACGGGCATAAGGTTAGAGGGTGAACCATTGGCATTTAAGGAAGGAGTAGAAAAGAGTATTATCTCTGAAGGGATTCTGCCTGGAACCATACAGATACCCGGTGACGGTTTACCCATCATTATGCTGCACGAAAGGACTATAGGCGGGTATGCACGGTTGGGGGTAGTTATCAGGGCTGACCGTGATCTTCTTGCTCACCTTAAACCCGGGGACAAGGTTACGCTTGAAATGGTTGAACCAAAGGAAGCAGAACAACTCTGGGATAAAAAAGCACAGCTTTATGATACACACACAAAAACACTACAGGAGGTAGTACAATGAAATATCGAAAAACAGCTCTTCTTTTCATCGTTTTGTTCCTGACCCTTCTTTTTGTAGCTCCCCCGCTTTCCGCGCAGGAGAAAGAGATCAGAATCGGTGTTCTTTATCCATTATCAGGTGCTGCAGCTACAATCGGGAGAGACCTTCAGAGGGCAGCAGAACTGACCGCAGATATTATCAATAACAAAACTCCGGGTGTTGATATACCCATGGCACAGTGGGGAGGAATACCAAATTTAAAGGGCGCTAAAATCAAGCTGATCTTTGCAGACCATCGCGGCGAGCCTGACCGTGGAGCAGACCTTGCAAAAAGACTTATTCTTGACGACAAAGTTGTCGGGCTAATGGGCGCCTACCACAGCTCAGTTACAAAGACCGTCAGTGCTGTGGCCGAGCGCTATGGTATCCCCATGATCAATGATTCATCGACATCCCCCGAGCTTACCAAGAGAGGATTGAAATGGTTCTGGCGGACAACTCCTCATGACGAGATGTTCAACAAGGACCTCTTTGAACTCCTCAAAGGATTGACCGAAGGAAAGGTAAAGGGCGTAAAAGCCGTTCCCAAAGATCAGTTGAAAAACGTTGCATATGCCTGTGAAAACACCGAATGGGGTTCAAGCGTAGCGAAATCGATTGAAGGCTATGCCAAAGAATACAGTTTTAATATAACGAAAGGGATACTATACAACGCAAACTCACCGGACCTTACCTCTGAGGCAAAGGCCCTTGTTTCCGTTAAGCCGGATGTCATGCTGTTCGCATCCTACCTCTCTGACTCACTCCTCATGATCAGAACCTTGAAAGGCATGAGAGCGTCAACGAACTTTTTCTGGGGACAGAATGCCGGCTTTGAAATGGCTGATTTTGTTAAAACACTTGGAACAGACACAAACGGTGTTCTGACGAGAACAGTCTTTATCGCAAAGATTACAAAGGTAAAGAAGGTTGCAGGCCAGGTCAATGCCCTTTACAAGAAAAAATACGGCGATGATCTTACAGGCGCAACTGCCCGTTCAGTCGTAGGGGTCCAGGCATGGGCATATGCCCTTAATCAAGCCGGTTCAACTGATCCAAAGGCTATTCAGAAGGCATGCAATGAGATGAATATTCCCGCCAACGATCTGGTTATGCCATGGGCGGGGGTTAAATTTGATGCAACCGGCCAGAATATTCTCGGCAGAGGGCTTATCGGGCAGTACCAGAAGACCAAAGAAGGGAAGATCGATCTTGAGATCATTTACCCCTTTGAGCTTGCCACTGCCAATATGATATATCCGTTCCCGGGATGGAAATAGTGTAAATTGCGGATTGCGCTTGTCCGCCAAGACGTTTGCGACGCAGGTGGGGATTGCGGATTGAAAAACCTGCGATCCCTTTCCCGCCTGCTGAATTATATCTAAAGAATTAGGTTTATTTGTTTTTTTTTGAGGCATAACTATGACTTTAATTGATGCTTTATTACAGGGAATTCTGATGGGGCTTCTTTTTGCACTTGTTGCCCTTGGATTGAACATTATCTGGGGTGTTATGGACATCGTCAACTTTGCCCATGGCGAATTCCTCATGATCGGTATGTACACCACCTACTGGACGAGTCTCCTCCTTGACATTGATCCCCTTTTTACGCTTCCCGTGGCTGCCCTTGTTGGAGTTCTACTCGGGATAGCGTCCTATTACGGCCTGATCAGGTATCTCCTCCGGGGCCCTGCAATCGCTCAGCTCTTCGGGACATTCGGTCTCATGCTATTTCTTCGATACCTTGCGCAGTTCCTCTTTGGAATAGATTACCGGATCATCCAGAAGGGCATCCTGATTGGAAAATCCCTCTCCATCGGTCCCTTCATTTTTGACTGGACAAAACTTGCTGCAGGCATACTCAGCCTGTTTGCCTTTGCGTTTGTATACTATTTTCTCAATAAAACAAAAACAGGAAAGGCCCTCAAGGCAACATCGATAAACAAGGAAGCCGCCTCTTACATGGGCATCAGGACAGACAAGATGAATGCCATCGCGTGGGCTATAGGCGGCGGCACAGTGGGTATCGCCGGGGGGCTGCTGGCAAATTTCTATTATGTATACCCCACGGTAGGCCTTCTCTTTGTCATGATCGCTTTTGCCTGTGTCGCGCTGGGCGGGTTCGGGAGCATTAAAGGAGTCTTTTTCGCCGGGCTACTTGTAGGCATTCTCGAAATGGTTTTCCCTGTCTTCGGTGCTCTCGTGAACTCGGATTTCCTCGGTCCTCATTTTAAATTTACCGTAGTCTATCTTACTTATTTTATCATTGTTGTTTTCAGACCTCAGGGGTTATTTGGATGGAAAAACTAAAAGACGCTTTCGATTTCAGAGACTTTTCAAGGGCCGAGCAGATCGGCCTTATCATCTTTTCCATCTTTCTGCTCATCTTCCCCTGGCTTGGGTCCGGGTCATTTGTAAAGGCCGTTATGATTCAATTTCTCCTGTTTTCCCTCTTTGGAATGGGGTGGAATACGATAGGCGGGTATGGCGGACAGGTAGAGCTCGGCAAGGCCCAATATGTGGGAATCGGTGCATATACTGTTGCCCTCGCCATGGTGTGGTGGAATATCCCGTTCTGGGTATCCATGCCCATCGGGATTCTGCTTGCCGTTGGCTATTCCTTCATGATCGGCTATCCCTTGTTCCGTCTTAAAGGGCATTACTTTGCCATTGCCACGATCTGTACATCCCTCGTGCTGCAGGATATTTTCGCAAACTGGAAACTGGTGGGCGCCTCCAAAGGGATAGAACTTCCGATACATGACCATCCTGATTTTCTCTACATGCAGTTTAAATCCGACACATATTACTACTATTTCATCATGGTACTTTTCTATGCGGCCCTCTTTTACATGAACTGGTTCCGCAGATCAAAACTGGGCTATCAGTTAAGGATGATAAAGGACGATGAAGATGCCGCTGAAAGCCTTGGTATTGATATACGCTGGTGCAAGATAAAGGCATACACCATTGCCTCAGCCTTCGTTGCCGTCGGCGGCGGTTTTATGGCCGTCTACAATCTTTACATAGACCCTGCTTCTGTCATGGACCTGGACCTTTCTATTAAAATTGCCCTTATGGCAATGCTCGGAGGGGCAGGCTCCCTCTGGGGGCCTATTATCGGTGCTGCCTTTCTTGTTCCCCTTGACCGTTTCCTCGGAAGCTGGCTTGGCGGCCACAAAGGGCTGGTCGGCCTTGATTTTATGATCTACGCAATGCTTATAATGGTTGTCTCTGCCTATCAACCGAAGGGCATCTGGGGCATCATTGAACAGTTCAGAAGAAAAGGGAGCTGATTGTGGCATTTCTTGAAATATCGAACATTGTAAAGGATTTTGGCGGACTTGTGGCAAACAACAACGTCTCGTTCCAGATCGAACAGGGTGAGATCGTTGGTCTTATCGGCCCCAACGGTGCCGGAAAAACAACCCTCTTCAACTGTATTGTCGGTTATTATAAGCCTGATTCAGGAAAAGTAATCTTTAAAGAAAAGGACATAACGGGATTAAGGCCCTTTGACACAAACAGGGCGGGTATCGGCAGGACATTTCAGGTCATGAAGGTAACAACCGGCATGAGTGTCATTGAAAATGTTATGGTAGGCGCATTCTGCAGGACCGATGACCGGCATGCGGCACAGTCAGAGGCCTCTGAGGTGCTCAATTTTCTTGGACTGGGAAGTGTAAAAGCATATTACCTGAATGAATTACCCATTGCAATGCAGAGAAAGGTAGGACTCGCCAGGGCATTGGCAACAAAGCCTGAGCTGCTTATGCTTGATGAAGTCGCATCAGGCTTAAACCATACGGAGACAGATGAACTGGTGCTGCTCCTGAGGAGACTCACCGCTGAGAAAGGTGTGACGCTCCTGCTTATTGAGCATATTATGGAGATGGTTATGTCTGTTTCTCATCGTGTCATTGTACTTGATTATGGCGAAAAGATCGCGGAAGGCCTGCCCGGTGAAATCGTCAAAAACGAAGATGTGATCAAGGCATACCTGGGAGAGAAATATGCTAAAAATCACTGAGATTGAAGTCCGCTACAGCGGTATACCCGTTGTTCACAATGTTTCCCTTCATGTCAGGCAGGGAGAGCTTATCACCGTGGTAGGCTCAAACGGGTCGGGGAAAAGTACTCTCCTTAAAACTATTGCCGGGGCCCTTCATCCGTCAAAAGGGTCAATACAGTTCGAGGGTAAAGATATACACAAACTGTCAACACCGGATATCGTCAAGCTTGGCATTACCTATATCCCGGAAGCGCGCCTCATATTCGGGCCTCTCACAGTGGAAGAAAACCTTGAGCTTGGTGCATACATTTTAAATAATGCCGAAGAAACAAAGAAAAACCTCGACTTCATTTACACCCTCTTTCCACGGTTGAAAGAGAGGCGCTTACAGTTGAGCGGTACCTTGAGCGGCGGCGAGCAGCAGATGCTTGCCATCGGGAGAGGTCTCATGTCAAATCCGAAGCTCCTCATGCTTGACGAACCTTCTCTGGGGCTCATGCCGAAACTGGTGGATGAAATGCTCGAAGCCGTTGCAAAGCTGAGGACAATCGGGAAAACCATACTCCTTGTGGAACAGAACGTCTTTGAATCCCTTGACATATGCGACCGCGGATATGTTCTTCAGACAGGCAGGACAATCCAGGAAGGGACAGGCAAAGAACTCCTCAATGCAGAGTCAATTAAAAAGGCCTTTCTGGGACTATAGAAGAAAGGGTTCGAGGGTCCAAGGGGTCGTAAGAGCAGGGTTCGAGGGTCCAAGGGGTCAAGGGTTCCAGTGAAAAACCTTCCATTTTTCAGATGAATATCGAATATCGAATATTTATGCCCAATGTACTTTTATCGGGTTTTTCAACTTTCAACTTTTCAACATGTTTTAAATCTTTCTCTTTTCGCATTTCACCTCGACCCCTCGACCCCTCGACCCCTTGGCCCCTTGCTTTTTCACTATTCACTATTCACTATTCACTATTCACTGTTTCTTCATGATCATCCCCGTCTTCCTCCCTCATCTCGGCTGCGCTGATCGCTGCATATACTGCAATCAGGGGTATATAACAAACGTTCTGGATGATGATGTCCGTTCCACCATAAAACATTCGCTTAACGTCAATAAAGATGCCTTTGAAATCGGTTTGTACGGAGGGAATATTTTTAATGTCGATCCCTCTTCATTGAGAACCCTTTTCAATTACTTCGAGCCCTATAAAGACAGGATTACAAACTTCCGGATCTCCACAAAACCCGTTCCCCTCAAAAATGAAACGATTCGTATCTTAAAGGAAAACAATGTAACCGTCATCGAGCTCGGAATGCCCACTTTCAATAACGATATCCTCAGGGAACTGAACAGGCAGCATACAGTCAATGAGTTTCTTACAACCTTTCACGCCTTGAAAGGTGAAGGCTTTAACGTTGCTATTCAGGTTATGGTGGGACTTCCCGGAGAATCATGGAGCGATGTAATAACAACAGCAAGCAATACTGTCCAGTTGAACCCGCATTACATAAGAATCTACCCGCTCGTTGTCATAGCAGATACACCCTTGCAAACAATGTATAAAAATGGTGTTTTTGTACCAATTCCCTTTGACGAAGCCCTTGACAGGGCGGTTTTCATCTATCTCACCGCCTTGAAGCACAACGTAAAGACCGTGAAAATCGGGATTACCGACAATGAGATCATTAAGGATAAAGTTGTTGCAGGCCATTATCACCCGGCCTTCGGATACCTTGTTAGGTCACAGACATTCTACCTCGGGGTGAAGGCCCTGATTGATAAACATTCGCTGAAAGGTGATGTAATTGCCCACATCAATAGCAGAGATATCCCCCATCTTGTAGGGCAGAGGCGTTTAAACATTGAGCGGTTTCAAAAGGCAGGCATCACAATCACATGGCATCAGATGGATATCGAAGAAGGCAGCTTTGTCATTGAGAGTAGCTTTTCAAAGGTAAGCGGAGACATCTTCGACGCCTTCGTGCACTTTGATGACCGGGAACTATGCTGACACCGCTCTATCATCTGCCCGCAATTGGATGATTGGAAGGTTGGATGTTTGGATGTTTAGCTAACCCTCTAACCCTCTAAACATCAATTCCTGATCCTGCATTTAAGGGTGTGTTTACGAGGGATTATCCGACACCGATAGTGATTCTAATGACAAATCAGGTATTATTATTGCTGTTTTTTACCCCTTGACATGCAAGGTTACCATGTCCTATACTGACAAACTGTTAATAAGCAATGCCTTATCAACTAAAATACACCTGCTTCTTATTAACGGGTAATAAAAAGAAAAATAATTTGTTTTCCTTTTGCAAGGGTGAAATTAAGACGGGGCAGGATAAAAAATATCAAACCAGGATCTAATGCGTAATAAAATAAACAAGGAGTACAGCAATGGTAAATACATATAATATTACGATGTGGCCGACAAAACATGCTCAATTAAAGATATGGGTTATCGAAATGGCAGAAATGTGCCAGCCGGATAACATTGTATGGTGCGACGGGTCAGAAGAGGAGAAAAAACGGCTCGAACAGGAGGCTGTTAGTACGGGCGAACTTGTTGAGCTGAATCAGGAAAAATGGCCCGGGTGTTTTTTTCATAGAACCGCCGCAAACGATGTTGCACGGACAGAGCATTTAACTTTCATATGTACTTCAACAAAAAAAATGGCGGGTCCGACAAATAACTGGATGCTGCCTGAGGAAGGATACAGGAAAGCAGGAGACATATTTAACGGGTCTATGAGAGGACGGACTATGTATGTTGTTCCATTCTCTATGGGGCCGGTTGGATCACCGTTTTCGAAAATAGGGATTGAATTAACTGACAGTATTTATGTCGTACTGAATATGCGTATTATGGCTCATATCGGAGATACGGTATTAAAAAAGCTGGGTATGCAGGGTAAGTTTACAAAGTGCTTACACGGCAAGGCAGATTTAGATGATAAACGAAGATTTATTCTTCATTTCCCTGAAGATAACGCAATTTGGAGTGTCGGCTCCGGGTATGGCGGCAATGTATTGTTAGGAAAAAAATGTCTGGCGCTTCGCATTGCAAGTTTTCTTGCAAAATCTGAAGGTTGGCTTGCAGAACACATGCTTATCATGGGAGTTGAAGATCCGAGCGGCCATATTAGATATATAGCAGCCGCATTCCCAAGCGCATGCGGGAAGACGAACCTTGCCATGTTAATTCCGCCTGAAGGATTGAAACATAAAGGCTATCGCGTTTGGACTGTTGGTGATGATATCGCGTGGATGCGTATAGATACAGACGGCAGGCTGTGGGCAATTAATCCCGAAGCAGGATTTTTTGGTGTTGCGCCGGGTACCAATACAAAATCAAATCCGAACGCAATGGAGACAATAAGAAATAATACAATATTTACAAATGTACTTCTGACCAAAGATAAAGATATCTGGTGGGAGGACATGGATGGAGATGTTCCCGCAGAAGGTATTAACTGGGAAGGGAAACCATGGAAACCAGGCATGATAGATAAAAAAGGAAATAAGGTGAATGGTGCACATCCTAATAGCCGTTTTACAGCTCCGATAACACAATGTCCTTCGATTTCTAATCGCATAGACCACCATCATGGTGTTCTCATTGATGCAATTGTATTCGGCGGCCGCCGGGCAGGTGTTGTACCGCTTGTATTTGAATCATTTGATTGGAAGCATGGCATATTTGTCGGTGCAACGATGGCTTCTGAACGTACGGCTGCTCAATTTGGAAAACAGGGTGAAGTACGGCGTGATCCAATGGCAATGCTGCCATTCTGTGGATATAACATGGGCCAGTATTTTCAGCACTGGCTGGATATGGGTAAAAAGATGGAAAAACCGCCTAAAATATTCCATGTCAACTGGTTCCGTTTAGATGAAAATGGCAAATTTATGTGGCCTGGTTTTAGTGAAAATTTGCGTGTGCTCGAATGGATTATAGGCCGCTGTAAGAAGACAGCTGGCTCCAAACTGACACCAATCGGGTATATTCCAAAAGCTGACGGTATTGATTTAAGCGGTTTATCTATTCCGGATGAAACAATGGAAAAACTTTTGTCCATTGATAAAAATGATTGGATGGAAGAAGCTAAAGATATCGAAAAATTCTTTAAAACATTTGGTTCAGATTTACCGGTTGAAATGAAAAATCAGCTTAAAGAATTGCAGGAACGTTTAGCCAATAGTTAAAGAGATCGGTCTTTTCAAGCTGTTGCAGCAAATTTTATTTCAGAATTGCTTTTTATCGGTATGGAGCAATCAGGTCTGTAAACCCTTCTGCTCAATCTGCTCCTGGCACATAAAGGCAAGTTCGCGGAGACGGGGCAGGGATGGCACCTGTGAGGCTGCGTGAAAAAGGTTCCGAAGTCCGGCAGGGATATACGCAAAAAAGTCATTAAGCCCTTTTGTGAGGCCCAAAAATCCATAGGCACCAAGGGCCTGCATGAGGCGCTGCGCTGAAGCCTCCCAGAAATAATCCTGGAAGACCTCCCAATCGAGATCCCAATTTGACAACACATAATAAAAGGACAGAAGCCCTTCAAGCTCATCTCCGAAAAAATCCACATAAGGATCATTGAGAAGCGAGCCGAGATCGTAAAAAGGACAGCCGATCCGCATCCCCTGGAAGTCGATGAAGAAGGGTTCTCCGTCACGGATCATCACATTCCGGGACTGCAGATCGCGATGCACGAAAGAGCGTATTGTTCCTGTAAGCCGTTCTGCAAGGCCGGAAAGTTCCTTTTCGAGTTCCTGTCCCGGGGATGACTCAAGTTCGATTCCACATACACCTTTCACAAAATGATCCATGAAGTATTCCCGTTCCCAGTGATAGAGGACGGGGCCAAAACCTTCCATCAGCCTCAAACGCCCTGGAGGGAGGTTCTTTTCCTGGAAAGAGTGAAGCCGGTGCGCAATAGCAAGAGTCTTTTGATAAAGGGTTCGACGTACTTCCCACGGGGTATCCTTAAGAGACCAGAGGTCTGTATCCCCCACGTCTTCCATGAGCATGATGCAGCGCGCAGGGTCGTGGCGGATCAGCCCGGGCACCGGGATGTGGATTTCACGGAGAAAGATTGCAATGTCGGCGTAATACGTGTTCTCAATCCGCTTCGGGTCATAATGGATCAGGATGGCTGAATCCGTGTGGGTCCATTTCAATCTGAAGAAATCCCGGTCTGACCCCCTTATTGCCATAGGTGTGAGTTCCATGGGGGCTGACTCCGGGAGTCCCAGTGCCTCTCGCGCAAAACTGATCATTTTCTTTTGCATCTATCCTCCAGATATTGTTTGCCCTTTAGTAAATAAATATTTCTCTCGCCCGCTTCGCTCGAGGCCGCAGAGAGTTTTGAAGATTAAATAAACTCTGTGTTCTCTGTGCACTCTGCGAGAGACAAGGATTTTCATAACTTTTCCCGGTCCTCCCTGGCAGTCTTCAGGCCTTTGTATGCTTCGATGGAGCCGATGTCATACCACTCGCCTTCGTCAACGACAACTCCCCGGACAGCCCCCGGTCTTTCCAGGATTCTTCCGAGAAAGACAGGGATGACGGATTCAATCTTGCCTGCTTCAAGGAAACGGAGAAACGATGTTTCTACGGCATAGATACCCGTGAAAAGGCAGCTTTGTACCCCGGGGTTTTTTAATGTGTGCCGGAGATCGCAGATATCGCTGCGCTCATCGATGTTCACATTCAAAAGAGGGCCGCTGCTTCTCAGCACGAGTGTTGCTTCCGGCCGCTTCTCTTCATGTGCTGCGATGAGTTTCAGCAGAGGAAAATCAGTTACCACGTCCCCGTTGTAGCATAGAATAGCCTCATCATCATCCAGGAGGTCTTCAATATTTTTGAGTCCTCCTGCCGTATCAAGCAGCACCGGTTCATGGCAGAAGGTAATGGGGGTGCCCCGCCACTGCCTGTCAGGAAACTTCTCTGAATAGACTTCCGCGTGATGATGGATGTTTACAATGAAATGTTCTACACCAGCGCCAAGGAGGTGTTCCATCGCATACGTGATAATGGGCCGCCCCCCAAGTTCTAAAAGCGGTTTCGGACATTGCTCTGTCAGGGGGCGAAGCCGTGTCCCCAACCCGGCGCCGAGGATAAAGGCTGTTTTGAACCGCCGCCTGCTCAATATATCCTCTGTATTTCTGTATCCGGGAAATAGTGCTTCAGGATTTCTTCTGCCCGAAATCCTTTGCCTGCCATAACGGCAGCGCCTATCTGGCAAAGCCCCACGCCATGTCCCCATCCGGCGCCGTGGAAAACAAATCGTTCTATCCCCCCGTGAGCATCATATTCTGCCTTCACAATAAATGCGCTGCTGTAGAGATGGGTTCTGGAGAGCCAGCGCCGTATTTCAAGTTCCTTTCCCACAACCATGTTTCTCTTCGAGCCGATAATCTTCAGCCGGAAAATCCGCCCTGAAGGACCGCGCTGAAGGGGTTCTATTTCCTTAAGAGTACCGAAATCAAAACCTGATTTCTCCCGCAGGATCCCTTCCAGTTCCTCCCGGGAATAATCCGCCTTCCAGCGGAAAAAATCATGAGTCTCCCGGTCAAAATCGGGAAGGATTGTTTCGAGAATATCCTTGTCTTTTGTATTGCAGTATGCATCAGGCTCAGAGAATATCCAGCGTTTTGCTTCTTCTTCCGTCAGGATCGGGTGATAAAAAACCGGGGCGTCCGAGATGCTGCCCAGATATGGTATTTTTCTGTTTTCCCAGGCCGTCTTGAAATCTTCCGTAATCCCTCCGCAGGCCTTATAATAACGTGCATCACAGATTTCATCACCATATGTGATGACTTGCCCGCTGGTCTGTTGGACAGCCTCTCCGGCCCCATGCGAAACAATCTTCGTGATGCCCTGGTAACGCTGACAATGGTCATCAGCACAGACATCGTAGAGGTCATGGTCTTCCTGTTCATACCAGCGTACTACCTCATCTTCCCTGCTGGCTTCCATCTCCCCGGACTCAGGTACCTCTTTTGCTTTCTTTTTCCGGTTGAGCGATGCAAGGAGCCAACTCCGGGACGTTATGGCGTGGGCATTCAGGAACTCCGCTGGCGCGTTGCCGTTCATCTCCGAAGAGATCACGCTTTTCAGATAATTCTCAAGGGGGATTTCATTGATGGCGGCTATTGTCCCATCTCCGCGGGCCTTGAAAACCAGATTTCCCTGAAAGGTCTGATCCTCTGCCCTCTCCCAGTGGAAACTGATCCCTATGGTCACACGGAGGAGGGTGAAGGTCGAATTATTTCCGGCGGTGAGCCTGATCTGAGGAGAACGGACGATCTCGTGCCCGTGTTCATTAGTAAAGACAACCTTCTCATTGATAGTTTTTACGGAAAACCTTCCTGATGCGGGCCCGAATCCATCCCCGTAAAAATCACCGTTCAGACATCCATAGACCTCATGCTGCCAGTCCATAATGCCCACAGTGATATGCGGTTCGGCAAATACAGGGGCCAAGGGGTCAAGGGGCCGAGGGGCCAGGGGGTCGACTTTTCTATCCGGCATTATTCCCAGCCCCAATTTTTGAAAATCAGACGCGCCTCTTCTGATTTCAGAAAACGAATAAATAATGATGCATCATCTCTCATCTTCGGCTGAGCAGTAAATGCTATCGGAGCAGCACGATATGCAGAACGGCCAGTCAGCGGAATAAAATCTGTTGTTTCAGATAGCTGCATGTGCCATGTCCTGTAAGTAATCCATGCATCCAACCCGGTGGCGGACTGCCACATTGCAATCCCTTCCTCGCCGGTAACAACAGAACAATAAATATTTTCCCGAATACCGGGCAGCTTATCCTGATACTCCTCCATCTTCTCGAGCTCAACGTTGAGGATCCTGATATGCTTCTGTGTCAAACCTTCCAGCAATTCGATCTGTTTCGGGTTTCCTTTTCTCACGATAATGCCTATCTGCCGGACATACAGCGGTTCCGCTGTGGACATTTCAATCAGGCCAGGATAATCGCGATTATAGTCTTCCAGCATGTACTCAGCGCCGCCGTATACCAGGTCGGCATCCTGCCTTGCCCGGCCGATCCACTCGTCCGGCGTTCCCTTCACAATGTCAACACGGATGTTCTGCTGTTTCGTGAAGGCTTCAGCGCATTCTTTCATGGCCTTGTAAGGGCCTCCCGGGCCATATACATGAATTGTCTTAATCTCTTTTGTATGGGTGAACATTTAATATACCAAAATGTTTTATTCAGTATTATACGGTACAAAAAAGAAATGCAAGGAAATAAACGGAATATGTTATTATTAGGCAAGATCATGAAGCCAATTACCGTAGTTACCCCGTACAGTCCGAGTCCCTGCTTTGAGAAAACCCTGCATTCCCTTGCAGAGTCAGGCCTGGTCGAGAATGTTACTATATTAAGCCGGGAATCGGTTGGTTTAAATATGGACAGATGTCGCGTCTTTGCTGGTAGTCCTCTTACATCAAAGGAAACGCTTGAGCATGTTCTGACTGAGACCCGAACGAAGTATCTTCTTATTTTGCCGGGAGTCAGACAGGTTTTGTTTGAGCCCGATGGGCTGCTGAGAATGTTGGATGCAGCTGAGTCTACGAAGGCAGGCATGGTCTATCCTGATTTCTATGAGACAGATAAAGAAGAGAAGAAGATCATTCATCCGCTTAATGATTATCAGATGGGGAGCGTCCGCGATGATTTCGACTTTGGCTCAACAATGATTTTTTCGACAACAGCCGCCGGAAAGGCCTTTGAAAAGTATGGCGGACTGCCGCAAGTTCAATATGCGGGTATCTACGCGCTTCGTCTGAAGGTTTCCATCGAACATCTGGTCCATCACATTCAGGAACCGCTCTATACAATGGCCCGGGAGGACAATTCCGCAGATGCCGGAAAACACTTTGCCTATGTGGATCCGCGAAACCGGTCCGTTCAGAAGGAGATGGAGATTGTATTTACTGATTATCTCAGAAAGATAGGGGCATATCTTCCGGCAGGCACTCTAAGAGAGGCCAAAAATGAATCACAGCCTTTTTCCGCAGAGGCATCGATAATCATACCTGTAAGGAATCGTAAGGGAACAATTTCTGATGCCGTGAAGAGCGCTTTTTCACAGGAAGCAAACTTTCCTTTCAATGTTATC
>Ga0247841_10005823_pt1 | contig 19570 bp, 19 predicted proteins | sample LaCruzMarch2015__2_FD_192410 | JGI IMG/M metagenome (GOLD analysis project Ga0247841, IMG submission 192410) | Freshwater microbial communities from meromictic Lake La Cruz, Castile-La Mancha, Spain - LaCruzMarch2015_18m | ecosystem: Environmental > Aquatic > Freshwater > Lake | place: Spain... | reverse complement strand
CACAACACCTTTTGAAATCCTGGGTTCAGTAACTCCCACAGGAAGAATATTGTTCAATTATACGGGTGCTACTGGCAACTATCTCGGCAGCCTTTGGGGGAATATAGAGGGAACGACAATGAATCTCCTGACCTACGATTCCAGCGGAAATCCAATATTTGATGGCACAGCTCAACTAGTCCCCGAACCCTCCACCTACGCGCTCCTCGGCATCGGAGCCATGGGATTACTGATGGTTCTTCGTAAGAAGAAGACCGCTTAAAGATTTTTCAGACTGCCACCAAAGCCCATCTCCTTCATCGGGGGTGGGTTTTTCTTTTATCCTGTAGAGTCAGGTAGAATCCGCTTCGACGAGGATAGATACTCTTCGAACACTCGCTGGAACAACGGAGTTCCTTCCTCCAATGGGTTCAAAGCCCGGCAGCCCGATTTTCCGCACTTTGGGAAATCTTCTTCGGTCTGAAGGAGTTCGCAAAGATGCGGGGTTTCGGAGGTTTTGCAGTTCGCTCCGAAATTGCTACGAGTGCTGAGATTGTGACGAAAATGTCACCATAAACTTTTGGCATATTTGGAATGCCGGAAAGAATTTATCACGCGCTTACACATCAGAAAGTTGAGAAGTTCCACGGCGTGAATACCATGGTTTCAAAGCCCTCCTCTGCACTCCCCTTCTTCGCCGTTGCGTTGCTCTCCTGGCTGGTTGCGGTGACACTGGCGCGCGCTGATTCTTCCGCGCCCGACCTGCTGGATCCGCCCCGGGCGGATGCCCCGACCGAGGTCGAGGTGGATCTCTACCTCGACGATCTCACGGACATCAGCGTCGCCCGGAACAGCTTCCGCACCACCGCGCAAATGGTGCTGGAGTGGGATGACCGGCGCCTCGTGCGGTTGCTGGGTGCCTCAGACCGCGATGAGCGCACTTTCGAGGGCGGCGCGGCCGAGGAGATGTTGGCGCGCATCTGGCATCCAGAGATCGAAATCATGAACGAGCGCGGCCAGCGCACGGCGAGCGCGCGGTCCCTGCGCATCACCCGCCAGGGACGCGCCAGCCTCTACGAAAAGTTCGACACCGAAGCCCATTTGCACGGAGAAATGTATTTGTTTCCCTTCGTCACCGCCCGTCTGCGGCTGGCCATCAGTGCGGTGATGCAGAACGACCGGGTCATGAAACTGGTTCCGGGGAAGTTCGAAGCCCAGGCCGGATCGGAAATGGACGAGGTGCTCACCGGACCATGGCGCGTCGAGGGTCAGGAAACCGCGGTTTCCAGCACGCCGCGATCCCATGAACCAGGCCTCGGCTATTCCCTGCTCGAGTTCACGATCCTCGCCCGCCGTGATCCGCTTTCCGGTTTCGGTTTTTCCATTCTGCCGATCTTGCTCATCTGGGCCATTGCCTCCGCCCTGCTTTGGATCGACGCCGCGCAGTTCACCTCCTACGGCAGTCCGCGCATCGGCGGGTTGCTCACGCTGCTGCTGACTACTGTGGCCCTGCAACTCACGTTCGAGAACCGGTTGCCCGGCGTCCACTACCTCACCGTGCCGGAAATTCTCTCCTACGTGACGATGGTCCTGTTGACCGCTGGTATCATTCTATCGGTCGCTTTCATTTATGTCTACCACAGCGTATCCAAAGAGGGCGCGAGAAGCTTGGATCACCGGGTCCGGCGCGTCTTCCCCGTCACCCTGGTTGTGGCTGCTCTCCTCGGGGTCGTGCTCGGGTTCTGGCAGCAGCACTGAAGGCGACCCGCGATTGGTTGGTCAACTTGTTCGAGCGTGCCCTGCTTTCGAACCCCTTGGTGGCTGAGTCGCGTGGTTGGCCCGTGACGATAGGATCCGAAGGCGAGGGCTTGATGATCCAGAAGCAGGGCACTGACGCGACAGTTGTCTTTCAGCCACAGACTACGACAGATCTTGCCGCGCAGCCGTTCACCAACAACGGCACGCCGGTCACTAACACGATCCCGATGCCGGGAAACAAAGGGTTCCTTCGCATCAATGCGAAGCCGTAAAAGCTAAACAACTTCCAGAAGCTCCCTCACCAACTCCTCAAAGCAAAAAGCAGACTCATGCTGCTGAATCTTTCTGGCGATCTTCTGCTTTACGGAGCCCAAAGACTCCTTCTGTCTCGGTCGGCAAACGAGTTCGATGTCGAGGTAACCCTTCGCCTCAACATCTCGGAGGAGTAATTCGAAATTCTTCGTATCTTTGGAAGGGATGAGACCGTTCTTGGTGCATATCGTCATGACCCGAGCGAACTCCGCCTTCCATTCTCTGCAAGAACTGAGACACTCCAATTGGACCTATCCAACTATGAAAACACTCCTCCTCACCCTTGCCGCAGGACTCTTCAGCATCACCATGTCCCTCCACGCCGGCGAGAGCACCGGCATCGAGGGCAACTACAAGCTCGTTTCGCACAAAACAGCGGACGGAAAATTGATCAAGGCCCCGCGTCTGGCCGGTATGATCAACCTGACTCCCGGTGGATACAAAAACCTCAACGTCATGTATCGTGGCGTGACTTCAAAGAGCGATTCGATTTCCCTCATCTCCCGGTATAAGCTGTCGGGCTCCACCTACACGGAGACGCTCCTCTCGGCGGCCAACGATCCGCTCACCGGCAAGGTTCTTGCTTCCTCAGGCGTCACCAAGAGCGCGAAGGTGACCCGCGAAGGCGGATCGATCAAATTCACTCCGCCCTTTGAATTCGCCCAATACGAGTTCAAGGGAAACAACCTCATCGTGACCCTGCCCGACAAGGGCGTCGATACCTGGGTCAAGGTGAAGTAATTGCCGCAACCTTCAACCAAGCCCATCCCCGTCGGGGATGGGCTTTTTCTTTTGCTGAGCCGAGCGAAAGCCGCGGGTTCAAATGCCGGCAGCGCGAGTTTTCCGAAGGTTGGGGAAACTTCTTCGGTCGAAGCGAAAACGCAAACTTAGGTTTGGTCGGTGCCTTTGGAGCGCGAGGCTTCCTGCAACTCGGCCTGCATGGCATGGAGCGAGGCGAAAATGTCGACCAGGAAATAAGCCAGTCCGATGATCAGGCAAACCACACTGACGATAAAAAGGAACGCAACCGCCGGCGCGATGCCGATTTCCAGCAACACCGAGGCGAAAAGCACCAGGACCAACAGTGCGGCGGCCAGAAGGGCGAGGCAGACAAAGACAATGGATTGACGGATCCACACCGCCCGCCGCGCAATGATGGCGATTTGCTCTGCTTTGCCTAGGGCGCCGTCCCGGGCCAATTGCCGCGCTCGATCAATGGCACGCCCGAGGCGGTTGGTCATGCTGAGCAGGAGCAAACCATAAGCCGAGATGAGGATCACCGGGCTGACCGCCAGCTGCAGCGCCTCGTAAAAATTGCGGGCGTCCAAGGAGTAAAATCAACGCACGTAAGGCGCGGCGGCCGCACGGTAGGCCATGAACTCGTCGTAAGTCACCTGACCGCTGCGTGAGGTGTCAGCACCGTCGAACGGTTGGGAAAACTGATCGCGGGCGCGCTGGTTGACTTTGACGTCAGCCAGCGTAACGCGTCCGGTGCCGCTGCGGTCAAGGTCGCGGAAAGATGCCTCCGTGCCACCCCCGGCGACAAACTCCTGCAGGGTGAAATATCCCTTGCCGGTCTTGTCATAAAGCGGATAGGCGTCCGTGATGAGGGCGTCGGAAAATTCGGTGCGGGAAAGCTGACCGTTCCCGTCGGCGTCGGCCTGCTTGAAACGCTGCATCAGCGTGGCATCACCAGACTGCGGTGACGTGGCACAACCGGAAAACAACAAGGCGGCGGGAAGGAGCAAAAGGAAGGATTTCATATCTTCCGCAGGTGATTCCAGTCGAGGTGCGCGGTCAAGCGCAAAGGTATCACCTTCCGTTCAGCCCAGGTGGATCGCGATGTTTGCCTCCCTGCTAACTCAATGAGAGTTACTCTCTCGAAAGGGAATAAAGACAGGCCACGGATGGAAGAAGATGAAAGAGGATAAGAGGGACGCGCTGACACGCGCCCCACTCATGGCATCTCTCCGAGGACTGTGTTTGCGCCGTGTCAGCGGCGCGAACACCATCTTCTGGCATCCTCTTCCATCCGTGGCTTTCTGACCTCTGCCTGCCCAAGCTCGCAGTCGACGCCGGCCCCAGTTACTCCCAGCACACACCCACCAATGCGCGGGTTCAGGGACTAAGGGCCATCTGCGCTTCGCTCCGGTTCCATCGCGATTTTCCAAACGAGCATCGCGCCCGGAGGGCGCGATCCGCCTCTTGTGTCAGCGCCTTTGGCGCCGGGAGGCTCCGGCGGTCATACCAGTTGGTCGCCACGGCGACCTGTCTCGCCAAGCCTCGGCTGACCGCCGCGACAAGTCGAGGAATTACGCTGATCAAACCTTGGCGGGTGCCGTGGCTGTAACATCGTAGGGGTTACGCGACTGGTTTGCCGTGTTCTTGGCCATCAGCATGTAAAGACACGGGATGATGAACAGGGTGAAAATCGTCCCGATGGCCATGCCTCCGACCAGCACGAGGCCGATCGAATTGCGCGCGGCAGCCCCCGCGCCGCTGACCAGGACGAGCGGGAAGTGTCCGGCCACGGTGGCCATGGTGGTCATGAGAATCGGACGGAAACGCACCCGCGATGCTTCGCGCACGGCCTCAAGTTTGTTCACTCCGGCGCGCTGGCGCTGGTTGGCGAACTCGACGATGAGGATGCCGTGCTTGGCAATGAGGCCGACCAGAGTGACCAAGCCCACCTGCGAATAGATGTTCATCGTGGTCGTCCATCCGTCGGTCCAGAACGGGACGTTCGGCGCGGGCATTTTCAAAAAGGTGAAAACCAGGGCGCCGAAGAGGGCCAGGGGGACCGAACCAAGGAGGATGATGAATGGATCGCGGAAGCTGTTGAACTGGGCGGAGAGGACCAGAAAAATAAGCACGAGGGCCAAAGCAAAAGCGGGGAGAAACTTGTCGCCTTCCGTCCGCAACTGGCGCGATTCGCCGGTGTAATCGATGGCGTAGCCCGGCGGCATGATTTTCGTCGCTTCGTCCTCGAGGAACCGCAGGGCCTGGTCGAGCGGACGGATGGCCACGCCGCTCAACTTAACCGCGTTGAGTTGCTGGAAGCGGTTGAGCGAACGCGGTTGGGCCGATTGCTTCATCGTGGCCACCGCACCGAGCGGCATGAGTCGTCCGTCGGGGCCGGTCACGTAAATGCTCTCGAGCTGGTCGGGATTGAGTCGTCCCGCGCGCTGGATTTGCGGAATAACTTTGTAGCTCCGGCCGCCGATGTTGAAGCGGTTGACGTAATTGCCGCCGACCATGGCGGAGATGTCTTCGCCGACTTGACGGAGATTCAGCCCGAGGGAGGCCACCTTGTCGCGGTCGATGAGGAATTCGGCTTCCGGCTGGTCGATCTTGGTGTCGATGATCGGCGGGAAGGCGAACATGCCGCTGGCCGCCGCTTTTTGCTGCAGCGTGCGGGCGATCTCGAGGATCTGCTCGGGCTCGGCTGTCGAGGCGATGATGAATTCGACGGGGAAGTTGCCGCCGCCGGGCAAGGAGGGCGGGGTCACCGCGCGGACGCTGATGCCGGCAATCCGGTCCAGTTTGGCGGCGAGTCCGGGCAGGATCTCGTTCGGCGTGCGCTCGCGTTCGCTCCATGGTTTGAGGCGCATGCCGCTGAAGCCGGATGACGGCTGGGTCAGCTGGAAGGAAAAGTCGGTCTCGGGCTCGCTGAAGAAAATGTCGTTGGCCGCTTCGGCATAACGCGCGGTTTCTTCCACCGTGGCATTGGCCGGCGCATCCACGATGCCGAAAATAATTCCCTGGTCTTCGGAGGGGGCCAGTTCGGACGGCGACATGCGGAACATCGGGATGCAGAGCAGGGCGATGACCGCCCATACGAAATAGGCCGCCGGTCGTGCGGCCAGCACGGCGTCGAGCGCGCGGCCATAGATATCGCGCAGGCGGGCGAAGCCGCGGTTGACCAGCCGGGCAAAGCCATGGTCCTCCATACCCGGCTTGAGCATTTTGGCGCACATGACCGGCGAAACAGTCAGCGCGACAATGCCCGAGACAAGGACCGCACCGGCCAGGGTGAAGGCGAACTCGCGGAAGAGGGCGCCGGTCAGACCGCCTTGGAAGCCGATCGGCGCATAGACCACGGCCAAGGTGATGGTCATGGAAATGACCGGACCGACCAACTCGCGCGCACCCTTGATCGCGGCATCGAAGGGTTTCATGCCTTCGGACAAATGCCGTTCGATATTTTCGACCATCACGATGGCATCATCGACCACGATGCCGACGCACAGAACAATGGCCAGGAGGGTCAGCAGATTGACCGTGAACCCGGCCATCTGCATGAGGAAAAATGCGCCAATGATGGATAGGGGAATGGCGGCGATCGGCACGACCACAGCCCGCAGCGAGCCCATGAAGAGGAAGATAACCGCCACCACGATAAGCAGTGTCTCGGCCAGAGTCTTGAGCACTTCATCGATCGAGTCGCGGATGTAGACCGTGGAATCGTAACCGATGCCGCCCTCCAGGCCGGCCGGCAGGTCGCGGTTGATTTCCTCCAATTCGGTCCGCACCCCGGTGAGCACATCCAAGGCATTGGCATTGGGCAGCACCCAGATCCCCATGAAGACGGCTTTCTCGCCGGAGAAACGCACTTCGGAATCGTAGTCCTCCGCGCCGAGCACCACGTCGGCCACGTCCTTGAGCCGCACGATCGCTCCGTCACTCTCGCGGATGACCAGTTGTTCGAACTCTTCTGCCGAGTTGAGGTCGGTGTTGGCGGTCAGATTGACCGTGACCAGCGAGCCTTTGGTCTGGCCGACGGCCGAGAGATAGTTGTTGCCGGCCAGGGCCTGGCGGATTTGCGCAGGACTGACATTGAGCGCGGCCATCCGGTCCGGTTTGAGCCAGATGCGCATGGCAAAGACGCGCCCGCCGAGGATTTCGGCGCGCTGTACCCCGGGGATGGCGGAGAACCGCGGCTGGATGACACGGGCGAGGTAGTCAGTGATTTCGTTGGGCTCGAGAATGTCGGAGGTGAAACGGAGATAGGCCGCGGCGCGCTCCGAGTCGGCGTTGACGATATTGATGACCGGCACCTCGGCCTCGGGCGGCAGGTCGTTGCGCACCTGGTCCACTTTCGAGCTGATCTCGGCCAAGGCCTTGGTCGAATCGTAATTGAGTTTGAGCCGCGCGGTGATGACCGAGCGACCGGGCGAACTTTGCGATTCGACGTAGTCGATGCCGTCCGACCCCGAGATAACGCGCTCCAGCGGCGTGGTGATGAACCCTCGCACCAGATCGGCGCTCGCGCCGATGTAGACTGTGGTCACGGTGACCGAGGCGTTGTCGCTGCGCGGGTATTGGCGCACGTTGAGGCTGAGCAAAGCCTGCAGTCCCAGCACAATGATGAGCAAAGCGACCACGGCGGCCACCACGGGCCGCTCGATGAACATATCGGTGAACGAGCCCGACCCGCCGCCCCCGCCGCGCCGTCCCAAATGCCGCAGGCTCATGAATCCTCCGGACGCGGCTGCCGCTCCGGACGCGGCGCCATGTCATTGTTTACCTCAACGACGGAACCATTGCGCAATTTGAAAGCACCGGCCGAGACCACCGTCTCTCCGGGTTGCAACCCCTCGGTCACGGCAATGAAATCCCCTTCGGCGCGACCCGTGCGGATGAACCGCTGGGTGGCGACGGTCTTCGTCACGCCGTCCTCACCGGTTTTTTCCTCGATCACGAAAACCGAATCACCATAGGTCGCGGCCACCACGGCGGTGAGCGGGATGGATGTCACTTCGGAAGCTTCGCCCAGGGAAAGCAGAATGCGTCCGAACATGCCAGGGCGGAGGAGGCCGCCCGGATTGCTCAGCGTGCCCTGGAGGCGGATGTTGCGCGTCACGGGGTCGATTTCGGTATTCACCGCGGTGAGTTCGCCGTCGAAAAATTTGTCGGGATAGACATCGGTGATCACACGCAGCGGGCGTCCCGGGGTGAGTTGGGAGAGCAGTTGCTGCGGGAGGAGGAAGTCGACGAAGATCGGGTCGAGGGACTGCAGGGAAACGATTTTGTCCCCTTGGTCGACGAACTGCCCGAGGTTGGCTTCGCGGATACCGAGACGACCGGTGAAGGGCGCGCGCAGTTGCTTCTCCCGGATGGTCGAGCGCAGTTGCTCGACCAGCGCGGTCATCTTGCGCAAATTCGACTCGGCCGCGTCCATCTCCGATTGCGGCACGGTGCTGTTGACCCGCAGTTGCTTCGTGCGGTCGTAAACCGTGCGGGCCAGATCGGCTTCCGCTTCGGCCGATCGCAGGTTCGCCTGCTCGGTTTGCGTGTCGAGCTCCAGCAGCAAGTCACCTTCCTTCACTTCCTGCCCGTTTTCGAAAAAGATTTTCGTCACCATCCCGGACTCTTCCGTGCTCAAGTCGGCACCCTGCACGGCACGCAGCGAACCCACCGACTCGACCGAGCGCTCCCGGCGTTCCTTGGTCACGGGCGCGGTGCTGACTGTCTCGACCGGCGGACCCCCACCCTCCTCGCCGGAGGAAATCAACCTCCCGATCTGGAGCGCCTTCACTCCGGCCACGACACCGACCATCACGAGGAGGAAGGCGAGGGCGAAGAGGAACGATTTCAATTTCATGCGGAAGCGGGCCAAGGATAAAACGCCTGTATCAAATTACACGGATACCTCTCCGTGTCACGGAATCCCGCCCGCAGACCCTCCAAGGCGGGGAGCTTTTGTCTAATATCTATGTGCACGGCCACCCGATTGAACCCGGGGCAAGCCGGCACAGACCAAGGGAGAGATTCACGGGGCGACGGGCACGCCGCGCCTTACCCGGACCCGAGATCCGGACGGCGTTCCCGCGTGCGCTCGCGCGCCTGCTCGCGGCGCCACGCTTCGATCGCCGCATGATTTCCGGAGAGCAAAATATCGGGCACCTTCCAACCGCGGAATTCCGCCGGCCGTGTGTAGTGCGGATATTCGAGGAGTCCGTGGGAGAACGATTCGTCGGCCGCCGATTGTTCGTCGCCAAGCACGCCGGGCAGTAGCCGCACCACGGCATCCGTGACGACCAGCGCGGCCAGCGTGCCATTGGTCAGGATGTAATCGCCGAGCGAAATTTCCTCGTCGACCAAATGCTCGGCCACCCGCTGGTCGATCCCCTCGTAGTGCCCGGAGATCATGATGAGATGCTTTTCGCCGGCCAAACGCTTGGCCGTGGCCTGGTCGAAGCGCCGGCCCTGCGCGGAAAGGAGAATGACGCGCGAGGCCGGTTGGCGGAGTTCCTCCAACGCGATGGCGATCGGCTCGACCTTGAGCACCATTCCGGCGCCGCCGCCGTAGGGCGGTTCGTCGGTCACCCGGTGCTTGCCTGGCGCCCAGTCGCGGAGATTGCGCAGGCGGATGTCCGCCGCCCCCTTTTCCCGGGCGATGCGCAGCATGCTTTCGCTGAGCAAACCCTCGCCCATGGCCGGAAAAAGTGTAAGAATATCGATCTGCACGGATTTCTTGCTATCATGCCGCCCGTCAGGCAACCAGATAAGGAATGAACGAACACTTTCGCCCCTCGGTCTACTTTCCCATGCGCAAACCTCTCCTGCTGCTCGTCACCGCCCTCGCGCTCACTGCGCCGGCGCGATCCGCCATGACCAACGAATTGTCCGCGGCCGACCGCAGCAAACTCGAGGCCGGAGAAAACGTCCTTATCACGGTGGAAAAACCGGGGGCCACCTGGCCCGAGGTCCGCATTTACCGCAAGGTGAAGGCCACGCCGGAGGGAGTGACCGCCCTCTTCCTCGACTACGAAAATGCCAACAGCTTCATCGACAACCTGAAGTCCGCCGTGGTGGAAAATGAACCGGACGCCAACACCAAGGACGTGCGTTACACCGTGAAATTGCCGGTTATTTTCACCATCAACTATCTGGTGCGCAACCGCTACGAAAAGACGCCCGAGGGCTACACCGTGCACTGGAATCTCCTCGAATCGCTCTTCGCCAAATCCGCCGTCGGCAAATTGCGGGTCGAACCCCACGGCGACACCGCTGTCATCTGCTACGCCAACCACGTGGAACCAGCCACCTCCCTCGTCGCCGGTCTGCGCGGGCAAGCTATCAAGGAAGCCTCGAACACGGTCGACGCCATCGTCAAAGAGGCCGAGCGGCGCCACACCAAGTCGGGCCAGCAATAATTGGCCGCGGCGCGCGGGCACGCGATGGAGAATTCCGCAACCGCCGAGGGCCGCACGCCCAAACCGGATTTGTCGGCGCCACCGCACGGCGTCACGGTCAGCCGCAACCTGATCAGCGGCATCGAGATTGTATACCGCCGCATCAACCCGGTGGCCTTTTTTCTCGTCCCTTTCACCGGGCTGTGGTCGGGATTTTCGCTCTGGGGAATCTACGGCAGCCAGTGGACGAGCGGTAAATTCGATCCGGTGATGAGTCTGGCCGGTCTGCCGTTCCTCATCGGAACCATTTTTCTCCTCGGCATGATTGTCTTCCTGCTCTTCGGATCATGGCGCGTGCACCTCGACCGTGGCACCGTGCGCTTTTTCACCGGGGTCGGTCCGTTCGGACGGCGACGCGAGATCGCGTTCGGCGCGGACACGCGCGTGGAACTCCCCGATGGTTACGTCAAAGTCCGCCGCATCCCCCAGCAGGTTATCACCGTGACCACCGGGGAACGCACCGTGGACTTCGGCGCAAAATTGCCACCTGACGTGCGCTTGTATATCGCCGGCGTGCTGCGCGAAGCGGTCGGAAAAATCTGACCGGCTCAGCCCTCGGTCGGCTTGACGAAAACACCGATCAGCGGGCGGGGCGAAGGCTTGCGCGAAGCGTGGTCACTGACGAAACCGGTCTTGGTGCGGAATTCCACATGGCCGGCCCCGCGGCCGCCGTAGACCAGCACGGACCCGACGGGCGCCTCGAAAGGATCATCGATGTCCAGCCGCTCGAAACCATAGCGCCGGGGCAATTCCACCGCAGCTTGCTTGGCGAAAGCGGTCTGCGGGTAGCAATCAACGACGTCCGCCGCCTGCAGCGCGCGTTTCACATAGCGCCAGCAGCGATGAATGGAACGCGAGCGAGCCGCTCTCTCGGCCAGACGCACCGCTTCGAGCATGCGCTCATCAACCACAATGTCCTCGCCCTCGGCCGACTGGACCTGAGATTCGGGCTTTTGCGCAGGAGAACGGCCAAAGAGACCGCGCCGAGCCCCTGGGGACGGCTGACCCGACACGTCTGGACTCGGGGCGCCCAAGGAGGGAGCCGGCTCGAAAGAATGCCGCCGACTGCCCTCGGCAGGGAGGACGGAAACCAAAATGGCCAGGGCCAAAATCCACTTTAAATAACTGGGCATCATCATGTTAAGTAACTTTAAGGGCTACTTTGGAGCGGGATCAAGCGGCAGAGAGTAACCGCCAACGCCCGAGAGGCAACCCCAAAAACGCTGTTTGTGGTCTTGCTTTCAAACCAGAACAGAAGCGAGCGGTCAAAGCAGGACAGGATAGTTGTTGTGGTTAGGTTGGGGATTCCGCGCGAACCAACCCTGGAGGGCGAGCTTCCCCGCGAGCCGCCCCGATCCAAAGCGGCGTCATGCCGCCGCACTCCAAAACGCCCTCACCCCCGCGCCATAACCTTTTGCCGTGCAGTGGCAGAGCCACCGCTTTTCCGCCCGGGCAGGAGAAGCCCATCTCGGGTCTTTTTTTTGTGGGGCATGGGTACCTTTTTGCCGGAAGATGCGGACGCAAAAAACGATTGGGTATTTTGCAGATTATCTAATTGTTTGGCAGAACCCAAGGTTTGATCCGTTCGGTGTCCGGAGGAGGGCACCTTTGCCAGAGGAACCGATTCGAGGAGTTCGTCGGCCTTCCGGTGCTCGGGGAGGTGACACATTTTGTTGCCAGGGAAGTCGGATCGGGGCTGAAAACACAGAGCAAGGCCTGACCCCGCAGGCAGGTTCATGGGTTCATCTTGAAATGGCGCATGGTCAACATTCCTGGGAATGTTGGAATGCTTTCCGCAGGTTATTGGAGCGCGAAGTTCTGGTGGGCATTGGCTGGGTGAGCGCCCGGCGGGTCAAAAAAAGGAAACGAAGCGAACGAATTCCGGCGGCAGCGTCGCGTCACAGGCAAGAGGAAGCCGTCAGATTTTCTGGCGTGAAAAAATTCGGGCCGGCACGTCGCCCGGAAAACCAATTTCTTATCCGCCCCGGAAGGGCATACTTCGTGATATGAAATCGGATCAGGATCTCTACAAGCGGCTACGCGATCTGCCGAAGGGGCAACTCTGGAAAACCGAGGTGCCGCGATTCGATGCCGCCTCCCCGCGCGAGCGAATGCAGGGAGTGGCCCTGATCCGCGCGCTTGGGTCGATTTTCTCGCGCTTCGGGACGGAGGAGGAAAAGGCGGCCGCACGCAGGTGGCTCATGGCGCTGCTCCAGGATCCGCAGGAAAAAATCCGGCGCTACGCCATGGCGGCGCTGCCCAAGATGGGCGGCGATGACGGTGCCGAGGCGCAAATGCTGAGTTTGCTCCGGGAGAACGGCGGCGAGCGAGAGAAACGCCACCTTGGCCGTGCGCTGGAGAAGATCGGGGGGAGCGCGACCCTCTCCTTCATGGCGCAAGAGGAATCGCTCCCGGAACTGACGCAGCAAAAAGTGCAGGCCGCCATCGCCCGGCGCGAAAACCCCGGCACAGTGGAACTCGAGGCCCTGCTCCCCGGCAAACCCGGGATGCAGATCAACCTCCGCTGCCGACGCGGCTTGGAGAAAATCCTCAGGGAGGAAGCCGAAGAGCAACTCGATCCAAGCATTTTCCGCCTCGGACAAGTCCGCCCGGGATGTGTGACACTGACTCCGCTCAGGCCATTCTCCTTGTCGAAGCTCTATGAGTTGCGCTGCTTTGCCACCGTGGGCATCCGCATCGGTCTGATCGAGAACAGCTCTGGTTCTGCGTGGGAGGATGCCCTCGCTGGCTGCATCGCTTCCCCGACAGCCCGGAAGATCATGCGGGCAGCGACCAAGGGAGGGCCACGTTACCGCCTGGATTTCCCGGCGCGCGGTCATCAGCGGGGTGCCATCCGCAACGTGGTGCAGCAAGCCCACGCCCTCGCGCCCGAACTCCTCAACGATGCGCGTCAAGCTCCGTGGTCCGTGGATGTCATACCGGTCGGCAGCGGACCGAGGAAACAGAGGGACGCGATCGTCGAACTGCGCCCCCGACTCTACCCCGATCCGCGCCTTGGATACCGTAAGGATGACATCGCCGCGGCCTCGCACCCGCCATTAGCCGCCTGCATGGCGCGGTTGGCGGCGCAAGCCAGCCCTCACAGCGAGGAACCCCGGCAGGTGGTTTGGGATCCTTTTTGCGGCTCGGGACTGGAACTGATCGAGCGCTCCATGCTCGGCGGGGTTCGGGTCGTGCAGGGCACAGATCTCGATCCGGCCGCCATCGGGATCGCCCGCGCCAACTTCGAAGCCGCCGGCCTGGAGTATGTTTCCGCAATGTTCACTCCATGCGATTTCCGGGACGCGGAAAAAGTGGCCGGTATTGCCCCGGGAAGCATCACCCTGATCATGACCAATCCTCCCCTCGGACGACGCATCCGGGTGAAAGACATGCGCGGACTCATGGCCGACCTCCTCCACGCCGCCGCCAAAGCGCTGGAGCCGGGCGGCCTGCTCATTTTCACCAACCCGCTGCGCGACGGACCAAGCGTGCCCTCACTCAAGTTGGAATACCGCCAGGCGGTCGACCTGGGGGGATTCGACTGCCAGCTCGAGATGTACAGCAAGCGTGTTGGGCGAAGAGACGGAAAGATTAGCTAAAGCGGTTTTGATCGAAGTGTAGCCGCGGCACTCCGTGCCGCGAACGCATGGATTCGCCGGCGGGGACGCCGACGCTAGAGCTAAATGTAGCGGCGCCGTCCCCGAAGCCGGAAACCGAAGCTACGCCTCGGCCGGGGTTTGGGTGTTGTCCCGAAGAATGAGGACGGCTTCCGCCAGCAACCAGATCGCCAGCACGGCGAGCACGGCCGCGACGCCCGCCTCGATCAGGAGAACTCCGGCGACCACGGGAGCTGTCAGGATGTTGTGAAGCGTCAGTCCGAGAGCCCAAAGCGAGATACATCCCATAAAGAGCGCGGGCGCCAAGCCGAGCCACGGATTGCGTCCGGTCTTGTGCAGCCACACCGCCACGCCGAGCAGAGCAAGCGCGGCAAGGAGTTGGTTCGACATGCCGAAAAGATTCCAGAAAATCCGCCACGCCGGGATTGTTTTTCCGTCGATGACCAGAGGCGGAATACTCAGAACGATGAGTGGAAAAATGAGCGTCAGCGCCGTCGCCATCGCCGCCCCCGCCCGCCCCTTCCAGCCGGTCAACTCCATCAAGACATACCTCGCCAACCGCGTGCACGCGTCGAGCGTGTCGAAAACAAAAGTAGCAAAGCAAAGCAGCGCGAATTGGAAGGCAATCTGCGGGCTGACCAACCCGAAGGTGGCCTGTTCGACAAAGCGCGAAATCCCGCCGGCGAAGATGGCATCCGGTTGCCCCGAAGGACTGGCCAGAATCATCACGGTGGCCAGACTCAGGCAGGCGAAAAATCCCTCGAGCAACATTCCGCCGTAAGCGATCGGCGTGGCATCCGTTTCGCGATCGAGTTGTTTGGAAGTGGTGCCGCTGGCCACAATGCTGTGAAAGCCGGAGCAAGCACCGCAGGCCACGGTGATGAAAAGAATCGGCAGCATCGGAGCCGCGACACCTGGTCCGGCTGCCGGACCGAGCAGCACGCTCCCCGCCATGATGGGCGGGGCGACCACATCGAAAGCTCCCGTGAAACCACCAATGATGATTCCCGCCAGGCCGGCGATGAGAACGAGGTAAAGGAAGTAGCCGCCGAGATAGCCGCGCGGTTGCAAAAGCAGCCACAGCGGCGCCATCGAGGCGAAAAAGCAATAGGCGATCAGAATGTAATTCCAAAGCCGCTGCGGATTGCCTCCGGCCAAACCCGAAAGATCGAGCGGCGCCAGCGGCCCGAGCCAGATCGCGACAAAGACGAGCGGTAAAAACACGAGTTTCGCCTGGAGAGCGGACATCCCGGTAAAGCGCAGGGCGAGGCCCATGAGCAGGGCCAGTAACAGATAGACCATCGACGAAGTAGCCACCGCGGGACCCGGCGCGGGGCCACCCGCCGCCGCCGCGGCTTGAACGAAGGTTCCCGCCGTCACATCGGTGAACGCGATGAGCACATAGACGAGCGAGACCCAGATGAAGAGAAGAAAAAGCACAAAGGCGCGCCCGTTCATGTATTGCCGCACCACCTCGGCGATGGACCGCCCGCCGTGCCGCACCGAGGCGATCAGCGTGGTGAAATCATGGATGCCGCCGATGAGAACCGACCCGACCAGAATCCAGATCCACGTCGGGAACCATCCGAAGAGCGTTCCGGCGAGGATGGGACCGACAATCGGCCCGGCCGCGGCAATGGCCGAGAAATGCTGCGGCAGCAAATACGACTTCTTGGCCGCCTCGAAATCCAGACCGTCCCGATGCTCATGCGCAGGCGTCCGGGCCTCCGAATCGAGCGCGAAATAAGCCGTCAGCTTTCGCCCGAGAAGGCGATACGCGAAAAAGAAAAAGATCCCGGAGGAAAGGAGAAAGGCAATGAGCCACATAAATGATCAAGACAGGCCGACCGCACAAGAAAAGCGCAGATGTTTTCGTACCGCTTGCCTCGCCGAATGCCAAGCGTTCCCGCCGGCGGGTGGTAATGCGCCGCTGCTTCTGCTCGACCGCCAAGACCTTGGCGGCTTGGCCGATCTCGGCCAACGGGTATTCGGGCGCTTGGTGGCTCGGGTAACGCATGGACTTAATGCCATTTTTCCATGTCTCACCGAGGTAGGCTTGGTGCGGGATAACACCGGGACATTTTGCCAAATGTCCCGGTCTCATTGAGGAGATTCTGAAGTGAGACGCTGGGGGTGGCGAAATGAAAGTAAAAAGACCTGCCTACCACCCTAGTCGAAATCCGCGGCGCGTGGCCCGATGCTGGTTCCCGCCCCGCTGGGAAATCACCATTCGACGCCGAATTCAGGCCCCGCATCCAGCATGCGCTGAACCATTCCGGGACTCGGCGGCGGCGGCGTTTCTTCACCCTCTCGAGCAGGATCCAATGTCTTCTCAAACCAACCTTCCATCCCCGCAGGAGTGAAGGTCGCGATCATCTTGGCGTGGTCTGATCCCGTGTTGCGATAGGTGTGGGGAACCCCACGCGGGGCATGGACGAAATCTCCAGCCCGGACATCGACCCTCTTGCCCCCCACCTCGATCTCCAACTCCCCTTCCACGAGATAAAAACATTCATCCTCGCGCAGGTGGGTGTGCATCGGAGGTCCACCGCCCGGCGGTACCAAGCACTCCACGATGAAACAAGAACCACCGCTAGTCTCTCCCGTAATCAGGAAGCGGTAGCGGTCACCACCGGGACCCCAGAACGATTTTCCTGAGCCGGATGGAACGTGAATGTCTGGCTGCGTGCTAATGAGGCGCATCATAGCCCTCAAGATCGGATCCCGCAAACCGGATTCTGCCCTCTGATCTCTGGCCGCTGGCAACTGGCGCCTGACTCCGGATCAAGGCACTTCGTACGCGAGCAACTTGTGCGCGGCGGCAAGCTGCTCCCAAAAGGCATCCGACTTCCCTCCCAGCGCGACTCCATAAAGGCGCGTGTTATCTTCCTCCCACACGAGGGCGACGCAGTCCGACGCCGCAGCGGTGTAGCCAATTTTGCCGCCGCGACAGTGGGGGTGCCGATGAAGAATGCCGAGCGGGTTGCGCAAAAGCTGCGACGTGCCGTCGGTCTTGCGCCAAAAGAGAAACTTGGTGGCGTTCGCCTGCCGGATCAGCGGATTGGCGTAGGCTGCCCTGAGTATTTGCACCATGTCAGTCGCAGTCGTGTGTTGGCCGCCAACACTGAATCCGGCGCTGTCTTTGAAGACCGAGTTCGTTGCGCCCACGCGACGCGCCATCGCCGTCATTTTTGCACCGAAAGCCGATTCGCTGCCGCTATTGTCGCGAGCCAAGGCCCGCGCCGCGTCGTTTGCGCTCACCACAAGCATGACCTGCAACAGTTCGCGGCGGGTGTAGCTGCCGCCGACCGACTTGGGCAACCTTGTGCGGGGGCAGTCGGCATCTCCCGCTGTCACCGTGACCAGCTTGTCCAAGTTTCCGGCCTCGGCAATGACCAGGGCGGTAACGAGCTTCTGCAAGCTGGCTGCTTGCCGAGGTTGGTTGGCGTTCTTTGCCGCGACCACGCGGCCGGAGGAGTTGTCTACAATGATCACCGACTCCGCTTCGACACGTTGAGCCGCAATGCGGGCAGGGAATGTCCCGTTGACCTTCGGATAAAACGGTCGCGCGTCTGCGCTGAAGGCAAAGAGAATCTGGACAGACAAGAATGTGAGGGCGAGACCGGGGCGAATCATGTCAGCATAAGAATGCCCGCGGGGATGCGGAGGGCAAGATAATCGCCACCCCCGCAAACGCGGATTCCGACCGAGGATGAGATCCAAGCCGAGATAGACGCGGCCCGGGAAAAGCGCCGCGAAGACTTATTTAGATTTCGTCGCCCGGCATCGGCGGCACGTCGGGCGCCGAGGCGAGAAATTTTTCGAAGTCTTGCCTGTTCGCCCAAGCTGCTCGCTCCTCCATTTTGGACACGTCATCAACGCGCATGCCGCCGAGCATTTGCTTAAACAATTCGCGCTCCTCGGGACTAAGGCGTGTGTAGCCATCGAGGATCTCGCGGATAGCAGGGCTCATGCGGTGAATCTCTCCGTTATCCATAAAGCCCCCATCGCACGTCCTCCAGCACCATCGACTCGGTCAACTCGTCTTCGGCCAGCATGGCAGCGATTTCGTCGGGGGAAGAAAGACGCGACGGCGGAAGCTCCCCGTCAGTGTCGCGCAACGAAACAAGCAACGAAACGACCAACCGCTGCTTCTCGCCGACAGACAGATTCCCGGACGCCTTGATGATTTCGTCGAGCGTGGTCACCGGAGTCTTATAAGGGACAAAATCGGTTGCTGCAAACACGGGCAGGACTCCGTCCGGTGCGCTCGAGCATTGCCCGGCGGGAGAGCCAGCATAAGATGATCGCATCGTGCGCCTGCCAAACGTCGAGAACGCTTTTGTCGAGGACGTTAAACTCTCCGGTTACCTTCTCGCTTTTGATCACCCGGAGGGCGCGGGTAAGGCGGAGTTTTTTCATCGTGCGGGATTCACCGTCACGAATCTTGCCGCCTTTGCGGATGCTCTCGTCCGCCACGCGTTAGCCAACGCTGTTTGCGATATTGTGCAGACTATCCATGGCACGAAATATGTGGTCGAAGGCCCGCTCTCTTGCCCCGCGGGCAAAGACACCGCCATCAGAAGCATTTGGATTGTTGACAAGGGGCGCGAACAGCCCCGGCTGGTCAGCGCTTATCCCTTGTGATATATTCCAGCCAGTGATCAGAGAACACGACAGAGTCATCCTTACGGAACCGTTGCCGGTGCATGGTTTGGAGCCCGGCGATATCGGCGCCGTGGTCCATGTCTACGCCGACGGCGAGGCTTACGAAGTTGAATTCGTCACCCTCGACGGACACACCGCGGCCGTTTGCACGGTCGAATCTTGCCAAGTGCGTCCAGCCTCGAGCCGCGAGATCCCACACGCCCGCGAACTCGTCGCGCGCTAATCAGCCTCTCCACCCGCAGGTCGCCGGCTACAAATCGCGCCACGCCTCATTTTCCTCGGCAGAGTCCCAATCCTGCGACCAAGACGTGGCGGCCAAGGGAAGCAGACTGGCATGGACGGCTTGGTCGGAAGTTCCACCCGAGGTGCTTGAAGTGCCGCGCTTGGGCAATCCCGCTTGCAGGATGGCGATGAGCCGTTGCTTCTGATCAACAGGCAAAACCTCGGCGGCCTGTTCGATTTCGGCCAATGTGCTCATGGGTGGACCATAACCCACACGGGCTGCTCCGGCAAATACGGATCGAAGCACCGGGTGCGCTGGCTGAGGACTAAATCAATTCGACGTTTTGCCAATTGTCGAAGTGTGGCCGGGGCGGGATTCGGGGGCAGAGGCGGGCGGAAACAGCTCGTTTTTTGGTTTCCACGCCCTCAGCGCTCAACCATAGACCCTCAACTTCCGTTTCAGGTTTATTCAAGGCGTGTTGCCAGAGGCGGATGGCGCGCCAGCCTTGGGGCCGTGGCGCCGGATGCTTTCGCCGTCATGCGGCGGAGTGTCAAATGTCAAGATGTGACCCCACTTGCTACCCATAAACACTGGCGGAAAGCTATGACGCGAAAACCACTTTCTCGTCTCCTTGCATCGTGGTAACTTTTCCGAAGCATCAAGAACGTCCTGCCGTCAAAGGCAGGGCTGCCAACCGAGGAGGAGAACCCACGGTGGCTTGGTGCGGGAGAGCGAGTCTCTTCCGTACCAATGCGCTGGTCGATCGGATCGACCGGAAAGCAAAATCTCCCTTGGTGCGTTTAAGGAAACGC
>Ga0247841_10005822_pt1 | contig 19576 bp, 19 predicted proteins | sample LaCruzMarch2015__2_FD_192410 | JGI IMG/M metagenome (GOLD analysis project Ga0247841, IMG submission 192410) | Freshwater microbial communities from meromictic Lake La Cruz, Castile-La Mancha, Spain - LaCruzMarch2015_18m | ecosystem: Environmental > Aquatic > Freshwater > Lake | place: Spain... | reverse complement strand
ATATGGTGTAGTTGGATTGAGACCAATAAGATTAAGAATGAATATAATTCCGTTTCGTTTGGAACGAGATTTGGAATTCTTACAAAAAAGAAAAAGATTACTGAATACATTAGGAAAGATACTAACAGCAACACCTTTATAAACTTTGGAAAACTGAAAAACTTCTTTGACAATAACCCTTAATGACCTAATGACCCCTGACCCTTGATTTTACATTTATTTATTTTTTAATTATAATGATAATTCATTATATTAATCAAACTGGCGAAAAGTTAAAATCTCCCTAAAATAGTAGAAACGGAATGAATAAAAATTGCCTCTTTTTTACCCCTTTTACTTATATGAAGTATAAGGAAGAAGAAATAGTATTTGTCTCAACAGGCAAGAACCCTTTTGATACTCCTTTTATTCCAGAGAAGTATGAAGAAAAAGAAATCATCATTTAGCATTTCTGCTTATTAATCATTTACAAAAGGATTTATATTTTTAGCATCTCTCTTTAATTCTAATGTATTTATTGTTTTAGGTTTAAAATAGTCCCTAAAAATATCAATAACCTTTTCTATATCTAATTGCGAGCAAGTGAATACATCTAAATAGATGGTTTTGCTTATCTCGTTAATATGGATAGTGATATTTGATAAAGATATTATTTGAACCACAGAATAACCCACTATATCTCGCTCCCTATTGTAATCATTATCTTCAAAGTATTCAAAAATAGTTGAACCAACCTTTTTCATTCCCATATCCTCAACTAATTTATTTATGAATTCTTGAATATGGTCTATACTCGTAATATTCCCTTCGCAACAATCCGAATCAAGTATAAGATGGGTTCCAAATGGTTTATTCATTTTCACTATATTTTTTAATAGATATTTATTTTCAGGTTCAAATATTACTAATTACAATATCTGGTTTATTTTTAAAACTTTCGTTATAATCTATTGCTAAACTATTTGGAAGGCAATAAGAACTCCCAAACCTCTTAATAACCTTCTGTTTTATATGATTAGGAAATTGATAAGAAACATCCTCCATAATTTTATCATATTCGTTGATGATGTTCTCTACAATTGATTTATCTATTTCTTCATCAACATTCTTATTTTTTATGCTCTCTATAAGGTGATTTAACTTATTGAATTTTTTTTTTGAATTGTTGAATGTGTTTATTCTATCATTCAATCTATATCCATTAACCAACGCTAATATAATTGTATTACAACCATTCACAATTATATTAACTTTTTTAAGAATATCATTATCAATTTCACTACTATTCAAAATGGTAAGAATACTACTTCCTAAAATTGTCGGCAGTAGCGATATATTATAAATAGTTGAATAAAAACTACAAGACAAATCGCAAAGAATATAGGTGATATATGCTTTATCTCCATAGTCTTTTAATACTAACATCTCTATAAAAAGAAAGGATTTTATTTCATTTCTAATTGGTTTTTCTTCGGTTTTAACTTGGAAGCACGATTAACCATAGATTTAATTTCAGTCATTTTTATTGGCATTTCTACTGGTTTTGATGGAGGTTTAATCATATCCATTTTCATTTGTGATTTAGGAGTTTTAGGGGTTTTAGGAATTTTGGGGATTTTAGGAGTTTTTACAATTACTTTATTAATTTCTTGTTTCATATCATCGCTGGACTTTGGTTTATCTTTTTTATAAGCATCTTTACACTCTTGCGACTTTAAGGCATCTGTGTATTTGAGCTTCTTTTTATCCGCAAATTCTTTAACAAAACTTATCCAAGTATTCGGCATTATATATGTTTATAATAACTTAATAGAAAATATTTTTGTAGATTATTTTAAAGATTAGAAAATCTTGGGATTTAATTTTTTTCTCTCATTATATATTAGAACCAAAAAAGAATGTCTCGGTCATCTTATACGAATGTTTTACCTGTTGAAATTCAAGAGAGAATAAAGAATATTGATAATATCTATAAAATTGCGAATGTCAAATTAACACCAGTTAATAAATCATATCCATTAGTATCAAGCGAAAGTCCAAGGGCAGAGATCTATTTCCCCAGCGATAGTGTTTTAAATTTTCAAAACGCCATTTTAGAGGCAAATATTAAATTCAACCATCGTGGAAATGTTGATGCTAATAGTCCTGACAACTACGCTCAATCTGTTTATCCTCCTCGTTATGCTCTGACGTCTCTCATAGAAGAAATGAATATCTATATTAATGGAGTATCAGTATCATCCACGAAACGATATAATTACATTTATAACTGGATTAAAGATTGGATTCAAAATTTTGATGTGGAAATTAATGATGGTCTTAATGAGGTTAAAGACCCTTCTATGATTTATAATATTCAAAATGCAGGCGGTATGGCAGGTCGTGTTGTTGCTCGTCGTGGCTTTCCTGTGAGTGTTATTGGTGATGGAAGTGATAATATAAATGCTCGAAATGAAAATATCTATCATATGAATTTAGGTGATAGTATTGGTTTCTTTGGAGAAGGTTCAAGCAAAATCATAAATACTGCTATTCTTGGTGAGGTGAAATTAGAACTTGTTTTTACTTCTCAAATTGCTTCTTGTATTTTAGGAAGTGCTTGTGGAGCTGCTCCTATCTATCCCAGCGCTGATGTAACTTTAAATTCTCAATTAAGAGCGAATACTGCTATAAGCAATACTGCTGGTGATTTAACTGCTAATGATAGTGCTTTTTATCAACGACGAGCGTTCTTTCATAATAATACGAATGGTTTCACTATGGGAGATACTGGTGTTACTACTATTGGAAATGCTGGTGCTACTTATAGAACGGTTGGAACTAATGGTGCTGTGAACGCAGATGCTAATAATACCTTTGAAATCCGTGATATAGTCCTCCATATCGAAGCTTTACAATTCAAAGGAAGTGATTATTATGATACTATGAATAGATTAGTCGCCGATGGTCTTTATAAATACCATTTTAAACGATATGTTCTACAAACTGACGCAGCAACAGCAGACCGCCAAATTGATTATCGTTTAGTTGTTAATAGTGAATGCCTTAATTATGTTCTTGCTACTTTTCGCCCTACTGGTTATGACACTCTTGCTAATCCTGTAAATACTCTTATTTCACCCCAATCAGTAGGTCATACTGGAACTTATGCCTGCTCTTTTGACGAACAAGTTAAGACTGGTCTTCCTTACACTTTTAACCAAAGCAAATTCTTCATACGAAACGGACAACGCATATCACGATTAGGATGGAAAGTGGATGAGGTTTATCTAGAACCTCGCAATAAACGAGAGATGTATATCGACAACCTTCGTCACTGGCGTCATTATAAGAATGGTGTTGAGACAAAACCACATAAAGGCCTCAAAAATATTTATGATTTTGAGAATTGTTATTTCACAGGCATTCTATCATTTGAAAATAAGAGTGATGACGATGTGAGATGGGTATATAATTTGCGTGGTCTCAATACTAATGGAAAGGCAATTGCTATTACTTGCTTTACTGAAAATGAACCAGCAAATTACACAGCACAAACAGGAAACAATATTAATGGTTTCTCTACTATTGATTTAAGACCTGCTGACCCTGCTATTCCAACTTTCCTCGTTTGCACGACTGCTACGCTCCATCTTAATGGCATCCGTAACGTTGATATTAGATACTAATAAAATTTAAAAATATACTCTATAATTAGATAAAGAAATGTCGCTATTTGGTTTTACTTCTTATTATCCTGAAACAACATATAAACCAGCAGAACAATTGAAAGTGGGTCAAGGTTATAATGTCGTTAAAGCAGACCACGAACCAATATATTATGAAACTAAATCAAAATTTCAAGAATTATATCAACCTATTAAAGAGATTGACGCAACAAAACAATTGAACCAATTTCCTATTAATGATATAGGAAGAACATTTGACCCTACATATAGAATAAACGCCAGTTATTATAATAATCTCATAGGAAAAGAGAAGGAGAAACCCTATGGAACTGAAATATATATTCCCAAATCTTTTCCAAATCACTTCTACAATACACAAAATTTCAGTCCAATATTTCTAGCATTAAATAAATAATTCTACTTTTTTTTCTCCCATTTAATTAAAATAGGAAATGATTAGTTGCGATTGCGGTGCTGTTGTCTCCAAAAAAACTCTATACAGGCATAAACACTCTCAAAAACATAAAGCATTTTTGGATGGAAAAAATTCCAAAAACGAAACAATAAAAGAAGAAAATAAAAATAAAGACGATGAAGATGAGGAAGAAGAAGAAACAAAGCAAGAACCAAGCGAATTGAAGAAACAAGAGGAGGATGATGAAGAGGAAGAGGAAGTTGTTGAAGTGAAACCATCAACCAAAAAATCTTCACAATCAAAAGCATATATGGACGCTATACGAGAGAAGGCTATAATGAAAATTAAAGAAAATAAACAAATGAAATTAGATAAAGAAAATGAAATAAAAAGAAAAGCAGAGCAATATGAAATATTAGTCAAATCACTCAAAGAAAAAGAAGAACAAGAGAAAAAACAGAAAGAACTTGATAAGATTAAAGAAATGGAATATAAATCAAGTCAATATGATAAACTTATAAAACAACAACAAAGAAATAATGCGATTTCTTCCTTATCCAATCAAAAAATAATAGAAGATGTTAAAGAACAACGAGTAAACTATTTAATGAAATACCTACAAAATCCTCACCATCCATATTAAACAAAGAAACTACTGATTAATAATAATATTTTTAAAAGATAGTCTTTGAGTTCATTTAGGAGAATTAGAATAGGATGTGATTTTAATTTCTTGGTTAATTGAAGAATTATATAACAATCTCCAATAGGGACATCCTTATCATATTGGTCTTTTATAGACAATCTTAAACTTTGAACGATTTCTTGCTTATTACATTTGAAATTAAATGAAGTTGTAGCATCATTATTATTATAACTTATTATTCCATTATAACACTCACGAACAGGAATAGCACAAACTATATTATTACTCTTAATAGTTTTGTCATTAAGATTATGATTATCAAAATTATTATCATTTATAGACAAATCAAAACCAGCGTCTAAATGAACGAATAAATTAGTTATACTCATAACATTTATAGGAATTGATGATGAAACTGATAAATGGTTTGAAGGTAGAGTTATGGAGGTTTCTGTGGTTCTAAATCCTAATAATGAATGACAACTAACCAATTCTAAAACTACTGAATGATTTTGATTTTGTTTTTTAAAATTGAATTTATTTTTAATCTTATCATAACTAATGATAACATCTGTTTCATTCTTTATAAGATTGAAATAATCAATAATAGTATTCACGCTAATATTTCCTTCTGGGATAGAATATGAAGTTCTTATCCCTTGATGAACTATATTAAATTTATTATTATAACCTTCTATAACTTGATAAAATGAATAGAGGGTATTAAAACTAATGACGGATATATAAAAATCTTCATCATTTCTACAAGATATTAAACCATCTTTGATGAGAACTTCTATCTGGTTTTTGTTTTGACTATTGATATTATTGATATATAAATTCGTTCTTTCAGGCAACGAAACCACTAATGCTTCTGTCATTTCTTATAAATGATAATGATTTTATTTATTAAACAGGTTTATCTAATAATAATTTATTGATTTTGTTTAATAATTTCTTATCTTTGTAAATCTTATCATCATCTTCTTCATCCACAACAACGAAAGAAATCATAAACGCTTCTAAATCAAATTTATCAGTATTTATATTTAGTGATTGAGGGATAATTGAATAATGTGCCTCTGTTGATGCTATTGTTGCTGTTGCTGTTGCTGTCGTTGTTCCTCCTCCACCTGTGATTAATAAAGTTGGTATTGATGTATATCCACTTCCTCTATTAACAATTGTCGCAGTTCTTATCGTTCCTGCTGTTGTTCCCAGAGTTAAAACCGCTTCTCCATCAGTTCCACCTCCACCATAAATTTCTATTAAAGGAACTTCTGTATATCCACTTCCAGCAGTAATAGTTAAACTTCTTATTGTTCCTGTTGTTGATAAAACGCAAGTTGCTGTTGCTGCCGTTGTGAAACCTCCTCCTGATAAAGTAATCGTTGGTGCTGTCGAATAATTTAATCCAGCATCAGTTAAAGTTATTGAAACAACCTTACCAGTTCCAGCATCAATATTCGCTGTTCCTGTCGCTGTTCTAACTTGACCTGTTATTCCTGCTGTTAATGCTGTTGGTGCTGAAAATACAACAGTAGGGGCAGAAGTATAACCAGCACCTCCACTCGCTCCAATCGTAATAGTCCCAACAGGAAAACCTCTAACCACGACGGCGGAAGCTTGTGTTCCTGCGAAACCTGGGAGTGTAATAACCGCCACAGGATTAGATGTATAACCACTTCCAATATTAGATATAGTATAAATTGATGTAGAAACAGGATATCCAACTTCGGCAACAGCAACCGCACCATCACCGCCTCCTCCTGCGAAATTTATAGTAGCATCCCCAGTATAACCTTCCCCAGCGTTCGTTATAGTAATTGAAGATATACTTCCATTAATAAGATTGGTAAGTCTTCTTATATTTCCTATATCATATATCAGTTCAAATTCTAAAACTCCATTTTTAAAGAAATCTTCTGTAATAGGGAAATTATACAAAGTGGAAGGAGATGTATTTATAAATAAATATCCATTATTATCACAATTTAATCTCGCCTTTTGTTGTGAGGTGATTAAATCTGGTTGAGATGCTCCTATTCCTGCGACATTTGTTTCTAATGTTGTGCCGAAACCTTGCGTATTGAGTAATATAGGACAAGTGAATATAACTGAACTTCCTTTTCCTTTGGTTGAACTATCCCAGATATTATGATTAGAAATTCCTTTCAATTTTAGAATAACATTATTGACACATTTGCTTTGAAGATATAAATCACTTATAACATTTGGAATGGTAATACTTTCAATAACTAATCTTGCGTTATTTGATAAATTCAAATTTTTTAAATTAGGATTTAGAGAATATTTAAATCGTTTGGTATTTAGTCTCGTTGTAAATCCAACCGCTTCCACACCAGTTCGGGTGTTTTCAATAATGGGAACGAGATTAGGTGCTATTGGAGCAGGAACAGGATAATTTAATGATTTAATATCAGTTGAGAAGATGGATGAAGCATCATCACGCAATTCATCATCAACGCCATAACAGACTATTCTTGCCTTCTGTATCATATCTATTATTATCCAATAAAAAAAATTAAGCTTCAATTTCAATTGTGGTTTTTATGATTTTATCATCAGGTTTCTCATTTTTTTTAATATCATAAAGATAAGAACCAGCGATGTATTTACAAATTTCAATATCTAATTTTGGATTTTCGGCGTGAATTTGTTCTACAAGTTTTTCATATTCCTCAATATCAATAGTTTCTTTCGCCGGAAATTCGCCTAGCATCTTACTAAATATATATTAGAAAATATTTATTTATCTTTTTATAATAAGGGAACCTATCAAATATGAATGTTAGAGCAGTAAATATTATCAAACCATATAAGATAAAAGTCAATAAAATTCCAGAACCTCGTTCAGCAAATCCACATTTACCTCCTTTTTATTATAATGCTCTTTTTATTGGTATGACTGGATCAGGGAAATCATATTCATTCACTACTTTATTGAAATTATATGAAAAATATGGAATATATGATTATTTGGGGAATAAAATGGGAATGAGAATTATTTTATTTTCTCCAACAGCAAAATCCTCTGCTAATTCTGTTCTTCAACTTTTAAAACTTGAAGATGAAGATACTATCGCAGAATATAGTGATGACGCATTAGAGGAAAAAGTAAATGAAATTATTGAAGAACAAGAAACCTTGAAAGAATGGAATATATATGTAGAAGCTTATAAAAAGTTTCATAAATATAATGATGTTGAAAGTATGACAAATGAAGAACTTGAAATTTTAGATAAATATAATGGTTTTGAAAGTGATGAGGTTCCTAAAAGGAAAATAGAAAAAATTTATTTTATAATTTTCGATGATATGCTTGGTAGTGGTGCTTTTGGAACTAAACGAAAATCAAAATTAAATTCATTAATAACGCTTTGTAGGCATCATAATATAAATATAATAATTACAGCACAGCACCTCCGCAGTATTCCTCCAATTATAAGAAGTAATGTCAGGGTATTCGTAATATTTAAATCAAACAATTATAAAAAATTATTAGATAATGTTTATAGTGAAATTAGTGGTTTAATAAGTCAGGAGAAGTTTGAAGAATTATATCAATTTAGCACAAATAAGATAAATGATGCTTTGGTTGTAATTGTCAATAACGCAATAGAAGAGAAATACAGGATAAGGCGAAATTGGACTGATTTTTTAGAATATCAATAATTTTTTTTGTCTATTTATTATAAAGATGAAAAAGAAATCAATCTTAAAAAAAGATGAAAATGAAAATCAACATATCGAAAACAACATCAAAATTAATATTGATTTAGGTGATTTAGGTGATTTAAAAATGAAACCTGAAAAAAAGAAGAAAATGGCGATAAAAATGAAACATATGAAGGTGGGTGCGAATAGAAAATCTTCTTCATTAGCACCAAAACCATTAGGGTCTATGAAGATGTATTCACCTAATAATAATTATAATCCTAATAATAATGCGAATATGCTTATAACAACTGCTTTACAGAATGCTCTTGGAAATCGTCCAATTTATAATAATAATCCTTTACAACCACCAGCATTACCACAACAACCAGCATTACCAGCACCACCTCAACAATTATTAATAACAGCACCACCTCAACAACCTCCACCTGTTTCACAACCTTCTTCATTTTCTCAACAACCTCCACCTATTTTACAACCTCAACCTATTTCATATCCTTCTATGTCCGCTTTCACTCCAAATCCTCCGTCAAGTCCAGCGAATTCTTTGTTTTCAACTGGATTTTTCAATTTTTCTCAACCATCACCTTTACCATCACCTTTACCATCAACTTTACCATCTCCTTCACAATCTTTATATTCAACTCAAAATTTATCACAACCCATTTTCATCCCTCCACCTCCTCCACCTGCTTCATCTTCTCCACCTCCTCCACCTGCTTCATCTTCTCAACCTCCTCCACCTGCTTCATCTTCTCCACCTCCTCCACCTGCTTCATCTTCTCAACCTCCTCCACCTGCTTCATCTTCTCCACCTCCTTCACAACCTCCAAAATTTGGCGATTGGAACAAAGATATTTTAAAAACTTATAATGATTCAAATTTAAGTTTTAAAGATAAAGGAAAATATACTGAAAGTTTGTCTAAAAATGCTGATATAATTCAATACGCAGATACATTATTAGATTTTGTTATACAAAAACATCCAACCATAATTGATTCAATAAGACAAAAGATAAATTCAGGTAAATCAGGTGATTCTGGTAAATATGAATTATTAAAGTTTTTAAGAACTATTGTTCCACAAGACGAGATGCCTTACTTTTTTGTTACTCATCATTCAGTTCCTTTGAATAAAATGTTTTATAAAAGATTGAGATTAATGTTTTTTAAATCTATTCTCGAAGATGAGGAAGATGGAGAAGACTTATCATCGCCTTCTGCGAGCACAGCAGTTCCGCTAGGGACATTTTCAAGTGCTCCCACAATATCTATCATTCAACCATCCCAAGACCCTTTATTTAGTTCAATACCACCACCACCTCCACCTCCTTCACGCCGTCCTCCTCTTGATCCGCCTTCACCTTAATAAATAAATATTCTTAATTATTAGAAATGGGGGAATGTTATGGATTTCAAAATGCCACAGGTGTTTATTCATTTGAAACTGAATTGAATGACACATACAACGCTTCAATATCATATACAAATATATCCTGTAATATTAACATAAATTATACAAGTAATTCATCTAACAAATTATTTAACAATTCTTCAAATTCCAGTAATGATAATTATAATTATACATCAAATATATATAATCTTAATTCTAATGATAGTAATGCCACAACGAGTAATGTTTCTAATATATATTATAATGGTTCTTTGATTGACAGCAATTTATTATGGTATAAATATGAACTTTTCAAAACGCAACTTGAAGTGGGAAATCAAAAAGTTCTATTAACAGGTATGTCTTTAACTGATTCACTAATGCAAATCACTTTAACCAGTCATACAGCAACATTAGCAGACCACGGCGGAAGTATTACAAATATTCAAAATAATCATTATAACAAAACTGCTGTGAATGATTTAACATCCAATTCATCAAATAACGCCTATTCTAATTCTTCGAATGTATCATTTTCATATAGTTATAATTCATCTAACTCGCTAATTGATTTTTCTTCCAACAATTCAAATGATTTATATAGAACCAATAGCAATTCATCTAATTATTTATTTGATTATACTTGTAATTCCTCTAATTCGCTGTTAGATTATTCTTCTAACAATTCAAATACTTTATTTGGAAGCAATAGCAATTCATCTAATTTTTTATTTGATTATAGTTCAAATTCCTCTAATTTTCTCTTTGATTTTTGTTCTAACAACTCGAACACATCAAGCAATACCTCAAATAGTTTATTTGGAACCAATAGCAATTCATCTAATTCTTTATTTGATTATAGTTCAAATTCCTCTAATTTTCTCTTTGAGTTTTGTTCTAACAACTCAAACACATCAAGCAATACCTCAAATGTTTTATTTGGAACCAATAGCAATTCATCTAATTTTTTATTTGATAATGGTTCTAATTCATCTAATTTTTTATTTGATTATGCTTCTAATTCATCTAATTCCTTATTTGGTTTATCTTCTAACAATTCAAATGATTTATATGACACCAATAGAAATTCTTCAAACTCCTTATTTGATTATGGTTTCAATTCATCTAATTCTCTATTTGGTTTATCTTCTAACAATTCAAATATATCTTTTTCATATGGTTCTAATTCATCCAATTTGCTTTTTGATTTATCTTCTAACAATTCAAATAATTTATATGGAACCAATAGCAATTCATCAAATTCTCTATTTGCTTATACTTGTAATTCATCCAATTTGCTTTTTGATTTTTCTTCTAACAATTCAAATACTTTATACGGAACCAATAGCAATTCATCTAATTCTTTATTTGCTTATACTTGTAATACCTCTAATTCGCTTTTTGGTTTATCTTCTAACAATTCAAATAATTTATATGGAACCAATAGCAATTCATCTAATTCTCTATTTGCTTATTCTTGTAATACCTCAAATTCGCTTTTTGGTTCATCTTCTAACAATTCAAATGATTTATATAAAAACAATAGCAATTCCTCTAATGATGTTATAAAATACTATTCTAATGCTGATTATATTTATAAAAATAACGATGTAAAATTCAATTGTAATGTCATCATAGAACCTAATGCGTCTTTGATAATGAAATATAATAATGAGGGAACTTGGTTTGTTGATAATGGATTAAACTCATATTTCAATATATCAGCATCTAAAATTATTCAACCAAATAACCAAGTTTTAGTAAGACCTTTCATAACTCATTATAATCGTATGTTTAAAACTGGAACTAATACTGCTTTGAAATTTACAACATACGGAGATGGCAATAATGCTAAAAATAGTGGTTCATATATTCTTTTGGATAGTGGAGGAAATCCCACTCCTGGATTTGAAAATACTGGAACCATTTCATTTAATATTTCATCAACTATTACTGATGGTGATACAAACAGATTTTTTATAACACCATCAGCATCAGTTTTTAATAATAATGTTGGAATAGGAAATTCCACACCAGCAAATAAATTAGATGTTTCAGGGAATATAAATAGTTCTGGTGAGTATTTAAAAAGTGGAATAAATATAAGCAATATCTTTCCAACTTCAAATGTTTTAAGCAATACATCTAATTCTCTTTTTTCTTATTCTTTTGATACTTCTAATAATAATTTTCTTTATTCTTATAATTCTTCTAATGATTGTATAAATTATGGATATTCAAAAGCACAAATAAACAATAGTATAAACACTAATTTATTATTGGTTGGAAAAACTACCGCAAGTAGTCCTCAAAGTATATTAGAAGTGAGTGATAATATAGAAGTTCTAAATAGACCAAGTGGAGATATTATTGGTTTAAATGCTGGAAATAATAATTATATACGTTTAGAAGGAAGCGAACAAACGAATATATCAGCAAATAAATCTGTGAATATAACATCAATCAATAATTCAATAAATTTATCAGCATCTTCAATCAATCTTACAGGAACTACAAATGTAGAAAAATTATTTATTGGAAATCCTGTATTTACAAATACTATTGTTGAATTGGGAAGCAACCTACGAATTTTTAAAAACAATATTCTTCCAAACAACCTTTATGGAGATGTGGTTTCAATAGGCGCTGGTGATGGTTTGACTTCAACTGGGTTAAGTTTGAGTGAAAGTGGAGCAGCGTTTTTATATTCTAATAAAGGTTCTGTTTATCTTACTTCAATAACCGAGGATGCTACAATAACAGGAAGAAATATATATTTGAAAGGTAATATTCAAGCATCTGGAAAAATAGCAAAAAAATCTCCAATATTTTTCACAACTAATAGGACATTCACTCTAAATTCGACAACTTATTCGGCGTATGATATTGACTTGGATTTATACACCAAAAAAGAATTATTAGATGGTTTTAGTCATAGACATTTTAGAGTAAGATTATTTTTCTCAAATGGTAGATTGGATTTTCAATTCACACCTACAACATATCAAATTTATATGACTTCTTATAATTCATTAAGCATAAAAGCGTATTCATCGCGATATAGAGAAAGTGAATTAGACCAACCAGACGGAATAGGTTATTTTTTGTATAGAAATTCAATAGATAGATTGACATTTTGTGCCAGCACCTTTTTATTTGGAGCAACAGTTAAAGTTTATTTTGTAATTGAAGACTTATTGTAATTCATATTTCTTATTCTTTTTTATAATATTCTATTAAGAAATGAGTATTTTTAATGCTGATGTATCCACGCAAGGAAGCGGAGGATTACCAACTTATACCAGAACCTATTCAACACAGGATTATCCAATAACTAGAATGTATTCTAAATCTGGAATTTATAATCCAAGTGATATGTCATCAAGTTTTATACAAATAATTTAGATGCCTTAACTATTGATGCTAATCAAAAAGTTATTTGTAATGGAAGTTTAATAACTAATTTAGATTATAATAATATATCAACCAATAAACCAACTTTATTTGATGGAACTTGGGGTTCTTTATCAGGAAAACCTTCTTTATTTGATGGAACTTGGGGTTCTTTATCAGGAAAACCAACAAACTTTCAAGCAGACTGGAATACTACAATTATAAATAAACCAACTTTATTTGATGGAACTTGGACTTCTTTAAGTGGGAAACCTACAAATTTTCAAGCAGATTGGAATACTACCATTCTTAATAAACCAATTTTATTTGATGGAACTTGGACTTCTTTAAGTGGGAAACCTACAAATTTTCAAGCAGATTGGAATACTACCATTCTTAATAAACCAATTTTATTTGATGGAACTTGGACTTCTTTAAGTGAGAAACCTACTTTATTTGATGGAACTTGGACTTCTTTAAGTGGAAAACCTACTTTATTTGATGGAACTTGGATTTCTCTATCAGGAAAACCAACGAACTTTCAAGCAGACTGGAACACAACAATTATAAATAAACCTACTTTGTTTGATGGAACTTGGACTTCTTTAAGTGGAAAACCTACTTTATTTGATGGAACTTGGATTTCTCTGTCAGGAAAACCAACAAACTTTCAAGCAGATTGGAATACTACAATTATAAATAAACCTGATTTATCTGGATACGCAACGACAACTCAATTAGCAACCAAACAAAACACTTTAACCTCTGCGACTGCGTTGGTAGGAAACGGTAGTGCTATTACCAGTCTTAATTATAATAACATAACAAATCCACCAAGTCTATCTGGATATGCTACAACAACTCAATTAGCAGGAAAACAAGATACTTTAAGTGCTTCAACTTCATTATTAGGTAATGGGGCAAATATTACAAATCTTGCTTATGCCAATATTACAGGGAAACCAACGAACTTTCAAGCAGATTGGAATACTACTATTATAAATAAACCTGATTTAAGTGGTTTAGGAAGTAAATGGACTTTGAATGGAACTTCTATTTATTATAATGGCGGAAATGTTGGAATAGGAACTAATAATCCATCTCAAAAATTACATATAGAAGATGGTTCAATTTTTATTGGTGATAGTGCTATTGGAGTTGGAGCATTAGTTAATAATGGTTTTCGTTTAATTTTTGATAATTCATTTACAAATGCAGGGGACAATCGCTGTAATAAAATTGTGATGCATAATAACCAAACTGGAATTGGTTATTTAGCAGGTTTAGGTATTGAAAGTGGTGGTATAGTTTATTCAGTATGGACTACTGGCACTCATAGATTTTATACTGATACAACATCAACAAGCGGTGGTTTTTTAGTTGCTGATATTAGAAGAGACCAATTTAATATTTATGGTAATACAGACGGTTCCGTAGGTCAGGTTATTTTGAATACTTCCGCTGGTGGAAGCGCTCATACTTATATTGTTCTTAGAAATAATACTGGATTTGGTTTTGCTATGTTTTTAAATTCAACTGCTAGAAGTGCTGATGGTGGTGTTAATGGTGGAACGCTTCGAAATGATGTTGGTGATTTGCGATTATCTGCTAAGAATAACACACCTCAAATTTTCCTTCAAGAAAGCACAGATAGAATTTATATGGATGGAACAATTAATATAAGACAAAACGACGGTGATGGTGCTTTTGTTGTTCCCAATAATTATATGCAACAGGGGTCTTTAACTATTGGAAGTGTCAATTTAAATTATGGATGGGGGTCTGGTGCTAATGCTAATATGTCTGGTTTAATGCTTGAATGTGCTGATATAACGGAGATAGCAGTACACGATAACGGAATGAGGTTTGCCTCATTATTAGCATATCAAGGAGGTTCTAGTTATAATCATATTCATATTGGACGAGATATGGGTGGTGGTTGGGGGACTGCTTGGGTTGTTAATTTTCCAGGCGCTCAAATTGCCTTTGCTAGTGAATGGTATATTTATAAAGGAACAACTCCTACAAATGTAGTAAATTCTTTAATATTTAATCATATTACATCTACAATAAATTCTCGCTGGTGGTTAAATGGAACGCAAACTAACACCAGTAGCGATATAAGTGATGAAAGAATTAAAAAGGAAATTAAAGATATTGACAATTCATTAGAAAAATTATCATTATTAAAACCAAAAGAATATTGTTTATGTAGTGATAAGGATTATGTTAGAAAATATGGAATTATCGCGCAAGATGTAAATAAAGAAGAATGCTTAAAACATTTGATTTTTACTGATAAAGAATATATCGCCAATTTATTAACAAATGTTAAATTTATTAAAGAAAAAATAGGTGAAGAAGAAGTTATATTGGAACATCCAGAGGAGAAATATATCAAGAGTGAAGATAATCCAACACCATACCCAAGACAAAAACCAAAAGAAATATTAAAATATACTTTAACGACTGAAAAGAATTTAATGGATTAATTAATATTGATGATGAATTGAAGATTTGTTTGGATAATGATAATAAAGATAATATTGAGATTGTTATTGATGACACACCATATAATAATCGTTATAAAAAAAGATTTGTAAAAGTCAAGTCAATTATTGATGATTATACATTTGAAATTTATGAAGATATTACTGATATTAATGATAAAGAAAAAGATAATTTATTTATCTATGGTAAGAAAGTTGATGATTTCTTAAAATTAGATTATGAAAGTCTTTATTGTCTTAATATTGATGCCACCATCCAATTATATAATCTTATAAAAGAACAAAAAAGGATTATAGACAATCAAAAGAAAGAAATAATTGATATATATGAAATTTTAAGAAGAAATGGTTTGAGTTGATAAATATCCTAAATATTTACAAATTCAAATTAGACCCATCTTCCATTTTTAAATTTAAAATCATATTTCAATTTCGTTGTATCCTTCATTCGTTCATAATAACCAGCATCATTATTTAGGAAATGAAGCATCCTCACTCTTGATTTATCATAAAGAGGTTTAGCATCTTTATATTCCTTTTGTTTTTTTAGAACTTTGTCTTTATTACTATCATAATATCTTTTGTTTCTAATTAATTGGCAAGAATATGCTGGAAGTTGTTCTTCTTCTTTTTCAGGAATAAAGGTTGGAATATTGCTGGGTTCGTCCTTGAATTTGATTTCTTCTTTTGCTAATGGGAAAATCTTCAAATATGCTTCATCTAAATATTTCCTTGAAGTTCTCATTCTCTTTGCTATTTTTTCTTTTTCTTTGACTGATAATAATCTACCACTCTTCATCGCTTCTCTATTCACATAAGAAACATAAGAACTTCTAAAAGTATTCACACTAACCATCTTTCCTGTGAATGAAAATATTTTTTTTATTCTATCGTCTAATGATTGAGGTGTTGCTTGGTTGCTTACATCTGGATATTTCTTCAAGTGCGTAAATACAAATTGGCGAGGATATAATTTAAAACTATCTCTCAATATTTTAGCAAGTTCAGGTGCGTCCTCCGTAAGATTAAATAGAATTCCATCGTGTCTCTTCTTTTCCTCATTTAAATCCAAAAGAATTTCGTCAGGTTTAATAACTATCCAATCTTCCTTATTTTGAATAAATTTTGTGAATTTTAAAGATTTTATTTCATTACGAAGAGGAGGAATAAGAGAATATAAAGAAACCAATAATAAATCTTGATTGATGTCATATGCCTTTGTTGTTTGTTTATCTTCAATCGCTTCAAATTGTTCTTGAAGTTGTTTCTGTCTGCCTAATACAACATCAAAAGGAATAAACTTCTTTTTTTCAATATCACTTAATTCATTATCAAATTCATCATCTTCGAAGTGCGCTCCCAAGAATATAACCAAAGTTGAATATTTATCATATAAATCATAGAATTTGGTTTCAAATCCAATTCTAAAAATGCGAGTTATAGCATTAAAGCGACCTTTAATAGTTGCTACACGCTTGCTTTCACTATCACCATAGAAATCAAGAAGTTCTGCTGTTAATTGTCTGTGTTGATTAATTACCCAACTAATATCATCATCATTTTTATATTTCTTAAAACTTGGAAGATTGTTCCTGAAAAATTTAATAGTTGCTGAAATATTCTTATCACTTTTAGAGGAAGCAGTCTCATAATCTCCTTTCTCCAATTTACTTAATAAAGGAACTTTCTTCATAGGTTTCTTGAATTCATCTTTCAATTCTAAATTACCAATTCCAATAGCACCCTCAACACCTTCATAAAGAAAGAAATTTGCTGGTAAAACATCTTTAAGTTTTTCTGTTGCTTTTTCATATAATTTCGTTGTTTTATCTTTGGGAGTGTAGAAGTTAGTTTGCCATATGGGATGGAGACCCCAATTTGCTCTAAACTTCTTATCTTGACTTGGCGGAATATCACTTAAATCTAAATTCAAAGTTCTTGAAGGGGTGAAACGCTCAACGGGTTTAGTGTTTCTTCGGGGTCTATCCATTTTTTTCTAACTATGTATAAGAATTTAATTATTCCGCTTATATACTTTTTTGAAAATAAATTTTATGAATTTTATTCATGATTGTATTCAACCAATAGGCATAATAGGCATACCAAGACATTATAGCGGATACACCAACAATACAAATGATATTCTGTTTCATCTCTAATAGGTTCAAAGAAATTTTTTAAAAAACTAAAAAACATATTCTTTATTCATCATCATAAAATTTCTTTCTTATTCTGTTTAAAACAGATGTCTTATAATATAATTTCCTCCAATACCAAACTTCCAAAGGATATCTATAATTGTTTATATTAATCTCTTTTTTTTTCATTATCTTATGTATCTGGGTTTTATACAAAAATATAAAGCAACATATTATAAAGAAAAAAAGCATCTCAACACTAATTTATTAAAACAATTTTATTCAACAATCATCCTCTATAAACTTGATTTCTTCAACTGGATTAATATAGTTTGTTAGTTTCTTATAACAGGAAAGACAATTGACCCTTCTTGGAATGTGTTCTATCTGTATTCCGCAGGTTTTACAATTTCTAAAATCTGGTTTAACTTTCATTATTCTAATAAAAAACAATATTTTTACAATTTCTTTTTTACATCAAGAAAAAAGCACAGAGAGTTCTTTTAGGGATGAAGGGGATAATGGCAGGGCAATCTCGGCATCGATAAATCAAGATTTATCTTGATGTTTCTCTCGGTAATATTCTTGATTTTCACCGGCATTCGTTCCAAATCTTCTATAATAATCGTAGAACTTTATTCCGTTGAAATGGGTTATTAAAGGGTTATTAGGGATTATTAAAGGGTTATTAAAGGGTTATTAAATTATTAAAGGGTTATTAAAGGGTTATTAAAGGGTTATTATAGACCATTTCAATAAGAATAATAATAAAAAAAGAATAAAATAAAGACCATAAAAACAAATTAAGGACCCCTAAGGACCCTTTTTCCTAAAATTGAAAAATATTTTGAAAAATAAAAATAATTTTTCTCATAAGAATTGAAAATGACCTTTAAGGGTTCAAGGGTTATTACCTCATTAAAGGGTTATTAAAGGTAATCCTCATAAGCGAAAGCACGAACGAATAACAGGAAATCTTATTGAATTGATAAGAGAATAAAAAAGAAATTAAATTTGAGTTTTCAACCAATCTTGATGAAGTTTAGTGTCGATATGTCGCCGTTCGTGAATATTATTATATACCTTTTCACAGGAGTTCCGCAAGGCATTTCCAGAAAGAAAGCAAAGGAATTCCAAAGAAATTCAAAGGAGAATGAAAGAAATTCAAAAAACTTGAAACGCTCGTGGGGGGTAATACACGAGAGAAGCGAAAAATTTAAAGAAATTCGCGAAGGAAATCGCAAACCGCATCGATTAGATTTTAAAAAAGTGATGACACGGAAATTTTAAAGAAATTCACGAGAGCGAAGCAAAGGAAAGTTGGAAAAATTTAAAGGTTTTCGGCATTCTCAACGCCCTCCACCTTTTCCGCTCATCTAATTTAAAGAATACAGGTGGTCTGCTTGTCTTCCGCCCATATGAGATATGGATGAGCGAAATGTGCGCGAAGTTGGGACTTAATTCTTAACGGATGCCCCTCGTTATGTAGAATAAGTTGGGTCTTTTTTTATGTAGAAAGTCCCAACTAAGATAAAGTGGGTCTTTTATTATGAAGAAAGTCCCAACTTAAATAATGTGGGTCTTTTGTTATGTAGAAAGTCCCAACTAAGATAAAGTGGGTCTTTTATTATGAAGAAAGTCCCAACTTAAATAATGTGGGTCTTTTGTTATGTAGAAAGTCCCAACTAAGATAAAGTGGGTCTTTTATTATGAA
>Ga0247841_10005820_pt1 | contig 19582 bp, 10 predicted proteins | sample LaCruzMarch2015__2_FD_192410 | JGI IMG/M metagenome (GOLD analysis project Ga0247841, IMG submission 192410) | Freshwater microbial communities from meromictic Lake La Cruz, Castile-La Mancha, Spain - LaCruzMarch2015_18m | ecosystem: Environmental > Aquatic > Freshwater > Lake | place: Spain... | reverse complement strand
GGTTCAGAACCCGATGGTTTTCCCAGATCAACCCAGAATATATCACCCTGTTTGATTACCAACGTTCCTTCAACAACTGGCGGTACCTGGATTTCATTTGCACTCTAAGTTTTTCTTCTTCAATATCGGGTGAGTCGCTATATGCTGCGTTTATGGCTTTCAATAATCTCTGGCTTTTATGATTTTGTATAAATGCATGGGCAGCCAGAGCGAAGAGGTGACTCCGGGAAACCTTCATCTTTTGAGCTAAAGCTTCAATTTCTTCAAACAAAGGCTTTTCAATTGAGATAGCCGTTTTAATATTTGCCATATTTCATACCATCAGTATTACTTGTAGTATAACCATTAGTATACATGTTGTCAATTTTATATGATATGTGTTGAAGGTGGACCATCACTAATCTGAAACTTGATTAACCCTTCGCGCCAATAGCCAGTAGACAATAAAGTTCGGAATCTGTCTTTAATGGTTACTGTTTTAGCTTCAGAGTTTTGAATGGTGGGCCATTCTGGACAGTTCCCGAACTTTGCTTTGAAAAGAAACAGCTTATACCAGAAATCCAGCAGCTGGTAGTTTCTTATCAAACTTGACGACTTGAGTGATCTCTCAGTCAGGTTTTATTTCTTGCCGGTTATCTTGCTCAGGATCTCCCCTGCTAGTGCTTCTTTTCCTATCTGGTTCCACAGGTCCTTACACGTGGAATATATCTTTGAATTTTTCATCCTGGGCACCAGTTTTATGGCACCTGAAGTACACCGGCTGACGCACTGCCCGCACCCGATGCATTTATTCTGGTCCACGAATGCCTTCCCGTCTTTTGCCGCTATGGCTTTGGCAGGGCACATTTTTACGCAGGTTCCGATGCCGGTGCACCTGGACTGATCAACTATCGACATGAAGCGTGAAACCGCCATGGTATTGGTATTACCCCTTGAAGCCGCATTTATAAGGATGCTTGCATGCTCACAGCAATTACACAGGGAACGCAGTTTGCCTTCACAATTATCCACATTATGCACGAGGCCTTTAGCTTCGCAATCCGCTAGTATTTTCATGGCTTCGTCTAGGTCGAGCTTTCGTGCAATTCCAATCCCAATCAAGCTTTCAGCCAGGTCATTAAATGAAAAACAGGTTTCTAATGGGTGTCCGCAATCCTGCTCCAGCACCTTTTTCGTCTTGCGGCAGGAGCACTCAGCTACCGCTATTAAAGACTGCTCTGATACCATTTTCGATACTATATCAAGCGGCAATACCGCCCTTGGGTCCGGAACAGTAATATCAATCCCGATTTTTCGCGTCTTCGGCGTTGAAGTCACCGCGGCTTCAACCGGCAGCACACGGTAAGAAGGTGTCTTACTGTGTTTAGCCCCCATCCGGCCATCGATAAAAGTATTAAACACCCGGGCATATGATTTGCGAAGCGGTGTATCTTCCTGGGTACGCACATGCTGTTCTGCCAGGTAAATCAGGTGACTGCGCTCATAACCCCGCCCTTTGGGCGTTTGGTAGGTTATCAAAAACCCTTCCCTGGCCAGTTTTTCCAGCGCCTTGTGAAGCTCTTCCAGGGGGATTCCCTTCTTTGCGGCACGGGACTCCAGCTTATCGAGTGTAATGGTGCCTGCCAGCGGCGTCATCCAAAATATCTCCAGTTCGCCCGGCGTTGCCGTTTGCTTGAGCAGACTAATAAATTCATCCCGGTTTGGAATTAAGCCGATACCAAATTCATAGTACTTGCAAACTTCCACGTATAGATCGGCTTTCTGCACTGTTTTCTCCTTATTTCACCTGTGCGGTCCCTACGTACTACATTATTCGCATAATTGATGATGCCTTTTCAGGTAACGCTGGTTCACTTTGAAGCCCCAAACTCGGCGAAGGGTATGTCTATATTCGTTAACGGGTACTCGCTCAGGTAAACAATATCTTTACCCCGGTATATACCCATTGCACATGGTTGGCCGAAAACTACGTCTGAATCGTAAAACCGCTTGCCTGTCAGCTTAAACCTGCCCAGGAATGAGTCGAAAGTCCCGCCACGCAGTGTTTTCATCACTGTGTCCGGGTCTGTAGTGCCCGCCTGCTCAAGGGCTTCGAAATACTGCCCCTGCGACGTAATGCCCATGCCGCCAAAAGCGCCCAGGTACATATCTTCCTTATACAGTTCCCTGTACCTGTCCCATATCCTTTTAGCCATATCGAGATATTTGGGTGCGACTGTAACCTTCTTCAATTCCCACGGCACCGGGTAGTCGCTGATTATATTCTGTATGGCTTCCTCGCTGCCTGCTATGCCCGTCATAATGTTGTAATCCAGTGAAGCCCCAATCTGGCAGATCGGCCAGTTATAGCCCATTTGCCACCTTTGCTTGGCCATCAGGCCGACTTCCAGGGGTGTACCTACGCAATAGATTACTTCCGTGCCCTGCTCGGCCATTTTCGTCAGGTAGGGTACAAAATTCAGGGTACCCTCCGGGTAGGGTATTCTCACACTTTTTATTCCAAATTCTCTTAAAAGCCTTTCGTCGGTAGGACCGAAGGCCACGTCGATGTTGTGTTCCCCGGAGCTGGGCCCCGTCCATGCCAGCGTATGGTATTGCGGAAAAGCCTGCATGGCGGCGATCGCCTGGTAAACCGTGATCTCCATGTCAGGGCACCCGTAAAAGGTGTATGATTTTTCGGGTGGAGAAGGGTCCAAACCGCCGATGTCGCTGATGTTCAGTATCACCTTTTCGGGATTGGTGATCTGGGTAATGGCCTGTATGCCAGGGCCGAAATAGCCTACAATAGCTGCAACGCCGTCTTGATATACAAGGTTCCTGGTTGCTGTGGCGGCCGGCCCGGGTGCAAAACCGTCTTTGAAGATCATCTCAATCCTGTACCGCTCATTTCCTACTTTAAGCCCGCCGTCCTCGTTGATCAGATTTGCATATATCTCCATTCCCGGCCGGATTTTCTGTCCCCAGAGTGCACCGGGCCCGGTGAACGGCATGATGCAGCCGACCTTGAGCGATTTTGACTCAGCGGGTAATTGTGGCGCCGGGGTGCAGGCTAAAAGCAGAAACAGGGAAAAACATACCATTAGTATTGATATTATCGCTGAGTGTTTCTTCATCGTCACTCACATCCTGCTTTACGATTAATATAATATTGTACTGCACCCCGTTTATCAAGTAGAAACTAACTGAGTAATCTGGCTAGCGAGGCATAGGGTTCGGAAGCTGTCTTAAATGGTGGTGTCGTTAGATAGGATGGTGGGGCATTGGGGACAGTTCCCGAACTTCTGTTTGAGAGCAAAAGACTTATCCCAGCAATACAGCAATTATTAACAAATAGATAACATAATTGGCCTGAAACTCTGGAGCTGTGGCTACATAATGCCATCTTCTTTCAGAAATATCATGCTATAATGAAAATGATGTGGCGAGGGAACCATCCTATATAAGTTGTTTAGACTAGGGTAATCTGTCATAGAATCACCTAATTGAGTCTAAAAATAATCAAGGGGAGGGCATCATGGAAGTCAAGATTTATCCAATTAACTTGGGTGGTAGTACTGCGTATATATTAAAAGGTGAGCAAGTTATTATGATTGATGGCGGCTTTCCCAATCAATTAGACAACTTTATAAAGGGAATTGCCAAAGTCTCGATAAAGCCAGAGGAAATCAAGCTTTTTATTCTTACACATGGTCACTGGGATCATATCGGTTCCGCGAGGGATATCAAGCAAATGACCAAGGCCAAGACACTTATACACCATAAAGATATGCATTTTCTGGCCGACGAAAAACTCACTCAACCCCCTGGTTTGACTTCCTGGGGAAGAACAGGCAGCGCGCTACTGACCTTCATTTCGCCTATGATACATGTGCCAAAATTCGAAGCGGATATAATAGCAGAGGATAAAGAGCTGTCCCTGGCTGAATACGGTATCCCGGGGAGGATAATCCCTACTCCCGGACATTCATGGGGTTCAGTGAGTGTGCTGCTGGATAGCGGTGACGTATTTGTTGGAGATTCGGCTATGAATTTATTCCCTATGACCCTAAGTGCTGGCTTACCAATATTCGGTGACGATATGCAAGTGGTTAAAAATAGCTGGAAAAAACTATTAGATAGTGGCGCGAAGACCGTCTATCCGGCACATGGAAACTCATTCCCCTCACAAATTATGCGTAAACTGATACAGTGAACGACTCAGCATAAAGCAGAATTCGGCAGATCTAATATTGGTCATTACTAATCCGGAACTTGATTAACCCTTCGCGATAATAGCCAGTAGGCAAGAAAGTTCGGAATCTGTCCAGAATGGGTACTGTTTTAGCTTCATGGTGGGCCATTATGGATTTGAACTCATATTTCCGACGATAATGCTTCAACTGAATATTTTGAGTGATACAGCTAGTTACTTGCCCGACAGGCAAGTATGCTAAAATGAGGCAAGTAAAGTGATGGGAGGGCTGAAAACACCGACAACCTGCCTGCTTGAATTTTCAGGATGTTTTTCCGGATTTTCACGATCATAATTGGTTTAAAATCAGGTTATTCCTTCCAAGCAGGGTGTCGCGGGTTCGAATCCCGTCTCCCGCTCCAATAACTTCAATTTCTGTCCCATGCGACAGAAATTTTTGTGCCTAAACACCCTGCCCGAAAAGCAGATTGTCGTAAAATACTAGCAATGTGTTCGTAAACAGGAAATTTGATACCCTGCCTGCTAGAGTTTCTATCCGCCAAGATTGCCCATTACTTGTCTGTCGGGCAACTATAACCTACAAAGATTTACCGCGGGCGCTGACAGGCCAGACCACTTCGACTTTCTCATTGCGCACGCCAACGTACCAGTCGTGGACATTGCAGGTCGGATCGCAATGACCGGGGACCAGGCGCAGTTTATCGCCAACATTCAGTGCGCCGTTTGGATCTATGATCACGCCATGCTCATCCGCCGCTCCCAGGTACGTCAAGTCCGTACGGCCGAAGACAACCGGCAAACCCGAGTCCATCGACTGCACCTTCAGCCCTGCGTCGCAGATCGCCACGTTCGGTTTCTTATGACTGATTATCATTGTCAATATGAATAATGCATTCTCCCACTCCCCCTGGTCGATGCGTTTGCCGTCCTTGTCAAGGTCGAGCCCATAGTCGTGATCCATGAAGGCATAGGAGCCGCACTGCAGTTCGTTGTAGACCCCAGAATTGCCCTCGAAATAGTAGGTGCCGCTGCCAGCGCCGCCGACGATGTCGCAAGTCAGTCCTTCTTTCTTCAGCGCCTCCATAGCATCCCGCGCTATTGCAACTGCGACATCACTCAGCGCCTTGCGGTCTTCATACTTGCGGACGTGCTGCGCCATGCCCTGATAGGCCTGGATGCCGGAGAATTTCAGCCCAGGCGCCGCATCGATGGCTTTGGCAATCTCCACCACCTCGGGGATGGTTGACACGCCTGCCAGACTAGTGCCGCAATCAATTTCCACGAGGCATTCGAGCTTTGTGCCATGTTTCTGCACCGCCGCAGAGAGGTCGGCCACGTTGGCCACATCGTCCACGATGACGATGGTGCGCGTGCCGAATTTCGGAATGCGGGCCAGGCGATCGATTTTGGCGAGGTCACGAATTTCATTCGTCACCAGGATGTCCTTTATTCCACCGCGGGCGAAGACCTCAGCCTCCGCGACTTTCTGACAACAGATACCGCAAGCATTTCCGAGCTTCTCCTGCAGTTTCGCCACGTCTACCGATCGATGCATCTTGCCGTGCACCCTGTGGCGCACACCCATTTCCTTCATTAGATTGCCCATTTTCACTATGTTGCGTTCGAGCGCGTCGAGGTCCAAGATCAGGCAGGGTGTTTGGATTTCGGCTGCAGGCATACCTGGAACAGCGGGCACGTCGTAACCGACTTCGAGCCCTTTGAGTTTCTCCGATTTATTCATTTATCTTCCCTCCTACTCTGGTTACTTGAAATTTCATCTCAACCGGATTTTAGTCCAATCTACCATAAAATTACACCAATGAAAATTACTGGGGTAACTTTTATTTACTTGCCTCTCAGGCAAGTATGTTAAAATTAGGCAAGTAAAGTGATGGGAGGGCTGAAAACACCGACAACCTGCCTACTTGAATTTTCAGGCGTTTTTCCCGGATTTTCACCATCAAAATCGGTTTAAAATCGGGGCATTTCTTCCAAACAAAAGCGTCTGGGGTTTCTCACAAAACTCACATCCTGTCTGGCCAAGTTTCCGTGGAACAGATCAAGGTCAATATGGAAAATCCCTGTTAGTATAACTTCGAGTATTTTAAACAACATATATTATAAGTAAGTGGGGAGGTATTACCATGAAAATATTGGTACGTAGTTGTATAGCGGTTATCCTCATACTACTTTTATTGATCGCCAGCGGGTACATTTTCGTTAAATCAACTTTACCCAATTACACAGGAAGCTATACAGTCACAGGTATCGAGGGAAAGATCGAGATTATCAGAGATACCAATGGGATACCGCATATTTTTGCCAGCACTAAAAAAGACCTTGTCTTTGGCCTCGGTTACTCAATGGCACAGGATAGACTCTGGCAAATGGATATCCTGCGCAGGGTTTCGCTCGGCCGTTTGTCTGAACTTTTCGGTGAAATCGCTCTGGATGCAGACAGATTCTCCAGAGTTCTGGGCTTTGGACGTGGCGCCGAGAAAGTGCAAGCTAATCTTACAGTAGCGGAAAAAGAGTATTTCGAAGCATTTCTTAGCGGCATCAATCTCTATATTCAAACGAAGGAAAGTGAGTTACCCCTGGAATTCCGTGTGCTTGGGTACAAACCCGAGCCATTTACGATACGGGACATGCTTGCCGTTACAATGTATCAGTCATTTCTCAATAGCCATAACTGGAAATTTGAACTCTCACGTTCCTCGGCTAAAACTCTTCTTGGCGATACAAGGGGAGGGGAATTGTTCCCTTCTCTAACGTATCATGGCCCCTACATGACTCTCCCCGGTGAACATGCTGACCTGGAGGGAATACCCCAGGTAAAGGAGAATTCCAGCAGCGCTATAAGCGCAGATTTGAAAGTGAATCCTCTCATGGTTGCGGAAGTGCTGAAGGCCGATTCGCTTTTGGCGGAATTTAGCGGGCTTACAAGCACAACGGTTCACAGCAACTGTTGGGCCATTTCGGGCAAGTATACGAAATCGGGAAAGCCGATACTGGCGAATGACTACCACATGCCTTTACTCCTCCCGTCCTTGTGGTATGAGGCGCACCTGAGTGGGGGCGGTATCGATGTGACGGGTATAACACTCCCCGGTCTTCCTGCGATTGTCGCCGGGCACAATCGCTACATCGCCTGGGGCGCTACCACCACAGGAGCGGATACCCAGGATATCTATGTCGAGAAAGTCAATCCCAATGACAGTGGTGAATACCTGTACAAAGAAAAATATGAACCCTTCGATGTCGTTGCCGAAAGGATTTATTATAAAGCGGGGAATGAACGGAAATATGTCGAGGAGAAGGTCCTCGTCAGCAGGCACGGTCCCATAATCAACTCCATAATAAAAGGTGCCGGGAAAGACGGTCCGCCGCTGGCCCTCAGGACCGTAGATGGGTCAATGAACGGGTTGATCACTTTCTCAATGGATATTATGGGGGCGAAAGACTGGCCGGATTTCAAAGGGGCGCTCTCTCACTATAATGCGTTTACATGGAATTGGGTATATGCCGACAAGGATGGCAATATCGGATTCAGGGTAAGCGGAATGATACCGGTAAGGACAAAAGGCACCGGCCTTGAACCCGTTCCGGGCTGGGATGGTGAGCATGAATGGAAAGGAGTTATCCCGTTTGACGATCTTCCCGAGTTGTACAACCCCCAGGCAGGCTATGTTGTCACCGCTAATAATGAAATATCGGACGGGCGATATCCGTACCAGATCCAGTCAAGCGCCTTTGTCCTTCCCTACCGGGCTATGAGGATAGAAGAGCTAGTAAAATCCGGCGGACCTGCAACGTACGAGAATATGAGGGACATCCGGGCTGATACCAATTCCAAGCTCGGCCTGGCAATCGATAAGCTTGTTATTGATGCTGTTACAAGGCTCCAGGTCAAAGACGAGCGGACAACAGAGCTTGTGCGCTATCTCAAGCAATGGGATGGTTCTGCCGATGTTAAGAGCGTGGGCATGACCATAGTCTACGAGGTATTCGCCCGGGCCATGGACAACCTATTCGGAAACAAGCTGGATAAACAGCTATATCAGGATTTTACAGACCAGATGTACTACTCTTCGGGCGTTTGCCTGCTTATGCTGAGTGATGGTTCTTATACCTCCTGGTATGATGACCCGGCAACCCAAACAGTCGAGAACAGGGATGAGATCCTAGTGAAAAGCCTTAAGGACGCTGACAGGGAGCTCACTGCTTATTTTGGCAGCGACATCTCGAAATGGCAATGGGGAAAAGTACATACATATACGTTCAAACATGCACTTGGCTCCGTCGCTCCCTTCAAGTGGCTCTGGAATATCGGCCCATTTCCATTTCCCGGCGACATCTCGACGGTGAGGCCAGGCTTCTTTTTTGATATATCCAAGAAACCCTATGAGGTAACGGAAGGCTCATCTATGAGCCACGTTATTGACTTCGGTGATTTCGACAATGCTAAGTTCGTGATCAGCACCGGGGAGTCAGAGAGGTGGCTTTCTCCTTACTACGACGACCAGACACAAATTTGGATGGACGTGCAATGTATTCCTATGTGGATGGACAGGCAAGTCATCGAAAAGAATATGAAGACAAAATTGGTATTTGAGCCTCAGAAGTAATTTCAGTCAGAGGCGTTAGATCTCCATAGTTCTTTCACCATGATCTGACCCCCGAAAACGATACCAAGTAAAATGCCGTAAAAAGGGGGCTTCTCCAATCAATTGTAAGTCTAACAGTACAACTGGACTTCTTTTAGGGGGTCAAGTCAACTTGTCAGCGTAGTTTGGCCTGACAGTTTATGCCAAAAGCTTTGGGACATTCCTCAGAAGTGCCTCTGCTTCCCTGACGATTTGTTGCACCATATCGTTAACTTTGGGCATATCATTAATTCGCTGAGCTGCTTCACCAGCAGCCAAGAGCGCTTTTTCCTTATCTCCTTCGAATGTAGCTTTCATTGAATCAAGCTCAAATTGAATCAGAGACATGTCGATCGTGGTGAAATCATCAGGAGTGCCGAGGTAAACGCCGGGCGATTTCTCAAGAGTATTTCTGGCATGTTCAGCGCTGCGTGGTGTTTTCAACCACCGGGCAGGCCCGACAAAGCCGCGCGCCACGAGTGTTGCACGGTCGCCCGCAGCCACAACCCCCTCTTTCCAAATCTGGTGGAAATCACTCTCCTGTGTTGCCAGAAAGCGGGTCCCCATCTGCGCGCCGTCTGCGCCCAATATCAGTGCGGCCGCCAGCGTCCTGCCGTCGCAGAACCCGCCGGCGCCTACCACCAGGGTATCCTTATCTGACACTGCCTCCACCACGGCCGGAAGCAGAATCATTGAGTGTACAGGCTCCCAGGAAGTATGGAAACCGCCTTCATGGCCAGAAGCTACTATCACATCGACACCAGCTTTCTTACAGCGCAAAGCTCCCTTAACAGACGGAACAACGTGCATCCATGTAAAGCCCGCTCCTTTAATTTTATCTTTCAAGCCAACAGGGTCTCCTGCCGAGGTAAAGATGACCTTGAAATGCTTCTTGATATCGGGGTCCTCTTCGCGCACCCTGATGGCCGTATCAATCATGACGCTCGCCTGAATGCGAAGCTCCGTCGAAACCATCACGTTGATGCCAAAGATACCGCCTTTATCTTTGACCAGCCTGTATGTCCTTTTCAGCACTTTTTCCAGGACCGTAGCCATATCGTCATCGAAATTAGCGCCGGCAGTTTCCACAAAGGCTTTGTAGATCCACGGCTGGATATCCTTATCAAAAATGCCGCTGGTTGAAAGCAGCCCGAGGACACCAGCGTTGGCTGCAGCAACACAAAGATTGTTGTTGCTGAAGGGACCCATACCAGCCTGTATAATGGGGTACTTGATCCCAACTAGGTCACATAGTCTTGACTTAATCATAGAAATCACACTCCATATTTATATTTCTTAACCATGGTGGGCATCTGCAATTTATCGGTGCGGTCGATCAGGTTGCTATCGTAATATGACCTGCCCCCCATGGTTGTACCACCCATTAAGTTAGAGCGGACCAAAGTGTCGCAATTAGCCTACTTTATCCGGGTGATTTTAGCCTTGACGTCTATACCTTCGCGCAATGAGTACATGGTTAGAGTGTCGCGGTCTATAATTTCAAGGCACTCATCGAGGATAGCCTGCGGCGCATCGCCTATATTGACTTCCAATTCCACTTCGATTTCATTAATCATGGTGCGGAGCACAGAGTCTTTCTCCTTACTAGAGGCCACCCTGCCAGTCAGGGAAATTACCTCAACACCGCGCTTGGTCAGGTCAGATGCAAGCGTTGTACATACGCAGCACATTGCAGCGGCATTTAAAAGCCGGTTGGCCCAGTGCTTGCGTGCTTCGGGAGACAGCTGGCTGTTATCAACGTGAAATACGGGGGCCCCGTCTTCCGTCATTGTAAAGAAATGGCCATTTGTGCCGTCCCGGCGGTATTCTACTTTACAATCAGTCAGTTCCATTTTTTTCTCCAAGATAAATTAATCTTCAGGCGCACTCATGTTTATCCCACGGTTGCCGCTCGCCGCGCTGCAGGGCGGTTTCCATCCTTAAGATGCCTGCCTTGAGCTTGTTGATCTCTTCGTATACAAAATTGGGATCTTTAAATGCCTGGTACAGCACACCGCCTTCAACATGTGCGGGTAACGGCCATTGGAGAAGATAGCAGATTGTCGGGACGATATCCACGAGCCGGCAGGTTCGCTCCATGCGAAAGCCTTTCTTAATCCCCGGCCCACTCATTACCAGCACATTCTTAATAGTACCCACACCCCAATTGGCAGTGGGTAAGATGTTACCATGGCCCTGCCCAAAATCGGCATATGTAGCATAAACCACATCGCCACAATCATCGCCCCACAGGCCAAGGATCCTTGCATCCTGCTGGGACAATGCCAGCGCTACCGGCCGTTTTCCGGTACCTGGATCGACATAAGTATACAGGGCATCGATAATCTGCTTTTGCACTTTCTCATAATCGGCCTGGTCTACAATTCCGTCAGGGTCTCGCCCTTTGAGATTTATGTAAACGTAAGATGTCTGCAAGGGGACGGCCTTTGTATTCTTTATGTCAGTTTTACGCCCGAAACTCTCCATAAATTCAATGGCGGCAGTAAAAGCACCCTCAGTTACTTCTTCATGACCGAAACCTTTCACAGCCTCAGCATCCTCAGGCATGTTCTGCCCGGCTGTAAGCTTAGCTAACCCTGCAGGAACAAGGGCTTTGTATGGGTCGAAAGTTGGCCCGTCGGGAACTTCTCCATGATCGGAGACAATAATGATGAGCGTGTCTTTGGGCAGAGCTTTTGTGATTTGTTCCAGCATCCTATCGATGGCCTGTACCATACTGAGGTGTGCTGCCCATGCTTCATCATTGACTTTTTTATCATGGGTTAAATCGGGATCCATGGCATTCATAAAATAATGATAGGCCCAATCGGGCGAATGGTAGTGCATGAAAAAAGCGTCCCATTCATTCTGAGTCAGCAAAGTTATCGCAGTCTCCGTGTGCCACTGTGTGTAAAGGTCGTTGATCTCCAGCCAGGTAGACAGGCCAAACCAGTCCGCCAGAAGAGATATTAATTCACTTCCGGCCAACCCATTGGAGTTTATCTGTTTAGCAACCTCGGGGGGATAACAGCAATCGTCGAGGCATAGCATCCCGCTGATATAAAGGCGGAAATTCGATGCATCCTCTGACAGCTCAATCAGTTTGCAGATAAAGGAGACTCTTTTCATTTTCCCGTCTGTCATTTTGAGCTCGGTTCTTATTGTGTCACTCCATTGGCCCACTTTGAGCGTGCAGAAGGCCTGCTTCAAATCCCGCGTAGGCGATAACGTGACGCTGTCGTAAGCTGTATTGCCTGTCTGGCGCGCCAGCACGTACCATGTGGTGGGCGCCGGATTCTCTTTAGCATGGTAATGATTCAATTCGCATGCCATTTCCAGAGGATCTTCTCCCATATCCTCGACATTCTTCCAGCCGGATGCGAGTTGCCATTCACCGCGGACGCCATGCAAATAGTAACCCGTTGTGAAAAGTTGGTTTCCGGTCAGCGACACGACTGAGTCAAAAGTGGGGATCTGATCATTTTGCTGCCCTACCGCCATGCCGTACCCGCCGACCATGATCCCGTTTTTCATATGGGATGGCCACGCTACAGGGTAATTCAGAACGATGCACTTCTTACCGATCCTATCCAAAGTATCCCACAGGTACTCCGCCTTGCTGTTGTTACTGCTGAATGCCTGCGGGCAATGGTCAATATCCAGGGGTTTTCCCGAGCGGTGTACCCAGAAGTCGAGGACACTATGCGTGCCGGGCCAGGCGCCCGTGGCTATCGAGGTCCAATTTGGGGGCGTAATAGTGGGATAAACGCTCAGAGAGTTTGCAGCAATCATCCCCGAATCTATCAACCTTTTTAACGTGGGAAGATGCCCCGCCTGTACGTGATGATCAAGCAGGTTTAATGGCAGTCCATCTAACCCTATTACCGCAACTTTCTTAGGCAAAATGGCCATCGGATTTCTCCTTATTCTAATATTACAAATTTACGACCATGCTATTATTGCCAAAGCAGCCTGACAGGTCAAGGTTTCCATGAAATCTTTCACTTGCTCGTAATTGTTGGTGCTGTTCTACATTATATGGTCATTGACAAGCCTACAGTTAAGATATATTATTCCGATAAATTGATCGGGTAAATTACGGCATATTGGATCAGTTTCTGGGGGCAAGTCAGGTTGCTATTGTGGATTGAACTGGTCACTCAAGCTGTCGGTGTGAAAATGAGAAGGGGAGGCTGATACTTTTGGGCTACAATCTGCTCGAGGAAAGGTGGCTCCCCATCCTTTACACTGATGGAAAGCTCTCTGGCGCGGGAATCAAAGAGGCCTTGATGGGCTGGCCAGGATGGAAACCTGCAGCGCAGCAAGCGTCAGTCGTGGGACAAGCATGAGTGTACCTGACAATACCCGGTTTGTATAGAATAGAAAAATAGTAGGCCCAATAACAGGAGGAATACAATGACCAACCGACCTAAGAAGGTAGCGGTCCTCGGTTTCGACTGTGCCGAGCCACACCTGATCCAGAAGCATATTGCAGAGGGGCACCTCCCCACCTTTAAGAAACTTTTCGAGGGTGGTGTAATAGCGTTGAATTGTCTTTCGCCGTTCCCCACTATTACGCCTCCTAACTGGGCCAGCATAGCCACAGGCGCTTGGCCAGGCACTCACAATGTAACCGATTTTCACCTTCATAAGGAGGGCACGTCCCAGGTTAACGCCAATACCTTCGAGGGCTTCTCCAGCGAAAACTGCAAAGCAGAATACATATGGGACAAGCTGGATGCGGCGGGCAAGAAATGCATCGTCTGCAATTACCCCGGCTCATGGCCTTCCAAAATGAAAAACGGCATCATAGTGGGAGGTGCAGGGCTTACGGTCAATGAATACCGCAACGGCCACACCGGGCTTGAGTCCCACCTGACGCTGGGCAATGACCAGGTTGTCACAACCGGCTATTATCCCAATGGGACCAGGGTCACCTTAAAGGACGCCGAGGGCTGGAAAAATCTGCCCGCCGGCAGCGAAGAGCCGCTTGCAGCCGAGTTCAACGTGCGGTTCATCGACTCCTCTGAGCAGATAGCGCCCCTGTCCTGGCACGTGCTCGCGACCCAGAGCGCAGGCAATGGCTACGACCGTGTTATCGTCTCCCCGACCCAGGACGTGAAAGACGCCTTTTTCACACTAAGCAAGGGAGAATGGAGCAAGAAGATCTACGTCAAATTCAAGACCCAGGACGGCAGGGCTATCGAAGGATCTTTCAAGTCTAAGCTCCTACAATTGTCGGATGATGCCGAAGATTTTCTGCTACTCATCACTTTGTTTGGTCCGACCGAAGGATGGAGCAACCCACCGGAGATTGCAAAGGAATTGACCAGCGAAGAAGGGATACTGACTTTTACCAGCGGATTGTTGGGCTACACTATGGGCGTTTACGAGATGGATACATATGGCGAGATAGCCGAGATGCATGACTTGTGGCTAGGCGATGTGGCGACACAGCTCATGACCAAACATCCATGGGACCTCTTCTGTATGCATAGCCACCCCATCGATTGGATATATCATTCTGTTTTAACCGAAATGGATGAGAATACGTGCACCAGCAAAGAAAAGTATAAAGATGCGTGGGACCTGCACCTGAGGGTCCACCAGAGCCAGGACAGGATGCTGGCCAGGATCGTCGAGGCGGCAGGTGAGGATACGCTATTTGTGCTGGTGTCCGATCATGGGGCCGTCGCCGACGGGTCGACCTTCAACCCCTATATACCTTTGATCAAGGCCGGGCTGTGCGTGATGGAAGGGCAGAGCGACGATACAGACACAAAAGCCCTGGAAGCGCAGACCGAGATTGTCCACAATTTGGTCAAGGAAATCCTGGGTAACAAGGGTGACCGGGTTGGCAGCGAAATAATCGAGTTGGGAGCCTTAACCTATTTTAACCCTGACATCAAGAGGTCGAAGGCCTTTCCTCAGCGCACCATCTACATTTATATCAACCTCAAGGGCCGTGATCCGGGCGGAATTGTCGATCCCGCTGACTATGAGAAGGTGCAGCGCCAGATAATCGATGCGCTCTATTCTTACGTTGACCCGGACACCGGGGTCAGACCTATTGCCCTTGCTCTATCCAAGAAAGATGCACGAATTCTCGGGCTGCATGGAGATCACGTCGGCGACGTGGTCTACGCCATTTACCCGGAATTTGGCGGCCAGCACGGTCCTCAGCTCCCTACCGCGGAGTGGGGTGTAGGCAAGCTCAAATCGCTGCAAGCCTTCTGCGGCCCGGGCATCAAGAAAGGCTACAAACTTGAGCGGACAAGCGGCCTGCCCGACATCGTACCCACAATATGCTACCTGATGAGCTGGCCGGTCCCCGCCCAGACCGAAGGCAACATACTTTTCCAGGCACTTGAAAATCCGAATCTTGCATCGGAAGAACTCAATACGATGCGGGAAGCCCTGGTCAAGTTGGAATCGGCGCTTGCCAGACGCGAAAAGCGTTAGGGCTCGAAAATCTGGAAGCAGCCATAACGCTTGCGGCTGCCTCTCCCAACACCAGATCCGGCTTGCAAGGATGCCGATATATCGACACCCTGAAAATAATATTAGCGGCGGCTGTAGGAGGGAAAATGCAGGAAAAAACGTATCAAGTTGGCAGGGGCACTGCTATCACCATCCTCATCGTGCTTTCAATATTGCAGCTATCGGATTGGGCCGATCGATCCATATTGGCTATATCACTGCAGGCTATTAAAACCCATTTCAACCTGACCGATGCCGAGGCCGGTATGCTGCCATCACTTTTGCAGGCCGGTATCGCGATTTTTACGCTCCCCGCTGCTATGCTGGCTGACAGGTTTGCACGCCGTAAGCTCATTATGGGCATGGCCCTGATTTGGAGTGCTTTTACGGCGGTAACAGGCCTTGCCGTTCAGGTGTGGCACATGTTTGTGGCCAGGTTTATGGTCGGCACAGGCGAAGCCGGCTATCAACCTGCCGGACAGACCTGGCTCGGGCTGACTTTTCCCAAGGAGATACGGACACGGATTCTTGCCTTATTTATGATGTGCCAGCCGCTGGGCATAGCGCTGGGCCTGGTCATGGGAGGGTTCCTGCTGAACACCACGCATGATTGGCGCACAGCCTTTTTTATTTTCGGCATCCCCGGCATCGTAATGGCCTTTATTGTGATCTTCCTGCCCGATTACAAAGCCTCAAGACAACAGGGAGAGGGGGCACTGAGCAAAGAGTATTTCAGGAAGTGGGGCGAATTATTCAAGATCAAGTCCTACTGGCTTTTCATTATCAGTTCAACCTTGATATATTTCATGATATTTTCTTTTCAATCGTGGATACCCACCCTGTGCATGCGTGCTTATGACGCGAGTCCATTGACCGTGGGTACAGCCCTGGCTGCATTAAGCCTGATATACATCGTCGCTCCTTTTGCCGGGTTCCTGGCAGACCGCTGGCAGATGCGCAATAAAGCTGGAAGGCCCCTATTTTTAACCGTGGTCTCTTTCTTGACACTGCCAGTAGTAGTTGCCGCCATCCTCACAGTGGGTAATTTGCCCTTTCAGACCTGGCTACTCATATATGGGACAGCGTCGCTGTTAATAGCATTCGCCTATCCAGTGTTGACGGTGCTGGTGCATGATGTGATACCGGTGCCTGTACGCTCCACCGCGATCGGCATCCAGCTGACGATATCGCAATTGCTGGGTGGTGTGTCGGGACCGCTCTTGGTCGGCATAATATCAGATGCCACTGGCGGTGGCGCTCAGGGAATACAAAACGGGCTACTATGGACCATACCAGTAGCCGCGTTATCGCTAGTAAGCACCCTGCTCATAACCAGGTACTACGCTGCTGACAGCGCTCGGATCAGTGATGTGGTTATGGCAGAACGCTGATCAGATAGACCGTGATATAGGAAGATACTCAGATTAGACAATCAATCTATCTGCATGGTAATATGAAGCGTATATTTTATTGATGCTCTTCGAGTTGAACGTCTAAACCTTCCTGGCATGATGTTCAACCGGCAGGCCAAAAGGCCTCGAGGGTCCGGGAGGAAACACCCGTGCCTCCTGAGTTTGGAAAGGAGAGTCATTTGAAAATCAATAATTATCCTCTTATGCCGTTATACCCAAAGATACTGCGTCACTGATGTTGCTATGCGGCTGAGTTAAATTGCCAACCAAAGACCTAATTACCTGGAATCAGGATGCAGGATTTAATGATTTTTTATTGCATTTTAACCGTTGGCTAACACTGCAAAACTACCATTGGTATGGCTGTCAGGCGTCCCAATGGACGAGTAAACAAGAGCAGGTGACAAGTATATTTCAATTAAGTTATCATTGATAATGTTCCGTTATATTTGATGAGAAATCCAGGAGGAATAATGAAAACAAGATTTCCAAGCATTCTTGGAGTTTTCGCAGCTATATTGATGGTTGCCTCCTTCGTGGTCCCCATGAACATTGCAGCGCCGGCAGCGGTATCTGCAGACCCGGGCATCATGAAGTGGGACACCGTTATCACTCCGGGCGCGTTCCCGGCAAAGAACGACATACTCAACAACTACCCCCTTAATCAAGATCAGCCACAGGGTAGCGAAATAATAGACATGGCCGTCGGCAATGACGGTAACACCTATGCCTGGATAGTCAAGACCGGTACTGGCCGTAACCAGTTATACTACAGCAAGTCGATGGGCATGACAGCGACAGGCTCAAAACAGACGGCGCTCACACGGGCAACAAACTTCGCTCCTGCTTCTCAGCTTTACCAGATTGCCATTGCGCCGGATAATCCCAAGGTCATCGCGGTCACCGCTTCCGTTGCTGCTAGTCCTCCTATCGGCGGCCCCACGAGGATCTATATAACCAGCGATGGGGGCGCCAACTGGGATCTGGCCTACGATGGCGTAGGCATCGTAGGGACCATCCGCGACCTCGACATCTCCATGGACTATGGCGGCAAGCGCGATATCGGCTTCGTCACCGCTGACGGCCTGGGTGGGGGCACATGGTCGGTAAGGCCATCCTCGGGCTTTGTCACCTGGGTGCCACAGGCCGCCCCCATGGCTGGTATCGATTACTACGCCATCAAGTTCTCCCCGACCTATAACGCCGACTCCTCGGTTGCGCTGGTCTATGCTACTGCTGCAGGCGGCGCCACCAACGGCACCTTTTACAACGTAGCTTTGCGGGACCTCAACATGAATGCCACCCTCGGCTGGGCTTTCCCGGCTAACGGCGTCGAGGTGGTTAATCCTGCAGTTGTAAATTTAGGGAATTCACCTTCCGTCGCAAATCTCCAGAACGTCTCCCTGGCACTGCCGTCGGACTTCTCCGGACAGTCCTCCTCACTGCGCAGGGCTTACATCAGCCTTGATAATGCTATCCACAACGCTGGCAATGGCCTTAACGGTAACAGCGGCATATACCGGATGGACGATACCACCGTGTATGTGCTGATGGACACCACCACTGCCAACAAGAATATCTATTCCATCGCCTACTTCGGCACCTATGCCTCGGGCAAGCTGATAGCGGGCGAACGCATGGGCTTCCCCTGCACGGCGACCGTGCCCACCTGGTTCACGGACTCGCCGACCACCTGCCCCATCCCATGCTGGTACCCGGCACTTAAACCCACCACCGGCGCTGCCAACCAGGGCCTCTGTGCTGTCGGCAGCCAGTCGGGCGTGGGCGCAGCCATCGTAGGCTGGAACGCCGACGGTTCACTGGCCGTGGTCTCCACCGGCGCGCTCGCTGCCGTGCCAACTACGACCCCTTGGTGGTTTTGGTTCGCAGTCGGGATAGTTCCCATCCCCAATGACGAGAGTGCTTTCGCCATCAGCCGTAACAACGGTGAGACCTGGAACCAGCTCCTGCTCATCGACACCACCATCGACTGGTTCAACGACGTTGCCGTGGCGCCCGATTGCACGACTATCTACCTGGCTTCGGCCAACCGGAATCTCGGTACTGCAGGCGTGTGCAGCGAGTTTGACAGCATTTGGCGCTCCACCATCAACACCAACGTGGCCGCACCACTTCCCGCGATACCCCCGCTGGGCTACTACTGGGAGCGCGTCTTCACGCACGTGACCTCCGGCAACTGCGGCGTAGCGCAGACCGACCTGCCGATCCTGCGCGTGGTGCCTTCCTGCACCGACAAAGCAGACGGCGAGATCGTCGGCTGGGCCGCCCAGGGCGCTACCACCACCCCCGCTCCTACTAGCGCCGGCGTGATGGCCTGGTCTCCCGATTACGGCGATTACTGGGCCATGGTCGCACCCAGGTGGGCAGTTCAAGACTTCGCTTTTGAAAGCAGCACCTCCCTTTATGTCGTTAACGCGGGAGGCCTGGTGCAGAGGCTGCCCTATACCGGCACCTCCTGGTCCACCAACCTTCCCAGCTACGACACCGCCCTCGGATTTGCCCACACCATCGTGGCCGTGCCCGACGGTAAGGTACTTGTCGGCGGCGCAGGTGGTGCTTTTGGTCAATCCACCTACCCGTTTGAATACTCCGCTGATAAGGGCCTTACCTTCAACGGCAGCAGTGGATACGCCATCGCAGGCGCGGGCAACCAGCACGTCATCTTCGACGTGGACTTCAAGAACAACAACTTCCTCTACATGGGCGATGACGGCGCTAGCACCGCAGTCGGCACTGTCTACCGCAACACCGCCCCGTCATTCACCAGTTGGGTAGACAACGACATGATGGAAGCCGCCAACGGCGGTAATTACATCTTCGCCCCCGCTGGG
>Ga0247841_10005815_pt1 | contig 19593 bp, 16 predicted proteins | sample LaCruzMarch2015__2_FD_192410 | JGI IMG/M metagenome (GOLD analysis project Ga0247841, IMG submission 192410) | Freshwater microbial communities from meromictic Lake La Cruz, Castile-La Mancha, Spain - LaCruzMarch2015_18m | ecosystem: Environmental > Aquatic > Freshwater > Lake | place: Spain... | reverse complement strand
TGCCCAGCCGCTCTCTGCCAATGTCTTTGTTATCGCTGCCGTCAACGTCGTCTTACCGTGGTCTACGTGACCTATCGTTCCTACGTTCACATGCGGCTTCGTCCTTTCAAACTTCTGCTTTGCCATATTTTTCTACCTCCTCAGCGTCTTACTTATTAGTATAAAACTAATGCCATGCCTAAAATGGCAACCCAATTTACAAAATTTTCCTTAAAAAAGCAACCTATTAGTTAAAAATAATTAGAGGGGTTGATAATTTCCCTGGAAAGCGCGTCTGGCACGGGTTTGTACTCGGTAAACTCCATCGTGTAAGTGCCTCTTCCCTGCGTCAATGAGCGTAAGTCCGTAGAATAACCGAACATTCCGGCTAATGGAACAGATGCCATGACAAACCTTAAATTATCAGCTCTAACGCCCATCTCGAGTACTCTTCCACGTCTCGAGCCAAGGTCGCCTATTACGTCGCCCACGTACTCTTCAGGAGCGATGATTTCTACGCTCATGATAGGTTCAAGAAGAACTGGGGACCCCTGTAAATATGCGTCCTTGAAGGCAAGTGAGGAAGCGGCTGTAAGGGCCATATCGACCCCCTCCTGGTCAGCAAATTCAACCCGCTTGACCACCGCTTCAATATTATAAGTCGGATATCCTGCAAGATATCCAGCCGTTGAAACATCTTTGAGCGACTTTGACATTGTGTTCTTTCTTTCGTTAGAAAGATTTTCCTGCTCAAGTTCGAAGCGACAAGTAAACCCTTCTGGTTTATTCGCTGGCATAACAACAAGCTTAACCTTTGCAAAATATTTTTTACCATTGAGTTCTCTGTCAAAAGCAACTTCAGCCTCTGAAACATTTGTAATTGTTTCCCTGTAAGCAACCTGAGGCTTACCAACTTTTGCAGAAACCTTAAATTCTCTTAGCAATCGGTCGACGATAATTTCCAAATGTAATTCTCCCATTCCAGAAATTATCTGTTGTCCTGTTTCTTTGTTTGTGGACACCCTAAAAGTTGGGTCTTCCATCATCAATCTTGCAAGACTTTCGTTCAGTTTATCTTCATCTGCTTTTGTCTTTGGTTCTATAGCGACGAATATTACCGGTTCAGGAACTTCTATTTTTTCTAAAAGTATTGGATGTTTGTCTGTGCAAAGAGTATCGCCTGTACCTGTTAATCTTAAACCAACTACGGCAACTATTTCCCCGGCATGAGCTGATTTTTTTTCTTCTCTTTTATTTGAATGCATTAAAAGTATTTTTGATACTCTTTCTCTTTTGTCCTTGGTCGAGTTATAAATACTTTCTCCAACTTCCATTCTTCCAGAATATATTCTTAAAAAAGTAAGCTGTCCTGCAAAAGTATCGTTAGCGATCTTAAAAGCAAGCGCAGAAAAATGTTCATCTGCTTTTGATTTGAACACGACTTTTTTATCGTGATCACTAGGAAGTATCCCTATTGTTTCTGCCTTGTCTGAAGGAGATGGCAACAAAGCAACAACTGCATCTAACAATGACTGAACACCTTTGTTCTTTAATGCAGATCCGCAAAAAACAGGAATAAGGCTACAGCTTAAAGTACATTTCCTTAATACGTCCCATATGTGTTGTTCTTCTACATGACATCCATCCAAGAACTTCCCACACATATCATCGTCGAACTCACTCAATTTCTCGATTAACGCACCACGATACTTTAACGCCTGTTCAGAAAATTCTTCTGGTATATTTTCATAACACATTTCCTGACCAAGAGTTTCGTCTTTCCAGTAAATTGCTTTCATTTTTACAAGATCAATAACACCTTTGAATTTATCTTCTGAACCCATTGGTAGTTGCACCAATATTGGCACAGCGTGTAACTTTGTATGTATCATCTCTGCCGCTCTAAAAAAGTTAGCTCCAACTCTGTCCAACTTATTTATAAAAGCGATACGTGGAACATTATATTTATTTGCCTGTCTCCAGACAGTTTCTGATTGAGGTTCTACTCCACCTACACCACAAAAAACTGCAATAGCGCCGTCAAGCACACGAAGTGATCTTTCAACTTCTATTGTAAAATCAACGTGACCTGGAGTATCGATTATATTTATTCTGTGATTAAGCCAGTAACATGTAGTCGCAGCGGAGGTAATAGTAATACCGCGTTCCTGCTCCTGGACCATCCAGTCCATAGTTGCAGTACCCTGATCCACTTCGCCTATTTTATGATTTTCGCCTGTGTAAAAAAGAATTCTTTCTGTAAGTGTAGTTTTACCAGCATCTATGTGCGCCATAATGCCTATATTGCGATACTTATTTAATGCTACATCTTCCATACTGCCAATGCTTATAATACATTGGCAATATTATGTCACACTTTAAATTTCTATTAAGGTATCGTTATTGGGTCATTGCCACCACCAGAGGCAGCATTACCCCATGCATTTTCAACTGTCGCCCTTAAATAATATGTTCCACTTGCAGCACTAGCCGTTGTTACTTCCACACCTCCTGAAGTCGGAATAGTTTCAGCAGTCCCTTGAGCAACAAGAACGCCACTACCAGCATTCATAAGTGCAGGTTGGAACGTCGCTCCAGCATGCTCAGAGGCAAAATCATCAACGGACGAAACGTTCCATTCACCTTCCTCGGATTGAAAAGCAATAGAAGCGGCTGTTGTCTGATCCGCCTTAAAGATAAAAGCAGCGTTGGCTTGTACGCCGTTGTTGTCTGTTACTATAGCATACGCAGCCAAGAGATTATTGGTATTGGAAGTAACAGTGTTTAGAGTACTATCGCTGTAATACCACGGCAGAACGGTTGTATCTGCGGCCTGGGTTCCAAGCTTCCAAACCTTTCCATCCCAAGTCATTTCGTAAGTCGTACCAGCTATAACTTTACCAAAGTGTGTTGCTCCGTAATTGTAGCCCGTCGTAAAATTGTCTTTTATTACTTCCATAGATGCGAATGTAAGCGACGAACCGGAAGGCACAATCGTACCTTTTTTAGAGCCTGTATCTACTGTGTAACTTGCATCCGGAACTTCATCCGAAGCAGAATATTTAAGATCATAAAGAAAATCTTTCCATCCTGTTGCTTCTGTCCAAGCTGCTGCCTTAGTTGCGTAATTTGACAAGAGAATATCCGTAATAGAAGACACCTCTGGAAGTGCAATGTTAAGAGCAAGTTCATAAGTAGTGGACGGATTTCTGAGTGTCCCGTAATCACGTCCGATCTGCATAGCAGATATAGAATTGAAGGCAATCAAAGCTTTCGCTGAAATATCACTCGAAGCATTATCTACTAGATATTTCAGGAACTGGCCAAGATCACGATAGCTTGAGTTCTCTGTTTTTTGTTCGGCTGTTTTTCCATAACTTGGAAGTGCCAAGGCCGATGCACGGGCATATACATCACCATTGTTTGGTAATACACCACTGTTTTTAGTTTCCTGAATTGCAGTTACAAGATTTTTTATCGCTGTTGTAAAATCATTCATCTTTGAATTATCTATCGATGTGTGCGAACGAAGTAACTGATCGTTATATGAAGCGTTTTGATGCAACGTTTCCCATTTTTCAAGTTCCATAGTTGCAAACTCTACTGGCGTCATCGTTGGGTTAGCAGCGAGCGCAGTTAGCGTATCTTTGTAATTCCACCCATCCCCAAAATCAAGTTCGGCATTAGCAATATAAACTTGGGCTATATCTTTGAAAAGATAAGCAACCTCAGCGGAACCCAAAAGACACGTATCAAAAGCAATAAAATCCAGCGGGGTTGGAACTATATAACCTACGTCGGTAAAACCCTTAGACACAGCTTCCTTTACTTCTGTAACAGTCATACCGCGAATTTGTGAACTCGAAAGTGTACCATCCTGAGTATCACCACCAAAACCACCATCCCAAGCGCCACCATGATCCCATAATATTAGACCATAATGATCTGAAGGATAATTATTAACGACATATGTTATTGCTGAAGTCAGCGTAGTAGGATCATCAAGGTTTTCTTCTGCAACTTCCCTGATTACAGTTTTTGTTCCGTTACCTGAGATTGAATACCACGTTGTTCCAGTTGGGTAGTTCGTTCCAGTTGCATCTTTTGCAGAGGCATCAAAATCTGCTGCTACGATTACTTTAACGTTATCCGTCAATGTGGCATTGGTCATCTTATTAATGTCAGCGACTAATGAGCCACTAAGATTATGATCCCCATGCCCATAAACAAAAATCGTCCAGGTATTTCCTGAGCCACATCCTCCACAACCCGACATAGCGACAAGAAAAAGCGACAACATTAAAGTTTTTATTTTCATAAGCCCCCCTTTATATATTGAGGATTATACCATAAGGATTTTGTATGGTAGAAAATCAGTTTAAACACTGGCGAGTTCTGCATAGCCCCTTATGTCACACTTTAAATTGCGCTAATATCCCAAGTTTTTCGACACCATATAAACCTTTTATCAAAATTATCCATGGGAACGCCAAATGCAAACAATAGAAGCTGTCAAATAAAGGAGACAAAATATGTATTTACAAAAGTATTTACATTATGTTAAAATGCTCATTACAGGAGAGCCAAGCTTTGATTGGGATGATGGTAATGTTAGCAAAAACCAGAAACTATGAATAAACGGGAGATAGAAAATTATGAAAAAGAAATTACCAAAGTTCAAAACCGATAAAGAGATTAAAGACTTTATGAAAAACGACATCTCTGATTACATAAATGCGGAGAACTTTATACCTGTAACTTTTGAGTTCAAGAAAAAGGACAAAACAATTACCCTTAGACTCCCAAGCAGCCTACTGGATGCATTAAAGGCGTCTGCTAAAAAAGAAGGCATCAACTATCAAAAAATAATCAGAAACCTTATTGAATCGTTCGTAAAACATAAAAAAGCGGCATAGGGTATTTTAAACTTTTGTTATAGCTGATGGTTTTACACCAAGCATTTCAGCTATTTTAGATATAGTTTTATCATTTAGCTGTTTTTTACTACTCAAAAGGTCCGAAACATATTGCCTGGAAACCTTTAGCCCCCTTGCCATATCAGATTGTGTTATGGACTGGATTTCCATTAATGCAGATATCTTTCCAACAGTAGTTACATCTTTATCCCAATCAGTTGAGTTATTAATTTCTTCCAGCGCTGATACATTTATATTGTTAAGAACGTAGTCCAAAGAGACTTCATGTTTCTGTATCTTAAGCCCCAAACTTATAAGGTCCTGTCCCAACTTCATATGCGTAATATTGGAATGTTTAGTACTCATGCTTTGTTACCTCCAGGACCACGATAATAAAATTATCTTTTTGCTTTTCAAAAACGACCCTATACCCTCTATTCAACCTACAAGAGCACTGGCCCAACCTGTTACCCTTAAGTTTTTCAAGATGAAACCCCTTAACTGTCCTTAATCCTTTTAACCCATCCTCCAGAACTACGCTCCTCCATACCGAATATGCGTTACGTATCTCTACCGGTAACTTGCAAAGGACTTTAACCACCTTGTCTTCATTAACTACATAAAGCACGAAAGCACCTCTTGGTTATAAGCATTTCAGTTGACAATGTCAACCAAATATAACATTTAAGGTTAATCAATTCAATTGCAGCACCAGGAGGCAAGCCCCATTTGTTTAATGGTAATGTTTGAAACTTAATCTTTTTGTCTATTTGGCGTCCCTAACGGAAATCGAACCGATAATTAGACATTCTAGCATAAATTCTTAATATATTTTTTTAGTCATTGTTGTAGAGAGCGAGCCAGTCTTAGGTTCGACGACGTTAAAAATAATTGTTTGACGATAGCTAGCCCGGACTTCTAGAGGGCTAGCCGATGAAAACGGCGAACCTTAGACTGGCCGCGAACGGAAACCATGACTAAAAAAATATATTAAGAATTTGTGCTAGAGTATCTTACCAGCGGTAGTGTGCGAAAGCTCTGTTAGCTTCAGCCATTCTTAGAGTGTCGTCTTTCTTTTTGAAAGCTCCACCTCTGTTATTGAATGCATCCATAAGTTCACCAGCAACTTTTTCTACCATCGTTCTTTCGCTCTTTCTTGCTCTAGCGTTAGTAACGATCCATCTAATTGCCAATGCCTGCTGTCTGTCTGATCTAACTTCTATTGGAACCTGATAGTTAGCTCCGCCGACTCTTCTCGACTTAACTTCTACCTGAGGTTTGATGTTATTAAGTGATTTGTGGAAGTATGTTAATGCTTCTTCACCAGTTTTTTGTTTTATGAAATCAAGAGCACCATAAACTATGGCTTCAGCAGTTCCTCTTTCTCCGTCCTGCATAACAGCGTTAATGAACTTTGTTATTACAAGATCACCGTATTTTGGATCCTTAAGAACTTCTCTTTTTATTGCAGCTTTTTTTCTACTCATATTTTTAAAGCCTCTCCTTAAAATTTACTACTTTGTTGCCTTTTTAGCGCCGTACTTAGACCTTGATTGTTTTCTATTTGTAACACCAGCAGTATCCAAAGAACCTCTAATTATATGGTAACGAACACCCGGAAGGTCCTTAACTCTGCCCCCTCTTATCATTACGATTGAGTGTTCCTGAAGGTTATGACCTTCTCCTGGTATATACGCTGTAACTTCAAAACTATTCGTTAGCCTTACTCTTGCAACCTTTCTTAATGCAGAGTTAGGTTTCTTTGGAGTTGTTGTGTAAACTCTTATGCAAACTCCTCTTCGCTGTGGACAACTAGCCAAAGCTGGCGCTTTTGTCTTGTATTTTGGTGCGCATCTTTCTCTTTTCACCAACTGATTAATTGTGGGCATTTCTATCCTCTCAAAAATTTAATAGCTTCAGACTATTATTTTATTTTGGCATCGATGTCAAGTTCAGATTGATAAACTGCCCTCTTCATCAGTACCTATTATTATACCCTCTTCGTCGCTGTCGTCTTCTACACCCCTGACCTTAAATTCAGTGTTTTTGTAAGAAGCAAGACCCGTTCCGGCAGGGATTAACCTTCCTATTGCCACGTTCTCTTTTAGACCCTTCAAGTAGTCAACTTTACCGGCAATTGCAGCTTCTGTAAGAACCCTTGTGGTTTCTTGGAAAGATGCAGCAGATATAAAGCTGTCAGAAGTAAGAGACGCTTTTGTTATACCCAATAGTAGTGGTTCTGCAGAAGCAGGAGTTCCACCATTCTGGAGTACTCTTTCATTCTCTTCCATAAAGATATACTTTTCTACATGTTCATTCACCAAGAAGTTAGTATCGCCAGCATCCTTTATTTTAACTCTGTTCAACATCTGTCTGACTATAACTTCTATGTGTTTGTCGTTGATCTTAACACCCTGTAACCTGTAAACTTCCTTTACTTCGTTAACAAGATATTTAGCAACTTCCTTTTCTCCCTGTATCCTTAAAATATCATGAGGGTTAACGGAACCGTCCATCAAAGGTTCGCCAGCACGAACGTAATCTCTGTCCTGAACAGTAACGTGTTTTCCCTTAGGGATTATGTACTCTCTTGCTTCTCCCTTTTCCGGAGTTACAACAACTTTACGTCTTCCTTTTACTTCTTCAGTAAACGAGACAGTACCGTCGATCTCTGTTACAACAGCGGACTCTTTAGGTTTACGAGCTTCAAAAAGTTCTGCAACTCTTGGAAGACCACCGGTGATGTCCTTTGTTTTTGTAGTAGCTCTAGGTATCTTGACCATAAGATCACCGGCAGAGATTTTGTCTCCGTCGCTAACCATTATGTTCGCATCAACTGGCAACATGGAAACAGCAGGCTGACCAAAAGCATTGTTCAGCTGTTTGCCGTTCTCGTCAACAATTGCGATCTTAGGAGAAACTTCTTTAGACTCTGTTACAACTTTTCTGGAAAGACCTGTTACTTCGTCAACTTTTTCTGTCAAGCTGACACCGTCAATAAGGTCGATGTATTTTACGTAACCGCTTATTTCTGAAACTATAGGAGTGGAATATGGGTCCCACTCTGCTACAAGTTTTCCTTTTTGAACATCAGCACCGTCTTCGAACAGTACTCTTGCACCGTAAACGATCGGCTGCCTTTCTCTTTCTCTACCGGTGTTATCGAATATTGCGATTTCACCGTTCCTGTTCATTGCAGTAAAGTTGCCTTCCTTATTTTTAACAACTTTCAACTTTATATATTTTACTTTACCGCTCGATTTAACTTCGAACTTACTCTGCTCAGCTCTTCTTACCGCTGTACCACCGACGTGGAAGGTTCTCATGGTAAGCTGAGTTCCAGGTTCACCTATGGACTGTGCAGCGATAATACCTATTGCTTCACCTATGTTGACTCTGTGTCCAAGTGCAAGGTCTCTGCCGTAGCATGCTGCGCACACACCACGTCTTGCTTTACATGTAAGTATGGATCTTATCTGTACGAACTCAACACCGGCGTTGTCTAATCTGTCGGCACCTTCTTCATCTATAATTGTACCAGCACCTATCAATAGAGTTCCGTTGTATGGGTCCAGAACGTCTTCTATAACTGTTCTACCAAGGACTCTGTCACTTAGTTTTTCTATAACTTCTCCACCTTCTATCAGCGACTCAACTCTTACACCATCAACTGCTCCGCAGTCAACTTCTGTAACTATCGAGTCATGAGCAACGTCGACAAGTCTTCTTGTCAAATAACCTGCGTTTGCAGTTTTAAGAGCTGTATCGGCAAGACCTTTTCTTGCTCCGTGAGTAGAAATAAAGTACTGCAACACGGTCAAACCTTCTCTAAAGTTCGTCGTGATAGGAGTTTCAATAATTTCTCCGCTAGGTTTCGCCATCAATCCTCTCATTCCGGCAAGCTGACGTATCTGTGCAGCACTACCTCTTGCACCAGAATCAGCCATCATGAAGACAGGATTGAATGATGGTATATCTACTTCTTTACCTTCTTTGTTCGTTACTCTTTCAAAAGCTATACCCTTGAACATTTCAGAAGCAATTTCGTCTCCGGCGTTAGCCCAGATGTCGACGATCTTGTTATATCTTTCACCGTCGGTGATAAGACCTTCTGCATATTGTTCTTCTATTTTTGTAACAAGTCCCAGGGACTTATCTATCAACTGCTGTTTTGATCCAGGGATTATCATATCGTCAAGGTTGATGGAGATACCTGCTTTTGTAGAATACTTGAAACCAAGTGTTCTTAAACTGTCTGCAAGTATACATGTAGCCTTGTTGCCTGCGAATCTGTAGCAGGAGTCGATAAGATCACCAAGAGCTTTTTTATCCAAAACCTTATTGTAATCTTCGAAAGGAACAACCTCTGGCATAATGTCGAAAAGAATTACTCTTCCAACTGTTGTGTCCTCAACTTTGCCGTTTAATCTTGCTTTTATTTTTGCATGAAGACTTACAACACCTTCGGTGAATGCATATATTACTTCTGCAGGATTAGCAAAGAACTTGCCTTCGCCTTTTGCTCCAACTCTTTCTCTGGTCAAATAATAAACACCAAGAACAATATCCTGAGTAGGAACAACAATAGGTTTTCCGTGTGCAGGAGACAAGATGTTGTTCGTTGACATCATCAGGACTCTTGCTTCTACCTGAGCTTCAACTGAAAGAGGAACGTGAACGGCCATTTGGTCACCGTCGAAGTCCGCGTTGAACGCTGTACATACTAGAGGGTGAAGCTGTATCGCTTTACCTTCTATCAAGACTGGTTCAAAAGCCTGTATACCTAATCTGTGCAATGTAGGAGCACGGTTTAGCATTACAGGATGTTCTCTTATTACTTCAGCTAAAACATCCCAAACTTCATCTTTTTCTCTTTCAACCATTTTCTTAGCTGATTTTATTGTTGTGACATATCCTTTCTCTTCAAGTTTGTTGAAGATGAATGGTTTAAATAACTCAAGCGCCATCTTTTTTGGAAGACCGCATTGATGTAATTTCAACTCAGGACCAACGACGATAACGGAACGACCGGAATAGTCAACACGTTTACCTAACAGGTTCTGTCTGAAACGTCCTTGCTTACCCTTAATCATGTCGCTCAATGATCTTAATGGTCTTTTATTTGGGCCTGTAAATACTTTTCCGCGACGACCATTATCAAACAATGCATCAACCGCTTCCTGAAGCATTCTCTTTTCGTTCCTGATTATTATTTCAGGAGCATTCAATTCCTGTAATCTTTTAAGTCTGTTATTTCTGTTTATAACTCTTCTATATAAGTCGTTAAGATCAGATGTCGCAAATCGTCCACCATCCAATGGAATAAGTGGTCTTAGGTCTGGAGGCAATACTGGCACCGCCTCTAATATCATCCATTCAGGTTTATTTGGAGAAGCTCTGAACGCTTCAACTATCTTAAGTCTTTTTGCAAGCTTCTTTTGTTCAGCATCTGATTTTGTTTCTTTAAGTTCTTTTCTTATCTTTATTGCAAGTTCGTTTATATCTACGTTGTTCAAAAGTTTTCTTATAACTTCTGCACTCATTCCTGCTTCAAAAGAATCGTCGCCGTACTGTTCAACGGCTGCTTCGTACATCTGCTCAGAAAGTATTTCACCTTCCTTAAGATCCGTTTCGCCGGGATCCACTACTATGTATGCTTCGCAGTAAAGAACTTTTTCCAGGTCCTTTAGGGAGATATCAAGAATGGTTCCTATTCTACTTGGAAGCGATCTTAAGAACCAAATGTGTGCAACTGGTGTTGCAAGTTCTATATGACCCATTCTTTGACGTCGAACTTTGGTCTGGATTACTTCTACGCCGCACTTTTCACAAACTACGCCGCGGTGTTTCATCCTTTTATATTTTCCGCACAAGCATTCATAGTCCTTTATAGGACCGAATATCTTTGCGCAAAAAAGGCCATCCCTTTCCGGTTTAAAAGTTCTATAGTTAATGGTCTCGGCTTTTCTTACCTCGCCGTTTGACCACTCCCTTATTTTTTCTGGAGAAGCAATGGAGATTTTAAGAGCCGCAAAACTTTGTGGATCTTTTGGTTTATCAAAAAAATTAAGTAGGTCTCTCATTGTAAAGACTCCTTTTCTATCAGTTCAACATTCAAGGATAAACTTTGAAGTTCTTTTAAAAGAACCATGAACGCTTCAGGAAGTCCTGGTTCATGAACCGCTTCTCCCTTAACTATCGCCTCGTATGCTCTTACTCTACCAGCAGTATCATCTGATTTAACTGTCAAGAACTCCTGCAAGGTATAAGCAGAACCATAAGCTTCCATAGCCCATACTTCCATTTCTCCCAGACGCTGACCACCGAACTGCGCTTTACCGCCTAATGGTTGCTGAGTAACTAACGAGTAAGGCCCCGTTGAACGTGCGTGGATCTTATCTTCAACAAGGTGGTGTAGTTTCATAATATACATAACACCAACTGTTACATCGTTATCAAAAGGTTCTCCTGTACGTCCATCGAACAGAACTGTTTTTCCTTTTTTTGGAAGATCTGCAAACTCTAAAAGTTTCTGGATCGAATCTTCGCTTGCTCCATCGAAAACAGGAGTACTGAAAGTAATCCCTTTTTTCCCAAGAGTAGCTGCAATTTTCTTTAATTCCTTTTCACCAGCTTTATCGACAATATCGTCGATCATAGGAGAGCTGTAGATATTTTTTATGTACTTTCTAAGATTATCTGGGCTGTACGCTTCTAACATTTTGTTTATTTTTTCAGAAATACCTTTTGCTGCCCAACCAAGATTAACCTCGAATATTTGTCCTACGTTCATACGTGAAGGAACACCGAGTGGGTTAAGAACTATCTGTAGGGATTCTCCATCACCTGTGTAAGGCATATCTGCTACAGAAAGTATTTTAGAAATAACACCTTTGTTACCATGACGGCCGGCCATTTTATCACCAACAGAGAGTTTTCTCTTTATAGCAATGCTAACCTTAACCATTTTGATAACGCCAGGCTGCAGTTCGTCGACTTTTCTTATGTTCTCTGTCCTAGATTCGAACGCAGCATTTATAACTTCTATCTTTGTATTAACCGTGTTCATTGCCGCAGAAACTTCTTCTTCTACCTCTGATTTTAAAGGTATGTAATTTAGAAGTTCGAAAGGTATATTTACCAATCTTTCCGCTGTAATTGTTTCACCGCTCTTTAACAGTTCTTCTTTTCCGTCTTCACTTAATAGTTTTCCTGTAGTCTTTTTACCAACAAGAAGTTTTTCCAGACGGTCAAAAGCAACTTTTTTGATGATCTCTATTTCTGCTTCTTTGTCTCTACCTAATCTTTCTATCTGTTCGTCCTGTATTGTACTAAGACGCTCATCTCTTTCTGCACCTTCTCTGGAGAATATTTTTACGTCTATAACTGTACCAACTATCCCAGGTCCAACTCTTAAAGATGAATCTTTAACTTCACGTGCTTTTTCTCCGAATATCGCCCTTAAAAGTTTTTCTTCTGGAGAAAGCAGTGATTCTCCCTTAGGAGTGATCTTACCAACCAAGATATCGCCAGGTTTTACTTCTGCGCCTATTCTTATAACTCCGGTGTCATCAAGATCGCCAAGACTTTCTTCACTAACATTAGGAATATCTCTGGTTATTTCTTCTTTACCAAGTTTTGTATCTCTTGCCATACACTCGAACGTTTCTATATGTATGGATGTAAACAAGTCATTTCTTATTAGTTCTTCGCTAACAAGTATAGAGTCTTCAAAATTATATCCACCCCAAAGCATAAAGCCGACCAGAACGTTCTGGCCAAGAGCAAGCTCTCCCTTATCAGTAGAAGGACCGTCAGCAAGAACATCTCCTTTTCTGACAACGTCGCCAACAGATACTACCGGCTTCTCATTATAACAAGTACTCTGGTTAGATCTTCTGTATTTTACCAAAGGATAGAAATCGACACCAACGTCGCTATCCCCTTTCATTTTTAATGCTCTTACTATTATTCTGTCTGCATCAACTGTTTCGACAACACCATCACGCTTACAGATAACACTTGCGCCACCACTTCTTGCGCATATCTTTTCCAAACCGGTCCCTACAAAAGGAGAATTTGAATTAACGCATGGAACAGCCTGACGTTGCATGTTGGATCCCATCAATGCTCTGTTTGCGTCGTCATGTTCCAAGAAAGGTATCAATGCCGCTGCAACAGAAACAAGTTGGTTCGGAGAAACGTCCATCAAGGTTACTTCGTCCCTGTGTATTATCTTGTACTGTCCTGATTCTCTTATGTTTACATACTCATCTATAAATCGGCCTTTGTTATCCAAAGGAGCGTTAGCCTGAGCGATTTTATGTTTTTCTTCATCTAAAGCAGAACAATAAACAACTTCATTTGTTACTTTACCGTCAACAACTTTTCTATAAGGAGTCTCTATGAAGCCATACTGGTTAACACGAGAATAAGTCGTCATAGAGGAGATCAAACCAATGTTTGCTCCTTCTGGAGTTTCTACTGGGCATATACGACCGTAGTGAGTTGTGTGAACGTCTCTAACTTCAAAACCTGCTCTGTCTCTTGAAAGACCACCAGGTCCTAAAGCGCTAAGTCTTCTTTTGTGTGTAAGTTCAGCGATAGGATTTGTTTGGTCCATAAACTGTGAAAGCTGTGAGCTTCCAAAGAATTCCTTAACAGCAGCTGTGATAGGTTTTGAATTGATAAGCTGATAAGGCATCTGTGTTTCGATGTCTTGCATACTCATCTTTTCCCTAACAGCTCTTTCCATTCTTAACAGCCCGACTCTGTACTGGTTCTCTAATAATTCACCAACGGCTCTTATTCTTCTGTTACCAAGGTGATCTATGTCGTCCATTTGTCCTTTGTCGACTTTAAGATCCGTAAGGTATCTAACTATGTGGATGATGTCCTCTTTTCTTAATGTAGTATGTGTTGAAGGAATATCATTTATATCAAACTTATAATTTATTTTAACTCTTCCTACTTCTGAAAGGTCATATCTGGAAGGTTCAAAGAAAAGATTTTGAAAAAGGCTTTTTGAAGCATCAAGTGTCGCAGGATCGCCTGGTCTTAATCTTTTATATATCTCTACAAGAGCCTCGTCTTGTGTAGATATTTTATCGTTCATCAAAGTATCTCTTATATAACTACCAACGTTAATACCGTCTATATAAAGTACCTTTACTTTTTTTACGCCTCTTTCCCTGAGTTCCTTAACTTTATCTTCCGTAAGCTCAGCATTAAGCTCCAATAGTATTTCACCCGTATGCTTATCAAAAAGATCTTCTGCAGATATTTTTGTGTAAACAGACGAAGGCTCTATTGAAAGAGTTTTTACTTTTTCTTCTTTTAATTTTTCTATAACGACCTTAGTAAATTTTCTGTTCTTTTTAACAAGTACTTTCCCGGTCCTTGGATTTACGATATCTTCTTCTGCTCTTATTCCTGCCAAAAGGTCAAAATCAACATCTCTTTCGAACTTACCACCTTCTGCCAAAATTATGTGTTCTGATTTGTAGAAACTATTTAGTATCTCCTCAGTAGACATTCCCAGAGCTCTGAACAGCGTTGTTGCTGCCATTTTTCTACGTTTGTCTATCCTGCAAAAAACAAGGTCCTTGTGATCAAATTCAAAATCCAGCCAAGAGCCTCTGTAAGGAATTACTCTTGCTGTATAAAGAAGTTTTCCAGAAGGATGGATCGTGTAACTGTAAAAAACACCAGGAGAACGGTGAAGCTGACTGACAACAACTCTTTCCGTTCCATTAACTATAAAAGAACCCTGCTGAGTCATCAGCGGGATATCACCCAAATAAACTTCCTGATCCTTTACGTCCCTTATGCTTCTTGCACCGGTATCTTCGTCAACGTCCTTAACTATAAGTCTAACTTTGACTTTTAGTGGAGCGGCAAAAGTGGTGCCCCTATTTCTACATTCGTTAACATCGTACTTAGGTTCACCAATTCCGTATTCAACGAATTCGAGTGACGCCGTGTCTGTAAAGTTGGTTATCGGGAACACAGATGTAAATACAGCTTGAAGCCCCGAAATTTTCCTCTTTGCAGCAGGAGTCTCCTCCTGTAGAAATTCCGCATAGGAATTTTTCTGTAATTCCAATAAATCAGGAATATCAATTACAGGTTTTATATCTCCGAACGAGCGTCTAAAACGGTCGTTCGTAGCCGTCAGTATAGAGGTCATACTACTCTCCCGTGGTTTAATAAATTTTTAAAACCGATTCGAAAAAGTTCATCTGTTATTTCAGACTTATTTTTCCACCGACAGCTTCGATCTTTTTCTTGATGTCTTCTGCTTCTGCTTTTGAGCAACCATCCTTGAGATCCTTTGGGGCGCCTTCTACAAGATCCTTAGCTTCTTTAAGACCAAGACCTGTGATGGCTCTAACTTCTTTGATGACCTTTATCTTGTCATCTCCGCTAGACTCAAGAACTACCTTGAATTCTGTCTTTTCTTCAGCAGCAGCTGCAGCACCTGCAGCAGGAGCAGCAAAAGCGACAGGAGCAGCGGCACTAACACCGAACTTTGTCTCAAGTTCCTTTATTAGTTCGCTCAATTCGAGAACGGTCATCTTCTCGATAAAATTAACGACCTCAGTTCTTGTAATTTCAGCCATGTTCATATCCTCCGTTAAAATAGTGACAAATGTAATTTAGTTTAGTTTTTCTTATCTTTTATCGCTGTAAGAACATTCACAAAGTCCCTAGGCACAGCAGACAACACTCCCATAAAATTCTGAAGTGGTGCAGCAATAGTGCGAACCGTTCTTGCGATAAGTTCCTGTTTTGAAGGAAGTTTTGCAAGAGCAGCGACTTGAGATGAAGAAAGAAGTACGTTACCTAACATTCCACTTTTGACTTCAAATTTATTTTTGTCGTCAACGTACTTTAGTATCGCTTTTGCGATAGCAGCAGGATCATTGTAGCTGAATGCCACAGCGACTGGTCCTTTCAAGTCTGCATCTATATCTTTGTGATGTTCTAAATTTTCTATTGCTCTTTTGATCAAGGTGTTCTTAATTACCTTTAGTTCTCCGCCACCAACTCTAACGTCTTTCCTTAACGCTGAGATTTGAGAAGCATCTAAACCAAGATTATGTGTTATAAAGAAACCCTGAGAGCGTTCAAACCTCTCACGGACCTCTTTTACCGTCTGTTTTTTATCATTAATATTCACGTCAATCTCTCCTTCGTATTTTTAGCCGGTTTGTTATATAACGACAAACCTGGCAATGGCAAGCAATTTTTGTGCCGTTTCCCTTAGAGGGCGCTTGCTAGACTGTTCGTATCAAGTTTTATCCCCGGTCCCATAGTTGTGGAAAGGGTTGCAGCCTTTATGTACACGCCTTTTGCGGAAGAAGGTTTTATTCTGTTAACTTCTGCAAGTATTGCTTTAAAGTTTTCTATTAATTTTTTATCTCCAAAAGAGGTTTTTCCTATAACTGTATGAATTATACCGGTTTTTTCCGTTCTATACTCAACTCTGCCGGCTTTGTGTTCTTTAACAGCTCTTTCTATATCCATGGTTACAGTACCAACCTTTGGGTTAGGCATAAGCCCTTTCGTTCCAAGGATCTTACCAAGCTTAGATATAACTTTCATCATGTCTGGAGTTGCAATTACTGCATCAAAATCCAGCCAACCACCGGATATCTTTTCAACCAAGTCTTCTGCTCCAACATAATCAACACCTGCTTTTTCTGCTTCAGATGCTTTTTCACCTTTTGCAAAAACAAGTACTTTGGATTTTTTTCCAGTACCGTGAGGAAGAACAATAGCTCCTCTCAACATCTGGTCTGAATGTTTTGGATCAACACCAAGATTAAAAGCGACATCAACAGTCTCGTCAAACTTTGTGTACTTTGTTTCAAGAGCAAGCTTTATAGCTTCTTCTGCTGAATACTTCTTTGTTCTATCAACCTTACTTAAGGCCGCCTTGAACTTTTTGCCCGTAGACATTTTTTCTCCTGCTGGTACGAACGGCTTTAAAGGCCTCCCAGACTTCTTTTAATTTATTCTCTAGACGACTTCTATTCCCATACTTCTAGCTGTTCCCTCGATGATCTTGATTGCAGCGTCGATATCGTTAGCATTTATATCAGGCATTTTTATCTGCGCGATCTTTCTTACCTGTGCTTTTGTAACTTTACCGACTTTGTTTGTCTGAGGAACACCAGAACCTTTTTCTATTCCTGCTTCTTTAAGAAGAAGGATCGATGCTGGAGGCGTTTTCTTTATAAAAGAGAAAGATCTGTCGGCATAAACTGTTATTACGACCGGAATGATCATTCCTTTTTGGTCTTGGGTTTCTGCATTAAACTTTTTGCAGAATTCCATGATGTTAACTCCATGCTGACCTAACGCTGGTCCTACTGGAGGAGAAGGGTTGGCAGCTCCCGCTGGTATCTGCAATTTTATCATTCCAACCACTTTTTTTGCCATTGTCGTATCTCCCTTTTTTATTAACTTATATTTTTTCTACCTGAACAAACTCAAGTTCAACAGGTGTCATTCTTCCAAATATTGAGACAAGCACTTTTAGTTTTGCTTTATCTGGTTTTACTTCTTCAACTATACCAGTGAAATTAGTAAATGGTCCGTCGGTAACTCTAACGTTCTCGCCTTCCTCAAAAGAAACTCTTGGAACCGGCTTAACATTACCCTCTTCTACCTGAGCAGTTATCTTTAGAACTTCTTTTTCCTTTATTGACGGTGGATTTGTGTTCCCGCCGACAAAACCTACTATCCTTGATGTTGATTTAACAAAATGCCAGTTCTCTTCGGTCATTACCATTTGAACAAGCATATATCCCGGATAGAATTTTCTGGACGTAGTTTTTTTCTTGCCCTTTGACATTTCAACTATATTTTCTGTTGGAACAAGAACGTGACCAAAATCACTTTGCTTATTCTCCGTCTTTATTTTCATTTCAAGTTGTTCTTTTGCTTTTGTTTCCTGTCCTGTTTTTACATACACGATATACCATTTCATATTAGGGTTAGATGAATAAACCTGTATTGTTTCTTTTTGCACAACAGGCTCCTCTGTAACAGGAGTTTCTGCGGTTGCAGCTACTTCTTCGTTGGTCTTTTCACCTTCGTTGATAAGATCCTTTAAAAGGTTTTCACTTACTGTTTTGTTCTCGTCATTGCTCATATTTTTACCACCCTAATAATTACCTAAGAAACAAACTCAATAAAAGACCAGAAAGCCAATCAAATAAGCCGAGTACTATACCAGATATAATTACAGCGATAATAACTACGACTGTTGCGCCCCAAGTCTCTTTCTTATTAGGCCAAACAACCTTTTTTACTTCTGCAATTACTTCCAGAAGATAATTCCTTACTTTTTCTATTCTGTAAGTAATGTAGGCTGACGCTACGCCCACCAAAACAGGAAAAAGATTAATTACAACTTGTAAGCTCGTGCTCCTTACATATACATCCATGTAAGTCAGAACACGATCCACGGCTACTTTTGTGGTGTAACCAAATACAACTGCTATCGCCAACAACGTGATCGAAAAAGCATTTCTTGTAAATTTATCCATATATAACTTCCTTTTAGTGGCAGGCCAGGGGGGACTCGAACCCACAACAACCGGTTTTGGAGACCGGTGCTCTACCAATTAGAGCTACTGGCCTACAAAACTTACTTAGTCTCCTTATGCTCTGTATGCTTCCTGCAAGAACGGCAATACTTTTTTAATTTTAGTTTGTCAGGTGTTGTTTGTTTGTTCTTGTCAGAGAGATAATTTTTTCTTTTACACTCTCCGCACTCTAAGTGAATAGTATTCCTCACTGCCTAAAGCCTCCTTCAAAATATATATATGAAAGCAAGGGTATATACCCTTGCTTTCATAAAAAGCCTTGTCCTATTATCAAGTCCAACAGTTTATTGCAAGTGCTATTTAATTATTTCGCTTACAACGCCTGCGCCAACGGTCCTGCCACCTTCTCTGATCGCGAACCTTAGCTCCTTCTCCATTGCTATCGGACAGATCAACTCCACTTCTATCATTACGTTATCTCCAGGCATTACCATTTCCACATTCGCTGGAAGCGTTGCTACTCCGGTAACGTCTGTTGTTCTAAAGTAGAACTGTGGTCTGTAACCTGTAAAAAATGGCGTATGTCTTCCGCCCTTCTTCCTTACTTAATATATATACCTGACCTTTGAACTTTGTATGAGGGGTGATTGAACCTGGCTTTGCTAGAACCTGACCACGCTCAACTTCTTCCTTCTTAGTTCCTCTCAATAGACAACCAACGTTGTCGCCTGCTTCACCGTAATCAAGAAGCTTTCTGAACATCTCAACTCCAGTTACTACTGTCTTTAGTGTTGGATGAATTCCTACTATCTCCATTTCCTCTCCAACCTTTACCTGGCCTCTCTCGATCCTACCGGTGATAACTGTTCCTCTACCTGAAATACTGAACACGTCCTCTACTGGCATCAAGAATGGTTTATCCTTATCTCTTTGTGGAGTCGGAATGTAACTATCTACTGCCGCCATCAACTCCAATATACTCTGCTTCCCTTCTGGGGTTCCTTCCAATGCCTTAAGCGCTGAGCCTCTGATTATCGGAATAGTGTCTCCAGGAAATTCATATTTAGTTAGAAGTTCTCTTAACTCCATCTCTACAAGCTCAAGTAGTTCCGGGTCATCTACCATGTCTACCTTGTTCA
>Ga0247841_10005812_pt1 | contig 19596 bp, 13 predicted proteins | sample LaCruzMarch2015__2_FD_192410 | JGI IMG/M metagenome (GOLD analysis project Ga0247841, IMG submission 192410) | Freshwater microbial communities from meromictic Lake La Cruz, Castile-La Mancha, Spain - LaCruzMarch2015_18m | ecosystem: Environmental > Aquatic > Freshwater > Lake | place: Spain... | reverse complement strand
TACGCGCCTGAAGCGAGCCAAGAGGAATTATACGCACGGGCAGCCAAGACAATCGAAGCCGGATTGGACAGCGATAACTACAAAATACGCAACGACGCTGTCAACCGCATAAAAGAAATGCCGCCCAATTTCCAGCCCGAGCTTCTCAAAGCAGCGCTGAAATGCAAAAACTGCGATGTTCAGCAGGAAGCGCTCAAAGTCATGCTATTGGTGCCAGCAAAGTGCCAGGTGGAGCCATTCAAAGTCGCTCTCGAGTGCGACCAGTCCATCCCGCTTGAAGCAGTCAAGCTCATATCACAAATGGCAAGCGAGAATCAGCTCGAGTTCGCCAAGCTTGCGCTTGGCAGCCCAGACTCCCGCCTTCAGCACTGCGCAATCGACAACGTGTTCGGGCAATCAGTCAACGACCAGCCCGCGATTATCATGCACGCACTGCTCAACTCCGAAAAAGAGGTGGCAGCCAAGGCGTTCAAGGCGGCAAATTTCCTCCCGTCAGAAAACAAATCCGAAGCCTACGATGCTGCTGCCGACTCGCCTTACGCTTCAATCCGCGCACGCGCTTTCTTCAAGAGGCTATTCTCATGAGCGCAATGTCGAACCAAATCAAAAGAGCACCAACCGATTCCGTTGCGGGCGGTTCAGCCTCGGGCAAGCCATTCTCCATTCCGCAGCCATTATTGGAACAGCTCAACAAAACAAAAGCCCCTGTGAAAAAGCCAGTCGTTGCGCCCGCGCCCTCTGTCGAGCGGATGCCAAAAGAGCAGCTTGAGCAGCTCAAAGAAGATTTGAACTCAAAACAGAACCAAACAAGCAGGATGACACTCGCACTCATTGCCAAGGACTTCGCTATCTTTCATCCTGCGGACATAGCGGAATATATCTATGCTCTCTTCGCCTGCAAGCCCCCTTCACTGCAATTCTATCACCAGCAAGACGTCCAGCTTGCGGCAATCCCTCTCATTGCTAAGCTCCCGCAAGAATACCATCAGGAACTTTACAATCTCGCAGCAGCCTGCATTAAAGCCGTCTTCAACACCAAGTACGAAGACTGCAATCTCATCGCCGTTTCATGCATAGAATCGCTCAATGACGACTCACTCAAGGCAGCCTGCATCAAAGCCGCCATCGAAAGCAAGTACGAACAGACCCAGCTTCGGGCATTCCCCTTGATAGAATCACTTGGGGACGACTCCCTCAAGGCAGACTGTATCAAAGCCCTCTGCAGAAGCCGCTACGAAAAAGTCCAGCTGCAAGCCATTCCTTTCATCAGTATCATCAAGGACGACTCCCTCAAACTTACCTACATCACAACCGCCTGCAACAGCCGTTACAAGGCTATCCAAAAAATTGCCCTCAAGCTTGCAGAACAAACCTATGCCCAAGTCCAACCCTCAGCACTTTCAGTTGCTGGCTGCACAGCCGAACGCATCAAAGCCTACCTGAAAAGCGACTACTATCTAGTCCAGCTCAAGATTATCCTGCACATCGGCGCCCTCAAGGACGGCTCCCTCAAGGCAGACTGCATCAAAATTGCCCTGAGGAGCAAGCACGAAGACATCCAGCTTCGGGCTCTTGACCTCATCGAAACACTTGATGATGATTCCCTCAAGGCAAGTTGTATTGCAGCTTTAAATCTCAACTATAACCATAATGTCCGTTTCAAGGCAATTCCGCTCATAGCCAATCTTCCGCAAGAATACCAACCAGCGCTTTACAAACAAGCCGCAAATACCATCGCCAATGGGTTCGGCGCATCCCACTTCATCCAGCTCAAAGCGCTTAGCCTCATCGAAACGCTCGATGACGACTCACTCAAAGCACACTGCATTACGGCTGCCTTGAAAAATAACTTCTCATATTGGCGCAATTATTATGGCATCAAGCTTAGTGCATTTTCGCTCATCGAAACGCTTAATGATGACGCTCTCAAGGCAGCCTGCATCAAAATCGCCTTGCGGAGCAAGCACAAAGCCATACAGCTTAAGGCACTCCCGCTCATCGAAACGCTCAAGGATGACGCTCTCAAGGCAGCTTGCATCAAAACCACCCTAAGGAGCAAGTACGAAGACATCCAGCTCACGGCTATTCCCCTCATCGACCCGCTTCAGGGCATTCGCCCCTCTGATGGCGACACTCACAAGTCGGATTGCATATCATTTGCTTTCATCAGCAAATTCAGGAGCGTCCGGCAGGGAGCTTTCGATCTCACGAAACAGGCAGCGTGATTCCAATGCGTTACTTTGACAAAAAACCATTTGATTCCGTAACGGGCGGTCCAGCCCCGGGCAAGCCATTTCCATTCTCCCAACTATTATTGGAACAGCTCAACAAAACAAAAGCCCCTGTAAAAAAGCCTGCGCCAGAACCAAGAATGGAACGGCTGCCCTCTAGCCAGCTCACCATCATCAAATCGAATTTTTCATCTGATCGGGACGGGATAAGTGAAAATACCTTGGTTTTCCTTAATGAAAATGCATTGATGCTGCATCCGGATGACCGGGCGGAGCTGATTACGGCTGCCTTGAAAAACACAAAATCCATCGCGTGCCGTGCGACTATCGAGCTCATAAAAGGGCTGCCTGCAGAGCTTCAATCCGAGCCAATCAAGGCAGCGCTTGGCAGCTATGATGTCCAGCTTGGCCTCCAAGCCCTTGATATCATAAAAGGCCTGCCTGCAAATCTCCAGCCTTGCCTAATCCAAATCGCATTGTGCCACTTTCAAGATGAAATACGTCTTGCAGCTTTCCAGTTCATAAAAAACCAGCCAGCAGAGCGTCAGCCTGATTTAATCATGGCTGCATTGAACTCAGGATATGCGCATGCCAAATCTGCGGATGGCACAAGCTCCGCAATCGCGGGGCTGATACGAGACCTGCCATTGAGGCTCAGGTCAAAGCTCATGGAAGACGCGCTGGAAAGCGAATCAGCCAATGTCCATTCATTTGCCATGGGGCTGATTCCGACAATGCAGCTTCATCTTGACTGCGAAGTCATCAAAAGAGTCATCAAGCGCGAATCCGAAGGCGCTGCCTTCTTTGCCCTGGATTACCTTCCAAAACTGCCAGAAAGCTCCCGCCCCGATGTGATAAAAACCGTTCTTAGCGCAGGCTGGCTGGCAGAACGCATGGAAGTTGTAGCGCTTAACCTTGAAATGCAAACGCGTTACCGGAGAATACTGAACATGACGCTTCTTGAAAATTATTGGGTAGTGCAATCCAAATTGCTTTCCTCAATACAAGAAATCCCTGCTCCGCACCAGTCCGAGCTATATTCCCTCCAAGCCGCCACGCTCAAGCAGGCGCTGCTCAGCCCAGGCGAAGGGTGCGGCAGCCGCGCGCTTTCTTTCCTGCCCAGCATGCCTCCTGTCCATCAAACCGACCTTCTCAAAGCAGCTCTTAGAAGCGCGAACAAAAGCACCTGTTTTGAAGCATTCGACTTCATAGTCAAAATGCCCGCGGAACACCAGCCTAGCCTCATCAAAGCCGCGCTTGAAAGCCGGTTCGAGGAAGTGCAGCTTGCCGCATTCAGGCTCATCAAAAATCAGCAGCCAGCTGAAAAGCAGCGCCTATACTTGGAGTTCCGCAGCAGCCCGTTCTTCAGAGTCAGGTGCAAGGCAGTCATTTCTTGTCTGTTCGCAGGCTCATCAGCCGAAGAGAAGGAGGCGGCATGATGCGTTACTTTGACAAAAAACCAACAGATTCAGTTGCGGGCGGCCCTGGCAGTGAAAACACCACAACTAATGGAAACAGCAAGATGGACAGAAGGCTGCCATTTTCGCCTTCCCTTTTAGAGGAACTCCGCGTGATTCACGCCCCTGTGAAAAAACAAACAGCTCAATCCGCTCTCGTGCAAAGCCAGCCATCAGAAAGGCTGGAGCAGCTTAAATCCGATTTGCAATCCCCATCGGAAGCTGCAGCTCAAACACTTAATTTCATCGCAGAAAACAGAGTCTGCTTCAACGATTTCGATTTCTCCGAACTTTTGGGCGCAGCCATAAAAAACGCATATCACATCGCAAAATTGGAATGCGTTTCTGTCAACGCACTGTCCTTGTTTATGGAAACCTCTCTATCCACACATGCAACTGGAAGCTCCATTTATATTGCAGAAAGAGTGCTCGATGACCCGAAAACATTCAGCAGCCTTGTTCCACTTGCAATCAACGCGATTGAAAAAGGCCTCAATAGCGATGATGCGCAAAGCGCAGGCTATCTCATAAAGCATATTGCTGCCAAGGAAATCCGCCGGAAACTCTACGGCATTGCGCTGGAATCGCCAAGCTCATACGTTTACCTTGAAGCAGCCGAACACATACTCGATGACCCGAAAACATTCAGCAGCCTTGTTCCACAGGCAATCGATTCGGTTGAAAAAGGCCTCAATAGCGATGATGCGCAAAGCGCAGGCTATCTCATAAAACATATCGCCTCAAAAGAAACCCGCAGGAAATTCTACGGCATTGCGCTGGAATCGCCAAGCTCATACGTTTACCTTGAAGCAGCCGAACACATACTCGAGGACCAGAAAACATTCAGCCTTTTTGTTCCAAGGGCAATCGATGTGGTTGAAGCCGGGTTGAAATCGGGCGACGGCATCTCCGCGCAAGGCGCGAGCTATCTCATAAAGCACATTGCCTCATCGGAAACCCGCAGGAAACTGTATCTTCTGGCGCTCTCAACAACAGACAAGTTTGCCCAGAATGAAGCAACCAATCAACTATTCAAAATGTCACACAATCCAGAAACAGTTTCGAAGGCGGCGAAATCATGCGTTCCTTTTAGCAAACGGTTCGAGAGCGACGACTCCGACGACCAGGAAACGGCATTGAGGCTTGCCCTCATGATGCCCTTCTCCGAGAGGCATGACTATCTCGAGCTTGCGCGGCATTCGCCTTTCAGGGAAATTCGGCAAAAGGCAAACACCGCCCATTTCTGGTGGCACGCAAAAGTATTGTTCGTGAAGGGCGATAAGGAGGCCGCAACATGAGTGCAATCCATCGTGCAAAGGATTCCGTAACGGGCGGTCCAGCCGGCGAGAGCGGCAGCGCAGGCGCCAAAGGCGGCAAGCTCACTGCAAGCCAATTCTCAATCCCAAAATCATTCCTTGCCCTCCTTGCGCAAATCCCTGAGCCGACAAAAAAGCCAGTCAAGCCGCATGATGTGGCGCGCCTCACTGGCGAACAGTTTGATGGCATAAAAAATACCCTCCTGTCCTCCGAAAAGAAAGTTGCGGAATTAGGCGAGCATTTTCTCCTGAAGAACGCAGATAAGCTCAACAGGATTGACAGGTGGCAGCTTTTCCTAATCGCCCTTTCCAGCAATCTTGGTGGAGTTCGCGTGAAGATAGAAGAGTCAATCGGCGAAATGCCCCATGACCTGGACTCCAAAACGCTGATGACGGCGCTCACGTGCAACAGTAAGTTTGTCGGAAACGAGGCATTTTCCATCCTTATCAGCCATCTGGATTTGCGCGCCCCGGATGAATTTGCAGCGCTTGCGGTTGCGCATTTCGAAAAAAATCAGGACAGCATTTCCTCAATCGACGAGCGGTTTTCTTCCATTCCGCATGAATATCTTTCGCAAATCGCAGCCCTTGCCTCAAAAAGCAGCGTAGCCGGGATTGCGTCAAGGGCGTATGGCTTCCAATTCTTTTTCCCATGCAAGGCCGACGCAGCCATGCTTGAATCCGCCCTCCGCGAGGGCAACGATCTTCTTTCCCTTCGCATAATTTCCCAGGATTTCTCGCTTGTCGATGGACTTCCGCATGGGATGCGCGAGCGCCTGTCCAAGCTTGCAGACATGCTGACTCTCCATGCAAATACATACGAAGGATTTGGCAAGCCAGGCGAGTTTGGCAGGCTTCTCGAATCCTCGACCCCATTGCCTTTGGAGCGGAGACTGAATCTCTTCAAGTTTGCTATGAAATACGCTACATTCGCATTTGCCGAAAAGCGCATAGTGGAACTCACCGAAAAGCTTCCTGACGATTTCCGCGCCCAATTCTTCGCAGACTTCGTTACAGCGCCCCCGAATGGGCAGTCGAGCCATGCAGAGGCGGTTGGCACAGCATTCTATTCCGCTCGCACGCTTCCAATAGCAAAGCAGCTTGAGATAATCGACAGGTTTATTGGCTCAGAAAACTTCGTGCGCTACCTGACCGGGCTTACGGGATTGCTAAGCAGCCTGCCGGAAAAGCATATTGACAGCTGCACAGGCAAGCAGGTCAGGCTGCGGGACGCCTATTCTGAAAAGACAATCAAGAGGCTGGAGGGTTTGGCAAAAGACGGCGGGCAGAAAGCCCTTGCCCATGAAATGTCGTGGTCTCTTCACCTAAGCAGGGGCGAATTCCCTGAAAAATACCATCAGAGGATATTTTCCCTTGTTCTTGATGAAGATTCAGCATCAATATTCTCCGGCCATGTGTTGAGGGCAATCGAAGAGTATTCAAACAAAAAGCCAATTCCCGAAGCGCTGATGCCAAAAGTGGCGGCTGTGCTTGAAAAGGCGCTTGAGGAAAAAGAATCTTCCAGGAAGCTTGAAGCCATCAAAACCATTCTTGCGCTGCAGCCTCCTGCGCAAGGCTACCTCATGTTCCAGGCAGTGTCTGCGCACATGAAGGTTTTCGACGACCCTTTGCACAACACCCGCCTGGACATACTGATGGCTTATGGCCTCCCTTCGACGAGCTTTTCCATGCTGGGCATCGCCTCAGATGGCGAGCTTGGCAGCCCAAAGGAAGATTCCGACGAATATTTCTGGGACAAGGAATACGGCTTCAAGACCCTTTTCGAAGCGGTGAAGCTGATAGAAAAATACCCTTCCCGCGAGAGGCGATCGCTCTACCTATGCTTCCTCGATTCCAAGCTTGCCCCATTTAGGATAGGCAGCATTGCCAAGGGCGTGGAATTTTTCAACACAAGTGGCAAGCCCCCTGAAGCAGTGGCTGCCTTTGAGCTCTACAAGCACCATCTTGAGCTTAAGCAGGAGGAAGGCTTTCGCCTTCTGAAGCTTCGCGTTGCGGAACAGGCGCTCAATCTCACACCTGAGGACAACCCGATGGGCTACATCATGCTCCGCACCATTGTATCCCGTGAGCTGACAAACGCGCTCAAAAGCGATTCTCCCCTTCTTTTCAAGGAGGCGAAAAAGATACTAATCCACGCTCTCCCTGAAAAAAAAGAAGAGCTGAAAAGCCTGCCTGCTCCGGACTATTTGCAAGCAGCCGCAACAGCCCAACTCACCCGTTTGGCAATGCTGCACATGATTTCAAGCATAGAACAACTCGATGACAAAACAAGGGAAAAAGTCGCAAAACAAATCTCGGACTTCAATGCCAAGACAGACCCCGAGAGCATCGCGCTTCGGGACACTTATGACAAGCTTCTAGGCATTGTCAAGGAAGAAATGGCGGGCAACTCCTGAGCCACAAACAAGTTCCTCCACCGGTTTACCACTTAAGTAACCTATAAAAACTCCGCGCGCGCATCTTTTCACATGGCAGACGAAGAAAAGGAAAGCGAAGCCGTCGATGAAACAGAAGACGAGACAATTGAATCTCACGCTGAAAAAGATGAGCAGGAAGAAGAAAGCACCATCTCCACTAAGAAAGCCAAAGGCGAGGCAGAACCAGACGCACACACGATAGCATCCAGAGGAATCCCATCAAAAGACTCACTTTTCCTCCCGCCGTTCAATTCCCCTGAGCTTCGCGCATTTCAGGACGGGAATGAAAATCTCACGCGGAACACCTGGAACCTCGAAGAAGTGGCAAACTTCGTTTTCCCCAAACGCTTCCAGCAAAAGTACAACGAAATTGCGCTTTCATTCCTCAAGCTTCTGCTGGAAAGAAGCGTTCTCTCGGGCGAGGACATCGGGCATTTTGTCTCGCAAAACGGCATTTCAAAAGCTACCTTCTACAACCGCGTGCTCCCCCGCCTGCGCAGAATCGGCATGATAAAAGTGGAGCGGCAAACACTGATCGCGCTTGAGAGCAAGCGCAAATTCCGCCCAATGTCAATCACGCTCTCAAAGACATTCGGCAACTACCTGACAAAAATAGGCGACTCCTGGCTTGCGATTGTGGATGACGCGCGCAGCAGGAAGAAATAGCCGCAAGTCGAACCTATTCAGAATAATTCAAGGCAGTTCCTCCCTTCAAAATCATCTTAATGGTGATTATTTGCAAGAATTGACTTTTTTGAATCTATAGTGTATGTTTTTATAATATTTGACACAGATAACTATTAACGTAAAAATATGAGGGTTGAGCAGTTCGACATAGTCTGTTTAGGGCAAAAACGAGATGAAACAATGTGGCCGTTTTCATCAATGCGTTCCAAAAGAAATTCCGTTGCAAGCAGTTCAACTTCAACCGGCGCCCAGTCGATCCCCCAATGTCTTCTTGACAAACATAAAGAGGCGCCAGAGCCGATTCGAAAGGAGGTAAAACAAATTATATTCATAGAGCGCATGTCAGTCGTGAAGCTTGGGCTGATCAAACAAAACATATGTTCCGGTTTAGAAAAATGTGAAGAGGTACTTAAAGATGCTTGTAATTGGCACCCAGATGACCTCGCAGACTGCATCAAAACCATCCTTAATAGTGATTGCGGTTACGTCCACGCCCAAGTCGAAGCAATTCCCTTCATCAATGTCCTTCCTGATAAATACCAGCCAGAGCTTCACAAACTCGCAGCCGAAATCATCAAAGCGAATCTCATAAACCACTACGACATTGAAACAATCGTTCCCATTAATACCCTTCCTCAAAAATATCAGCCAGAGCTTCACAAACTCGCGGCTGAAAATATCAAAGCCGCCTTCAAGAACAAAAAGTACGAACCACTCTGGTGGGGCTTAAATCTAGTCATTGATACCCTTCCTCAAGAATATAGAACAGATCTTCACAAACTCGCATCCAAAAAAATGTTAGACAGCACCCTCGATAATAGCTCGAAAAGAGCTTCAAGAAATTTCTATGACCACCGCCCGATATCCAATGGAGGACGGTTCTGATTATTTCAGACCTAAGTTGCAGCGCAACCGCAACCAATAGGGGCAGGAAGAAAATCGAAGAAAAGAAGTAATCGTCTTCTTCCCGCTGCTTCCAAAAACACCTCTGGCTCAGAGCGTTTTTTTAATGTTAATCCTGCACTAGAATTCACTTTCTACAACCCATAAGTTTATATACTGTTCCACACAGAAAACAACAAATTACAGCAGTTATTCGATATGTAATTAGATGAATTAAGAGGTGTGGAATATGCAGCTTGTTAAACCTACGAACTCAGAGATAAAGCAAGTCGCGACCGCCAGATACTTCCTCGACTCGCGCTATAAGCCAGTAGTCGAAACGATAATAAAGGGCATAAGGAACTATCGCGACCTTGGCGAGCACGGCTTTTTCGGCGTTTTCCTCTACGGCGCGCCCGGAGTGGGCAAGACCAGCATGGTCGATTATCTGGCCGAGCAAACAGGCGGAGACCGCCTGAAAGTCCCGCTCTTTGCAAATCCGGACGAGGTCCGCGAAGCATACAAACAAGCGCGCGCGTACGTAAAGGAGAAAAACCGGCCGGTGCTCATTTCGATAAACGAGATTGACGCATTGGGCAAGCGCTCTTCAGGCACCACGAGCGAGAACAAGGCGGCAATCCTTGCAGCTCTTCTAACAGAATCAGAATCCACTGAGAACACGGGCGTATTCACATTCTACACCTCAAACAGGTTCAAGGAAGACTGCGACGAGGCATTCATGCGCGCGCCGCGCGGCGGAATACAAGTGGAGATTTTCCCGCCAACGCTCATCGGGCGCGAAAAAGTGATGCAGGCGCTTCTTTCCGACAAGACGCTGCCTGTCAAATGGGAGGCAGACAACATCAAGCACGCAGCTTCGATATCCTATGCATATACGCCGGCCGACCTTCTCGGGCTCATTCAGCTTTCAGTAATGGAGACCAGCAAAGCCGAGCACTACAAGGACGGCGCGCAGCTTTTCATCAGCAAGAGCATGCAGGAAGTCCTCGAGCGCCTGAAGAGGGAGAAGGGCTTGGAGGTAGCACCAGATGTTGCCGACAAAATCGCCAAGCAGGAAGGCGATTTTTCCAAGGACAAAAGCGACTTCACGCTTTTTGGCAAGAGGAATGCGGGCAAGTCTGAGGAGGCGCCGGTTTCCTATTTCATACGGAAGAAGTCGGAAAGCGAGTTTCTTGTCTTTGAGAAAAAGATGACAAACGGGATAATCGATGCGGCATTCAAGTTCGCGCACCCCTCGGCAATCGCCAGCATGCCATTCATAGAGCCAAAAGAGCGGCTTAAGGACGTGGCGGGCGGCTACATCGAGCAGCAGAAAAAAGTGCTTCAAAGCATGGGGCTTAGGATAGACAACGGAGCAAATGTTATACTCTACGGCCCGCCCGGCTCAGGCAAGACATTCATTGCGCTCGCGCTTGGAGGCGAACTGGGCTACAACACCATAATCGTCAACCCTTCGAACATCATCGACAAATACGTCGGGGAGTCGGGGAAAAAGGTGGCGCAACTTTTCACTGCCGCAAAGGCGCTTGCGCCATGCCTGCTTATCATAGACGAGGGGGACGGCCTGGATCGCCAGAACCCATACTCTGAAGGCTGGATGAGCGTGCTCAAGGCGAACACCTCTGAAAAGATACCAGGCGTGATGGTCATAATGACGGGCAACGACCCCTCGTACTGGGGCGACGACATACTAAGCAGGTTCACCAAGCTCTACATCCCCCGGCCAGATAACAAATCGCTTTCCGAAATCATAGCGAACTACACTCCCGCTGGATGCAGCATCAGCCCAGACATGGTCATCGAGGCAGGAGGCGACAGGATCACGCCCCGCTTGATCAAGGACGCGATTGCCACCTTCACGAACTTCGGCAAAACGCCTACAACTGAGAGGCTAATTCAAATGATATCCACCACTCAGATGGCTGCAGACACGCGGGACTACGAGTCTATACGAAAACTGGTCGGCGACGACACGGCGCGCATCGCACAGGTGCTCGGCTACAGCGACTAAGGTGATTTTGATGAAAGCGACAATCAAGGGAAACGGAAACAGCGCAAATGGCAGGCCAGGGCAGATACAGGCAGTCCGCGAGGCACCGCTTGTGGAGCAGCCAAGGCCAGCTCTCAAGCCAGGCGAGATAGAAGTCACCCTGGTCTACCCCGCGGGGCAGAAAGTCATCACGGTGCCCCAGGCTCTTTTTTCAGCAATGACTGAGCCTGGCGAGACTTCGGTCGGCCCGCTTGTGGCGATGAAGATGATTTCGCAGTTCTACAAAGACACGCTTTCGCCCGAGCTTGAGAACGTGGTGCTTAGCGGCGATGTTTCAGTTCCGGCTTCCATGCTTTCGGCAATGGCGCAGAACTCCTACCGCATCCACTCGGGCATAGCCGCAAACCAAACGGCAGAGGTGAAAGACTCGCTGTTCCTGGATGACAAAGAAATACAGCAGCACATGAAGGCAGTGGCAGCGGTCATGATGGGTAAGAGCATCGCGGAAATACAAAAGCTTGACCTGGACGAGGTCGGGCACTTCGTCACCCGCACAGTCGAAAAGACAGTCACATCTGCGGAGATAAGGATGGGCAAGCAGACCATCCGCTGCGACATGGGGAGCCACTGGGAGGAGCGGAACTTCGCAATCCCTGAAACCGCGACAATCAAGGAAGTGCGCGAGAAGAGAGACGAGATGTTCTCGGATTACCTCAAGGCAAAAGACACGCTTGACCGCGTATTTGGCGAAATCGAGGAAAAGCGCGGCAGGCCGCTTGATTCTGACGAGCGCAACGTCATCGTGTCGCGCATCAACACCAACTACATTTCCGATCCAGAAAAGAGAATACCAATCGTGCCTTAAGGTGTGAAAAATGACAATGCTGAAAATGACCGTCAATGACTCGCGAAGCGAGCTTGCAAAAGAGCTCGCAGTAATGCGCGGCCTTCGCGCCAAAGTCATAGACGAAGGAATAATCTCCCCCCAAAACGCAAAGGACTACCAGCTCGCGGTCGCAACAGCCGCAGGCTTCGTGAAATCCGCGCAGGACGACAGGATTGCGCTTCCCTTTCTTGAAAAGCTCTGCGCTCAAGTCGGGGACACGGGCCAGCCCGCGCTTCTCTCATACGACCCGAGGCAGGACGGCTGGTGGCTCGGCAAGGGCGCGGATGACTGCGGAAGGGATTTCGCTTCAAGCATCCGCATGCTTTCCTATCATTATCTGCACGGCGGCGTCAGCGGAAGGCAGGACCCGTTCCACATCTTCCAGGTGTTAAAATGCATGCTGGAGGAGAATGAGCAGGCCAGGGCAAGCGAGAATTTCATACTTCCATTCTACGGCGCAATAGCAAACATCCCGCTTGAGTTCCTTGGAAGGCTCCTGGTGCTCCTCTCAGGCGACAACACGCTTTCGCCCATGGAATCGACGGACAAGATAACTCTCCGCCTCGACTGGCACCCTGACGAGGGCGAAGCAGGGGTCAAGCAGCTTTTGAAGGCGGTTGAAATCGCAAAGGAGCTGGGCTACTCGCGCCTGGAATTCAACATGCCCTCTGAATACTCATATTCAAGCCTGAAGGCAGAATTCGGCGACTCGCTTTCCCCGCGGCAGGAAAAGAACGGCGAGGGCAAGCCCGTTTGGATTGGCGAGGTGAAAATCGACAACTCCTGCGAGGGGGCGTCCCAGATGTCTGCGCTCCAGCTGATTGAATTCGGCGAGCAAAAGCCCTCTTCAGCCGACCCTTCGGCATTTTCAGGAAAGACCAACCTCGAGCGCGTCGAGCAGGGCAGCATAATCGCTGTTGCCGGCGGGGAAGACCTGAAGTTCTCCTATAGGCTGCTTTTCTCGGCTGAACAGGACGGCGCGGTCGCAAGCTGCGGCCTCTATCTTCCCGAGCGCCCAAACAAAATCCTTGGAATATCAAAAGAGATAATCTCTGCGGTCGGCGGCAGCATAGCTGACAGTGCCCGCTGGGAACAGGCGCTTCCGGCGCTTGGCGACAAGATGGGCGCCCAGTTCGCTTACGTGGTGATAAAGGGCTCGGCAGGAAGCGAATACAACCTGGAGGCATTGAGCGACAATCCAACATGGAGGTCAGGCTAAAATGGCGCATGCCCAGATTGCCCCAAAAGCAGCCCCGCAAACACAGGCGTCAAGCAAGGCATCAGCCGTGACGATCGACATCAACGACAAATGCCCCCGGCACTGCATATTCTGCTACAACGCAATAAACCGCCCGCTCAACCGCACCATGTCGCTTTCCCAATTCAGCAGGATTCTTGATTCCCTTCCGCAGGCAAAGCGGGTGGAAATAGGCGGGGGCGAGCCGCTCTTGCACCGCGACCTTGTCAAAATGATGAATCTCTGCTTTTCAGAGGGCAGGGAAGTGAACATCTCGACAGGCGCGCACATCTGGAAGCAATCGATGATTACTGCCGCAAGGGCGCACCCCGAGCTTTTCAGCATGCAGGTCAACCTTCCGGCAGGCTCGGCAGAGGCATTCAAGCAAATGACTGGCAGGGACGATTTTGAGAAAGTGCTCTCCAACATTTCGCGCTTCGCAAAAGAATTCCCAAAAAAGCTTTGCATAGTCTTCACGGCATGCCGCGAGAACATGCCGCAGCTCTCATCCGTTGCAGAAATAGCGCGCAGCCTGAAGCTCCCGCTGGACATAGGGATATACATCCCGGTCAAAGGCTCAAACGCAACCCCGCTTCTGCCCGAAGAGATATTCTCGATATCTGTTTTCTCGGCAGCGCAGCGCGCGGCAGGCATCGGCGTCTATTCGCCCCACGTGGTGAAAAACGGCAAAATTGTCTGCCCGGTCATCTCGCAGCACTACGAATCCGATTTCCAGTCAGGATTCTGCCCCGCGCAAAGCGGCGACACAATTTACTTTGACGCAGGCGGGAACGCGAAGGCGTGCGAATTCCAGTCAAAAGTCATGTTCAGGCAGGAATGAGGAAAATGACAGCGGTGAACCCATGAGCGCATTCCAACACAGGCATTTCGACAAAAATTCAACAGGCGGCGGAGGCACCGGAGGCAAGACATCCGCGATTCCGCAATCCTTGCTGGACCATCTCAAAAACGTCTCAGACCCTGTGAAAAAGTCAGTTGCCGATCCCGCAATGGAGAGAATGTCTAAAGAGAGCCTTGATTCGCTCAAAGCGGACCTCTCTTCCCAACCAAGCGATGTGATTAAGGGATACTTGGGGTTCTTAATAGAAAACGCGCCGAAGCTGCATCCAGCTGACCTGCATGACCTATTCAGAGCCATCCTAAATAACCCTGAAGGAAAAGTCCGCCTCGCAGCCGTCAAACTCATAAAAGAACTGCCTGAAGACTATCAGCGAGAACTTCATGAGATGGTGGGCAAAACAATCAAAACGGCATTGAAAGTCGCTTTGGCTATGGAAAACCATCGTGAAACCATCCGCCTCGAAACAATCCTTCTCATACAATACGCGCCTGAAAACCATCAACGAGAACTTTATGAAATGGCAGGCAAAATAATCAAACCCGCCTTGAATGACCATGACCAAAACATCTACATCCAAGCAGTTAACATCATAAAAGAACTACCAGCAGAACTCCAATCCGATCTAATCAAAGCCGCACTGGGCAAAAAATCTAATGACGTCTGCCACGCAGCCATCCCGCTCATAAAAGAACTACCTGTAGAACTCCAGCCAGATCTAATCACACATGCCCTGAAAAATATAGGTCAAAATGCCTGCTCTGCAGTCATTCGGCTCATAAACAATATGCCTGTAAGATACCAACCAGAACTCTACAAACAGGTAAGCGAAATAATCAAAGCCAACCTAACATGCTCCACTATTAATCTCATAAAAGACATGCCGCTAGAATTCAGGCCCGACTTAATCAGGGCAGCACTGAAACAAAAAGATGGCTACATGCGCCACTTAGCTGTCCAAATCATAAAAGACCTTCCGCCAGAACTCAAACATCAGTTCTCCATCGTCATATGGATGGCATCTATTTCCAAAACATTATTTGGCGGTTACGGATAGGGGGCGGCATGATGCGCTACTTCAACAAAACATCGGTAGGTGGAGGCGGCTCAGCCAGCGCAAGCAGTGCAGTCATTCCGGAAAAAATGCCCATCCCAAAAAGCATTCTAAACAAGCTCAAGGATATCCCTGCTCCACAGCACAAGCCCGACCCAGAGCCCACGAAAGAGCGAATGTCATATGGGCAGCTTAAAAAATTCAAACAGGCGCTGAACCCGCCCCTGTATGGAGGCAAATGGTCACGTTCCAAATTCGAAATGGTTGAGGCCAAGCACAACTCTGCGCTATGGATTCTCAATTCTCTTGAGCGCATAGAGTGCAAGATGCACCCTGAAGATACAGCCGAATGCATCCAGTTTGCCCTCCAAAGCGGCTATGTTGACGTTCAGATCAAGGCAGTCACTCTCATCAACACACTTCCTGAAAGCCTCCGCCCAAAGCTCTACCAGCTTGCAGCCAATCCCATCTTAGCCGCGCTTGATGGCTCCTTGGACACAGTGCTTCAGGCGATTCCGTTCGTCAAAGAGCTTCCCGAAAGCATCCGACCGGACATCCGCGAAATCGCAACCCGCGTGATAGAGCCAACCCTTAAAGAAGAATACAAAACCATCCAAGACACAGCCGTCTCATTAATCCCTGAACTTCCAGGAGACCTTCAAGCAGCATACATCAAGTCTTCACTTCGAATCGGCTTCGATTACACTCGGCACAAAGTGATTCTTCTTATCAAAGGAGCCCCGGAAGAGTCTCAGCCGGAACTTTATCAAATCGCGGCAGACACCATCAAAAACGACCTTGGAAGCGATTCCTACCGATCCCGAATGGATGCAATCCCTTTCATCAAAGAGCTCCCTGAAAGCCTCCAGCACGTGCTCCACCAGCTCGCATCTGACTCGATCAAGAGCTTCTTCGGCAGCAAGTATGCGTCCAGGATCGAAGCCGCTTCCCTTATCAAAGAGCTTCCAGAAGGATTCTGGCCGGAGCTATACCTGCTCGCAAGCGAAAATATCAAAGTCATCCTAAAAAGCGAATCCAATCTTGACCGGCATTTGACAGTCAGGGCAATCAAAGAGCTTCCCGAAAGCTTCCATGCAGAGCTCTATCAAATTGCAGCCGACGCAATCAAGGCCTCAATGGAGAGCGTCGATTGCGAAAAGCGGCTTTCAGACATCTACGCCATCAAAGAGCTTCCTGAAAGCCTCCGCCCAAAGCTCCACGCGATTGCAACCGACACAATTAAATCCGCATTCAACAGTGTATTTGATTCAACCCGGAAATACGCAGTCAGCCAGATTGATAATCTTCCGCCGGACTTACAGGCTGTTTGCATCAAGTCAGCCTTCAGCAGCAGGCACCCCGACGTCCAATCTGGCGCATTCGACCCAATCAAAAAGCTTCCGGAAAGCCTCCAAGCAGACTGCATCAAAGCCGCATTCGAAAGCGATTACTACGAAATCCAGGCAAACGCGCTTCAGCTCGCAAACGCATTGCCAAAGGACATCTCAAAAAAAATCTACCAGGCAGCCTCAAATTCCAGATTCTTCCGGATTAGCGCAAGCGCATTCTCCAGAAGCCTGTTCTCATAAGTGGAGCCATGAATTTCACAACCCATCGCGCAAAAGATTCCGTTCCGGGCGGCGGCGCAGCCGGTGCAAGCAGCGCCAGCCCCATTGCAAACAAGCCAACCGCAATCCCACAATCCATGCTAGATAAGCTCAAGGATGTCCCTGAGCCCGTGCGCAAGCCGGTTGATCCGGATGTGGCAAAAGAGCGCATGCCGCCTAGCGAGCTTGGGCAGCTTCTTTCCGGCCTGCGCGGGGAAAACCCGACAAAGGGAGTCAACGTGCTAGTTGATGAGATAATTAAAAACAGGGAAACGCTGCACAAGGACGACATCCGCGAGATTTGCATGCTCGCGATCGCAAGCCCCAGCATAAACGCCATGCTGATGGCGCTTGACTTGGCAAAGGATCTTCCGAACGAGGAGCGCAGGCAAATAATGATGTTCAAGCATAGTAAAGGCTGGATAAGCCTGGAAGTGGAGATAGCCACGACAGAGCTCATTTCAACCTTTCCAAGCGAATGGCAGCCCGATCTTATTGAGCTCGTATTTAAGAGATACAATGACCAGAAAGTGCTTCATGTCGCATTCAACCATATTTCCAAGCTTGACAAAAAGCACTGGCCCAATCTTCTTGAAAAGGCCATCCGCCACTGCGGCTATGACATAATTGAAGGGGCGCTTGAGCTATCAGCACAGCTTCCGGATGGCGAAGGGGAAAAGCTGAAAGCCATCGTCGAATCCCTCATTATCGGCAGTTTCAATGGCCATCGCAACCAGTCCTTCGGTTTTGACTCGGGCAGGGAATTGGATGTGGCCATGCTCCTGCCCTTCGAAAGCCAGCTTGAGATATTGGCAGTTGCCTCAAAGCAAATCCGTGACGTTCCAGGGTTCAGCAGATGCGTGGACATCATCCTCCAGCTATCATCCGAACTAAGGAGCAAGCCGCTGGCCGCAGCATTGGAAAACACCCATGCTGGAAAAAACCGCATCCAGGCAGTCAGGATAATCCCGACTCTCAAAAAAGAGGACCAAACCGAGCTGATAAAGGCGGCCCTCAAGCTTGAGGACGAGGCCATCCGCGAACTCGCGCTTAGGCTGGCGCTGCTCCTTCCGCCGCAGCTTGCGAAGGAAATCTACAACTTTGCCATGAATAATCTCGAGTGCTCTTCCATCCGAGACCATGCGGAGAGGGTTCTGGGTTGCTTCAAGGATCCAAAATCTGAAACCGATAACGGGGAAAGTCAATGAACCAAATCCAAGCAGGCAAGCCCTCAGGTGCGGTTTCCCAAGCAGGCAGCGCAAGCGCAGCCGCAGGCAAGCCAATCGCAATTTCGAAATCTCTGCTGAAATTGCTCAAGGATATCCCTGTGCCGCAGCAAAAGCCAGAACCCAATTCTAAGACGGAGCGCATGCCAACTAGGCAGCTCAAACAGCTCACGCAGAATCTGAGCTTAAAACAATCAGAAATATGCGAAAGAACGCTCACTTTCATCATCAAGTCAGCCGCCAAACTTCACCCTGATGACGTCGCCGAATGCATCAGCGCCGCTCTCCACAGCAACAACGGAAAAATCACGTGCATGGCAAATGATTTCATCAAAACGCTCAATGACCACTCCCTCAAAGTGCGCTGCACCCGAGTCGCTCTCTTGGACGAAAACAACAGTGTTTCACTCAAGGCGCCATCCTCCCTTGAAATATCCGATGATGACTGCCTCAAGGCTTACTCCATCAAAATCGACCTTACGCGTGTCGTCTATCCCTACCAGTTCAACGCGCTCCAACAGATCGAAACACTCGAGAACGATTTCCTCAAGTCAATTTGCATAAAAACAGCACTTTGTTCTTACGATCAATTCTCACTTGGCGCAGTCCTTCTTATAGAAACGCTCAAGGACGACTTTCTCAAGGCGGAGTGCATAAAAACCATCCGCCAAGACAACTACGAAACATTCATCAAGGCATTCCCCCTCATTGCCAACCTTCAGCAAGAATACCGCGGAGAACTCTACAAGCACGCAGCCGAACGCATACAACTAACCATCTTATGTTGCGACCGCGAAGAGGATCTCCAGAATAGGGCATTCGATCTTATCGATTCGCTTAGTTCCGAATCACTCAAGGCAGAATGCATCCGGGCTGTCCTGAGCAGCGACAAAGAAAAAATCCAGCTTAGTGCGTTCGATTTCATCAAAACGCTCAATGACTACTCTCTCAAGGTACGCTGCATGCAAGCCGCTCTCATCAGCAAAAATGAGGGCATTTCGCTCAAGGCGCGCGCCTTCCTTGAAATATCCGATGATGACTGCCTCAAGGCGCACTCAATTCAAACCAACCTTGCAAGTGTCGGCTATGACTCCAAGTCAAAGGCGCTCCAACAAATCGAAACGCTCAAGGACGAATTCCTCAAGTCAGTCTGCATAAAAGCAGCACTTTGTTCTTACAGTCCATTCTCACTTGACGCAATCCCCCTCATAGAAAAGCTCAAGGACGTCTTTCTCAAGGCGGAGTGCATAGAATTCGCGCTCAACAACAGATACGAAACGATCTTTGGGGCATTCCACTTAATCGCCGGCCTTCCGCAAGAATACCGCGAAGAACTTTACAGGTGCGCAGCCAAACGCATCCAAGTCATCTTCCTATATTGCAGCGATGATAAGGACCTCCAAAACGGAGCGCTTGACCTCATCGTTTCACTCAATGACGAATCACTTAAGGCAGATTGCATCAAAACCGCCTTTAGTAGCAACAACTACGATCCCATGCTCAGAGCGCTTGACCTCATCGGGTCGCTCAATGATCCTGCCCTCAGGGTAGACTGCACAAAGACTGCCCTGAATACCCCCTATTGGGACATGTCTCTTCGCGCAATCCCTTATATCGCCAACCTTCCGCAAGAATACCGTGGAGAATTTTATTCGCTTGCAGCCAAACGTATTCAAGCCTATCTCAAAAGCGACCAGCTGCGATT